>VFSW01014530.1_pt1 | contig 10876 bp, 10 predicted proteins | sample 5358111 | NCBI WGS metagenome assembly VFSW01 (sample SAMN11554181, study PRJNA540505) | mine drainage metagenome | isolation source: sediment from site ElyBrook_90M | place: USA: Ely Copper Mine, Vershire, VT | collected 2017
CGTAGCCGCCCTCACCGACGTAGTAGCCCCGGTTGTTGCCGCGACATAGATGGAGGCCGAAGGTGACGCCGGGGACGTCGGCCACCGAGTTTATGAGGTCGATACCTTCGGTCAGCAGCCGCTCGGGAGCCATCCCGCGCTCGGCGAAGTCCTGGCGGCGGCGCTCCGGGTCGCATAGCATCCCGAGTTCGGGAGCGTCGATCTGGATATATTGGCATCCGAGCGCCGCCAGTTCCCGCGCCTCCTGGCGCACGATCTCGGCCGCGTCGGCAAACAGGCCGAACGGATCCGGATAAGCGTCGCGCGAATATTCGGACGACCATCGCAGCGTCATCATCAGCGGGCTCGGCAGCGTGACCTTCAGCGGCTGGTTGGCCCGGCCGCGAGCGTAGGTGAATTCCTCGTTGGTGAGCGAGCGCGTGCGCCGAATCTTCTCGACCACCGCGTATTGGACCTGGATCTCGGTCTCTTGCGCGGGGACGCCCTGTTCATGCGGCCGCCGCCAGACGCGTTTGAAGGCCGGAATTTCCTTCACCCCGGAGATGACATCGGTCAGCGGCGCGATGAAGTGAGTACGCCGCATCTCGCCGTCGGTTACCACGTCGACCCCGGCACTTTCCTGCAGCGCGATAGCCTCATCCACCGCGCGGTCCTCGACGCGCTTGAATTCCGCCGTGGAGAGCGTTCCCGCCTGCCACTGCTTGCGCGCTTCCTTCAGAAAGGCGGGCCGCAGGAGCGATCCAATCACTTCGGCACGATAGAGAATCGACACGACGACGCTCCTTGCGCGGGAGGCCTCCGACGCCGGCGCCCGCTTATAGCGCAACTCCGCAAGCCAACGATTGTGAGCGGCCGCGGTTCCGAATGCTAGCCCTTGGGCAGGCCGAGCACGCGCTCACCGATGATGTTGTGCTGAATCTCGTTGGTGCCGGCCGCGATCGTGCCGCGCCGCACCGCGAGCATCCGATGTGACCATTTGCCATGGTCGATGGCCCTGGCGGCCTGGTATTCGAACTGGCTATAGGCGCCCAGCAGCTCCATCGCGAACGTCTGTATCCGCAGGTTCAGGTCCGTTGTACCCAGTTTCATGATCGAGCCTTCGGGGCCGGGCGGCAGCCCCTTGAGCTGGCGGGTGAGCTGGCGATAGCTGGTGTACTTGAGCGCCTCCGCCTCGCACGCGAAGCGGGCGATTCGCTGTCGCACGTAGTTGTCGTTCCAGGCGGGATGGCCGTTGCGCTGGACCTTCCGCGCCAGTTCGCAGAGCTGTCTCACTTCGACCATCATGTCAGTGCGGCCGCCATGGATCGTCCGCTCGAACATCATATTGGTCATCGCGACCATCCAGCCCTGGTTCTTCTGGCCCACCAGGTTCGCCTTGGGCACCACGACATCTTCGAAGAAGACCTGATTGAAGCCGCTCTCCCCGGTCATCTGCACCAGTGGGCGCACGGTGACGCCCGGGCTTTTCATGTCGACCAGCAGATAGCTGAGGCCCTTGTGCTTGGGCAGCGAGGGGTCGGTGCGGCACAGCAGGGTGGTGAGGTCGGCGTGATGGGCGTTGGAAGTCCAGACCTTGGAGCCGTTGACGATGAAGTGATCGCCCTGGTCGATCGCGCGAGTCTCGACCGCCGCCAGGTCGGAGCCGTGATTGGGCTCCGACAATCCCTGGCACCAGATCTCCTCGGCGGACGGAATTCTGGGGATGTAGCGTTGCTTTTGTTCCGGCGTGCCCCACTGCATCAGGGTGGGGCCCACGCGGGCGACCCCCTGGAAGTTGACGGTGGGCGGCGCTTTTGCGCGGTCGAGTTCCTGCGAATAGATTATCTGCTGCAACAGGCTCGCGCCGCGCCCGCCGTATTCTCTGGGCCAGTGGATACACATCCAGCCGCCGTCGTAGAGCTTGCGATGCCATCGGCGGCGGCGCTCGAACTCTTCCTGGGTGTCGGGATCGTGCAGTTCGCCCTCGTCGTGCCAGTCGCGCGGCAGGTTTTTCTCCAGCCAGCTTCTGAAGTCCCGCCGGAACACCTCGTCTGCTTCGCTGAATTTGAAATCCATCGATACGCCCTTCCGATGCGCTCTTCGCTGGTATCGTTACGGCGGCGACTGTAGCACAGGGCCGGCGCCGCGCGGGACCGCCGCGCTCGCGGGCGCTTGTCCAATCGCTTCGCGGTTGGCTAGTGTCAGAGCCCGAAATCAATCATCCAGCTTGTGGGTCATCCCGGAGGAACAGGAATTGCCGACGGAACAGGAATTGACAGGCAAGGTCGCGATCATCACCGGCGCCGGGCGGATGCGCAGCATCGGCCGCCCGATCGCCAAACTGCTGGCGCAGGCGGGTGCGGCGATTGTAATTACCGGCACGGGACGTCCGCCAGAGCGTTATCCGGATGACGAGAAGGCGGCCGGATGGCACGACATCGAGAGCGTCGCCGGCGAGATCCGGAAGGCCGGCGGCCGCTGCCTCGCGCTGGTCTCCGACGTCGCCGACCCGCACGCGGTCGAGGCGCTGGTCGATCGTACCGTCGCCGAGTTCGGCCGTGTCGACATCCTCGTCAACAACGCCAGCGCCGCTCGTGGTCCGGACCGCGTGGAGGCCGTCGCGCTTTCCTACGAAATCTGGAAGAAGGTGATGGTGACCAACGTCGACGGGACCTTTCTGCTGTCAGCCGCCGTCGCGCGCAAACTCATCGCCCAGGGCCAGGGCGGCAGCATCGTAAACATCTCCTCGATTGCGAGCAAAATCGCGCAGGCCAAGGCTGCCGCCTACTCGGCCTCCAAGGCCGCGGTCAACGCGCTCAGCCGTTCGATGGCGCTCGATCTTGCGCCGCATGGCATTCGCGTCAACGCGATCTGCCCCGGCATCATCGACACGTTTCGTCTCGACGATCTCGGCCGCGGCGAAAGCTGGGAGAAGTTCGTCAAGAGCTTCATTCCGCTGGGCTACCCCGGCGACGGCAACGAGTGCGCCGAGCTGGTCCGCTTTTTGGTCACCGATCGCGGCAAGTGGATAACCGGCCAGGCGCTCAACATCGACGGCGGCACGGTGTGGGGCAACTGATGAGCTCCGATATTGTCCTGTACGATTCCAAGGATAACATTGCGACGATTACCCTGAATCGTCCGGACAAACTCAACGCGCTGTCCAACGCGCTGGTCGCCGAGTTGCGCGACGCCCTCATCCATTTTGAAGCGAGCGAGGATCGCGTCGCTGTCCTGACCGGCGCGGGCGAGCGCGCGTTCACGGCCGGCGCGGACCTTCGCGATCCGCCGCGCGACCCGGAGCTGTGGGAATGCATGCCGGGAGTCGGGGTGCCGCTCACCAAACCGACGATCGCGGCAGTGGCCGGACATTGTGTCGGCGGCGGCTGCTGCCTGGTCGAGTTCTGCACTCTGGCGGTGGCCGCCGACAACGCGGACTTTTCTTACCCCGAGGCGCAACTGGGATTTTGCGGCGGCCTCATTGCCGGGCTCGCGGTGCGAATTCCGTACAAGGTGGCTATGGAACTGATGCTGACCGGCGGACACATGAAAGCGCATCGCGCCTACGAGGTCGGGATGGTCAATGCCGTCGTTCCGTTGAAGCAACGGATGGAGGCCGCCTACGAGTACGCCGGCAAACTGGCCGCAAGCGCGCCGTTGGTGTTGAGCCTGCTCGAAACCTTCACCCGCGACACGCTGCTGCCGCGTGGCCCGTCGGAGCTGTCGGCCCTCGCCCGCCGCCATCTGCTGCGCGTCGCGCGATCCGAGGATGCCAAGGAAGGCGGGCGATCGTTCATCGAAAAGCGCAAGCCGCAGTTCAAGGGCCGCTAGTTCCGCGCCGCCTGGAGAGTCGGCGCCATCGCGACCATCGACTCCAGCCCGGCGCAGCGGCGCCGGCCAGGAGCGCGCGGACGATCGAAGGCGGCACGTTGCAGCAGGGCGACCGGTGTGGCTATCGTTTCGTCTGTGGAACACCTGAACTACTAATCCACTTCCAAGTCCCCGAGATGTGCAGGAGCGATCCGATGAAAGTCGTTGTGGATCACAATCTTTGCGAGGGAAACGGCCGCTGTGTCGAGGTTGCGCCGCAGGTGTTCGAGCTTCGCGACGACGACCTCAGCTACGTGCTGATGCAGAGTCCACCGCAGGAGCTGCGCGCCAAGCTGCAGCTCGCGACGACGCTCTGTCCGCGCCAGGCCATCCGCCTGGTCGAGGATTAGCCAGGGCCATGGCAGCTCTCACACTCGAAACCCTCGACATCATCAATCCCGATCTTTACGTCCAGCGCGGTTATCCGCACGAGGAATGGGCGCTGCTTAGAAAGGAGGCCCCGGTCTTCCGCTACCAGCGCCCGAGTGTCGAGCCGTTCTGGGCCATCACCAAGTACGCCGACATCGTGAACGTCTCGCGCCAGCCGGAGCTGTTCAGAAGCAGCCAATTCCTCTTCGTGATCCAGGAGGAGCCGGGCTCGCCGCTCCCCGAGGAACCGGTCCTGCGCCAGCTCCTCAACATGAACCCGCCCGAGCATGGCGAATTTCGCCGGGTGGTCAATCAGCGCTTCACCCCGCGCTCCGTGCGGCAATTGAAGGACCAGATCGAACGGATCACTACCGAGGTGCTCGACGACCTGGTGGGGCGCGAGGAATGCGACTTCGTTACCGAGGTCTCGGCCAAACTTCCGTTGGCGGTGATCGCGGAGATGTTCGGCATTCCGCGCGGCGACTGGGCGATGATGTTCCGGCTGAGTAATACGATGATCGGTCCAACCGACCCGGAATACGGTGGCAGCGAAAACATCACGGAGATTCTCGAACGCGCGCGGCTGGAATTTTTCCAGTACTTCAACCAGCTCTGCGAAGACCGGCGCAAGAGCCCGCGCGACGACCTCGCGAGCGCGCTTGCCAACGGCACGGTTAACGGCGAACCGCTTCCGCCGTTCGAGCTATTGTCCTATTTCGCGTTGCTCATCATCGCCGGCAACGAAACCACGCGCAACGCCACTACCGGCGGCCTCCATGCCCTCATCAGCAATGCCGCGCAATGGGAGCGCCTGAGAAGCGATCCGTCGCTGGCTCCCAAAGCGACCGAGGAAATTGTCCGATGGACTTCGCCCGTGATCCAGTTCACGCGCATCGCCACCGCCGACACAGTGCTAGGTGGCCAACAGCTTCGCGAGGGCGACCTGCTGGCGCTTTTCTATCCTTCGGCCGCGCGCGACGAAGAGGTCTTCGAACAGCCGTCGACGTTCGACATCGGACGCTATCCTAACCCGCACATCTCCTTCGGCATCGGTGAGCATTTTTGCCTCGGGGCCAATCTCGCGCGGCTGGAACTGCAGGTGATGTTCCGCCAACTGGCGGAGCGCATGGAATTCGTGGAGCTGGCCGGCCCCGTGCAGCGGATGCGTTCGAGTTTCGTCGGCGGCATCAAGCACATGCCGATTCGCTACCGGATCCGCGCGCGTCCATGACTGCGACGGGCGCGTCGACCAGGTACTGCCCAATCTCGCGTAGATAGATTGCCCGGGGCGCTCAGGGAGGCGGCGCGGGCGACGAAGCGAGGCTCTGCGAGAGCAACTCCAGCGCGGCGGCCGCGAAGGCGCGCATGTTGGCGACGCGATCGTTGCTGCCGGTTTCGACCGTGAGCGCGCGCTCGAGCGGCCCGGCGATGGCTATACAACTGTGCCCCGCGGGGTCGCCATAGCGATTGCCGGTAGGGCCAGCGGCGCCGACTTCGGCGACGCTCCAGGTGGTTGAAAAACGCTTGAGCGTCCCGCGCGCCAGCACCTCGGCCAGTGGCTCGGTTACTCCCCGGATGCCCGCGAAGGCCGAGTCCGGGATGTCCAGCAGCGTGCGGCGCGATTCTCGGGTATAGACGATCGCGCCACCGAGGAAATAGGCCGAGGCGCCCGGCACCGCGAGCAGCGCCGCCGAGATCAGGCCGCCGGTCGAGGACTCGGCGATGGCGATGGTTTCGTGGCGATCCTTAAGCAGAGCGCCCAACTTCCCGGCTATCGGCAGCAAATCCTGCATCGAGGTTGGCTCCTTCGCGCGAACGATATTGCCGCAGCATAGTCGTTAGGCGACGGAGAAGGCCAATCCAAACCGCGCCGCGATTCTACTTCACTTCGATCTCGATGAAGCTGAATTCGAACGCGTTCTGATTTACCACGTCGTGAGCGACGCCGGCGTCGCGGGCGTAGGGAGCGCCGGTGACCAGTTCGGCGTCACTCGCCGCGCCGTCGGGGGCGACGATCCGCAGCTTTCCCGTGGTCAGGGGCACCACCACGTAGTCGTGCGCGTGAACATGAGGCCCCGTCGCCTCGCCCGGAGCGAATGTCCATCGCGTCACGATCACACGCCGATTTTCAATCAGCCGGGTTGCTTTTGCTTTGGGCTCATTCATGGCTGGTCTCCCGTTGGAAGCGGATGCTGCAATCGCAGACTGGAGCCTATCTTGTAGCCGCTTTCGGAATGAATCAAAGCCCGGCAAAATGGTAGCGAGCCTGCGGTGATAGGGATGGCGGAAGTCGTGGAAATCATGGCTGAAACACGATAAAGGAGACGACGCGCCGCAGCCTTTAACGTGCGGCCAGAGCGTTTTGCGTTCGAGATCAACAAATATCCTCGGCGTGGTGAAATATGCGGCCGTGAAATATGTGGCGATGACTTGCGCGGTCGTGGCGCTCTGCCTGTTCGCGGGATGGGCCGCGACCAACGCGGGCAGCGACGAAGTGGCCGCCAAGGGCGAGGTCCACGCCTCGGCCGCGGGCAAGGGCCCGGCTTATGTCCAGGGCGCGAGCCGCGAATACGCAACTGCGTCGGCCAACTACGGCCTCGAGCGCTATTCGACCTGGGAAAACTCGGACGGCAAGTCGGCGACCTACCAGCCCGAGGGACCCTTTACCGCCGACAATCCCTTCTTCAAACCGCTGGGGACCAATGGCCGCGCCTGTGTCACCTGCCACGATCCGAGCGTCGGATGGACCATCACGCCGGTGCATATCCGAGTGCGCTTCGAGGCGAGCCACGGCACCGATCCGCTGTTCCGGCCGATCGACGCCGCCACGTGTCCCGATGCCGACGTATCGACGCCGGCGGCGATGAAAAAAGCGTACGGCCTCCTGCTCAACAAGGGGCTCATCCGAATCGGCATCCCGATACCGCCGAACGCCGAATTCTCCGTGGTCAAGGTCGACGACCCCTACCGTTGCACCAAGCTGAGCAGTCCGAGGAGCGGCGTGCTGTCGGTCTATCGCCGCCCGCTGCAGGCCACCAATCTGCGCTTCGAGGACTCGATAATGTGGGATGGGCGGATGCCCGACCTCGAGCATCAGGCCAATGACGCGGTGCGCGGGCACGAGCAGGCGATCGACGGGCCGATGCCCGATCAGCTCGCGCGGCTCATCGAATTCGAAACCGGAACCTACGACGCGCAGGTGGGGGTACCCAAGGCAGGCTCGCTGCAGGACGGCGGGGTGGGCGGAGGGCCGGTGGCGCTCTCGCGCCAGCCGTTCTATGTCGGGGTCAACTATCCGTTCGGCAACAATCCCACCGGCGAGCAGACCTCGCTGCACGTGTTCAACCTCTACGACCTGTGGCGCGGCGATGCCAATCCCGAGCGGGCGCGGATCGCGCGCGGTCAGGCAATCTTCAACGCGACACCGATGATTATCGGGGGAGTCCCGGGCCTCGACGACGCGGAGGACCATCCGACCCACGAGGGCTTTTGCACCACCTGCCACGACACCCCGAACGTCGGCAACCGCTCGATCAACATCCTGATGAACATCGGTACGGCCGACGTTACGCGCCGCACGCCCGATATGCCGTTGTTTACGTTGCGATGCGACGCGGGAGCGCTCAAAGGCCAGACCTTCCAGGTGACGGACCCGGGTCAGGCGCTGATTACCGGCAAGTGCACCGACATCGCTCGCTTCAAGACCTCGAGTCTGCGCGGGCTCGCCTCACGCGCGCCGTACTTTCATGACGGGCAGTCGGCCACGCTGATGGACGTGGTGAACTTCTACAACGACCGCTTTCAGGTCGGGCTCACGCCGGAAGAAAAAGCGGACCTGGTCGCGTTCCTCGGCACGCTCTAGCCTCGCGATTAATCACACCGCGCTCGCACCCTGGTTCTTTCTATTCCTTGAGCATCGCGACGCATTTGATCTCGACCATCAGGCCCGGCATCGCCAGCGCGGTGACGCCGATTCCGGTCCACGCCGGATACTCGCCGGTGTAGTAGCGATCCTTCACGGTGATGAAGAGCTGAAGATCGCGCATGTCGGTATGGTAGGTGACCATATCGACCACGTCGTCAAAAGTGGCGCCGGCGGCGGTCAGCACTTTCTTCAGATTTTCGAAGGCCTGGACGAATTGCGCCTCCTTGCCCTCGACCACATTGAGCTGCTCATCGCGACCAACCTGCCCGGCGATGAACAGCAGATTGCCCGCCTTCACGCCGGGATTGTAATGGAAGCGCTGCTTGATCACCTCCATCTCTTTGGGGACGACGTTCACGCGCTTGGTCATTGTCGATTTCCTCGGTCCGCTTCGTAAGTGGCTTTTGTCAGGCGAGATATTCTACCGTGAAGGTGCGCGCGCCGCGAAGGCGGTTAGGGGTGCAAATCGTCGATTAATGAAGTAGCCTTTGGCGCAAAGCGCAAGGAGAAAGATTATGAGCGTACTCGTTTTGGTCCAGGGCACCCCGCATCCGGATCGCAAGGAAGCGCTGGCACAGTATCAGCAGGCCGCCCGCGCCGTGATCGCAAAACACGGCGGCGAAGTGATCGCACGCGGCAGCGGCCTTGGGAGCCTTCATGGCTCGGGCAAGTACCAGATCGGGATCGTGCTTCGCTTTGCGGACAAGGCTGCGGCCGACGGCTGGTACAACGATCCGGATTATCGCAAGGTGCTGCCGCTACGCGATCAGGCGTACACGGCGTTGGAAATCAACGTATTCCCGGAATGCGGCGCGCCGCGCCAGTCGCGCCGCGCGGGCCGGCGTCTGAGGGGTAGCCGGCCCGCCGTCGCCAAGCCTCGCCGCGCTACATCTTTTTCCAGTCGCCTGATTGTTCGAAAGCCTCCGCCGCACGATAGATCGTTGGCTCGTCGAAGTGCCTGCCGGTCAGCATCAGCCCGGCCGGAAGCCCGTCGATCATTCCGCACGGGATCGACATCGACGGATGATGGGTCAGATCGAACGGCGCGGTATTGGCGATCATCTCGAGCGCCCGCATGACGTATTCCTCACGGCTGGCGTTCGGTTTGGGCAATGGCGTCGCCTTCATCGGAGTGGTCGGCATCAGCAGCAGGTCGTATTTCGCCAGGACCTCGTCGTAGGCCGCGCGGAGCCGGCGCACGATGTTGATCGCCTTGCCGTAGTAGCGCGAGCCGTAATTCTCCCGCACGTAGGTGCCGAACATCAGGAACAACTTGGTCGTTTCCGACATTTCGTTGCTGCGCTGACGCCAGCCGCGATGAAAGTCCATCATCGAGGTCGAATAAAGATCGTCGCGGCTCACCCCGAACCCGTCGCCGTACATCATGGTTTGGGTGAGGCCCTCGATGCCGATGTGCGTCCAGATCGCGGCGCCCGCGAGATGCATCGGGATCGAAACCTCCTCGACGCGCGCGCCCAGCGAGGCCAGATGCTTTGCGGCCGTGCGCACTTTCTCGTCGACGGCGCGTTCGGAATTGGGGTGGCCGAAGCCTTCCTTGACGATTGCGATCTTGAGGTCCTTCGCGCCGCGCCCCAGCGCCTGCGTGTAGGGATGCACCTGCGGCGCCTTGATTCGCGGATCGTAGCCGTCGTCGCCCGCGATGACCTCCAGCAGCAGCGCATTGTCGGCGACGCTGGCGGTCATCGGGCCGGTATGGTCGACGAAGATCTCGATCGGCATGATCCCGGTGTAAGGAACCAGTCCCCACGTCGGCTTCATCCCGTATACGCCGCAGTACGACGACGGCATCCGAATCGAGCCGCCCTGGTCGCCGCCGATCGCCATGTCGACTTCGCCGGCCGCCACCAGTGCCGCGCTGCCCGAGGAGGAGCCGCCCGCCGAGTAGCCCATCTTGCGCGGATTGTGCACCGCGCCGGTGGCATTGGTATGGCTTCCGCCGGAGAGACAGAAACACTCGCAATGGGCCTTGCCGACAATTTCTCCGCCCGCGTCCAGGATGCGCGTGACCACGGTCGCGTCGAAGTCGGGCACGTAGCCTTCCATCGTCGCCGCGCCGTTCATCATCGGCACGCCCGCGAGCATGATGTTGTCCTTGAGGACGACCGTCTTGCCCTTCAGCTTGCCCTCGGTCGCGCCCTTGACCGACGACTTGTAGTACCAGGCATTGTACTTGTTCTCCTCGGGGCCCGGCCGATAGCCCGGGGTGCGCGGATACTTGACCCGCGGCACCTCGTCGGGCATCGCGGCGACCGTGTTGTAGGCGTCCACGTAAGTCGTAAACAGCGCGCGAAACGAATCCACGCTGGCGTCATCCAGCGACAGTCCGCACTGTCGCGCCACCGCGCGCAGTTGATCCCGGGTCGGCATCTGAACGGACATGGGCTCTCCTCCCTCTGATGTGGTGTTTCGCTAGTGCCCTTTTGGCACCGCCCAAGTAGTCATTCTGAAAAATCACGCGGCGAAAGGGTGCCGCGCGGGATCCTTCGACTCGCGCGACGCTCGCTCAGGATGACTGGTTTTAGGACGCAACTTATGACTCGAAGATTCGTTTCGCTCAGGATGAACCCAAGTTTCACTGGACCCTTGAACAAGCAATCGATGGTTCAACTAGAAAAACTTGATCACGCTGCGCGAGACCTCGCCCTTGCGCAGCAGATCGTAGGCCTCGTTGACGCCTTCGAGCGGGAAGGTGCGCGAGACCAGTTCGTCGAT
>VFSW01014531.1_pt1 | contig 10875 bp, 12 predicted proteins | sample 5358111 | NCBI WGS metagenome assembly VFSW01 (sample SAMN11554181, study PRJNA540505) | mine drainage metagenome | isolation source: sediment from site ElyBrook_90M | place: USA: Ely Copper Mine, Vershire, VT | collected 2017
GGCTGCTATCAGTTCCGCGTGACGCGCAACAGCGATCTGTTCGTCGAGCAGGAGGAAGTCGACGATTTGCTCCGCGCCGTCGAGGGCGAGCTCGCCTCGCGCCGTTACGGCGACGCCGTCCGTCTCGAGACTCCGCACGACTGTCCCGACCATATCCTGAAGTACCTCCTGGAGCAGTTCGCGCTCACCGCCGACGACCTGTACAAGGTGTCGGGCCCCGTGAATCTCAATCGTCTGATGGCCGTCTACGATCTCGTCGACCGGGCAGAGCTCAAGTACGCAGCGTTCACCCCGAGCGTGCCGGAGCGGCTGAGAATCGGCGGCGACATCTTTGCGACGCTGCGCGCCGGCGACGTGCTGCTGCAGCACCCTTTTCAGGGTTTCGGCCCGGTCACCGATTTCATCAAGCATGCCGCGAGCGACCCGCAGGTGCTCGCCATCAAACAGACGCTGTACCGCGCCGGGAGCGATTCCGCCATCGTCGGCGCGCTCATCGACGCGGCGCAGGCCGGCAAGGACGTGACCGTCATCATCGAGCTGCGGGCGCGCTTCGACGAGGAAGCGAACATCGAGCTTGCCAACAAGCTGCAGGAGGCCGGCGCCCACGTCATGTACGGCGTGTTCGGCTTCAAGACGCACGCCAAGCTCGTGATGGTCGTACGCCGGGAGGAGCATGGCCTCAGGCGCTATTGTCACCTCGGTACCGGCAACTACCACGCCAAGACCGCCCGCCTCTACACCGATTACGCACTGATGACCGCCGACGAATCGATCGGCGAGGACATCCACGAGATCTTTCTGCAGCTCACCGGACTCACCCGGGTGCCGCGCCTGCGCAAGCTCCTGCATGCGCCCTTCAGCCTGCACCAGGCGCTCACGGCGAAAATCGACCGCGAGGCGCGGCACGCGCAGTCCGGGAAACCCGCCCGCATCGTCGCCAAGCTGAATGCGCTCACCGAGCCGACCATCATCCAATCGCTCTACCGCGCCTCGCGCGCCGGGGTGCAGATCGACCTCATCGTGCGCGGCTTGTGCTGCTTGCGGCCGGGCGTTCCCGGAGTTTCGGATCGGATCGGAGTCCGTTCCATCGTGGGCCGGTTTCTCGAGCACTCCCGCGTCTACCAATTCGAGAATGGCGGAGCGACGGAGGTGTATTGCGCCAGCGCCGACTGGATGGAACGCAATCTATACCGACGTATCGAAGTCGCCTTCCCGGTGGAGGCACCGGAGCTCAAAGCGCGGGTCGTCGAGGATTTGAATCTCTACCTGGCCGACGACTCCCAAGCCTGGGTACTGTCCTCCAACGGCGAGTACGCGCGCGCCGAAGGACCGGGAAACATCTCGGCGCAGGCGCGGCTCCTCAGCCTGTACGACGACAGGATCGCGCTGATCGAGCCCTGACCCGCCGTCACGTAGATTTGATTGCGGCCTCGCCGGGCGCGCGCTCGAGGCTCAGACGAAAGCCGGCGTCCTTCAGATACGCGCGTTCCTGCTCCAGATCCTCGAGCGTCAGCGGATGTTCCTTCATCCAGGCCTGCGGCAGCTCCAGACTCAGACTGCGTCCCTTCGCCTGCAGGCGCACTTCCGGCAGCGCCTGCGGACTTCGCCCGCGGTGCAGCAGCACGGCCATGCGGAGCAGGACAATGAGAAACTCGGCGTGCCGATCCCAAGGCGGAACGAGATCCTCCAGCGCCTCGAACGACAGCTGCCGTCGGTGACCGCCCACCACCCCCGCGAGCAACAACTGCTCCTCGCGCGGAAAGCCCGGCATGTCCGCGTGTTCGAGCAGATAGGCACTGTGGCGATGGTATTTGGAATGGGCGATGTCGAGCCCGCTCTCGTGCAGGCGCGCGGCCCAGCGCAGCATCGATTCCGCCAAAGGATCCTCCAGACCCCATTCCGACTCGACTTGCTGCAGCAGGTGGACGGCGGTGGATTCGACCCGGTCGGCCTGCAGAGAGTCGACGTGATAGCGCTGTGCCATCGCGCGCACGCTGCGCACGCGCGCATCCTCGTCGGTGACCCGGCCCATGAGGGCGTACAGCAAGCCCTCGCGCATCGCGCCTTCCGCGACGCGGATCCGATCGACGCCGAAGTTCTCGACGATTTCCAGGAGAATCGCGAGCCCCGCCGGGAACACCGGCGCGCGCTCGGCGTCGATGTCCTCCAGATCCAGCTCCTCGACATGCCCCGCCGCGATGACGCGCTCCGAGAGGCTCCGCAGATGATCGAGCGTGATGCGCGGGGATTCGGGATTCAAGCGGCGCACGACGTCGCCGATCACGCGGACCGTGCCGGAACTGCCGAAGGCTTGCAGCCAGCCAAGCTTGCGGTACGCGGCCTGAATGGGCTCGAGTTCGAGACGCACGGCGGTGCGGGCCCGCTCGAAGCGCTTCTCGGAGATGCGGCCGTCGTCGAAGAAGCTGGTGGTCAACCCCACGCATCCCACCGACAGGCTTTCCAGCAGAAGCGGATTGAAACCCTCGCCGATGACGACTTCGGTGGAGCCGCCGCCGATATCGACGACCAGCCGCTTGTCCGGACTCATCGGGCTGGTGTGCGCGACGCCCGAGTAGATGAGGCGCGCCTCCTCGAGTCCGGAAATGATTTCGATCGGGTGTCCCAGGGCGGCACGCGCACGCTCGAGAAACCAGCGCTTGCGCTTCGCACGGCGCAGCGCATTGGTCCCCACCACGCGCACGCTGTCGGCATTCATCGCCCGGAGTCGCTGACCGAAGCGCTCCAGGCAGCGCAGCGCGCGCGCGGCGGCCGCATCGTCCAGCCGGCCGCTGTCGCCCAATCCCGCGGCCAGACGCACCATCTCGCGCAGCCGGTCCAGAATGACCAGCTGGCCGTGCGAATAGCGCGCGACCACCATGTGAAAGCTGTTGGAGCCCAGATCGACGGCGGCGAGGACGTCCGGAACGACGCGATCCCCGCTCATCGAGTCAACCACCGGCCGGTCACCGGCCGGTCACTGGGCCGATCGTTGCGTCGATCACCGGAGCAGGGGCGTTAGGCCGAGAACGAGGAACCGCAGCCGCAGGTGGTCTTGGCGTTCGGGTTGCGGATGACGAACTGCGCGCCCTGCAGATCCTCTTTGTAGTCGATTTCGGCGCCCATCAGATACTGCGCGCTCATCGGGTCGATCAGCAGCTGTACACCGCGGTTCTCCACGCAAAAATCGCCGTCTTCCATCTTTTCATCGAAAGTGAACCCGTATTGGAAGCCGGAACATCCGCCGCCCGACACGAATACCCGCAGCTTCAGGTTCGGATTGGCCTCGTCACGGATCAATTCGCCCACCTTGCCGGCGGCGGAATCGGTGAAAATGAGCACATCGGGCGGCGCCGTCGGGGCGGGACCGGAAGAGGCGGCGGATTCGGCGGTTGCGTTCATGGTCGTAGTCTACTCGGCGCGTCGCGCCAATCAAAGCGAGGGTCTCAGGTTTGAGACCCGGGTTCGCCCTGCGGGGTTCCCGGCGCCGAGTCGGCCTGGGGTTCCCCGGCGGGCGGCATTGGGGCGCCGGCGGCCCGATGGATCAATTTCCCATTGATTTGGGCGCCCACCGCCGTTTCAATCACCGCGTAGGCCACATTGCCGAGCACCTTGGCCTTGGCGCCCAGCTCGACACGATCCGCAGCCTCGATGTTGCCCTTGACGGTCCCGTTGAGCAGCACGTTCGGAGCGAATACCGAGCCTTCGATGCAGCCATGCTCGCTCACCGACAAGAACGCATCGCCCGCCGCCTCGCAGGTCACGTTGCCGTTGATATGGCCGTCGAGGTGGAAGCCTCCCGCGAACTCCACATCGCCGTTGATCCGGGTCTTCGCGCCGATCAGGGTGTCGATGGTCGCGCCGCTATTCGGTTTCCGTTTGAACATCCGCACTATCCTTGGGGGCATTGCCGCCGCTGGCCTCCATCTCGACCGACATGCCCTGCGCCTTCCAGACGAACGCCTGCCGGAAACCGTGAATTTGATCCCTGCCGCTGTGCAGCTCGACCCCGACCCGGGTCGGCTCGAATCCCTTCGGCAAGCCAACGATTTCGTCGTAGTCCTCGAAGTAGCGAAACGAGTATGCCAGGCTCACGCGCCGGTTGGGCGAGATCTCCGCAAAATTCAGGCTCCGCGGCTGGCCGCTTTGCAGCCCGTCGAGCAGGATCGACACCGTCCCCGACACCTCCTTGTCCGGCTTGCCGGTCTGCATCAGCACGAACTTGAGCCGGTAGCGCCCGTCGGGTTCGGGGACGATCTGCATCTGCTGCACTTTGACGTGCACCAGGGAATCGGGCTGCACCAACCCGCGATAGAACGACAGATCCTGATTCAGGCGCGCGATCTGGCTTTGCATGTCGCCGAGGCTGCGCTCCACTTGCTTGTAGCCCTCGCGGTCCACCCGGCGCGCGACGTCCGCCGCCTCGAGCTGCGTGCGCAGGCGCGAGTTTTCCGCCTCCAGGGCGCGGATGCGCGAACTTGCCGCCAGCGCGCCGCGCACCGAGTCGATCACGCGAAAGCCCGCCTCGTAGCGGCCGAATTCGAAAATCGCGTAGGCCGCGAAGAGCACGGCGAGCACCGCGCCCGTCAACAGCCACGCGCGCCGTTTGGGCGCCGCTCGCACGACGAGTTTTCCGAACAAGTCGCTCACGCTATGCTCCGCCTTTGCGTTTCGGGGACCGAACGTTGCTGTTGCTTTGGCTGAAGGCTTTTCATGTGATCGCGGTGGTGACCTGGTTCGCGGGCCTGTTCTACCTGCCGCGCCTGTTCGTGTATCACGCCGACGCCCGCGATGCGCCCGGCGTGGAGCGGTTCAAGCTCATGGAGCGGCGCCTGTTCGCGATCATGACCATCGGGGCCTGCGCCGCGCTGGCATTCGGCCTCGCCATGCTGGCGGCGGCGCCGGCGTATCTCGCGATGGGGTGGCTGCATGTCAAGCTGATGCTCGTGGGTATCCTCATCGTCTACCATCTGTACTGCTACAAGTTCACCCGGGAATTCGCGCGCGATTCGAACGTCCGCACCGCCCGGTGGTACCGGATGTTCAACGAGGTCCCCTCGCTCCTGTTGATCGGCATCGTCATCCTGGCGGTCGTCAAGCCTTAGCCCGAATGTCCCGGGAACCAGAAAATCGCTCGCAAGCGGACGCCGGTCGCTCATGGATAGGTCCGGCCGGGAGCCCGGATGTCAACCCGTCTTGGCCTTCGCCGCCGGTATATCGAGCTCCGCCCACCAATCGGGGTAGGGCGGCAGCCCGTCGTTGAAGATCAGGCTGCCGAGGTCGTGCAGCGCGCGCGCGTACACGCGGCGCTTGAAATACACCACCTCGCGCACCGGCGTCCAGAAATCCACCCATCGCCAGCGATCGAATTCCGGCTGATCCGTGGCATCGAAGCGAAACCTGCCCTCGTCGGCGGTGAGCTTGAGGAGGAACCAGCGCTGTTTCTGACCGATGCAGCGATCGCGCACGTATTGCCGGGGCAGCCGGTAGCGCAGCCATCCGCGGGTCGAGCCGAGCACTTCGACATCGTCCCGGCCCAAACCGATCTCTTCGGTCAATTCCCGAAACAGCGCATCCTCCACGCGCTCGCCGCGGTTGACCCCACCCTGCGGAAACTGCCAGCCGCGGCCTCCGATACGCCCGCCGAGGAACAGCTCCCCGCCGCCGCGCGTCAACACGATACCCACGTTGGCTCGAAAGCCGTCGCGGTCGATGTGGTCAGTGGCACGCGGATCGAGCATGGCCCATTGTTCCTCAGCCGGCTCCCACTTGCACCCGGTTTCGGCCCAGGGCCTTGGCCCGGTATAGCGCCGCGTCGGCCTCGGCGATCAGCCTGTCGGCGACCGCCTTCAGGTCGGTCTCGTGCCGTCCCGGCGAAATTGCCGCGACGCCCACCGACACCGTCAGGGTTCTCTCGATTTGGCCGCTGAGCGAGACGGGATGCGCCGCAATGCATTCGCGGATGCGCTCGGCCAGCTTGGCCGCTTCGGCCGCGCCGGTCTCCGGCAGCAGGATGGCGAGTTCATCGCCGCCGAAGCGCGCCGCGGTGTCCATGCTGCGAATCTGCGACTCGACGCGCTGCGCGATCTCCTTGAGCGCGATATCCCCCGCCAGATGTCCGTAACCGTCGTTGATTCCCTTGAAGTGATCGATATCGATCATCAGGCACGCGATCGTTCCCGCGCGCCGCTGCGCGCGCGCGAGCTCCTCCTTCAAGCGTTGCTGCAAGTACCGGCGATTGTGCCAACCGGTCAGAAAATCGGTGATGCCCGCGCGCAGCAGCCGGGCGCGATTCACGGCATTCTCGATGCAAACGGCAGCGACCGCGCCGAGGTGCGACAGGAAGTCGGTGCCGTGGTGGCGGGTGAATCGGACGGGGTCGCGGCTGCCGAAACAGAGCGCCCCGGTGGCAAGGTCCTTGCGCGGCAACGGCACCAGGGCCGCACTTTTGAGATGCGGATTTCCGGGAAAGAGCAGATGGTGGTCCGCGCCCACGAAGGGGCCCAGCCAGGGCCGGTGCAGGGCCGCGAGTTGCGGCGCCAGGCTGATCAGTGAGTCGACGAAAAATATCTGCTTGAACTCCTCGGGGCGGTCGCCGCCGGCCACGAGCAGATGGCGGATCTCATGCTGGGGATCGAGCAGCACGACGCTCACGGCGTCCAACGAATAGGATTCCCGCAGACCTTCGACCAGGGCGCGCAGCAGCTGCGGCAGACCGTCGGCGCGCAGCAAGGAGAGCTCGCGGGCCTGCGTGCGCTTCAAGATCGACTCGTTGTTGGCCGCCTCGGCGGTGAGTTCCGTCAGCCGCCTTTTGAGGGATTCGTTCTCTTGAATGATGTCATCCACCCCTGCGGCGCCTCTACCGGGATTCAGCCCCCGCGCGCCTGGGCGCGCACGTCGAAATATGCCCTTCCCCGATGCATGAGCGCAGTGAACGCGTCCGCATCTTTCGATTGCACCGCCGTGACCAGCCGTGCGACCGCCTCCTTGAGCGCCATCAGCGACTCTGCCCCATACTCGTTGAGGCTCTGAATCTCGAAGTACAGCTCCGGGCTCTCGGCGGCCACGCGGCTCGCGACCTCCATCTGCGAATCGAACGTGGTGCTCGACAGGCGCGCCAGCCGTGGCGCGGCCTCGCCGCTGTCGGCAAGCGCAGTAAAGAACGCGATGTTGAGCGCGTGCGACAGCCCGAGCACATAGGCGATCAGGCGGTCGTGTTCGTCCAAACCCATGACCACGCGCTCCGCCATGGTCGGTGCGAACAGCGCCTGCGCCTCCTGCAAGGCGGTCGCGTCGCCCAGATCGATGAATATGACGTGCCGCCCCGACAGCAACTGGGTGTCCGGCCCGAACATCGGGTGCAGCGAGGTTACCCGGCAGCCGGCTTTCGCCAGCGCATCGAGGCCGGAGCGCAGCGGGGTCTTCAGCGATCCCAGATCGAAGATCAGGCCCCGCGGGGCGCGCGCCGCCAGAAGCTTGAGGATCTCGGCGGTCGCACTCAACGGCGTCGCGAGCACGATCAGATCCGAGTCGAGGGGATGATCGCGCCAATCGGCGAGCTGATCGAATCCCGGCAGCCCCCCGCGGGGATCGGCGATCGTGACCTGGAAGCCCTGGGAGGCCAGAAAATCGGCGAACCAGCTGCCCATCTTGCCGCGCCCGCCGATCACCAGCGCACGCTTGCCGCTGCCCTGACCTTGCGCCGCAACACGCGCCTGTTCCTGGGTGGCCAGCGAGGATTGGATCAGCTGCCGCAATAACGATTCGGCCAGATCGGGTTCGAGTCCCATCTGTTCAGCGGCCGTGCGGCCGCGAAGGATGACTTCCCGCTCGCGCGCGAAGTCACGGGTTGCCCGGCCGGTCGCGCGCTTGACCGCCGCGACCTCTCCGCTGAGCGCCTGGCGGCGCGCGACCAGCGCCAAGATTTCCGCATCGAGCTCGCTGAGCTCGGACCGCAATTCGTCCAAATTCATCTGCGAATCAATCCCCTATGATGCGGCCACGGCGCCCCCCGCACTTCTCCCCGCTATCGCAAGGCGCCGGGCGCGGCTACCATTCCCTGATGAGCACAAGCATAAAGCCTTTGTGGACCGAAACCCTGCCCGAGCCGTTGCCGGCCAACCCGCTGCCGCTCGCGGCACAGTGGCTGGACCAAGCGCGGATCGACGCCGCACAGCCCAATCCCGATGCCATGGTACTCGCGACCGTGGGTGAAAGCGGCCAGCCGTCGGCGCGCGTCGTGCTTTGCAAGGACATTGCCCCGGAGGCGGGCTGTATCGTCTTTTACACCAATTATGAGTCGCACAAGGGGCGCGATCTACGGCAAAATCCGCGTGCTGCCGTGGTGTTTCACTGGGACCACCGTCACCGGCAGGTGCGCGCCGAGGGGCGCGTCGAGCCGCTGTCCGACCGCGACAATGACGCCTACTTCGCTTCCCGTCCCTGGCAGAGCCGCCTCGGGGCTTGGGCCAGCCGGCAGAGCGCGCCGGTCGAGTCGCGCAGCGTTCTGCGCGAACACGTTGCCGCGGCGGCGCGCCGTTTCGCTATTCCTTACGGCGGTCCGGGCACGCCGGAACCCGACTTAGTCGCTGTCGAAGTGCCTCGGCCGCCTTACTGGGGCGGATTTCGCCTGCACGTCGATGCGCTGGAGCTGTGGGTGGAGGGCGAGTTTCGCATTCACGATCGCGCCCGATGGACACGTCTCGCCGGGCACGCCGGGCCGCCTCAGTGGGCCGTCACCCGACTGCAGCCGTAGCCGCCGTGAACCTGCTGCACGGACAACAGGCGACCTGCCCCCATTGCTGGGAAACCATCGATCTGACCCTCGATCTGTCCGTCGCAGAACAATCGTACATCGAGGACTGCCCGGTGTGCTGCAAACCCATGAGCGTCTCGTATGTGGTCGCCGACGGTGAGCTCGCCGCGATCAGCGTCGAAGCGGCCGACTGATCCGCCTCCAGACGAGTGACCGCCACCCGCTCAGCCCGGTCGACCGACCGCATCACCTGGCGTTCGCTGCGCATCGCGGCGCTGCTCGCGATTCTGCTCCTGGTCAGCGTGACGACCTGCGAGGATCGGTTGCGCACGACGGCGTGGCGCCAGCCGCTGTATGTCGCCTGGTCATCGCGCACGAGCTGTTGCATACGCTGGGTGCGACCGACAAGTACGAACCGGCCGACGATGCACCGCGCTTTCCCGACGGCTACGGCGATCCGCGCCAGACGCCGCTCTATCCGCAGCAGCGTGCCGAGCTGATGGCCGGCCGGCGCATGATTTCCGCGACGCAGTGGGAGCAGCCCTCGGGTCTCGACCAGGCGGTCATCGGTCCCGCCACGGCGCTGGAGATACGCTGGGTAAGGGCGTCGGCGACTCCGGGCGCGCGAGCGCGCGAGCGTTGACCGCGGTTCGGCTGCCCGGTCCGGCGGGCGCGCCGGTCCGAACGCCGCAGGCCCGCGCGGCGCCGGGCCGCCGCTCACGGGAATGGCGCCCGCTCGTCGAGCGCCTGCAGGATAAGCGGGTGCATCGGGCCATTGGTCGCAAGAGCGGTCCTCGATGCAAGCGTCAGGGGCGAGCCATCGAGCTCCGTGAAGCGCCCGCCCGCCTCGGCGACGATGGCGGAGCACGCCGCCACATCGAGTATGTTCACGTCCGATTCCACGACCGCGTCGATCTTGCCGGCGGCGAGCAGATGGTAATGCAGAAAATCGCCGTAGCCGCGGATGCGATCGACCGCCGCCACCAGCCGGCCATAGCGCGGCCACTGGCGCCCGGACGCCAGCGACTTCAGGTTGCCCGCGGACAGCGCCGCCGCGCCGAGCGCCGCTATCCGGCTGACGGTTATTGCCTTGCCGTTCAGATAGGCTCCGCCGCCGCGCTCGGCGTACGCCAGCTCGCCATAAACGGGCGCCCTGGACACCCCCAGAATGATCTCCCCTGCGCGCATCAACGCGATCTGCGTCGAGAACAAGGGATACTCGCGCACGAATGCCTTGGTGCCGTCGATCGGATCGACCAGCCAGAGATTCTCGGCCGCCTGGTTGCGCGCTCCGGTCTCCTCGCCGTAAAACCCGTACGAGGGAAACCGGGACTCGAGAATCTCGCGGATCGCAACCTCGCAGCGCAGGTCCGCCTCGGTCACAGGCGATTTGTCTTCCTTGATGCGCACCGCGAGGTTGCTTTGATACAGCGCGCGCGCGATGACCGCCGCCTGCTCCGCCGCGTCGAGCGCCGCCCGGAGCTCAGGGGAGGGCTGCATGGCCTCGGCGTCAGAACCTGAAGCCGATCTCGACGGGCAGATATTGGACGGGTCCGGAGGCGTTCACGTGCTGATAGCGGGCCTCCACGAACCAGGAGTGCCCCGAGGGCAGGGCGAACTCCAGGCCCGCGCCCGCGTCCCAGCCGAAGTTGGTGACCCCGTGGGCGGCGACCACCGCCTCGCCATATCCGCCATAGCCGTAGCCATACCCATAGCCGTAGCCATAGCCGTAGCCGTAGCCGCCATAGAAGGGCAGCGCCTGGTCGAGCTCGATGCGCGTGTGATAGACCCCGACTCCGGCGATGCCGTAGGCGCGCACGCCATAGGCGATCGGCACGTGATAGCGCACGCTGGCGCTGCCGGACAGGATGGTGCCGGTGCCGTTGTCGACCTGCTGGCCGGAGGCCTGTTGTCCGTTATTGAGCAGCGCGATGGTGGCGTTGTACTGGCTGTAGTTCACGTTGAAGCGAAAATCGAACGGCTGCAGGGCCGCCGGTGTGACCCCCAGGCCCACCCCGAGCATGTAGCCGCCCTGCAGGTAATTGGAGGTCGCCCCGAGGGTGTCGCTGTAACCGGTCGACAGATCCCAGTGAATCGTGCTCGATGAAAACTGCGCCCGCGCC
>VFSW01014532.1_pt1 | contig 10875 bp, 8 predicted proteins | sample 5358111 | NCBI WGS metagenome assembly VFSW01 (sample SAMN11554181, study PRJNA540505) | mine drainage metagenome | isolation source: sediment from site ElyBrook_90M | place: USA: Ely Copper Mine, Vershire, VT | collected 2017
GTGTTCCAAATCGCTCGTAAATCAGCCGGGCCGTGGGTTCGATCAGCTTCGCGGCCTCTTCCTCGGTCGCCGCGCAAACGCGGATGCGGAAGCTGATGGTAGCGTCATGAGCGGTGATGCCGACCTCAGGCTCGCGGCCACGGGCCGTCCGCTTCCGTCCAAAAGCTGAACCTGGACGGGGACGGGATTCCCCAGCCGGTTCTGTTTTTGAACGGGCAACACCTCGATCTTGGCTGGAAGCGGTGCCATCTGGGCCTGTTGGTTTGCCATCTGACCTGCAGACGAACCCAGCAGCAGAAGGAAAGTAGGGAACAATCCGTTGTGCATGGTGAACTCCCCGCCTGAGCCGGGCTCAAGCCTGCGCTGCGCTCGCATGCCGCAGCGCGCTGCAGAGCCGGGCCTTAGGGTCGGAGGTGCAAACGGGGGGCCGGGTATCCGGGTCTCCGGCAGACAGGGCTCTGATTGTAGTTTGGGGAAGCAGCAGCAGTGTGGGAGCATTCGGGCTGAAAGTCAAGCGGGATTGCGAGTTTGTTACGGATTCCGAACGGGCCGGCTCGAACTCCGCCGGGGGGCGCATAGCGAACTCCCCCCAGAACTTGAGTTTTCGTCTACATGGGCGCTTTGCACCGGATTTTACGTGTCCGGATGGCTCCCGGATAACCCAAAACCCATCTGCCCGCGTCTAACTGGTAGGACCTAAAGATTGCGGTTTGGTGTGTTCCAACCGGGGGTATAATCGCCCCAAGGAGTCTTTATGACACGCAGGTGGCTGGCAATCGCGATCGCATTGGCGGCGTTCAGCGCTATACCCTGGACGCAGGCGCAAGTTCAGGATCAAGAGAAAGATCAGCCGAAAGCGTCTGACGCGGAGGGCAAGCCCGCTCCGCCGCCGGCGTCGCTACCGACCGCGGATGACAGTCAGATTAAGCACGACGGTACCAAAACCGACGTGGATGCCGTGGGCAACCGCAACGTGGGATGCGGACGCGGCGTAGGAAACTGGTATACGGTGGAAGGCCAGGTGGCCCGGGGACGCGTCTACGCGCAGCAGATTGAGTCGCAAATCAAGCTGGTGAATGATCCGGTGATTACGGAATACGTGAACCGCATCGGGCAGAACCTGGTGCGCAATTCCGACGCGCAAGTGCCCTTCACCATCAAGGTGATTGATTCCGACGTGGTGAACGCCATGGCGCTGCCCGGCGGATTTTTCTACGTGAATTCCGGGTTGATTCTGGCAGCCGACGAGGAAGCCGAGATGGCGGGCGTGATGGCACACGAAATCGCCCACGTCGCAGCTTGTCACTACGGCCGCGAAATGACTCGCGCGAACCTGCTGCAGATGGCGTCGATCCCATTCATTTTCATGGGCGGGGCGTTGGGCTATGGGCTGTACGAAGCGTCGAGCATCGGCATTCCACTGGGCTTCTTCAAGTTCTCGCGCGGGTTCGAAGCCGAGGCCGACTATCTGGGCATCGAATATATGTACCGGGCGGGATATGATCCGTCGGCCTTTGTGTCGTTCTTCGAAAAGATCCAGGCCATGGAGAAGAAGAAACCGGGAACGCTGTCCAAGGCATTCGATACCCACCCGCAGACTCCGGACCGGATCGAAAAGTCGCAGGAGGAGATTCGCAAGATTCTCCCGGCGAAGCCTCAGTACGTTGTAACCACTTCGGAATTTGACGAAGTGAAAGCGCGGCTGGCGGCGATCGAGAACAAGCACAAGCTGCTCGACCAGAAGGACGGGAACAAACCCAGCCTGCGGCGCACTTCGAACACCGACAGCAAGAATGGCGACGCCAAGACCGACGATGACCGTCCGACCCTGAAACGGCGGGATGATTCGTCGAATTAGTTCAGTAATTGTGATTTCGGTCGATGAGAGAAGAACCGGCGGCTGCGGCTGCCGGTTTTTCTTTTGCTACAAATCGAGAACGTAGAAGTCGTCAGCCCCTCCCTTAGAGGTCCGGCGCCTGGGTGCGGGCAGCTCCTCAGGGGCTAGAAAATCCCCAGTTCTCGCAACGGACGCGAGAAATGGGGCACCCGGCCGCTGGTATGATAGGTCGATTTCAGCCGGCTCTCCCAGTCGTAACCTGCCATGCGAGTCATCTCTTCATTGGCGCTGATTTTCATCCTATGCTGTTGGTGTCATTCCGCTGGCGCTCAAGAGCCGACGGTAGTGCGCGTGGGCGTGCCCGTGCTGAACAGCGAGGACAAAGCGGTGTCGGCAGTCGAGGCGCGGGACCGGCTGGTGAAGGCGCTCAATCAACAGAAGCCGGACAAGAAGCTGCGATTGTCCGTGGACGCTGTTGCTCTCGAAACGGAGTGGGGCGCGAAGGCGATCGCGGAGGCAAAGAAAAAGAACTGCCAGTTTGTGCTCTTCACGCAGCTGACGGGTTTGAAGACATCCTCGATTCTGGGACCTGCCGCTAGTAATTCAACTGATTTCGACGCGACTCCGGTCTTCAATGCCACGGTGGAGTACCAGCTAAACCGCACCATGGACGGTGCGGCCTTCGCTATTGGATCTGCAAAAGGAGAGGACACGACCTCGCCGCAGGAAGTCGTGTGGCATACCTTGGCACAGGTTGCGGGCAAGGCGCTGGTTGACATCGCGAAGGCGGGTGCACCGCGCGTCGAAGCGCGGACTGCGGAACATTCTACCGAAACACCGCGGTCAGCACAGGCGGAGGCGCCAATGATCGCCGCCAACCTTTGCGCATGGCTGCCGACCGGGATTCCGCACTCCGACGCCTTGCCCCGCGCCTGCGACTATGTCATGAGTTTGCCGGAGACGATGCCGAACTTCATCTGCCATCAGGAGGCTTCGCGCTACCGCGGTAAGAGCCGCGCGCCCACTGATCTGATCACCGCGTCGGTGCGATACGAAGACGGGCGCGAATCCTATGGCGAAATCAAAGTGAACGGGAAGCCGGAGACCCTGGCTGTCGCGCAAGCCACGGGGCTTTGGTCAACGGGAGAGTTTGGGAGCAACAATCTGCGCTCCATCTTCAACCCACGGAACCAACCCGTGTTCGAGTTTGCCCGGGAAGGCACACTGGGTGAGCATGCGGCATGGATCTTCACCTACAAGATCGCCAAGCAGAACGAGCCCCTGTGGCGACTGCACGGCGAGGATCAGGTGGTGGCTCCGCCGTATGAAGGGCAATTGTGGATCGATCAGAAAACCGATAGCGTGCTTCGATTCGAATCGATTGCGCAGGAACTCCCAACAGACTTTCTCCTGAGTAGAGCGGAGATTCAAATCGACTACGAAAACGTGCGGTTCGCAGATGGATCGGAGTTCACGCTGCCTTCGAGCTTTGCCGTATCCACAAACCTTCGCGGCAGACAGGCGACCCGGAATGTTGTACGCCTCACGGATTTTCACAAATTCAGAGCTAAGGGTCGCCTCGTCCTGAATGCGGGATCGAGCACTTCGGGGTCGGCCCCGGCAGCGCAGGTTCCGCCGAGTGCAGCGGCCCTGCAGAAAGATTTGGATGAGAGTGAGGCGATCTTCTCCGCGATTCGCGATCAGGCCGTGCAGGAAGATGAAGCTTGGCAAGAAGCGGAGCAGAGGCAAGTGCTGAATGGGTTAACAGGCTCGACTCTGCAGAGATTGTCGCAACTGCAGGGAGAGCAACGGCAGATTCAGGCGCAACACCAGACGATTGCTGTCGCGAACGCCGACGCGAAGAACGCCGCCGCCAATGCTGGCAGCCCGCCGCGGACCGCACTCAAGGTCGACGTGAGGCTGGTGCCGGTGAGTGTGGTGCTGCGGGATGGGAAGGGGCATGCGGTCGGGAATCTGGGTCAGGAGAATTTCCGACTGTTCGACAATGGAAAGCCGCAGGTCATCACGCAGTTTTCGGTCGAGGCGGCCGGGCCGGGCATTCCGGCGCAGGGCACCGAAGCAGTGGGTACGCCGGAAGCCATGCGGCTGGTAACGAATCAAAACCGTCCTGCCGGGACGGAACGCAGTACGGCTTATCTTTTTGACGATGCCCATTCGAATCTTGCGGAGATGGCGGGCGCACGAGAGGCTGCCGTGCGGCATCTTGGCGGGTTGAAGACGGGAGAACGCGCCGCTGTCTTTACGACCTCGGGCGCTGTGGTCGTCGATTTCACCGATGACCGCGAGAAACTGCTGGCTGGGGTGCGCAAGCTGAGGCCACACGAAATCAACTCCGAGTTCGATTGCCCGCCCATCAGCTATTACATTGCGGACCTCATGATTAACAAGCGGGACCCGGAGGCTGAAAGCGTCGCGGTCGCAGAGGTTGTAGACTGCGCCTTCCAGGGATCAGGCGGACCCTCGGCGCTGGCGCAACGCATGGCGACTGCCAAGGCTGTCGAAGTGCTGGATACCGGAAACGCGGAAAGCAAGGACACGATCGAAATCCTGAGCCGCGTGATCCGCAGGACTGAGTCGATGCCGGGCCAGCGCAGCATCGTCGTGGTTTCGCCGGGTTTTCTGGCGCTGACACCGGATTTGCTGGAGGACGTGATGGCCCTCGTCGAGGGCGCCGTACACTCCGGAATTGTCATCAACTCGCTGGATCCCCACGGGCTCTACACCGCCGGAGTCAACGGCAAGAGCAGCCGCCCGGGGCAGAACAGGTTTCTGCTGGCCAATGCCGAGGCTCAGGCGCTGGGTGATGTGATGGCTGAATTCTCCACTGGCACAGGCGGAATCTTCTTCCACAACAACAATGATCTGGATGAAGGCTTCCGGCGCGCCGCGTCAGCCCCCGAGTTCGTCTACATTCTCGGGTTCTCGCCGCAGAAGCTGGACGGCAAGTTTCACAAACTGAAGGTGACGTTGAATGGTGCGGCGAAGTTCGAGGTGCAGGCGCGACAAGGGTATTATGCGTTCAAGCTTGCGGGCGCAAAATGAAAATGAGCGGCGCTTCCCTCGAGGCTGCTCCAACAGGCAGGAAGCGAATTGCGTTCGCGCTTCGGGCGGCACGTGCGAGAACGCCCGTCTCTAATGACCGTCTCTAATTCAGGCGGCGTGCTTGGCCAGTTCAGCGGCGCGTTCGCGATGACGATCGGGAGAAGTGATGACCTTCATCTCCTGCCAGTCGTAGGGAAATTCCTGGCCGCAATCCAGGCACGCCACATACGTTCCGGTCAAAGCTGCAGCCTGGGGGCGGCGCGTCGCTCTGCGAACGGTAACCGGAAAGCTGTAGCGGGAGTGCCGGCAGCCGAAAAACACGTTTACCAACTTTGTAATCATGACCCTACCTTTCAAACCTGGTCTTTCAACCCTGGGCTTTCAAACCCGGGCTTTCAAACCCTGGTCCTTCAAACCTGGTCTCTCAAACCTGGGATACCTAACTGCCTTCCCAGCATGCGCGCCCCCTCTGGACAATTCCTTGCTGCTTGCCAGTACGCGCCTGCACCTAAAAACCCACCTGCACCTAAATTAGTTGCGACTTGACCGACTCTACTGTGACTGGAATCACAACCGGTTGTGACCGCTCACCACCCGCGATCGCAATCCAGAGCAAGCCAACACTGTAATACTTAGATTCCGATTTGGCGCAAAGGGTTTCGGATTTCGCCGGAGGAAAAGCCCATCGCGGGAATATCTCCGAAACCTTTGCACTGGATATAGTTACGGGAGGGCGCAAAACGTTTCATCAGGCTCTTCGAGGGCTTTCGACTCTCAGGGCTCTCAGGGGTGGGCGCTCGCGAGGACCTCAAGGGGCGCAGGCCACCCGTTTCTGAGGCTGCCAGCGGGCTAGAGGCTTACTCGCGACAGGTGGAGAAGCCTGCGATCCCCTCGGCCCCGCTCGGGGCAGGCTCTTCGACCCGCGAAGCAAAACGCGGGCTCTCAGGATGAGATGGGGTTCAGGGTTTAGGGTTCAGGGGTTAGGTTTTAGCTAACAGCTAGAGGCTAAGAGCTAAAAGCCTGCAGCTACACGCTCTGCGGGCCCCGTTTCTTGTGCTGCTGGCATTTGGTCATGATGGCGGAGCGGAGGCGGGAGCGCAGGTCGTCGGGAAGTTCGTAGGGAAGAGAATCCCGGTAGATCTGGATAGTCTTCTTGGTTGTGTCGCAAACCACGTAGCAGTTGTGGCACCAGGAAAGATGATTCTCCAGTTCGGTTTTTGTGTTCTCATCGAGGACGCCGTCCAAGTAATTGGTCAGCTCCTGTAAAAAATCAGAGCATTTCACTGGTTGCCATCTCCACTCTCGCGTTTCTGGAAGTAGCGTCCGAGGCGCTCGCGCAACTGCAGTCGAGCCCGCAGCAGCCGCGACTTTACCGCCGGAACGCTCAAATCAAGCGCGGAAGCGGTTTCTTCGGTCGACAGCCCTTCCACATCCCTCAGCACGAACACCGTCCGGAATCCTGGGGGCAGGCCCTGGATGGTTTTGCTCAAAATCTCGCGCAACTCGGACTGGTTATACAACTGTTCTGGATTCGGACTCCAGTCCGCGATTTCGCGGGGAAGAGAATCATCTTCAGTCTTGATCTCCTCATCCAGAGAAACCGTGCGTTCCGGCCGCCGGCGCCGCAACTTCATCAGCGCTTCGTTTACCGCGATCCGGACCAGCCAGGTATAAAACTTCGACTGCTCCTGGAACTGGGCCAGATTGCCGTACGCCTTCAGGAACGCTTCCTGCACCACATCTTCCGCGTCTTCGCGGTTTTGCGTGATGTGTTGCGCGATCCGAAAGACGTTGCGGTCATAACGGCGAACCAACTCTTCGAACGCCGAGTCGTCGCCCCGCTTGGCCGCCTGCACCAGCGCCAGCTCTTCCGTAACAGGAGGCGCTACTACTTTGTTTTCGATGGCGCTCATAGTGTTGGCGATGCAGTATTTTCAGGCAACGCAGCTGTAAACTCGAAACTGTTATTCTACTTGGTAACCTGGGCGTTTGCCCATTGCTTTGACGTAGGAAGAAAGAAAAGTTTGCTATAAAGTGCGAACATGCCTTCTGTAAGCCGGCAAACAGTTACGGAAGTACCCTAAGACCTTCCGCACAAGTGCCGTATAATCAGCAGTTAGAGCATCGTTTTTGGCGCGTGCTGCAGCCAGGCATGGACGAAGCGAGAATTTGGTGCAACCGGACTCACAAAAGATTTCGCAACGCAAGAGATTTTAAGTGAAGAAGAAGCAAGACAAGAAGCTGTCCTCTGGGAAACGGTCTTCTGACGATGGCGGAAAATAGCGAGATTCAGCAGGCGGTAGCGAAAGCAGTCGCGCAGGCGCTTGCCGGCGAGGTTCCTCGGCTGCAGGAGGAATTAGTGCGGCGGGTGCTCGACGCGATACCTGCGCCTGGCGCTGCCGGCGGCGGCGACTCGACCAAACTGCTGCAATCCATTACCGGCGTCCAAACCGGCAACACGCAAAAGGAAATTCTCCGGGCATTGATCGACGGCGGAAGCACGCACTGCGCCCGCGCGGCTTTGTTCGTGGTGAAGGCAGGCATGGCCACGGGATGGCAAGGCCGCGGCTTTGCCGACGACGATTCAGTGAAGGATTTTGCTCTCGACATGAATGCCGGGCCGGTGGCTCACGCCTACCTGAACCGAGTGGTAGCCCCCGCCAACATCGCCGAGATGGGCCGAAAATTCGTGCAGCAGTTCGGAGCGCCTCACAACGAACAGGTGCTGGTGCTGCCCCTGCTGCTGAAGGACAAAGTTGCAGGCTTGGTTTATGCCGATGGCGGTGCAACGGGTGTGCTCGAGAGTGCTTCGCTGGAAGTGCTGGTCATGGCTACCAGCGCATGGTTGGAAGTGGTCTCCCTGCGCAAGCAGGCGCAACAGCGGGAAGCGGTAGAAGCTGCACCGGAGCGGAGCGTGGTTGTGGCTCCCGTGCAGACCGTTAGTTCGTTTGCGGATCCTTTCGCCTCGCACGCTCCTAAGCACGTTCCGGCCCGGGCAATTCCTGAGCCAGAACCGGTGGCCGAAGTCGTGGAAGTGGCTTCATCGACACATTCGCCGTCCGCAGGAGCGGCACCAGCGGCCGCGGCCGATCCGTTTGCGGGGCTTGCGGCCGAGGATGCCGACACTCATCGCAAGGCGCAACGCTTCGCCCGCCTGCTGGTGGATGAAATCAAGCTCTACAACCAGGCCAAGGTCGCAGAGGGCCGCAAGCACAAGGACCTCTACGACCGCATGAAAGACGATATTGAAAAGAGCCGGTCTACGTATCAGAAACGCTATGGTTCAACCATCGCCAACGCTGGAAATTATTTTCAGATGGAATTAGTTCGCAGCCTGGCCGAAGACGATCTTTCGATCATGGGTGCGAATTTCAAGCGGTAGAATTATTTCAACCAGGTCTCTGGCGCGGCTCCGCGCATCAAACATAAAGTGGTTCGATCAGGTCTCAAGTTGTGGTGGGTGATCGCGGTCGGCGTCATATGCGGGCTCGGGGCGCATTCGTTTAGCTGGGCGCTTTCTTCCCAGTCCCCCGTTTCGCAATCGGCTGCGCCCAAGGCAGCGGCTCCAAGTTCTGCGGCGCAAACTGCACCGACCGCACAAACCGAAAAACAGGCTACGCCACAAGCCGCTCCCGCGAAAAAGTCCTCGACGCCGAGTCCCGCAAAACCTCAAGCGAAACCGGCCAAGCCCGCCAGCACCAGTCCAGCTTCCCCGAAAACTGGAAGCAGCAAGACAACTTCGCGCGCTCCCGCACACCGTCACGGAACCACGGCCAGGCGCCGCGGACCAGTTTCTCCGCGAGTACGGCGCATGCGTCAGGCCTTCGTGGCCTCTGCCAGTTTGCGTCCCATGGCCCAGCAGTTAGAGCAGGATCGTACTCCCGCTGCTTATGCGGGAGTGGAGGCCTTCGCGCGCGCACACAGCAAGGAAGACGCCGGCGCGCTGGCCTGGCTGGTCGCGGGCTACGCGCATGTGCTCGACCACGAATATGCCAAGGCCATCGATCCCCTGAACCGCGCCAAGCCCCTCGCCGGAGACCTGGGCGACTACGTTGCCTACTATCTCGGCACCTGCTATCTGCAAACCGGACGCGGGGCGGAAGCTCTGGCTACCCTGGCGGACTTCGATAGCTCACATCCGGATTCGCTGCTGGTTCGGGATGCGCACGTGGCCTACGCGCAGACTCTTACCCACGAGGGACGCGCCGCCGAAGCCGCAGCGCTGCTGGAGAAAAATCGGCTTCCTGCGCGGTCCGATCTCGAACTGGCGCTGGGCCAGGCCTACGCTGCCCTGGGAGAGCATGCCAAGGCAGGCGAGGCGCTGGCCAACGTCTACTACAACATGCCCACCAGCAGCGACGCGGACGCGGCTTACGCCGAACTCAGGAAGATGTCTGCGCCGCCTCCTGCGACCGTCCAGCAACAAAAGACGCGTGCCGACCTGCTGATGAAAGCCCGGCGCTACAGTGACGCCGTGGATTCGTATCGCGAGTTGCTGCGGGTTTCGAGTCCGGAAGATCGTCCGGCAGTGCAGATCGCGCTGGCCGAGGCTCTGCACCATGCCAGCCGCGACCGCGAGGCTCGCGCCGAACTGGCGCTGCTCGCCGCGAACGGCGACCCGTTAAAAGAGCATCGCTTATTTATCCTCAGCGAAATTGAATGGTCCTCCGGCAATAATGACGCCTTCTACCGCGCCGTCAACGAACTGAAAGAAGCTCCGCAGAATCCCTGGCTGGAGCAAGCTTTGCTTTCCGCCGCTAATTTGCATCTGGTACACCACGAGTACGAGCAGGCGCTCGATACTTATCGGGAACTGGAGCAGCGCTATCCCACAGGGACACGCGCGTCCTACGTGCACTGGAGGGCGGCCTGGTTGACGTTGCGCCAGGGACGCAACGCCGACGCAGAAAAAGCATTCGAAGAGCAGATCGCGCTTTACCCGGCAGCCGCGGAAACGTCAGCCGCGATGTACTGGCGGGGACGCCTGGCGGAAGAGGATCAGCAGCCGGGACTGGCTCGCGCTTTTTACCAGAAACTTTCCGAGCGCTATCTCAACTACTACTATGCGGAACTGGGCCGGCAGCGTCTGAAGTCGCTACCGGCGACTGCAGACGTCACTCAGCACTACACCTTGCTCGATCGTATGCCCGTGCTCGATGGCAAAGAAAAAGTTGAGGAAGACGACGCGCCCACCGACGATCTGCATTGGCAAAAGGCGGAATTGCTCGGCAATGGAGGTCTGGTCGATTTTGCGGCGCGCGAACTGCAGGCCGCGGCCGGCGCGGCGCACAGTACCTGGGCTCCCGCGGAGATCGCCAAACTTTACGCGGAGAACGGGCAATATGACCGCGCCATTGAACTCATGAAACATACGGCCCCGAGTTATTTTGCAGTCGACTTGCCCGATTTGCCGCGGGCCTATTGGGAAGCGTTGTTTCCCAAGCCCTACTGGACGGACTTGAAGCGCTACTCCGCCGGCAACGGGCTGGACCCTTATCTGGTTGCGTCGTTGATCCGGCAGGAGTCGGAATTCAATCCCGCCGCGGTTTCGCGGGCGAACGCGATCGGGCTGATGCAACTGCTGCCCAAGACCGGGAAACTAGTTGCCCGGCAGGAAAAGATGAAGCGCTACAGCCCCAGCCAGCTCTACACGCCCGCGGTAAATCTTGAGCTGGGCACGCGCTACTTCCGCGGCATGGTCGACCGCTACAGCGGTTCCCTGGAATACGCGCTCGCCGCTTACAACGCCGGTTCGGAGCGCGTGAGCGACTGGGTTGGCCAGGGACAATATCGCGATCCCCAGGAATTTGTGGAGTCGATTCCGTTTACCGAAACCCGTGAATACGTGCAGGCGATTCTGCGGAACGCGAATCTGTACAAGCGGCTGTACGGCACGCCGTAACCCCGCACAACATCAAGGCATGTCGAGGTGAGATTAGCTTTGTCATCCTGAGCGAAGCGAAGGACCCATGCAA
>VFSW01014533.1_pt1 | contig 10874 bp, 12 predicted proteins | sample 5358111 | NCBI WGS metagenome assembly VFSW01 (sample SAMN11554181, study PRJNA540505) | mine drainage metagenome | isolation source: sediment from site ElyBrook_90M | place: USA: Ely Copper Mine, Vershire, VT | collected 2017
ATCGAGAGCGGTTTCGCTGGAGGCTTCCGCTCCGCCCGTCGTCTACGACCCGAACCTCAAGGGGCCGGACGAAACCGCTCTCGATCGCTCGGCCGCCCCCTGCGACGACTTCTACCAGTTCGCCTGCGGCGGTTGGATGAAGGCGACACCGATCCCCGACGACGAGGCGAGCTGGGTCCGTAGCTTCAGCGTCATCCACGAGGAGAACGAGAAGGCGCTCCGCGCGATCCTCGAGCGGGACGAGAAGGGCGACGCCCGGGGCGACGCGTACGGCACGAAGCTCGGGGACTTCTGGGCATCGTGCACCGACGAGGCCGCGATCGAGAAGCGCGGCGACGACGACCTCAAGCCGGAGCTCCGCCGCATCGAGGCCGTGCGCGACGTGAAGAGCCTGACCGCGGAGCTCGCGCGCCTTCACTCGTTCGGCGTCATGGCGGGCTTCAACATCGGGAGCGAGGTCGACCTCAAAGACTCGGCGCACATGATCGCGGGCGTCGGGCAGGGCGGCCTGGGGCTGCCGGAGCGCGACTATTACCTCAGCGACGACCCGCGGAAGAAGGACATCCGCGCCGAGTACGAGAAGCACGTCGCGCGCACCTTCGAGCTCCTCGGGGACAAGCCGAGGGTCGCCGAGGCGGAGGTGAAAGCCGTCATGAAGATCGAGACGGACCTTGCCCGCGCCTCGCTGACGAACGTCGAGCTGCGCGACCCGCAGAAGACGTACCACCGACTCGACGCCGAGGGGCTGAAGAAGATCGCGCCCGACCTCCCGTGGGACGGCTACTTCGCCGGCATCGGCTTCCCCCACCTCTTGGCCATCAACGTCGCCGAGCCGGACTTCTTCAAGAACCTCGACGCCTTGAGCAAAAAAGCCCCGGTGGCCGACTGGCGCGCCTATCTCCGCTGGCAAGCGGTCCGCGCTGCTTCGCCGTTTCTTTCGCAGAAATTCGTCGACGAGGCGTTCCATTTCCGGCAAGTGCTGACGGGGGCGAAGAGCAACGTGCCGCGCTGGAAACGCTGCGTGCGCACCATCGACGAGATGATGGGCGAGGCGCTCGCGCAGCCGTTCGTGAAGGAACACCTCGGGGAGGACGGCAAGAGGGCCGCTCAAGAGATGGTGGCCGGGATCGAGGGCTCGATGAAGCGTGACCTCGAGGGCCTCTCCTGGATGGACGATGCGACGAAGACCAAGGCCGAGGAGAAGCTGGCCAAGGTCGACAACAAGATCGGCTACCCCGCGAAGTGGCGCAACTACGACGGCCTCGCCGTCGACCGGAAGTCGCTCCTCGCCAACGTGGCCGCCGCGCGCGCCTTCGAGGTGAAGCGCGAGCTCGACAAAGTGGGAAAACCCGTCGACAAGGACGAGTGGGAGATGACTCCGCCGGCCGTCAACGCCTACTACGAGCCGTCGATGAACGAGATGGTCTTCCCCGCGGGCATCCTCCAGCCGCCCTTTTATTCGAAGACGCAGACTCCGGCGCTCAACTTCGGCGCCATCGGAATGGTCGTCGGCCACGAGCTGACGCACGGCTTCGACGACGAGGGCAGGCAGTTCGACGCGGACGGGAACTTGCGCGACTGGTGGTCGCCGCAGGTGGGCGCGGAGTTCGACCGGCGCGCCGAGTGCGTCGCTCGGCAATTCGACGGCTACGTGCCGATCGACGACCTTCACATCAAAGGCAAGCTCACGCTCGGCGAGAACATCGCGGACCTCGGGGGGCTGAAGCTCTCGCACGCGGCGTTCGAAAAGGCCGAAAGAGAGCAGCCGTCGACGCCGCCGCTCGACGGTTTCACGCCCGAGCAGCAGTTCTTCGTGGGCTTCGCGCAGTCCTGGTGCGCGAACTACCGGCCAGAGGCGCTACGGCTGCTCGTCGCGACCAACCCGCACTCGCCGCCGCGTTTCCGTGTGACCGGCCCGCTGTCGAACCTGCCCGAGTTCGCGAGCGCGTTCGCGTGCAAGGAGGGCTCGCCCATGGTCCGCCCGGCCGAAAAGCGCTGCACGGTTTGGTAAGGCGCGCGGGCAGCGGGACGAGCAGCCATGGGCGAGGTGTCGAGGCGGCGCCAGCGTGTAGAAGGCCTTGACCTCGAGGGCCACCTGGCAGGAGGTCGATCGCTGGCACGGGCGAGTCAGCTCGCTCGGACTGTAATCTGCCGTGGTTTGGCCTTCTCGACCTTTGGCAGCTCCAAGCGCAGCACACCGTCGGCCAGCTTCGCGTCGATGCCCGTCTGATTGATCGTCTCGGAGAGCGTGAACTGTCGGAAGAACGTGCCTGGTCGGTACTCTCGGAGCACGTCCGATTCGTTCGGGCTCTCGGGCATGGTAACCCGTGCGGTGAGCGTCAACACGCTCTCGCGTAAATCGATCTGAAGGTCCTGCGGTTTCACTCCGGGCATGTCCGCTAGCACCGTGATCGAGTTGTCGCTCTCGAAGATGTCCACGGCCGGCGAGAAAACCGGGCCGGGCCGTGTCTGCTCGGCGACGGTCGCCACGCCCGCTTTCTCGGTATTCTGGATCTCCGTTCTGGCTTCCTTTGCCATGGCGGTTTCCTCCTGTGCATTGGGGGTACTCATGTCCGCACCTTGATTTGCCGCGGCTTCGTTTCCTCCGCCTTCGGCAGCGTGAGAGTGAGTATGTCTAATGTGTATTTAGCTTCGTAGATATCCGCATAGTTCTCGGTCGGCAGCGTCACCGTGCGGTTGAAGGAGCCTTCCGCACGCTCCTTGCGGTGGTAGCTCACGCGCTCGTGTTCACGCTGAATCTCTCGCTTCCCAGCGAGAGATAGGCGGTTCCGAACCGCGGAAATCGAAAGTTCATCTGGCTTGATGCCGGGAACCTCCGCGCGAACGTAGAAGTTATCGTTGTCCTGGGTGATGTTCATTGGGGGAAACACCCCCGCCCCCACTTCGCCGAACGTGTCGCCAGCAACCGAATCGAACAGGCGGAGCAGCTCGCGCCGCACGCTGTCGAAGTCGGCAAAGGGGCTGTCGAACGTCGGCCGTGAGGGCCAGACCCGTCTCACGAGCATGGTAAAACCTCCTGTGGCCAAGTGCCCCAATGGGCACGACTTTTTGCTGTGACTTGCAGCGAGGGGCAAAGTAATTACACGCATTTGCGTGTCAAGAGTTCCCCCGGAGTGGGTCGCGCACGGGCTTCTGCTTTCGGCTGCTCGGGAGAATCTGTGGGCGCCCGGGGTCACGCCGGGCACGGGCCCGAGCACGATCACGGACTCGGTCCATCGAGTACCTGGCGGTCGCCGTTCGAATCGGAAGCCATGTGGGCCGCGGTCATGCTGACGTGCGCGACCAGCTCCAGCGTGCCAGTACCTCGATCCCCCTCAACATCGCGGAGGCTTCTGGCCGGAGCGGAGCTGCGGACAGAGCGCGCTACCACGCCATCGCGCGAGGGTCGGCCCTCGAATGCGGCGCGATCATCGACGTGCTCGCTGTCCTGGTGTCGTGGGAGAACGCGACGTTCAGCAAGCCAAGTCGCTCCTCTCCCGCATCGTCGCGATGCTGACCAAAATGAGCCGCCGCTGACCGCCCGCCGCATCGAGCTCGTCCGCGTCCTCGGGCCCGTGCCCGTGCTCGCTTCCGTTCTCGTGCTCGAGATCGTGCTCGTGCTCGTGCTCGTGCTCGTGCTCGGCGTTGGAAACCCGACCCACAGATTCACCCGAGGACCCCTGCTTTCTTTGCGACGGTCGGGCGCTGATCATGCCAGTCGTGAGCGTGTGATCGAGGCCGAAATGGTTGCCGATTGCTGTCGTTCACAGTCTTGAAGTGATCCAGATCAACGAGGACAAGTGAAACGGCTCCCTCCTCGCGCTTCGCTCGCGCAGCCGCGTGAATGAGTCCTCGAATCGCCGCCCTCCGGTTCGGTAGACCGGTCAGCGGATCGACCATCGCGCGGCGTGCTGCACGCCGCCGTTCGCGGCCCCGGAGGACAGTGAGTCGTAGGCGCAGGGACAGTTCTGCGTAATTGTCAAGCGAGCCAACCCACTCGTCGCGCGCGGCCAAAGGAGCTTCATGCGGCCGAAAATCTTCATTTAGATCAGCGCGTCAAGATGTAGGAGAAAAGATGGTGGAGCCCCCTTGACCGTCGCTCGGCCGTGATTTAACCGATTTTCGCGTTCACGGCGTCCGACCCCGCTTACGCGGCGGTTGCCCTCCGTGTCGGGCAGGGTCGGCACGTCTCCCTCCGGGATCGTGTCGCGTCGCGAACTCGCAGACGAACCAACCACCATCGGCTCCCCGAGTCCTCCCTATCGACACGAGGAGCCGCAAGGGAGGACCCATGCCCGACCAGAATGACCTGTGGCTGATGGAAGAAGAGATACCGCTCGATGAGCCGTCAGAGCTACTGCTCACGATGCCGGAGATTCGTCAGTTGTTCGATCCGGACCCTCCTGACGAACAGCTCGGACTGCGATCGATCTTGGATCGCCCCGAAACGTTGTCCAAGGCATGGCGGAAGAGCACGCATTCCGCGCGGCGCCGTCGTCCTTCGAAACTGGCGAGGCGGCACGGCGACGTGCTTCGCGCGGCCTGAGCACGCGCACCGCATGCTGCTCGGGCTCTGCGGGACGGCCTCGTGGCCGCAGCCGGGGCCATGAGCTCGTGCGCGATCGCGGCGAGCGCGTTGGCTCAAGGCCGGCTCCCCACGAAAAGCGGTGGAGCCTCGCGTCGATTTGTCGGACACCGTGCGAAGCTCGCGCGCTAGCCTCACCGTCATGTCCGACGCCTCGTCCGCGCCGCTCCGCCGCACTTCCCTCTACCCCGAGCACGTGAAGCTCCACGGCCGCATCGTCCCGTTTGCGGGCTGGGAGATGCCCGTTCAGTACACCGGCATCGTCGACGAGCACGTCGCCGTGCGCACCGCGGCCGGCCTCTTCGACGTCAGCCACATGGGCGAGCTCCGCCTGCGCGGCCCCTGGGCCGGCCACGTCGTCGATTACCTCGTGACGAACGACGCCAAAGCCCTCGCCGATGGCCAGGCCATGTACACCTGCGCGTGCAACGAGCAAGGCACCATCCTCGATGACCTCATCGTCTACCGTCAGAGCGCCGAGGACTGGCTCATCGTCTGCAACGCGTCGAACCGCCCCAAAATGAGCGCCCACTTCGCGCGCGCCGCGAAGGACCACTGCGATTTCGCCGACGAGAGCGACGCCACGGCCCTCGTTGCACTGCAGGGCCCCCGCGCCTTCGACGTCCTGGCGAAGCTCGGCGGCGACGCGGCCGGCCTCCACGCGCTCAAGTCCTTCCGCTTCCGGGACGCAGCCGTCGCCGGCGTCCGCTGCACGGTCGCGCGCAAGGGGTACACGGGCGAGGACGGCGTCGAGATGTTCTGCCCGTGGGACGAGGCACCGGCCGTCTGGTCGGCCCTCCTCGAGGCCGGCCGTCCGCTGGGCCTCAAGCCCGTCGGCCTCGGCGCGCGCGACACGCTGCGCCTCGAGGCGCGCCTCTCGCTCTACGGAAACGACATCGACGAGACGACGAACCCCCTCGAGGCGGGCCTCGGGTGGGTCGTCAAGCTCGGGAAGGGGGACTTCGTCGGGCGCGAAGCGTTGGCCGAGATCAAGGAGAAGCCCCCGGTCCGCAGGCTCGTGGGCTTCGAAGTGACGGGAAGGGGGGTGGCCAGGCACGGGTACCCCTTGCGCGACGAGGACGGGCGCGAGATCGGCGTCTGCACGAGCGGCAGCCCCGGCCCCTCCGTTGGCAAGAACATCGGCCTCGGCTATGTGCCGAGCGCAATGGCGGAAGTCGGATCGTGCCTGCTCGTGGACTGTCGCGGCAAGAACGTGGACGCCGTCGTCGTGAAGACGCCCTTCTACAAGAGAGGCACGTAAATGAGCGCAAACGTCCCGGCTGACCGTCGATATACCAAGGACCATGAGTGGGCGCGCGTCGCGCCCGGCACCGGGGAGGTCGCCGTCGGCATCACGGCCTTCGCCGTCGAGCAGCTCGGCGACGTCACGCTCGTCAACCTCGACGTGAAGGCGGGCGACGCCGTGACCGCCGGCAAGACGTTCGGGACGATCGAGAGCGTCAAGACGCTGAGCGACCTGTTCGCGCCGGTCAGCGGCAAGGTCGTCAAGGTGAACGCGGAGCTGGCGAACAAGCCGGAGCTCGTGAACGAGGACTGCTACGGGCAGGCGTGGATGGTCGTCATCGCGCCGAGCGACGCCAAGGCCGCCGAGGGGCTGCTCGACCCGGCGGCGTACGGCGAGCTGCTGAAGGCCGCGGCGCACTGACGTCGGAGAGGAGGAGCGCTGCCGATGACGGACGCAGCGGCGCGCAGGCGGGGGTGGGGCGCTTTCGGCATCGCGTGGGCGGTCGCCGGCGCGCTGTTGGCGTGCGTCGGGCCGGTCGGCGGCGTGGGCGAGGGCAGCCCCTGCTCGGGGGACGACTGCGCGTCGAACCTCACGTGTCAGCCCATCCCGGGGCGCTCGGTGGACTACTGCTGCCCGACGCCGGCAAGCATGAGCAGCAAGGCGAATTGCCAGCCGGCGACGGGAGCGGGCGACGGGGGGTGACGACCGTTGCCATGACGTGACGCGGTCTCGTTGACGTAACCGGAGAAACGGGTCCATATGACTGCGTGCAGCAAGCTGTCGCGATCGATGCGCCCGAGCAGATCGGCCGCCCCTTTCTGAAGTGGGCCGGAGGCAAGCGGCAGCTCCTCCCCGCTCTGATTCGGCACGTCCCGAAAGAGTTCGGGCGATACTTCGAGCCTTTCGTCGGCGGGGGTGCGCTCTTTTTCAGCCTTCGACCGAGGAAGGCGGTGCTCGCCGATGTCAATGAGCGGCTGATCCGTACGTACAGGGGCGTCCGGGACCACGTCGCCGAGGTCATCGCCTTGCTCCGGGACTACCCGCACGACGACAAGTTCTTCTACGAACTGCGCGAGGTCGACATCGACGCACGCACGGACGCCGAGGTCGCCGCCTGGTTTATCTACCTCAACAAGACCGGCTATAACGGCCTTTACCGGGTCAACCGCCGCAACCGCTTCAACGTACCGTTCGGCCGGTACGACAACCCGACGATCTGCGACCACGCCAACCTGAGAGCGTGCTCCACGGCGCTCGCTGAAACAGAACTCCTCGTGGCCGATTTCGAAGTCGCCACGGCGAACGCGAAGCGCGCCGACTTCGTCTACTTCGACCCCCCCTACGTACCGCTGTCGGCGACGTCGTCGTTCACGTCGTACACCTGCGGCGGCTTCGGATTCGACGAACAGACTCGCCTCTGCGACGTTGCCCTCGGGCTCAAGAAGCGCGGCGTCAACGTCCTGCTCTCCAACTCGTCGGCCGGATCCGTGCGCGACCTGTATGAGAAAGGGTTCGAGACGACCGAGGTCTCGGCGCCGCGATTCGTCAATAGCAAGGCGAGCGGGCGCGGCGCCGTCACGGAACTCGTCATCCGGTAGCCGCGCACGAAGCCCACCATGAACGTGCTGATGCTGAACCATAACGTGGCTTGGCGCAGCACGTTCTTTCGCGCCTTCTACTTCGCGCGCGAGCTCGTCGCGAGGGGGCACAGGGTCGTGCTCGCGACGATCTCGGAGAGCCGCGTCCTCCGCGCCGAAGAGTCGCTGCTCGAGGGGGTTCACCTCGTCAAGACTCCCGATATCGGCGTGGGGATCGCGCGGACGGGCTGGGATCCATGGGACTGCGTGTTCCGGACGCTCCGCTTCGCGCGGGAGAAGCTCGACGTCGTGCACGGGTTCGACTGCAGGCCGGTCGTGCTGGCCCCCTCCGTCGTCCTCCAGACGACGCGGCGGGTGCCCTGGGTGCCCGACTGGGCCGACTGGTGGGGGAGAGGCGGAGCCATCTCGGAGCGGAGGAGCTGGGTAGGGCGGGTGGCGTTCGCGCCCTTCGAGACGTTCCTCGAGGAGCGCTTCCGTGGCTTTGCCAGCCAAGTCACCGTAACCAGCCGGGCGCTTCGAGACCGCGCCCTCTCGCTCGGGATCCGGCCCGACCGCATCCATTACCTGCCGTCGGGCGCGAACGTCACGACCATCCGCGTCGGACAGCGCGAGGCATGTCGCCGGGAGCTCGGTCTCCCCGAGACGGCCCCCATCGCGTGCTTCGTGGGATTCGTCCAGTACGATCTCGAGCTCGTGATTCGGTCGTTCGCCGTGGCGAAGGGCGAGGTCCCGGGAGCGAAGCTACTCCTCGTCGGGCCGCCGAACCGCGGCGCGTCGCGCCTCGCGGGAGAGCTCGGGGTTCTATCGGCGATCCTGGAAGCGGGCTCGCAGCCGTTCGACAGGATCCCTTCGTACCTCGGGGCCGCGGACGTCCTGCTCCTGCCCCTCTCGGACAACCTGATGAACCGGGCGCGCGGCCCCATCAAGCTCGGCGACTACCTCGCCGCAGGCAGGCCGATCCTCTCGAACGCGGTCGGCGACCTCGCCGACGTCTTCCGGGCCGACGACGTGGGGACGCTGTCGGGCGACACGGTCGACTCCTACGGGCGGTCGCTCGCGTCGATGCTCCGCGATCCCGAGCGGTGCGCCTCCCAAGGAAGGAACGCGCGCCGCGTGGCCGAGGAGAAGTACGCGTGGAGCCTGCTCGTTCCCCGGCTCGAAGCCGTCTACGACCGCGCGCGCGCCGGGTTCTGAGGAGGCGTAGACGATCTGGCCGGCGACGGTCAGGGGCAGGGGTTCGTCAGGCCCGAACACCCGCTTCCGCCGGCAAATGGGCAGCAGATGAAGACACACGTGGCCCCGTTCGAGAGGTTCGCCGAGGCCGTCGCGCCCATGTCCGTGACGGCGTTGGTTCCGCTGATGAAGGGGAGCGGAGGCGTCCCAATCTCGAAGGTGCCGCTGACGGCCGTCGCGCTCAGGCGGTCGCCCGCATGGACGCACACCGATTGCGCCTCGGTCGTTCCGAGCCCAGGGGTCGGGATCGCAGTGCCCGCGACCGACACGTTGCACCAAGCCTTGTAGTTGTAGACCTTCAGCTCGATCGGCGTGGCTCCGCTGCAGCCACCATCGCTCGCCGTCGCGTCGCTTCCCGCATCTCCCGAGGAGCTACCCGAGCTGCTACTGGAGCTACTGCTGCCGGAGCTGCTGGTACCGGAGCTGCTGGTGCTCCCCGAGCTGCTGGTAGTGCCCGAGCTGCTGGTGCTACCCGAGCCGCCGCCGGAGCTATTGGACGACGAGCCAGTCGCGTCGGGGCCGGCGTCGCTCGTTCCGTTCGACGAGCTGCTGCCGCAGCCCGCGCCGAGCGGGACGAGAACGAGCGCGGCCAAGCCTGCAGACAAAAGAAGTGAGCGTTTCATCGGTCGACGCCTCCGAGCGAAGCGTACGATCAATCGCGGCCGGTCGACGCAAAAAATGCGTTTGAGACTCGGCGCCGCGCAACTCTCGGCGAATACGGCGCTTCAAAGCGTTCGCGAGGCTTCGCGAACTGCACGACGATCGCCGTCGGCTGGCTCCCTCAAAACGACGCCCCCGCCGCCCCGTCCGGGTCCGGCAGGACCGGCCCTCGCGCGATCGGCGCCTCGGAGCCCGGCCCTCGCAGACCGACCACTTCGATGTTCGACTTGTCGTGCTGCAGCGTGAGGGCAAGGCCCGCGACGAGGCCGACCACCATCACGACAGTCCCTCCGATGAACATCCCCGTGTTGGCCGTCGGCTGCTCGGTGCAGCTACCGAGGGCGTCGCAGACATTCTGCTTTTGAAACATCCCCGCGACGGCCACGCCTCCGCCGACGGCTATGCCCCGACCAACAGGACGATGCCCGCGGCGCGGATGCCCGCACGCGACTCGTAGTGACCCTTGAGCGTGGTATCGGCCTGGATGTCCACCGCGCCGCGCATGCCGACGGCAATCCCGGTGCTCTGTCCGTCCTCGACGAGGAGCTGCATGTCCGGGTCGTCGGAGCGGAAGTGGACGCTGGCCTTCTTGCCCTGGACGGTCACCGCAGGCTCGGCTGGCGGCGGCAGGGGCAGGCAACGGTGCACGGCGAGGAGGAAGAGCGGGCGCTTTTTCGACGCCCGACGGAGCGGCGGGCACAGGCCCGGCGTAGGTGATCGCGGAGTAACTCGAAGCGCCGTGACTCGCCCCCCCGGCAGTAGCACGACGACGTGGTCGTTCGGTACGAGCTCGGTGATTGCCCCCCGGAACAGGCTCCCGTCCTTGAGCTTGACCACGTCGCCCACGCCAGCGCTCGAGGGGGCGCCTTGAGCACCAGCGCTCTGCGGCCAGACCTGTGCGGACATCGCGAACACCACCGCTGCGACCTTTGCTTCGCGACTCCAGCGCGCCATGAAAAGACCCTCCGGGCCGAGAGGACCATCCACCGAACCGGGAGTCAGCGGCCTCGACGGAGCAAAAGAAGGAATCCAAGCCAGCCACCAGACACCAAGTGACGCACCGCGAGCGGCTCGGGGCGCACATCCAGGTCGTGTCGGGCGAACGGCCACCTATCGGAAAGCGATTACGCTCACCTTCGGCGAGCCGGCGACGCCACAGGTAAACCCGCTGCGGGTCGAGGCCGCGCGACGCTGCGAACACCGCCACCGGTCGTCCCGAGCGCTCCAGTGCCCCGAGGACCTCCCGCGCGTCGGCTTCGTTCCAGCGAGGACCATCGAACGGGGAGCGCGACGTCGGCATAGGGCGGGACCTCCGGGGGGTGCCATGCTTCGATGCCTGGCAGCTACACATCCACGCTGGATGGCTTACCGATCATCTTACCGGGTTAGGGCTCGCTTCTCTTGGCGCACCACCTGGTAAGGGTTCTCTCCCATGGATGCGGCTCCAAAGAGGGTGGCCGGGACAGCGCCGCAGCTGGCACGGGACAGGGGGCGGAACTCGGCGTCACGGGCAACCTGCTGCACCGGTGGGCCCAAAAGGTCGACAAGAACG
>VFSW01014534.1_pt1 | contig 10874 bp, 5 predicted proteins | sample 5358111 | NCBI WGS metagenome assembly VFSW01 (sample SAMN11554181, study PRJNA540505) | mine drainage metagenome | isolation source: sediment from site ElyBrook_90M | place: USA: Ely Copper Mine, Vershire, VT | collected 2017
AAAGGTTTCCCGCTTTTATACCTTGCATTTCTGTAAGGTGACTTTTTGTTATAGTAGCATATTTATTCACTGTACCAACGCGCAGGAAGCAGGAATCTTGGGTTAATAAGAAAAATCCCGGTTTTCTGAAAACCGGGATGTAGAGAAAATAACATTAATTACTATACTTTTTTCATCAGCTCGTTATACAGTTTTTCGGTCTGCGCTGAAGGGATGAGATCCAATTCGTTGCGCAGAGCCGTGCAGCACAACTCGTACTGGCGCTGGATGGCAGCCCGGTTACCCAAGGCGGCGTGAGCCTGCATGGCAGAACGGTGGGCGCTTTCCTGGCAGGCATCTGCCTCGAGGGCATGCTGGCAGTATTCCAATACCTGGTTGTAATGCCGGGAGGCCAGGTGAAGTTCGATCAGGTTGGTAAGCGAGTCGAGAAAGGTGCGCTGTAAGCGTTCGCGCTCGGAGATCACCCAGGTCTCTTCTACTTCGGGCATGAAAACACCATGGTAGTTACGGATGGCAGCCTGGTAATGGCGGATACGCTGTTCGGGATTGGCAGCCTGTTTGGCCAGTTCGATTTCATGCAAGAAAGTTTCCACGTCGTATTCGTAATCGATGTCGTGGTTAAAAAAGTACAGCGCGTCGTCGAAGGAGAGTGGCTCGCGCCCGATGGCGCGACGCAGGCGGTACACGGTGTTCTTAAAACGCAGCTTGAGCTCGGCCTGGGTCGAATCGGGCCAGAAGTAACTGCCTATTTCCTCTTTGGTCAATCCATTTTTGAAGCTGAGTATGAGGAAGAACAAATCGCGGGCCGACTGAACCTGCCAGTCGGCGGTGCGCACCAACTTATTGTTAATGCGCACCTGCATCCTGCCCAAAGCGCGGATGATGATGCGCGGCGGGGCGAAGGGTACCGCAGCGAGGTGCGGGCGCAGGTGCTTACGCAGGGTTGGGATCTGGTTTTCAAAGTCATCCACGCGCTGCAGCAGGCGCGCAACCAGCGGGTTCAGCTCCGGCCGGGCGGCGACTTTTTCCAGCACGGCTTTGAACTGGCGCCCGGCGGTGAGAAGCGGTTGCGCGATATCTGATTCGGTTACCAGCAGGTAGACCTCCCTGAGCTGGGAAGCGCAGGCGGCGAAGTCGCCTGACTGGTGTAATGTGATCGAGAGATACAGGCGTGAAAGGCCGGTCTCTACCAGGCTGCCCTCACTGCTAAAATAGTCGCTGACCCCCGACAGGGCAAGCAAAGCGCTGCGGTAATCTTTGCTGATCAACAGCTCTACGGCAAACTCCATGCGCGCCAGGTTCTGTTCAAACAGGGAACCGCCGGCCTCTGCTTTCTGCTGGGCCGCATAGGTCATTTGTTGCGCCTGGGGCAGCCGGCCGCGCAGGCGGGCCAGGATAGCCTCCGCCAGGTCGAGATACACCGTCAATCCCTGGTCGCTGGTATGGTAACTGATCCCACGCGCTTGCTTGTAGGCATCGTCGGCTTCGTCCAGGGCGTCCAGGTCGCGATACAGGTCCCCCAGGCTGGTCAGTGCATAAGCTTCCTGGCGCGGGTAATAGCTGGCGCGGGCGGTTTGGACGGCTTTTTCGAGGGTTTGCGAGGCGGTGACGTAATCGCCGCGCAAATGCTGCTGCACCCCCAGGTTGTTGAGGATATTGGCCTGCCAGACCAGGTTGCTGGAGTTTTGCCAGTATTTAAGGGCGCGGGTATAGGCGACCTCGGCGGCCTGGCTGCTGCCCAGGGCCTGGTTGGCCATCCCGACTTCGAGCAATGCCTGGGCGGCGCTTTCCTCATCCTTGATACTCTGGTAAAGCATCACCGATTGTGACAGACAGCCAAGCGCATCTCTCAGCCTGCCCTGTTGGTAGAGACAGTTGCCTTTCACACGCAGCGCGTCCGCCTGGTAAAAGGCCATGTCAGGTTGGTGATCCACCATCCCCAGGGCTCTTTCGGCATCGGATAAGGCTTGCTGGTAATTGCCCAGCATGCGGTTAGCGGTCGACCGGCGGATCAGGTTCAGCGCGGCGGCAGGCAAGTCGTGACTGGCATTCAAACCAGGAATGGCCTGGCTGGCGAGGGACAAACCCAGGGTGGGGTCGCCGCGCATCACCGCCACGCCGGCCTGAATGGAAAGCAGGCCGGGACGATTTTCGACGCTGCCGATAGGAAGCTCATCCAGCCAGGCGCCGAGGGTGACCAGCCGACCGCTGGAAATCATCGACGAGCCGGCCCGTTCGATCAAGGTCATCATCTCATCCACGCGCCCCAGGCGTTGATACAGGTAGAAGGCGTGCTCCCAATCTCTGCGCTGGCAGTACACGTCGGCTAGCCGCACTTGGATGCGGGCGGCCTCGTAAGAATACTCGCGCTGCATCCGTTCCTGCAGGAAATCGCGGAATAAATTGTGATAGCGCAGGGTCAGCCCATCCTCGCCGACCGGCAGGATGAAAAGGTTGAATGCCAGGGTCAGGTCGATCAGGCGCTTCCAATCCTGGGGGGGTAGCTCGAGCGCCTGGGCAATGACTTCTTCACAGAAAGCCGCGTCAAACTCTTCCAGCAAGGAGGTGCGCAGAAGAAAAGTGCGGATTTCGGGTGGCTGGCTGTCAAATACCTGGCCGGTCAGATAATCATACAGCCCCAGGCCTAAAACCCGCGCCGTATGGGCGCTGTCGCCCAGCTGATTGGTGAGCAGCAGGCCGGTGATCCAACCTTCAGTCTGTGCCGCCAGCTGGTCAGCCTGTTCGGTAGGGAGGCTGCGCTGATAATTCTGCTGCATGAGGGCCTGGATTTCGTCGGGCAGGAAAGCCAGGTCTTCGTAACCAAGACCGGCCACCTGGGCACGCGCGATCATCAAAGGCAGGTCCGGCAGCACAACCAGGTTTCGCGAAATCAGCACCAGGTGGCAGTTCTCGTCGATGTTGCGGATCAGGCTGGTCAAAAAAGCTTCGATGTGCGAGTTTTCACTGATCTGGTGATAATCATCCAGCACGAGGACGAAATGCTCTTTGATGTGCTCGTAGATATCGTTGGCCAGGGTGGTGCTGAGTAAATCCAGGTCGAGGTTATCCTGGGTGGTGTTGGTCACGGCAATCAGCGAGGCCTGGCCGAATTGGGGGAACTTTAGCCGCAGTGAGGCGATGAAATGAGCCAGGAAAGTCTGCACGTCATGGTCGAGTGGATCAATGGCCAGCCAGCACACCGGCAGGTCGGTGTGGATGGCGAAATCGATCAATAAGGATGTTTTGCCATAACCCGGCGGGGCGGAAATGATGAGCAGCCGGGCGTCCAGCATCTCGGTAAGCATATTCAACAGGCGAGGCCGGGAGAGGATATCGTCTCGGCGGCGCGGGACTAATATTTTCGTTCGGGTGATCGGAATTTCACTGGCCATGCAAAGCTGTGGCAAAACGGATGACGGGTTGGTATTGGCCGAAATAAGATTAGCCAATGGTATTTTAGCATATCTGGCTGTCATTGTGAGGCTTCTCGCCCCTTACCCCTTCGGGCACTCGGGCGCACTGCCGAGTGTAGCCGGAGCAATACAAAGAACTCCGGCCTGTCACCTGTTCAAGGTGAGCCACCGGAGTTCCATTATTCACTGTGACTGGTAAGGTAAGCAGATCAGCCGGATTTAATCGGTGACTTCCCACATAACGGCGTTCGACCATATACAGCGTGTGCCAAAGTCCTTGTTGGTGCCGGAAACCAGCGTGTAGGCCAGGTTGCCGGTCATCAACTGGTTTGCAAAGCCGGTGTACTTCTTGACCAGTTTGTCGTTGATGTACACAGTGTAATTACTGCCATTCATCGCTACGGCCACGTGAGCTTTGCCTTTGGGGATGTCGAGTTTACCGTAATAGCCATTTCCCATAGGCTGGAGGTAGCCCTTATAGCTGGCGTACGAACGCACGTTGCCATCGAGAGCCAGGAAGATCATGTAATGCTCGTGGGTATTGTCATTCACGCGGAAAGCGAAACCACAGCCCGAGAGATCCCAGTTGCTGATACTGCTGGCGCTGTCCCAGGCCAGGTCGGCTTCGACGACGAAATTGACCGGAGAGTAATCGGTTTTGGCCCACGTGTAATATTCGACCTGCGCCCAACTGTTATCATAGTCAGGCAGGGCAGTAAAAGAACCGGTCCCTTCCGGCAGCGAACCATCCTTGACGTAGCGCTCTACCCGGGTGGCCATGTCCGAAACCTGCTGGGTGGCAGCCAGGTCAGGCGTCCTGGTGGGGATTGGGGTTTGGGTAGGCAAGGCTGTCGGCGTGTTGGTCACCTGGGCTGCGGCGGTCTGGGCGGCTGAAGTAAGCTGTTTCTGTTGAGAGAGCTTTTCAGCTGTGGCAGTCTGGTTAGCCTCTGCCTGGATGGCGGCTGCGGTCAACTGCAGAGCCGCAGCGCGGGTCTGCTGGGTGTCGGCGGGGGGAGGGGCCGCCGGCCCCGCCGGCGAGCAGGCGGACAGGCTGATGGTGAAGAGCAGCACGAACGCCAGGCAAATAGAACTGCTGGATTGGACGAACTTATTTTTATTGTGTACCATGGGAACCCCTTTCAGAATATGTAAAGTCATTAACCCCCTGTTAATCTCATTCTAAGCTGAGTCTCATGGAAACGCAATTGTTTTCTACTAACATTTTTGTAAATCCGCCATTCATTTTTTCAATTTTTGGGTTAAACTCAGTCAATAGAAAGGGAATAAACCATGACTGATCCGGCAGTGCAATTGAAAGTCGCCTATCTGGGCGGAGGAAGCCGCAACTGGGCGCGGGTGCTGATGCGCGACCTGGCTTGCTGTCCTGAACTGGGCGGCGAGCTGCGCCTGTACGATATCGATTTTGCCGCGGCAAAAGTCAATGAAGAGTTGGGCAACTGGCTGCAGGAGCAGCCGGGCGTGGTGTCTCGCTGGCAATACCCGGCGGTGGAAAAGATCGAGACGGCTCTAGCGGGAGCTGATTTCGTGTTTGTTTCCATCCAACCCGGCACGCTGGACGATATGGAGCACGAAATAGGCGTGGCCGAGAAATATGGGCTGTTTTTCCCGGTTGGCGATACCACCGGAACCCCCGGTTTGATGCGCAGCCTGCGCGCCGCCATTACCTTTGCCGGTTTTGCCCAGGCGATTGCCGAGCACTGCCCGCAGGCCTGGGTGATCAATTACACGAACCCGATGTCTGTGTGTACGCGCACCCTGACCAGGGTGGCCCCGCAGTTGAAAGTGTTTGGCTGCTGCCACGAGGTGTTCAGCTCGCAGCACATCCTGGCCGAGCTGGCCCAGCAATACCTGGGACTGGAGGAACTGCCAGAGCGGGACGCCATCCGCGTGAACGTGAACGGCATTAACCATTTCACCTGGATCGACCGGGCCGATTACCACGGGCACGACCTGCTGGCCATTCTGGGCGAGCACATCCGCAAACCAGGGGTGCAGCGACCTTTTACCCGCCAGGAGGTCGAAGCCCGTGCGGATTGGTTTTATGACAACCGGCAGATCAAGTACGCCCTGTTTGAGCGGTACGGGATTATGGCTGCGGCGGGCGACCGGCACCTGGCGGAGTTTGTGCCCGGGTTCACCCACTCGCCGGACGTGCTGTTCCGTTGGGGGGTGATCCGTACGCCGGTGTCTTATCGCAAAGGGGTGTGGGAGCAGAGCTCGCGTTTTGCCCGCGACGTGATGGATGGCAAAATCAAGGTCGACCTGCACTCATCCGGAGAAGAGGCTGTCCGGCAGATCAAGGCCCTGGTGGGGCTGGGCGATTTTGTGACCAATGTGAACTTCCGCAATGTGGGTCAGGCCAGCAACCTGCCGGCCGGGGCAGTGGTGGAGACGAATGCCCATTTCAGTCAAAATCACGTGCAGCCGCTGACCGCCGGTAAGCTGCCGCCGGGTGTGCAGGCCCTGGTGGCCCGCCACATCGACGATCAGGAAATGATCATCCAGGCGGCGCTGGAGCGGGATAAAGAGCTGGCCTTCCAGGCTGTGTTCAATGACCCGACCACCAACCTGCCCATCGACCGGGCCTGGGAGATGTTCGAGGAGATCGGTTTACCGGCGAACTGGTAAGGAATCTTCCCTTCCGAAAGGACCAATCTTACCCGGCGCGCACTTCTTGAATCCAGTTCAGCATGCTGCGCGTGCCTTCGCGGATCGAATCGAAATCCCGGTTGGCCAGGGCGGCTTTGCTGACCAGGTTGCTGCCGATTCCCAGGGCGCAGGCGCCGGCTTTGATCCAGCGCGTAACGTTGTCTTTGTTCACCTCTACCCCGCCGCTGGGCATCAGGCGTGACCAGGGCATGGGGCCGAGCACGTTGCGGATCAGGTCGGGGCTGGGTGGGAAGATTTTGACGATTTCCGCCCCGGCTTCTTCGGCGGTGGCAATCTCGGTAGGAGTGGCCGCTCCGGGGATATAGGCCACTTTGCGGCGGTTACACAGGTGCGCCACCTCCGGGTTGAAGTTGGGAGCGACGATATAGTTGGCCCCGTGCGCCAGATACAGGGCTGCAGTAGGTGCATCCACCACCGAACCGACCCCCAGGATCAGGGCCGGGTGGTCTTTCTTGAAAGCATCCACCAGGTGAGCGAAAACGGTCAGGGCGCCTTCGCCGCGGTTGGTGAACTCAACCACGGTCGCCCCGCCGCCAGCGCAGGCTTCCACCACGCTGCGGGCGGTTTCAAAATCAGCGTGGTAAAACAGGGGTACCAACCCGCTCTTCAGAATAGCCTGGTATACGGTCAGACGGTCAAATGCACTCATGGATCTTTCTCCTTAATCTTCGGTGGTGACGCCTTTTTTATAGCACGAAATGCTGCCGGCTTTGCGGCAAAGTTCAGGCTCGCGTGGGTCGGCTGCCGGGCAAGCGCCGGTGACGGGGTCGGGTAGGATGCCGGAAGTGGGGTCAAAACAAGCTGGTGGTATTAGGCGGGCAAAGGTTACTTTACTGGTCCACATCTGCCCGTTTTCGGGGGTGAAAACTGCCAGGCGGAAGTTAATTGCATAGTAAGGTGGGTCAAGCATCAGCTTATTATTCAGGCTTACCAGACCGACGTTGGGCTGGCCGTCCGGCGAGATCATCGGCATGCTATAGGCCAGGTGGTCCAGGATGTCATAGATGCGAAATTCGGTGTTAGCCGGTATGGCCTGGTTGAACTTAAAAGCGAAAATGCATGCGCCCACTGGTACGGTTAGCTGGATGCCATCTTTCAACTGCTTATACCGCCCGGCATCTGTGGGCATTTCGGAGGTGACTTTGCCGAGATTGCGGGAATCGCCGGGCACACACCAGGCATCGAAACCACCGCTGAGGAGGCCCGGGAGCGGGGTTGCGGTTTGGGTAACAGTAGGTTCAAGTGTGGGGGTGAGGGTGGAAGTAGGCGTGGCAGACGGCGGCACGGGGGTCGGGCTGGGGATAGCCGTGGCGGTTGGCGGAGAAGTCGGCGAGGGGAGTACAGCTGTGGGAGATGCAGTAGAGGTTGCAGCCGGCAGCGCAGATGCGCAGGCGGGAAGCAGCCAGGCTGCCAGGAGGATCAGCGTGGTGAGCAGGGCAAAGCGAGGGCCACTAAAGGTTTTTCGCCGGTGACAATAAAAGTGGGTATTCATAGGTGTTATTTCTCCTGAAGGATGGTGTGGTGCGGGTGAAAAAGGAGATTTTTACTTCCCCTCACGGTTGGATTATAACATGGGTAAATCCGGGAGTTTTCCATTTTAAAGGAACTGCTGGTTCAGCCAATCAGATGCTTTCGTGGTCATTTTATCCCCGCGTGTTTTTTCCTGGCCTGGTGGCGATGATTCTTTTTACATAATAACAAGCTGGATTGTGGATTACAAGACACGAGATGCTCCTGGTGGGTTTCCGAACCCATCACTTCGAACTGGTTACCCATGATCCCGGCTAAAGGCGTTATAATCACCCTATCCCAACCCGGGCTGATTACAAGCCTGAATCCCCTACCGAAACTTTTTATGAAAGTTCTCTTTCGCTTTTTCGCCATTTTTATCATTACTACCAAGCGCATGTTTGCCCAGCGCGGCCTGGTCCTCGCCACTACCCTTGGGATCATTTCTGCGGTAGCCCTGTCGATGAGCATTCCGATCTATTCGGATGGGGTATACCAGTCGATCCTCGAATCGACGGTAGGCCCTGCATCAAGTGATTCCTCCCAATCGTTCCGGCCTCCCTTCGCCTTCCTGTATCGTTACGTGGGTGAGTGGAGCGGCCCAATTAAGTTCGATAAACTCCAAGCGATCGACGCCTATCTCTCCGGCCCGGTAGTATCTGACCTGGCGATGAAATCCAGGCTGTTCGTGCGCTTTTTCAGAACGGATAATTTCAAGCTTTTTCCGGCCGATACGGGCAGCTACGACAGCACGGCCGAGCCGCTGACGTACGCTAATTTCGCCACGGTAAACGATCTGGAAAAGCACATTACCCTGGTGGAGGGGGCGTACCCGACCGCCGCGCCGGCTCAGGCCGGTGGGCCGATCGACATATTGCTCAGCGATGAAACCGCCGCCAAGCTGGGGCTGCACCCGGGTGAACTTTACGATGCCTTCATTGCCCGCGGGGCGGGGGTGTCGAAAAAAGTGATCACCCAGCGTGTGCGCATAGCCGGGTTATGGAAGCCGGTCGATCCGACCGACATTTACTGGTTTTACAGCTCCACCGGGTTTGATACAACCATGTTTGTGTCTGAAAAGACCTTCACCGATAGTGTGCTGCCGATACTGGATAACGACATTAACCATGCCGTCTGGTATTATGTGATGGATGGAAGCAAGGTACAGTCTTCAGACGTGCCGGGCATGTTGGGACGCATTGCTTCCACGCGCCAGAAAGCCATTAACCTTTTAGCCGGCCTGCGCCTGGATCTTTCGCCTGAGGAAATCCTACAGCAGTACCAGAAATCGGCGCAGTCGTTGACCATCTACCTGTATGCCTTCAGCCTGCCGCTGCTGTTTATGATCCTGACCTTTATCAGCCTGGTTGTAGACATGGTGGTGGGCCGGCGGCGCAACGAGATCGCTGTGCTGCGCAGCCGCGGCTCGACCATCCTGCAAGTCCTGGGTATGGCGGCGATGGAAAGCCTGATCCTTGGGATCGGTGGAATGGTATTCGGCACCCCGGCAGCCCAGGTTGTGGCGCAGTTCTTCGGCAAAACCAAGAGCTTTCTGGATTTTACCGCCGCCACCAGCATGCATACCCAGGTAACCCTTTCGGCGGTGCGGTTCGGCCTGGTAACCGTGGCGGTGGCCCTGGTCGCGCAGGTAATTCCGACTTTGAGCGCCAGCCGCTATACGATCATTTCTTACAAGCAGGACCGCGCCAGCCAGATCAGGCCGCCCTGGTGGCGCAGGGTTGGGCTGGATTTCCTGCTGCTCATCCCGGCCGGTTATGGGATTTATCTGTTGAGCCAGGATTTACCCCTGATTCCGGGCGGGAAACCGGCTCTGAGCGGCAGCCCATTCCAAAACCCGCTGCTTTTATTGGTGCCCGCCCTGGCGATTTTTGCAATCACCCTGCTGCTTTTGCGCGTGCTGCCGCTGCTGATGCGTTTGGTGGCCTGGTTCTTTTCGCATACGCGCAGCGTCGGCATGCTGATGGCAGCCCGCTACCTGGCGCGCACGTCCAGCGGCTATTCGGCCCCATTGATCCTGCTGATTATGACCCTCAGCCTGTCGACTTTCACTTCGACCCTGGCGCAGACACTCGACCGGCATACCCACGACCAGACCTATTACAGCGTTGGCGCAGACCTGAACGTGGCGGAAATGGGCGAACTGCAAGGCGGCTCAGGCTCCAGCCGCGGCGCGGCGGCTGCCCCCCAGGCTTCCAGCAGCAGTTCGGGAAGCGATGCGACCCCGGTGGAAAAGTGGGTCTTCCTGCCTGTTTCTGAACACCTGAAGGTACCCGGTGTGCTGGCGGCTGCCCGCGTGGCAGTCACCGGGATCAGGATTACCACCGAAAACGGCGAAATCAGGGGGGTCTACGACGGCATCGACCGGATCGATTTCCCCAAGGTAGCTTTTTGGCGGCGTGATTTTGCCAATCAGCAGTTAGGCGACCTCATGAACGATCTGGCGCTGACCAGCGAAGGCGTGCTGGTCTCGACAGACATCCTGGCTAATAACCACCTGAACATAGGCGACTCGTTGAAAATCAGCACTTACCAGTTTGATGAAACCAAGACGCTGACTCTCAAAATTATGGGCGCTTTTAATTATTTCCCGGGTTGGTATCCGCAGCAAGATGGCCCATTGATTGTGGGCAACCTGGATTATTTTTACGAGCAGGTTGGGGGCGAATTCCCTTACAACGTCTGGTTGAAATTGGATCCGGCTTCTCCGATCAAACCGGTGCTGGACGGCATCGAGAAGCTGTATGGGGTGGTGCTGCGCTCGGACGTATCCAGTACTATTTTGAGCATCGAGCAGCTGCGCCCGGAGCGACAAGGGTTCTTCGGCCTTCTTTCGGTCGGTTTTGCTGCCCTGGCATTTCTAACTGTGCTGGGCTTTTTATTGTATGCCCTGTTTTCTTTCCAACGGCGTTTCATCGAGCTGGGCATGCTGCGCGCCATCGGGCTTTCCTCCGGGCAGATGCTGACATTTCTGGCTTCGGAGCTGGCTTTCCTGTTCCTGGCAGGCCTGGCTGCCGGCACCGGTCTGGGTGTGTGGGTGAGTAACCTGTTCATCCCACACTTGCAGGTCGGCAATGATATGGCTTCGCTTGTCCCGCCCTTCGTAGTACACGTCGACTGGGGTTCGGTGTTCCAGGTTTACATCCTGTTCGGGTTGCTGTTTGTGGCCGCCCTGGTCGTGCTGGGTATCCTGTTGATGCGCATGAAGATCTTCCAGGCGATCAAGCTGGGCGAGTCGGTGTA
>VFSW01014535.1_pt1 | contig 10874 bp, 4 predicted proteins | sample 5358111 | NCBI WGS metagenome assembly VFSW01 (sample SAMN11554181, study PRJNA540505) | mine drainage metagenome | isolation source: sediment from site ElyBrook_90M | place: USA: Ely Copper Mine, Vershire, VT | collected 2017
ATTCGCGTGGCATCGCTGGCAGTCCATGTTCGCCATGCCCTCGGAGTAGTCAACCTTGCGGATCTTGTGCGGCTCATGGCAGTCGACGCAGGCTGGCACTAAGTGCGGCTGTTTCTCCCATAACTCGCCGCGGATCACCTTGCGATGGACCGTTTCGATTTGTGAGTGGCATTTCTCGCACGTGTGGGCGATGTTCTGCTTCGCGATCGAAGACCGCGGATCGGTGTGCGGCAGCACGCTGTGCGCGGTATGGCAGCTTGTGCAGACCGCGGTCACGGTTAGTCCCTGCTCGTACAATCCCCGTCCATGGATGCTGTCCATGTAGTTACCGAGGATATTGGCCTGCGGAATGTTCCGCGCCTCCGAAACCGGCGTCCCTTCCTTGTGGCACTGGCCGCAAAGCTTTGGAATCTCCATGGTGGAGGTCGGCGAGCCCGCCTCGGACGGGCGACGGATCGTGTGGGTGCCGTGACAGAACGTGCAAGTGGGCGCGAGTTTATCACCCTGTGCCGCGGCGCGCCCGTGCATACTGGCCGTGAATTGTGCTTGCTCGTCGGAGTGGCAGGCGCCGCAGTCTACCGGCGCCAGTTTCTCGGCGTGCGGCAGTTCGCTTATATCGGAGTGGCAGGCGATGCAGTCTAGCGAGGCGTGGGGAGATGCTTTCAGCGCGGCGGCGTCATAGGGCGGCGGAACGCCCGCCTCGCGTTTGCCGGTGCGCCGGCCGGCATCGTGGCACGCGACGCAATCCTCGTTTTTGGGCGCCTGCTTCTGCGCCTGTTGCGCCGCGACGGAGGCGGCCAGCAGCCACACTACCAGCGACGCGAGTTTCCTCATTGCGCCGCCAGCTTCGCCTCCGGCCTAACACCGGAGCACGGTGCGCCAGGGTCCCAAGCCCGCGCACTTCTACACCCAACCACCTCGAGGTGGAGTTTCTCGCCCACCTCATCAGGGACAGCACGCTGGTTGCCAGCCGCCCCTCGCACGTCACGCTACGTGCAAACTCCGTGTAGAGGGTCGGCCAGCGGTGGGGCGATCGCCACGGCCGCGGGCCGGATCGCGCAGAAGAATCCCACGAAGCTGCGCGAAATAGCTCTGTACAAGGTGGCGCCGCTGGACTCCTAGTAATAATCCGTTAGGCCTCGCGATCCCTCGAGAAGGCGGGCCCGAGACACTGGCACGGCCCCAACGTCGGGACTCCCCTAACCCCCTGTGCGCGGACCGCCGTCCTGGGGGGACATGACGGACCGCGAAGACAGGAGGAACCGGGTTAAAAGTAGAACTTCACCGCGAGCTGGATGATTCGGTTTCCGACCGTATTCGTCGTAGTCCCGAAGTCCGGGTTGTTCAGCTTGCCCGTGGCCGGGTTGAAGCTGAGGCTCAAGTTACTCCCGGTGAACGAATACAGCGGGTGGTTCAGGAAGTTATAGCCGTCGATGCGGAACTGCAGCGAGCGGCTCTCGGTGAACACGAAGTTCTTGAACAGGGCCAGATCGGAGTTAAAGAAAGCCGGACCGTAGATCGCGGGCATGATGGTCGGCCCATTCAGCCCAGGCTGAGTCGGCATCGAGAAGCAGCCTGGGTTAAGGTACTGATGCGTCCCCAGGTGCGATCCCGGGTTACATGTCAGGACCGGATTGAGCTGAATATCGGGGGTGCCAAGGATTGAGGCGTTGCTGATCAGGTAGTTTGTGCCGGGAATGGTCGCGTTATTCAGGTTCATGCCGAAGTTCTCGCCGCTGAAACCGGTGAGATCGGCGCCGCTTTCCACCTGGGTGATGCCGGAAAGCTGCCAGCCGTTGCCGATCGCGCCGAGGATCCGATTGTTGTGCACCGGTTTGCCGAGATCGATCGAGTAGGCTGCGTTGAAGATATGGGTGCGGTTCTGCGGCAGAACGCCGTAGTCGTTGTTCAGGTTGAACTGGTCGAAGAAGCCGACAATCCCAAGCGCCTTACTATAGGTGTAGTTCATGTTGATGGTGTAACGCCCCTTGGTGCGAGTCCAGGTCACCTGAAGCGAATTATAGTTTGCCCAGCCGTTATTGGTGGCTTCATACAGATCTGAAAAGCCTTGCAGCGGCCGGAAGGCGTTCGGATTGAGCTTATTGGGATCCGCGCCGCCGTTTTTGGACGAGAGCATGGAACCATACGGGACAAGGTTGAGGTTCAACGTGTTGAATCCGAGGCTTCCGCCGTTGCCGCTGCTCGGAATGTCATGGGTCTGATTGCCGACGTAAGACACTTCCAGCAAGCTATCCCAAGGCATCTGCCGGGAGATCGTGAAATTGTAACTGTCGGTGTAAGGTTGTTGGCTATCGGTGCTATTAACAGCGAACGGCGACAACGCCTGGCTACTGAAAGGAATCGAGCTAAGGGCGCTGGCCAAGAGCGGTCCGCCGACAATTGCCGGTGACAAGTTGGCCGTCTGCACGCCGGCCGACACATCCAGGCCGTTGGTGAACTGGCCCGCGTGGTAGTAGTACCGGCCCCAGCCACCGCGAATTACCGTTTTCCCGTCTCCGAAGGGGTCGTACGCCAAGCCGAATCGCGGTTGGTAAAAGGCGAATCGAGTCGGGAACCCGCCGTTGGGCACGTTCGGGTCGCGCTTGTTCCACTCGAAGCCGCAATACTGGTTCGGCGTACAACTTGGACTGTAGTTGGCGTAATTGAAGATCGAATATCCGTATCCAAGCCGGTCCTGCCAAGGCTGGAAGTGGGAGATGCGAAGGCCCAGGTTCAGAGTAAGTCGTTTGGTTACCTTCCAGTCATCCTGCACAAACGCTTCGATCGTGTTGTAACTGATATCGTTGATCCGGTTGAAAGACGTCTCATTGTACGACGACATGTTCCCCATTACCATGTCGGCATAGGGATTGCCCAATGTGTACGGGTTGCCGGGCGGAGAGAAGGACAAATCGCCGTTGGTGTTATTATTAGCCGGCTGCGCGTTGCGAATCCATTCCCAGAATCCGCCAGCCTTGATCGTGTGCGTGCCGATCACCTTCGTCAACGTGTCGCTCACGCTAGGCATCCACTTATCGGCATAGAGGCCTTGCGATGCTCCACCGGCCTCAAAGCCGCCGGGATTGAATATCAGGGCGGTTTGACCACTGGAGCCGAAGGACGGAATCTGAGCTACGCCATTCTTGTATAGCCCGGGATAGTTGTAGCCGACGTTAGTGCGATTCACGAGGGCGGGATTCTCAAAGACGTTCGGAAAGCCGATGTAGGTGTAACCGAACACAAATTCGTTCGTCATCGACGGGCTGAAAACGTGCGTGAGCGAGGCGGTAACCGAGTCGGAACTGTTCAGGCCTTGCACGGGTGTCGGGTAGGGGACCTGGTTCCCGTTCCGCCACCAGAGGCCAACCGGGAACTGCTGCGTCTCCCGCTGCATGTTATACCGGACAAACAGCTTCGTGTTGTCGCTGATGTTGTAATCGACGCGCGTCATCCACTGCGAGTTGTTCTGGTTGAAGATCTCCGATTGTACGTAGTTGTAACCGCCGGTCGCGTTCGGGTCCGCATTCGCCTTCGGATACAGCTTCATCAGCGCAACCATGTTCGGATCAAGCTGGGACTGCGGGATAATTCCGCCCGGGTACCTAGCCTGCGCGGCTGCCGTAAGCGGCAGCGGTGGGGCGCCGGACTCTGTGATGTTGCCTAATTTGGCGATTTCGGACGGCGAAAAGTTCCCTTGCAGCATCCCGGCGGTCGGCACGGTGGCCTGCAGCAGGCCCGTGTCCAGAACCTGATAGTAGTATTCGAAGCCGGTGAAGAAGAACAGCTTGTCGTGGTTCTTGTTGAAGTTGGTCTTCGGAATGATCACCGGGCCGCCGAGGGTGAAGCCGGGATAGAAGTACTTGTTTTGCGGCTTGGGAGCGCCGGTGGCATTGAAGTAGGAGTCGTTGGAATTCAGCGCATAATCGCGAGCATAGAAAAACGCGGAACCGTGGAAGTCGCTGCCGCCGGACTTGGCGACCGTGCTCACCACCGCCGGCCCCTTCTGGTTTTCCGCGCTGAAATTCGACGTCATCACGCGGAACTCGGCGATCATGTCGGAGTTGGGGTTGACAGGCGTGTCGCAGTTGCAGCCCGGGTCGGAGGCGTGCGCGCCATCGGCGAGGATATCGAGCGAGTTTCCAGGCAGGCCGTTGTAGGAATAGGCATTGTTCAGCGGGCTCTGGCTGCCGCCGTCGCCGTTGGCATTGATGCCGATCACCTGGCCGTTGTAGTTGGCCCGGTTGGAGGTGCCGTTGTTGATGCCGAAGCCCGGCATAATCTTCAGGTACTCAGCCGCGTTGCTGCCAACCTGGATGAAGTTTTGCAGTTCCTTCGTGGTCAGCGTCTGGGAGATTTCCCCCGAATCGACCGGCACGATCGACGTCGCCACGCCGGTCACCTCAACGGTCTGCGACGTACTGCCGACCTGAAGGCTGACGTTCACGTTGCGCTTCTCTCCGGCCAGGATGGAAAGGCCGCTGGCCTGCCAGGTGATGAAGCCCTTGGCTTCCACGGTCAACTTATATGTGGCGTTGCCGACGGCCACGGAGGCGAACGTATAGTAGCCGTCCGAGTTGGTCACGGTTTCGCGGACCGAACCGGCCTGCTCGTTGGTGAGCTTCACATTGGCCCCGGGCACCACGGCCCCGGTCGGGTCCGAGACGACACCGGTCAAAGTTGCGAAGATCGCCTGCGCCGGCAGATTCATGGCCGCCGACAAGAGCAGCGCCGTTCCAACAAGGAGCCTGCTGTATTTTTTCATAACCGTACTTGCCACCTCACTTAGCATTGACCCAAGAGCCTTTCCATGGCGCTTGACGCTGGCGTGTCCAGCGGAACCACTGGGGAGCAAACGTGTCTACCGAATGGGCCGCCGGGCCTGAAGCGAAACGGAACGGGACCGTGATCCCCTTCGACAGGCTCGGATTTTTGCACCGATTCGAAATCGACACTCTGTTCGCGAAACTATTGTCCATACTAAGTTTCGATTAGCTCTTAAGAAAGGCTAAAGCGGTTAACGTCGGAGACATCTCCTTGTTAACGATTACAAGTCCTTATTTGTCAGCGTTGTTACTTCTTCCCAGGAAGGTGGCGATCCAGAGGTTAACGGGCTGGTGGCAAGGGGTCCCGGGGCCCGGTGATATGCTAAGCCCATGGGCGCCTCCAGCGGGAGGTATCCGGGGGTGGCCGCTACAAGGGAAGACGCTGTATGGCCTTCGCGGTTTCACCGGGATGTGATTTCCCTGGAACGCGCTTCGGCATTGGGAAGCAGGGGCATCCGGGAGCACCGGGCCGAAAACGTTGGGCAGGATACTAACGAAGGTCTGCTAATGACGGGCAGCGGGTCCGAGAGCGAGCAGAGTCTTGAGCGGGCGGAAGTCGAGCATCTGCTCACCTCAGGCATGTTTCAACGAGCGCCGGGGCTGGCCCGGGTGCTTACCTACGTCTGCGACAAATCTCTCGCCGGGCAAGCCGACCAGATCAAGGAATACAACATTGCGGTGGAGGCGCTCGGCCGTCCGGCCGGGTTCGACCAGCGCCGGGACGCCATTGTACGGGTTGAGGCACACCGACTGCGGAAGCGCCTGGATGCCTATTACGAGACGGAGGGATCTGGCCGGCCCGTGCGGATCTCCATCCCTCCGGGGCAGTATGTACCGGAGTTTGTCAGGCGTCCGATCAAACCGGTCCCGGAGGCTGAGCACGGAACCGGGACTGCCAAACCATCGGCTCCGCGGCGGAGGATGATGGTCGCCGCCCTGGCGGGATTGGGACTGGCCGGGATCGCGCTGGTGGGGTGGATTTCCGCGCATCTGAGCGCGGGCGCAGGAACAGGAACGGCGGCGATGCCCGCAGGCACCGTACGTATTCTCGCGGGGGCGGAGGCAGGCGGCGCCGACCGCGACGGGAACCTGTGGCTGGCGGACCGCTTCTTTTCCGGAGGCCAGCCGCGCAGCAACGACGGGCGCCGTGTGCGGTGCGTGGATGGCGGCCTGCTGTTCCGGGCGCGGCGGGAAGGTTCCTTCGACTACGCGATCCCACTTAACGCCGGCCTATACGAGTTGCGGCTGTACTTTGCCGAGACCGAATTTGATGAAAGCGGCGCCAGCGGCGGGGCGGAGACGAGCCGGATTTTCCACGTGATAGCAAACGGGCAGCCCCTCCTGAACAACTTCGACGTGGCGAGCGATGCCGGCTCGGATGAGGCTGACGTCCGCGTGTTTGACCGGATCACTCCGGCCAACGATGGAAAGCTCCACCTGTCCTTCCGCGGGGAGACCGGCCAGGCCTTCGTCAACGCCCTTGAGATCACGCCGGGCGAAAGTGGTGGGTTGAAGCCGATCCGCATCCTTTGCCAGGATCACCCCTACGCAGACCGACTGGGCAGGGTCTGGAGCTCGGACCGGTACTTCCGCGGCGGAAAACTCGTCGAAAGACCCCCGCTGGCCGGTGACGCCGAGGACGGCAACCTCTACGGGGGGGAGCGGTTCGGAAACCTGGTGTACACGATTCCGGTGGCCAGCGGACGCTACGACGTCACGCTGCGCTTTGCCGAACGGTGGTTCGGGCCGGGCAAGCCTGGCGGCGGCGGTGTGGGCAGCCGGCAGATCGATATCCTGTGCAACGGTACCGCGCTCGATCGCGGCTTCGACATTCTGAAAGAGGCCGGCGGCCCGGACCGGGCGGTGGTGAAAGTGTTCCGGAACCTTGAGCCGAATCCGCAAGGCAAACTGGTCTTGTCACTCGAACCGTCGGCAAACTACGCCTGCGTCAATGCGATTGAAGTGATGCCCTCCGGCCGGTAGGCGCACTCCGGCATCCGCGAAGACCTCAGTCGCCGCATATACTGAAATTCGGCTGGACGGGAAAAAGTGCTTCGGAACGGTACGTGGATCACAGTGGCGGCGGCTTGCGCGTGTCTTCTATTTGGACAGGACGCTGCCGAAGATCCGGCGCAAGCCTACCGGCACGGCGTCGAATTGCATCGCGCCGGCGACCTGGAAGGCGCGATCCGGGAGTATCAGGCTTCGCTGAAGCTCGATCCAGCGAATGCGCAGGCGCTTTCGAACCTCGGCGCGGCCTACGCGTCCCAGGGCCGATTCGACGATGCGATCGAGCAATACCGGAAAGCCCTGGCGATCGACACGACCCTCGACGGCGTCCGGCTGAACCTGGGCCTCGCTTATTACAAGTCGGCGCGGTTTGTGTAAGCGGAGAAGGAGTTCGCCGCCCTGCATCAGGCCCAGCCGTCGGATCCACGTCAGGCACTTCTCTAAGCCGATTGCGCCCTGCGGGCCGGGCGGGCGCGCGAGGCCGCGGACGTGCTCGCGCCTTACGCGACCGCCGCGGAGCAGGATTTAGGCTACGACTACCTCTACGGCATGGCGTTGATCCGCTCGGGCCAGGTTGAGGCCGGACAGGTGTGGGTAAACCGTGTTCTTCGGGACCCAGACTCCGCCGAGGCGCATTATCTGCTCGGCGCAAGCATGCTCGGGAAGGGCGACTATCCCAAAGCAGTGGAGGAGTTGGGCAAGGCCGCCGCGAAGAAGCCGGAACTGCCGGGGCTCGAATCGTATTACGGCCAGGCGCTGCTGGCCACCGGCGATGGAGACGGCGCGGAAACGGCGTTTCGCAAAGCGCTCGCTGCCAATGCCACCGACTTCGACGCGAATCTGCAACTGGCTGCCATTCTGGCGCAGCGGGGACGAGCCACCGAGGCCTTGCCGTTGGTGGAGCGGGCGGCAGCCGAGCGGCCGGAGTCGCCCGAAGCGCACCTCGCGCTGGCGAATCTGCTGGCCGCAACGGGACAGGGGGAGGAAGCGCGCAAGGAGCGCGAGCACGTGGCCGCCACGTGGCCGGACTACTATCGCGCCCAGCAGAAAGCGGGGAGCGCTCCCCAGCCGGAGACGCATCTGGAAGGCAAGGCGGCGCCTTCGTTCCGGTTGACGGAACTCGCCTCGGGCCGCCCCGTGAGCCTCCAGCAATTCCGCGGCGCCAAGCCCGTGGTCCTTGTCTTCGGCAGCTACACCTGCCCGCAGTTGCGGCGCGCCGCAGCACCGTTGAATGGTCTGTACGCGAAGTACGGGACGCAGGCCGCATTCCTCATGGTCTACATCCGCGAGGCTCACGGGGCGGGCGGCGGCTCCTGGCAGAGCACGGAAAACCAGCGCGAGGGAATCGATCTGGCCGACCCGAAGACGCCGCAGCAGCGGGCGGCCAATGCCACGCTCTGTGCGCGGCGGCTGCAGATCGGCTATCCCGTGCTGCCGGATGAAATGGCAGGCGAGGTAGAAGCCGCTTACACCGCATGGCCGAGCCGAGTGTATGTGATCGGCACGGACGGTGTCGTGCGCTATGAAACCGCGCTCGATGAACAGAGTTTCCACGCCGCGGATCTGGACGCGTCCATCAAGCAGGCGATCAGCGCGAGCCGGTGAAGGGTGGCTCAGCCACGCGGGCGCTTCATTGCACCGCGATGGTGACGCTGTTGGAGCTGACGCCGTTGATCGCGATCGAAAGCGGAACCGCGCTTCCCACCGGCGAAGTAAGTGGCACTTGCACGTTGACCTGGTAGAGCGCGACGAATCCCGGAGCGAGGCCCGAGAAACTAACCGTCGCCGGAACGGCGCCGATCGTCGCCATGGGCGTGGCCACGGTTAACGACAGCGGATTGGCCGAGGCGATCGCGCCGCTCGGAGGGGGATTTGAGACCGCGCCGAGGCCGGTGCAGTAGATCGTGATGTACTCGCCACGCGAGGCGGGCCGGGTTGCGGCGCCTGGAATCGATCCGGCGGGCGCGGCAAGGATGGAGGTGTTGGCGATCTGCACCGCGCCCTGGCCGGTTCCCTGGCTGTTAACGGAGAAGATGGCGGGGCCGGCCTGCACGAGCGGGAAGGTCTCCGGAGCGCTCCTTACGCCGTTCAATACAACGGCGACGGTGACTTGCGAATCGGAGGCGAACTGCCAGGGGATTTGGAAGTCGATCTGGCCCGGGGAGACGAACAGAAGCGGCGCGCTGACGCCGTTGATTTCGACGCTGACTCCGGCGAGCGTCGTGGGCAGCGGGACGCTGGAGGCGAGGGCGACGGAGGGAGCGAGGTTGGTTCCGAAGACCGCGGCCACGCCGCCGGCGGTGAGGTCCGCACCAGAGAAACTGGCTCCGCTGACGACGCCGCCCGCGTTTACGGTGGGCGGGGGTCCGGTGGCGGCGTCGGAGAAGACGGCGATCGAGGCATCAAAGGGTTCGCTCGCATAGACGAGGCCGGATGAGGCGTCGACGACGAGGCCGGAGACAGAACTGCCGGTGACGAGCGTGTTGAGCACGGCAAGCGTTTTTCCGTCGATGATCCGGACGGTGCCGTCGTCGGAGTCTCCGAGCAAGACATGGTGCGTGGCGGGGTTTACGGCGACATCGTCGGCGGCGGGTCCTCCGGATATCCGCGCGGTGATGGTTCCCGTCGAGGTGTCGATCACTTCAAGGCCGCTAAAGGAACCGATGGTGGGCGGGGGCGCACTCGCGTAGAGCTGTTGGAGTTGCGGGTCGATGGCGAGGCGCCAGACATTGCCCATCTGATTCCACGTGGCGACAACCTGGCTCGAGCCGCCGTCGATGACGCTGATGCTGCCGCTGTGCTGGTTGGCGACGTAGAGGCGGTTTGCCGACGGGTCGATGGCGACGCCGACGGGAGTCTGGCCAACCGGGATGGTGGCTGCCAGTTGAAGCGAAGAGCCGTCGACGACGGCGAGAGAGCCGGCAGAGATGTAGACGCGATGGGTCTGTTCGTTGACGGCGATCGTGGAAGCGCCGGTTGCGCCTACGGCGATCTTCGTTTTCAGTGCGCCGGTGGAAGTGTTGAACACGCTCCGGGAGCCGTCGGATGCGTTGACCGCGTAGACCTGGCCGAGGGAGGAATCAACCGCGGTCGCCCAGGTGAGGCTGCCGCTGGTCCAACTGGTGAGGAAGGTTCTGGCGGAGGGATCGAGGACGCCGACGGCGCCGGCGATGACGTTGGCAGCGTAGAGGCGGTTGCCGGTGGTGTCGAGGGCGAGTCCCATATTCTGAACGCCGAGGGCGATGGTGCCGGTGAGGGCGAGGCCGGCGGCGCCGATGACGCTCAGGCTGTCGCTTTCGCTATCGGCGACGTAGGCGTGGCCGGCGCCATCGAGCGCGATGGCGGCGGGAGCGTGGCGGACGCGGATGGCGGCCTGTTGCGCGCCGGTCTGGTCGAAGACGTTTACCGCGGCGCCGGAACCGCTGACGGCGTAGAGGAGGTGCGTGGAGGGGTCGACCGCCATCGCCATCGCGGAGGGAGCGGTTGCGGGGAAGTTACTCAGGACCGACGGCGCGCTGCCGGTGATGTCTAGGGCGGTGATGCTGCCGGAGTTGTAGTCGCAGACGTAGGCGCGGGCGCCAGGATCGACGGCGATGGCTGAGTAAGTGTAGATGAGCGGCGGAAGGGGGGTTTGGGAGATCATGCTGCGCGTTGCGCCGTCGATTACGGCGATGGACTGGGGAACGGAGTTCACCAGGACGTAGGCGCGATGCGTGAATGGGTCGAGGGAGACAGCGAGCGCGTTGCCGCCGACGGGGATGCTCGACAGCATGGCGCCGGAGGAGGCGTCGAGCAGGGTTACCTTCGAGGCGGCGACGTAGACGAGGCCGAGGGAGGCGTCGGCAGCGATGCCTTCGGGGCTGCGGTCAACCGGCGTGGTGGCGAGAGTAAGGTTGGTCTGGCCGTCGAGGATCGAGACGGAGTTATCGTCGGCGTTGGTGACGAAGATGTGGTGGTTGGCGGGGTCGACGGCAATTCCCTGCCCCAGTCCGTTGACGCTCGCGCCGATGCCGATTGTGGTGAGGACGGTTCCGGTGGTGG
>VFSW01014536.1_pt1 | contig 10873 bp, 10 predicted proteins | sample 5358111 | NCBI WGS metagenome assembly VFSW01 (sample SAMN11554181, study PRJNA540505) | mine drainage metagenome | isolation source: sediment from site ElyBrook_90M | place: USA: Ely Copper Mine, Vershire, VT | collected 2017
TAAAAGTACTTCCCAAAAACCTGACCGGCGAGGAAGTCCACGAGATCATGCACAAATGGGAGGCCGCCCTCGGCACGAACTGCGCCCATTGCCACACGCCTGATCCAAACAACATCGGACCCAATGGCAAACCACGCCTGAACTTCGCCGATGACTCCAAGAAAGAGAAGGCAAACGCCCGGTTGATGTACTCCATGATGGAAGACATCAACACCAACTACGTCGGAAAGATCGATAACTCCGGCGAACCCGTCAGCTGTGGTACTTGCCATCGCGGCCATGCGGAGCCTGAGCCCTACGTGGCGCCCCCTGACCACGACGAGCACGAACACCACGAGGGTTCGCCCGAAGGCCAGAAGCCGCCGATGCCTCGCTAGACAGGCATTAATTCTCAAGAGGTCTTGAAGGGCGCGGCTTCGGCCGCGCCATGGGCGCAAGCCGGGTTACCTCTGCTCGATGCTTCGCCAGGAATCCTACTTTTGCAGCTTCGCTCGCACCCAAAATGTCCCAAAGAGCGGCAGAGCCACAACCAGCACAATTACCCCGGCGGGGAAGCCGACATAGCGGTAGGTGTTTGCGAAGTCCACGGAATGGTGCCCGCCCAGGTTCCACGCCAGCAGCGCAAAGATGGCAATGCATGTGGTCGCGAAAAAAGTGAAAAATGCCGCCGCGAACGATAGCAGTAGGCTGGTGAACAGGCCGAATCCCTGCAAGGGGAAACCGAAAACGGTTCCGCCCGGGCGATGTGTTTGTAACGACTGCATCATAACCACGGCCTCTCTCGTCTAGAATACATTTCGATGGCAAGCAGCGCACAGATCGAACTATGGCAAGCGGAAAAGGTCGCCACCCAGGTTGAGGTGGGCAAGTCTCCCAACGGCATTCACTATGCGACTTGGGGCGAAACACGCGTCTCTGAACCTGACCTGGAACGGCTGGTCGGCGCCGTGCCCGCGACCCTTTCCTCCGCGCTTGAACATCGCGTGTATTACTTCGTTCCCCTGGCCATCACCGATACCGGCGAAACCATGATCGCCCCCGCCTACAGCGTAGACCTGGGCGACCGCGCCGTGTGCCATCGAAACGCGAACATCGGCGCTACGGAGGCCGTCTTCCTTTCCACCCGGCTGGTGGAGGACCGCTTCGGCCTGGCATTCGAATTCTTTATCAACGTGGCCCACAACTTCGTCGAGGCCGCCGGCGTTCCCGATAGCTTCGGCTCCCTCGCATGGTCCCAGGCTGAAGCCCAGGTGCGCGGCGAAACCAGCCAGGACGCGTGGGAGACCAGCCGCCGCGCGCAGGATAGCCGTAACAGCCCGAAGGGCGTTGACGAGCGCTCCCGCAACACCTACATCGAGTCGTCGTTCTCTGACGCGCTCGCCGTCTACATGCTGTCCCTCGCTGTCGACTTCGACTACCACGACCTCCGCGAGCGCGAATATCCGCTTCTGGCGGCCCCGGCTCTGGCGGAGCGCCTCCGCCACGTCGCTGGCCTCTTTCCGGCCAATCCTGGCTACGAGTTCCAGATTCTCTATCGCCGCAAGGGATAATCCCAAAGCTGGCTCAAACTCCGTAGAGGTTTGCGTTCACAAACTCATTGCGGAATTTCCCCTTGGGATCGTAGTGCCCCAGCAGAGTCTTGAACTCCGGGAGCTTTGCATATCGCGACGGAAACAACGCATGCGACATGGTGAACAGCTTGCCCCAGTGCGGCCGCGGCTGAAAGGGCTCCAGGGCCGCCTCAATCAGCGGCAGCACTTTGCTCACCTCAGGCCACTCCGGCTTCCATGTGAAATGGATCGCCAGCGACTGCCGCTCGTATGCCATGCTCATCCACAGGTGGTCGGCCGCAATCGTGCGTAACTCCGTAATGAACAGGTGCGGCGTTATGCTATCGCGCAGCTTTTCCACCGCAAGTATCGCCTCGTAGCCCCGGCTGAAGGGCACCAGGTATTCGGTCTGGAGTTCCCGTCCGCTCGAAGGCGTAAAGTTCATCCGAAAGTGCGGCAGCCGCTCATACCATGGCCCCGGAATCCCCTGCTGTTCCGTGCAACTCTCCGGATCGTGACCCGCCAGAGGGTGCAGCTTCTCGGTGGCCAGTTTGGCCCCGAAAAACTCCGGCTGCCAGTGGTTTTGATCTCCAGTTGCCAGGCGGCGCTTGATCCACACCTGCCTCGCCTGATGATGCTGCCAGTCCGTGAAAAGGCTTACGCTGTAGCCGGCGGAAAAAATCTCCTCGATATGATGCTGAAGATGGTCGAAGGAGAGGTTCTGATACACCGATTGCGCCACCTTGTACGTCGGCTGCACGTCCAAGGTCACGCTGGTGACCATTCCCACAGCACCCATCCCCACCACGGCTCCCAGGAATCGCTCCCCGTCTTTCTCGCGCAAAAGCCTCACGGATTCGCCGTCCGCCGTCACCATCTCCAGCCCCGAGACCACCGTTGCCAGGTTGCCATTGTGAATCCCTGAGCCATGGGTTGCCGTCGCGCACGCCCCCGCCACTGAAATGTGCGGCAGCGACGCCAGGTTGTGCAGCGCGTACCCTCGCGCATCCAGCCACGGCGAAAGCACGCCATAAGTGACGCCCGCTTCCACGGTTACCGTCCGCGCCTTCTCATCCAGCGTCATCTTGTCCAGGCGCTTGAGAGAAACCTGGTTCTGCGTGCTGTCGGCAATGGTGTTGAAGGAGTGGCGCGACCCCAGGGCCCGCACTTTGGCGCAGCTATTCACCACCTGGCGCACTTCTTCTATCGAACCCGGCGTGTGCAGCCGATCCGTGCTGTACGTGATGTTGCCGGCCCAGTTCGTGCGGGAAGCTGTTGGCTCCTGCTCGCCCATTGCGCGCGACAAAAGGCTCCCAGTCAATAGGACCCCCGACGCCTTGAGAAACTCCCGCTTATCCATCTGTGCCGCTCCCATTCACGCCGGCGCAGTATCGCCCGCGGTCTTTAGTGCTGGACAAGAATAGGATGCGCAGGCACAGCGGGCAAGAGAAGTTTGCGACCTCAGCCCTGGACCGCGCCCGTGTAGGCGATGCGCCCTTCGCAGATGGTCCAATGAACCTTCCCCTGCATCGTCCATCCATCAAAGGGCGTATTCTTTGATTTCGACTTGCTCTCCGTGGCGCGGTAGGTCCACTCGGCCTTGGGGTTGAACACCACCACGTCGGCACAACTACCCACAGTGAGCGTGCCCCGGCCCTTCAAACCAAGCAGCGCGGCAGGTTGTGCGCTCAGCAGGCTCAGCACGCGCCCCAGAGGCATCTTCCACTCGTGATGAAGCCAGCGCAGGCAAAGCCCCAGCGCGGTTTCCAGCCCCGTAATGCCGTTCGGAGCCTTCTCAAACTCCACTTCCTTCTCATGCGTCGCGTGCGGAGCGTGGTCTGTCGCAATCGCATCCACCACGCCGTCCAGAATGGCTTCGATCATGGCATCGCGATCCGCTGCCGAGCGCAGCGGAGGATTCATCTTGAAATTGGTGTTGTAAAAGCCCACATGCTCGTCTGTCAGCAGGAAATGGTGGGGCGCCACCTCGCACGTAACGCGCAGCCCGTTGCGGCGCGCTTGCCGCACTGCAGCCAGCGCGGCAGCCGTCGATGTGTGGGCCACATGCAGATGGGCACGGGTATCACGCAACTCCGTCACCAGCCGAATATCGCGCTCCACCAATCCCGACTCGGCCTCTACCGGCATGCCGCGCAGCCCCAGCTTGAACGCAACCGGCCCCGCGTTCATGCTCGCGCCCTGCGTCAGCCGCGTATCCTCGGCGTGTTGAATCACGCCCAGCCCCACGCGCGCCGCGGCGACCAGCGTCTCGCGCATCACGTTATCTTTCAGAATCGGGTGCCCGTCGTCCGTCACCGCCACGGCCCCGGCTGACTTCAGCGCGGCAAAGTCATTAATGGCGTCGCCCTTCGATCCGCGTGTCGCCGCCGCGATCGGGAAAACCCGCACCACCGCTCCCCGCTCGGGCGCCTGCATCCAGCGCGTGGTTTCAGGTGAATCATTCACGGGAATCGTATTCGGCATGGCGGCCACGGACGTAAAGCCGCCCGCCGCTGCCGCCGCCGTCCCAGTCGCAATGGTCTCCTTGTACCCCTGGCCCGGCTCACGCAGATGCACATGGATGTCCACCAATCCGGGCGCCACCACCAGTCCCGTCGCGTCCAGCGTTTCAGCGCCATTCGCCGATTTCAGCTTCCCCGGAGCCGCAATCTCCGCCACCCGCCCATCCTTCAGCAGAATGTCTTTGAGCGCATCCACGCCGGCCGCCGGATCGATGAGCTGCCCCCCGCGAATCACCAGTGCCGTCATGCGCGGCCTCCGTTCTCTCTACCCGCAAGCAGCGCCCGTTCCACCGCCGCCATGCGGATCGCCACGCCATTCCGCACCTGCTCCAGAATCGCTGACTGCGGCCCGTCCGCCACCCCGGCCGTCAACTCAAGCCCGCGAATAATCGGCCCTGGATGCAGCACCACCGCCTCGGGTGCAAGCTCGCGCAGACGGTCGCCGGTCAACTGGTATCCCGCCTTGTAATCTTCCAGATCCAGTTGCAGCCCGGCCAGCCGTTCAGCCTGGATCCGCAGCATCATCATCACTTGTGATTGGCGAAGAGCGGCTTCAAAGTTGCGCTCAATCGCGATCCCCGGCCCCGCGCTGGCGGCCATTTCCGGCAGCAGTTCCTTCGGCCCGCACAACAACACGCGGGCGCCAAGGCGCGGCAGCAGCAGCATGTTCGATCGCGCCACCCGGCTGTGCAGAATATCGCCCGTGATGGTCACCGTCACGCCCGCCAGCGTATCCGCGGCCACCGTTTCCACGCCCGGCCGCACATGCGCCAGGATCGTGCGCAGGTCAAGCAGCGCCTGGGTCGGATGCTCGTGCATGCCGTCGCCGGCGTTCAGTACAGGCAGGCGGGTCGCTTCTTCCAGCAGCCAGGGCGCACCCGAAGAGTTGTGCCGCAGGATAATGGCCTCTGCGCCCAGCGCGCGCAGAGTCAGCCCCGTATCTTTCAGCGACTCACCCTTCTCGATGCTCGATGAGAGGCTCGAAATCAGCGCGGTGTCGGCTCCAAGGCTCTTCGCAGCCAGCTCAAAGCTGGTCCGCGTGCGCGTCGAAGACTCATAGAACAGCAGCGCCACTCGCCGCTTGGCCAGAATACGGTCGCGCGACATGGGGTCCTGGTTCTCCAGCACCGTGGCGCGTGCCAGAATCCGGCCAATCTCTTCCAGGCTCAGATACTGCACGGAAAGCAACGATCCGGGATGATAAGGAAACGGTGAGACGAATGGCTGCGGCGTTGCAACTTTGCGGCGAGAGGGTGTTGCAGTGGCGTTCATGCGGATCCACACCGGAGGCTCGGGCTCCGATCCGGTTCAAGTAGTTTGCCGGCTGGTTGCGCCGGGTGTTCAGCGTGCGGGGATGCGCGCCGGCTTCAACGAATGCGAGTCAATCCACACGCTCGACCAGCAACACCTGCTCGTCCTGATCGACTTCCTGGAACTTCACTTCGATAATCTCGCGGCTGCTGGTCGGCACGTGCCTGCCCACATAGGTAGCCTGGATCGGCAGCTCGCGATGGCCGCGGTCAATCAGCACCGCCAACTGCACCCGCCGCGGACGGCCGTGGTCGAACAGCGCGTCCAGCGCCGCGCGGATCGTGCGCCCCGTATAAAGCACATCGTCGCATAGCACCACGTCCCTGCCGGCAATCTCGCACCCTATTGCGCCCTCCGTCACAATCGGGCGCACATCCGCCGTCGAAAGATCGTCGCGATAAAACTGAATGTCCAGCACGCCGGTACTTACGGGGCACTTTTCAATGTTTGAGATCAGCTTGCCCAGTCGGTCGGCCAGGGGAACTCCGCGCCGCTTGATGCCGACCAGGACCATCCCCTCGCAACCGTTGCTCTTCTCCACAATCTCGTGGGCCAGGCGCACCAGCGTGCGCTCAATCTCCGACGCCGACATCAGTCTGCCCTTGACTCGCAGGGATGGGTTAGTTTGCGCTTCGCTCATGGATGCTCTCTCGCCAGTCGTCTCTGGAGGCTTGTCTCTCGACGGATAATACGAGGCTTCGGTGGTGCGCGGCAAGCTGTGGAGAAACGGAGCGCCGTCCCGGCCGTCTTTCCCCCGTTCGTTGTTCTTGAGTGAACCCGCCGTGACTCTGTCCGTCCGCGTCCGGTGTTGCGGGTTTCCTGGCTAAACCTCAGGCCGCCGCGAACGCGCCAGAACCCGGGCGCTCATAGCCCCCGCGCCTGCCGCGAAAAAGAGCAGGAAGAGCGTGTTGCTGACCATGCCGAACGCTTCAATCCCGGCGTGGCCCTCCGGCGAAAGCATCATGTTCTTCTGCGCCTGCACCTGCGCGGGATCGGCCATCCCCATTTGCGTCATCAGTTGCTGCGTCATCTGTTCGCTCGCGTCCACCCGTGTCTTCCATTCCAAGTCGATCTGGCCCGCCTGGTGGAAAACAAAGCGCTCAACAAACAACGTGCTTCCGCTCACCGCAAACGCCAGCGCTCCAGCCAGCAAGCCCGTGACCAGTCCTATGCGGGCGCCGGCGCCCATGGTGATCCACGCGGGACGCTGCCGACGTACATAGAGAGTTACAGCCCATGCTGCTGCGGCCGGCATCCAGAACAATCCCAGCACCCCCACCGGCGACACCCCGCAAGAGAGAAGTCCCGCGGGTATGGCAAGCAGAATTGCCAAGCGCAGGGCCGGCTTCCATTCCACTGAACTGGCATCGCGCACCGCCTCGGTCCACTTCTCCGGCGGGTTCTGCGCAGCCACTTCCGTCGAGTAGACAAGTTGTGGAAGACCGCAGGTAGGGCAATAACAGCTCTCTGCCTCCACGGTCTGATGACAGCGATTACACGAAATTTCCATCTACTTACGAGCCTATAGCATTTCTGCGAAGCATGGAGATCGGCGAAATATGGGGCAAGCTGTCGGAAACTGCCAATGCACCTGCGAATTGAGGGAGAAATTGGCCACGGCGACCATTCAGGCGCGCCATTCATATCCGAGTGCCTGGACGATTCATTCCTGGGACTACGCTCGTTTAGCTCGTTTCCTCTTGTAATCCATCGCCAATGGAATCAATTCATAACTTCGTTCGTGGCATTTCCTGCAGCGCACCGGGTAGTGAAATGCGAGAAGCTTTATAAGATCGGAAAAACGGAATCGGGAGAGACGAAAATCGGATGATCCGCAGCCGTTGCAGTGTTTTGGCACTTTGGGCTCCCAGGATTAAACATATTAAGTAAGAATGAGGAAGATGAGTTAAGGAAAGTGCAGGATTATCGCCTGATATGAACCATTGTAACTTTTATTCGATTACGATCTACGTCATTTTCTATTTTCTTTAAGAGCTTCCGATAGCAAGCACTTACATATCAGCCCTTTATGGGATTGTCATGCCGCGGTTACCAAAGCCAGCCCGCTACCCTTGAGAGGGTAAGCACTGGGGGGTGAGCTTCGCGGCCACAATGCCTTCGGCGGCCTGCACCACCTCTTCCAGCGTCATATTCGTCGAATCCAGCAGAACTGCGTCCGAAGCCGGTTTCAGCGGCGAATCCGCCCGATCGCGGTCGCGCTGATCCCTCGCGCGCAAATCCCGAATCACGTCTTCCGGCTGCTGTGCGGCCTTCGGCCCCAGTTGGTCGAACCTCCGCATGCCCCGAACTTCGGGAGCTGCATCGAGAAAGATCTTCGCGTCCGCGTGTGGAAAGACAACCGTGCCAATGTCCCGGCCCTCCATCACCACTCCGCCATCTGCCGCCAATTGCTGCTGCAAACGCACCATCCATGCCCGAATGGCCGGAAAAACGCTCACCCGCGAAGCCGCGTCGGTCACAATCGCATTCCGCAAAAGACCCGTTACGTCTTCCTCATCTAGCAGGACACGGTTCTCCTCTTCGCCCGTTTCCAGGCGAATGGTCGTATCCGCGGCCAACTCCTCTAGCCCCCGACTTTCGTCCAGGGGCACTCCAGCCCGAAGGGCTTTTAACGCGAAGGCCCGGTACATGGCGCCCGTCTCCAGGTTCAGCAGGCCAAAGTACCGTGCCAGGTGCCGTGCAACGGTGCTTTTGCCCGCCCCCGCAGGGCCATCGATAGCCACAATGATCTTCCGGGACGCAAGCGAACCCAGGGAACTTTCGTCCGAACTCATCCGCGCTTCTTTGTCCCTTGCGTCGGGCGGGCCGTAAAGCCAAACCGCTTGCTGTTCCCCGCCTTGGCGCCGGCTGTCAAGGCCGGTTTGCGGTTTCCGCGAGCCACTCGGCTATCCGCACGCGAGTCCTTGCGCGGTGCACTGGTTCCGTGCGCCACGCTGCCGCTCCTGCCCGAGGCAATCGGCTTGCCATTGGACGCGCTGGCGTTGCCATTCCGCTTCCAGGCCGGCACCGCAGGCTTCGCCGGTCGTGCGCCGCTCACTGCGCGAGGTGCGTGGCCGTTTCCGTTCGCATGGGGGGCTTTGGACTCCGAAGAGCCTGCCGATGCTCCACTCACGTTGCGCGATCCATTTGCGCTTTTGGGGGCACCGGTGCCCCAGCGGCTGCCTCCGGCAGGGCGAGCCGATGAAGACCGGCTCCCGCTACCCGGGCGCGATCCGGACGTCCGCGAATCCGCCGTCCGCCTTGCCGGCCGGGCGCCATTGGCAGACTGCGCAGGCTTCCGATCCCGTGCGTGGGGAGCTGGCCGGCTGAAATGGGTCCGCGCCGCACCGGCCTTGCCGTTCAACACCGGCTTCCGAATCGCCGGCGCCTCTTCGCTTTGCATAGCGCTTACATTGCTCCCCGTCTCTGCCGCGGCAGTCACCGGGGGATCCGCGGCAACGGGCTCCGAGATGCTCTCTTCGTGATCGTGCAAACGAGCAAAATAGGACATGGCCGAGCTGGCATATACCGTCGGCGCCACGGAGAACTCCGGCAGTGTCCCAGCGACATAGAAATGCGGCGCATGGCCCATCGAGAGCGTATGTACCTGTCGCGTTGCAACCAGTCCGCGCAGAACCTCACGAATCTTGCTCCGCGCCGTCAGCGGCGACAGGAAAATCTCCACTTCCTCCATGCTGGCCGCGATCACCGCCTGAAGATAAATGGAAGCCAGCACCGAGATTGCCGTCACCTGCGACGTGGACGCACCTTCGGCAATCGCCTTTTGGAATCGTTGGCGCAGCAACTGCCACTGCGCAGGCTGTTCCGGCGACGACAAAATGGGAATGATCCGAAGCTGTTGCCACAATTCAGTAATCCCGCGCAGAACGGCAGCCTCGGAAACCTCGCGTCCCAGAACCTGCCTCAGTTCCGAGATCGTCGCGTCTCCCGCCTCCAGCCGCTTGTACGCCTGGATCGCCAGGGGCGAAACCTGCCGCGAGCCAGTGAGTTGCGGGCTGCGGCGCCAGTCCCGATCGCCGCGCAGCGCGTATACATATGGCAAGACCCACGCTGCCACTACATAATCCGGCTGTTCCCCTGGCTGGCCCAGTAGATTGAGTCTCACCGCGACCCCCTCGATCTCGAGTCGCACAAGTAACTCTTCGGCAAGTGAAATCTGCTTCGGATCCGGAGTGTTATTCCGCTGGCCGGCTACTGCTTCCACAAAAGATGGGGCCAATGAAGACGAAAACTGCCGCCGGGGCAGGAAAAGGCACAATCCGGTCTCTTCCATCCACGTTCGGGCTTCTTCAAGCGTGAGGGCCCCATTTCCGTTCTGGCGCATCCGCTCGGAGCGCGCTGCTTCCAATTGTTCCGATGTCAAAGAAGAACCTCTTTTCCAGGCTTGCGTTACGGCGAAACCGGTACTACTGCGTCCTATCTAGGCCTGAAAAGATCGCCGTTACCCTCAGGGTAACGTCGACTAAAGTACTGCGGCTTCGGGATGCGTTGTCCCTGATTTTGCTGTTCGCGCCGGGCTGTGCCTTCCCCCTAAGGGGAGAGGACGCCACCATCCAATTCGTTCAGATACGGTGGAAGGCCCGCTGGATCTCCTTCCAAGAATACAGCAAAGCTATTGGACGTCCATGCGGGCAACTCGTTGGGTGTTCCGTTTTTGCAAGTTCCAACAATAGCCACTCCATACGTGCCGGGTCAAGAGGGGTGTTCACCTTGATCGCGGAGTGGCATGCAATCGACGCAGCAATGCGCGTTCGAAGTGCTACAAGATCATGATTCTGCTCTACTTGGCCGGCATCTGCACTCGACTGCTCAATCACTTGGGTCAGCATCCGCTCCAGGGCCGCGCCCTCCAGTCCCACCGGCGCGGCCTTCACCGCCAAAGTTTGTGGTCCGAAGGGTTCCACCTCGAATCCGTTGCGCTCCAACTCCCCGGCGATCTGGGCGAATACCACCATCTGCCACGGTTGCAGCTCCACCAGCATCGGCATCAGCAGGCGCTGGCGCTGCACTCTTTCTACATTTCGGTCACGCAGGATCCTTTCAAAGAGAACCCGCTCATGGGCGACATGCTGGTCAACGATCCATAACCCTTCATCGCCTGCCGCCAGAATGAACGACTCGCGCAGTTGCCCCAGCGGACGCAGCGATCCCAGGTGATTCAGTGTGCCTGCCTTCTGCTCCGCCTCCACCTGCGCCGTAGCTACAGCCGCATCGTGCTGCGCATAAGAGCCTGAATCTCCTTGACTTGCCGAACATCCATCCGACGCCGGAATCGGATCGCGCTGGAAAAGCGCCGCCGCCTCGCCCCAGCCCTGCCCGTCGCCCCATCCGCCCGCGCCAACCCCGAGGGCATCAAACGGCAGCTTGCCGGGAACCGGCGTCGGTAGCCGCGGAGTCAACCGGAACGCCTCGGCATTGTTCTCCGCGGTCTGGAATACAATCGGGTCGGAATCAGGTTCACGCTGTGCC
>VFSW01014537.1_pt1 | contig 10873 bp, 10 predicted proteins | sample 5358111 | NCBI WGS metagenome assembly VFSW01 (sample SAMN11554181, study PRJNA540505) | mine drainage metagenome | isolation source: sediment from site ElyBrook_90M | place: USA: Ely Copper Mine, Vershire, VT | collected 2017
CATGCCGATCGCCTTCATGCTGCTGTTCGTCTACGTGTTCGGCGGCGCGATCAACGCGGGGCCAGGCGCGTATGTGAACTACCTGCTGCCCGGCATTCTGCTCATCACGATCGCATCGGGCATCTCCTACACCGGCTACCGGCTCTTCCTGGATATGAAGAGCGGCATCTTCGAGCGGTTCCAGTCCATGCCGATCGCGCGCTCGTCCGTGCTGTGGGGGCATGTGCTGACCTCAATGGTCTCCAACGGTATCTCGGTGATCGTCGTTGTCCTGGTGGCGCTGCTGATGGGCTTTCGCTCGTCGGCGGGAGTGCTCGCGTGGCTCGCGGTGGCTGGCATCCTCGCCCTGTTCACGCTCACGCTGACGTGGATCGCCGTGATCGCCGGATTGTCGGCGAAATCCACGGATGGGGCGGGCGCCTTTTCGTACCCTATCATCTTCCTGCCGTTCGTCAGCTCGGCGTTCGTCCCTACGGCCACGATGCCGGGTCCCGTGCGCGCCTTCGCGGAAAACCAGCCCGTCACCGCGATCGTCAATACGATCAGAGCCTTGTATGAGCGGCAGCCGGTCGGAGGCGAGATCTGGGTCGCTCTCGCCTGGTGCGTCGGCGTCCTCATCATCGCTTATGCGTTCGCCATGGTGGTCTACCGACGCAAGTTAGCCTGAACTGTCGGGAAACGGGCGTCATACGTCGCATGCGTTATACTGTGGCTGTCGGCATCTATCGCAGCGAGATAGATTGGCCAACAGGAGGCGCAAGATGGCCAGTGATCTATCAGGTGAGCCGCAGCGCGCGGCGCTGGCGCCGTCCGACGCGGCGCAACTCAATGCCTGGCTCGATAGCGCGCTGGGACGCACATTGACGGTGGTGACGCTGCGCCGTGCCGGCGGTGACGGCGCGACGCTGGCGGGCTGGCGCGCCGAGGCTGGCGCTTTCCCACTCGTGCGACTGATCGAGGAGGCGCATGCGGATGGTGAGTCGTTGCCACAGACGCTCACCCGCATCGCTCAGCGCGACCCGGATGCGCTGCTGGTCTGCGATGCGGATGATGCTGCTGAGGCTGAGCCGGATAGGGCGCAACGCTGGCGCGTGGCGGTCGTGGATGCTGCTGAGGGACTGAACCTGTTCGAGCGGTCGCTGATCGCGCTGGTGGGCGCGGGGATGACGCGAGCAGCTGCGCGCAAGCTCGGTTTCGAAGATGGCTTCGCGCTGGAGCGGCCGCTGGGCGAGGCGCTGTCGATCCTCGCACGTGAGGCCGTCACGCGCGAGAACTATCGCCGCTACGGCAGCAGCCCGCCCTGCTACCTCTAACGTCCCTCTCCCAGAGAGAGAGGCGGGGGCAGTGAGGGCCGCGACTTACCGCGCCACAGGTTGCTGCGGCCGCTCATACAGCACCACGTGGGTGAACGGCACGCGGAAGACGGTAAAGACATCGAGACTGATGAGCAGGCCGACCAGCAGGCAGACCGCGCCCAAAAACTCGCCCAGCGCAGCGCCACTCGTGTTACCTAGCGCCTGCAAGCCGCTCAGCGCGCCAGATAACACGGCGCCCAGGGCGATGAGAACCATTGACGCCAACCGATATGCGCCCGCTCGCTTGCGCCAGAACTGCCAGGCGCTCCATACAGCGCCGCCGAAAAGTAGCAGCGATCCGGGAATGTTCATGATGATCGCCACCGCTTCCATATCGCCTGGCAGCGGATTGAACGCGCGGACATTCGTAATGACGCTTGTGGGAGCAGTCGCCAGCGTATGCAGCTCCGCCGTAGAGAAAGGCGCAAAGAAGAGCAGGCGTACCCCCGCGTAGACGGCGATCAGGGTGGCGATAGTGGCAGCGATGTGGCCAACACGGCGCGGCGCCAGCAGGTACAGCGAGCCGAGGCCCAGGAAAGCCGCCGTCAGCACGCCACCGAAGTAGTACCACGCCTTGTACTCGCTCGCGTCCCAGCCACGCGCCACGCCGAGAAACTCCGCTCCGGCAGCTAGCCCGTAGAAGAGCAGGCCAAGCGTCCACATGAGTTTGTGCGGGCGCGGGCGATTGAGGTGCTGATCGAAGATGAAGATGGCGGCCAGCAGCGCGCAGATCGCCGCCAGCAACTCGAAGAGCGCAGTCCCGTTCATAGCTCATCTGCCCCTTAAATGTCGCCGTCGCTCCCAGCATCGGGCGCGCCGGACGACTGACGGCCAGCGAAGTACGCGGCCAGCGCAGTGGCGAGGCCAGGCATCGTGTATTCCTCAGCTACCAGCGCAGGCTCCAGCCCGTTCTCGCGCAGCGTCGCGGCGGTGATCGGTCCGATAGCCGCCAGCGCCACGCCGCGCAGCGCCTCGTGAGGGTCGCGTCCCATCGCCGCCAGCCCTTGCAGCAGCCCCTGCGCTGTGGAAGAACTGGTGAAGGTGATCGCGTCCACCCGCTCATCGAGCAGCGCCCGCTGGATCAGCTCTGGCGCGACAGGCTCGGCGATGGTGCGATAGGCGGCGACCTCGTCCACCTCGGCGCCACGCAGCCGCAGGCCCTCGGCCAGCGCTCGCCGCGCGATGTCGGCGCGCGCCAGCAGGATGCGCTGCCCCGCGACTAGCCCCAGCCCGTCGAGAATGCCCTCGGCGATGTACTCGTCGGGCGTCAGCGCCACCGCGACGCCTTCCCGCTCCAGCGCGCTCGCCGTCGCCGGGCCGATGGCGGCGATTCGCGCTAACCCGCGCTCCGTCCATGCGTGGCCAGTCGCCTCCAGCCGCATCGCGAAGGCGCGCACGCCGTTGACGCTAGTGAAGACCAGCCAGTCGTACGCGCCAAGTTGAGCGATGGCGGCGTCGAGTGGCGCGGGATCCTCGATAGGCGCGATGCGGATCGCTGGGAGTGATACGACTCGCGCGCCCAGCGCCTCCAGCCGCGCCGCCAGGTCAGCCGCCTGTTCGCGCGGGCGCGTGATGGCGATGCGCCTGCCCGCTAGCGGCTGCGCGACGCCCTCTGATGAGGTGTCCGCCGTCTCGCTTATCGTCTCGTCCGTCATCTCGTCCGTCATCTCGCTCGCCATCTCACTCACCTGCCCAGCACGGCGCGCACGATCTCGCCTGCGCCCTGGCGCAACAATTCGCGCGCCACGGCGCGCCCCAGCGCTACGGGTCTGCTGGCGGCTCCTGTGCGCTCCACGCGCAGCAACCGCTGACCGTCGGGGCTGGCCACCACCGCGAGCAGTCGCATCGTCGCGCCATCCTCAGCGATGATCGCGTGCGCGCCGAGCGGTAGCAGGCAACCGCCGCCGAGCGCCGCCAGCACTGTGCGCTCCGCGGTGACGGCGCGTCGCGTCGGCGCGTGGTCGATCACCCGCAGCAGGCGACGCGAGCGGCGATCATCGGCGCGTGTCTCCACCGCTAGCGCGCCCTGGCCCGCTGCCGGCGTCAGCGTCTCGATGGGCAATAGCTCGGTGATGTAGCGCTCCAGCCCCAGCCGCAGCATGCCAGCCGCCGCCAGAATCGTCGCATCCGGACCATCCGGCGCCAGCGCCTTTCGCAGCCGTGTATCGACATTGCCACGAATCTCAACGATGCGCAGGTCGGGGCGCCGGTGCAGCAGTTGCGCGCGGCGGCGCAGGCTGCTGGTGGCCACCGTCGCGCCCTGCGGCAACTCATCCAGGCGCAGGCCCGCGCGCGAGACGAGCGCGTCGCGTGGGTCTTCGCGCGCGGTGATCGCGGCCAGCGTCAGTCCCGATGTGACGACGCTGGGCAGGTCCTTCAGACTATGCACCGCTACGTCTATCGCATGGCTGCGCTCGGCCTGAGCCTCGGCCTGAGCCAGCGCATGGTCGTTCATCGGCTGTACCGCGACATCGAGCGCGCCGGCGAGCAGCGCGCGCTCCAGCTCCGCGACGAAGACGCCTTTGTCGCCTAGCTTGGCCAGTGGCGTGTTGCGCGCCTGAGTATGGTCGCCCTGCGTCGTGATCGTATGCACACTGAAGCTGGCCTCTGGCTCCTGCTCACGCACGCAATCCAGCGCCCAGTTCGTCTGCCAGAGCGCCAGCGCCGACGCTCGCGAGCCGACGATGAGCGGCGCGTCGCTGGCCTTGCGCGCGTTGCGTCGGGATGACGCTGGTGAGAGAGTCGCCACACTACGCCGCCTTCTATCGCATGCTCTATGAGCGAGAGCGCTGAGATACGTGTTATCGTGTATGGGCTATTCATCGCGCAACGCGAGATGGCCCACCTCTCATTATAGCCGCGTTGGGGAAGTCTGGGTATCAGGCAATGACCGTAGGATGACAGGAGAGGAGGGGCGGGAGACATGACAACTACGTTAGCTGAGTGCTTCATCTGCCGCAAGCACACGGGCTTGCAAGCTACACCCCCCGGTGGCTACCTCTATGAAACCGCGTGCTTCCGCATCTGCCATGCGCCAGCGGCGATGGCGGCGGCGGGAACGCTGCTGATCGAGTCGCGCCGCCATGTGCTCGACTTCGCCGCGATGACGCCGGAGGAGGTCGCGGAGTATGGCGCCCTGCTCGCGCGGGTCTATGCGGCAGTCAGGCGTGTCACTGGCGCCGAGCGGGTCTACACGCTAGTGACGCTGGAGGGCGCGGCGCACTTCCACTCCTGGCACATCCCGCGCCTGCCAGATGAACCGCTGCGCGGCACGGCGCTGCTGGCGGCGGATCAGCCGTGTAGCGAGGAGCAGGCGCTAGCGGCGGCTGAGGCGCTACGCATGGCGCTGCGCTGAGGCGCCGTGCGTGCGCCTTAGATGCCCTTCTCCAGTCGGGCGGCCATACGCGCCGAGAGTCCCTGCTCGCTCATCTTGCGCTGTGTCGCGGCGACATCGTACTCCACGCGGCGAAACTCGAAGCCGAGGTCGCTATCGAAGATCAGGTACGAGGCGCGCGGGTCGCCGTCGCGCGGCTGCCCTACGCTGCCTGGATTGACGATGGCGCGGCGATGCTCTGGCACGAGCCAGAGTCCCGGCGCCGGGGATATATGCTCGCACAGACCGGACCCCATCGGGATCGCCTCGATGTTTGGAAATGGCATCAGATCGCTGTCACCGGGAGTAAAACCGGTGCGACCCATCTCGCTGACCAGAATCTCAGGCGGGGCGGGTAGCGGACGCGCATCGTCGGGCAGCAGGAAGATCGTTGGCACATGCGTATGCCCCACCAGGCAGAAGGCGGTCTCGAAGGCGGCGAAGTTCGGTGTGGCGGCAAGCGGCGAGGTCAGATACTCCCAGATGGGGTTGAGCGGGCTGCCATGTGCGAGGGTGAAATCGCCTGAGCCAGCGACCTCAGGTAGTCCGCGCAGGTAGATGCGATCCTGCGGGCTGAGCTGGGCGCTGGTCCATTCCGCTGAGTTGGCGGCCACACCGATGAATTCATCGAGGTCGAGCTTGCCGATGGCGGCCCAGTCGTGGTTGCCCGCCACACAAAACTGACACAGCTCGCGCACGCGCTGCACGCACTCGCGCGGCTCCGGCCCATAGCCGACAATGTCACCGAGGCACCAGAGCGCATCTATTGGGGCGCGCTGCTCGATCGAGAAGTGGTCAATGTCGCGCAGCACGGCGTCGAGCGCCACCAGATTTCCATGAATATCAGAGAGCACGGCGTATCGCATCAGGATGCGTTTCCTCAGTAAGTGGACGGCGCCATTGCTCGCAAGTATACACCCATCGGGGCGGTTGCGCAGCCCTCGCTTGAAACCCGCAGCAAACCTGAGGCAGAGATGCTGGGTGTTGGCGTCGCGTATAAGAGAGACGCCCCTGCCCATACGGGTCAGTCGCTTACCAGGACTTCGCGTGAATTGCCGTCGGGCATGAGACACGGACGCGTCGCCATCCGTATAGATGAGTGTGAAGGGCGAGTGCGGCGCCTCCGCGGCTGTGAATGGTATAGTTAGAGGGTGCGCTGTGAGAGGCGACGCCATCGCCTAACCATCTACCCATCGCATGGAAAGGTCACTACCCATCACAGTTCATCACAGTTCGACACCGTCAGGTGAAGGGAGCCAACTTCTGGACTCTGCTGAGGTCGCCAAAGTCATCGCCGATAGCGCAGTGGACAAGAAGGCCACCGACGTGGTCATCCTGGACATCCGCTCGCAGTCGGTCATCGCCGATTACTTTGTCATCTGCACTGGTTCCAACCCCCGGCAGATTCAGGCAATCGCGAGCGCTATCGAGGACAAGCTGGGCGAGTTGAATGTGCGGACCAGGGGATTCGAGGGCGCGGCGGACAACGGCTGGATGCTACTCGACTGCGGCGATGTGATCGTGCATATCTTTGGGCCGCTCGAGCGCGATTTCTATCGCCTTGAGCGTCTGTGGGGCGCGGCTCCCAGCGTGGTCTATCTCCAGTAGTGTCCCAGGAGTGTCTTCGCGGCGTCAATGTTGTGCTCTCGTACGTTTTCGTAGGTCGGAGTATGTACGTAGTGATGCAGGTGAGAAAGGTGACGGCGATGGCGACGTTACGCAATCGATTCTTTGTTGAGGGTGTGCTGCTTGGCAGCTTTGCCGGGGTAGCGATTGGCTCGCTGATCGCCTTTCAGGTGAGCAGTGAGCGCGTCACCGCCGCGCGGCGCTTTGTCTACCGCGTGGTGCGGCCCAAAGAGCCATCCATCAACTTTTCGCTCATCCGCCAGTAACACCGCAGCTCTTGCCGCTCGTTCTGTCGCTCAGGAGCCGTTCGATGGCGTGAGACGCTGCGGGGCGCTGCAAGGCGCCTGGCGTCAGTTGACCATCGCTCTGCGCGTGAGCAGCGCACTCATTTTCGATACAGGCGATTTCTCAGGGGCGAACATCCTGTGCGGCGACACGCCGCAGGGTGACGCCCCTTTCGCGTGTGCGGCGTTGCGGCGTTGTGACGGTGGGAGGAATCATACGCTGGGAGAGGAGCCGGGGGTGAGGGCGCGCGGCGCTGCGGCGCGTGCGGCGATGAAGCGCGTCAGCCGCTCGGCGAAGCGCGCGGCGTCGAACTGCTCGGCATGCTGGCGGATGATGTGCGGGTCGAACTGCTCGTCGCGGAAGCTCGCGACCACTGCGGCCAGCGCGTCGGGTGTCTGCTCGCGGAAGTAGAGACCCGTGACGCCCTCGATCACAGTGGAGAGCGCGCCGCCCGCGCCATAGGCGATCACCGGCTTGCCGCAGGCCTGCGCCTCCACTGGAGTGATGCCGAAATCTTCCTCGCCAGGGAAGATGAACGCGCGACAGCCAGCCAGTAGCTCACGCGCCTGCGCATCGTTGAGTCGTCCCATGAAGCGCACCGTCGGCCCGGCGAGCCGCCGCAGGCTGCGCTCATCGCGTCCGGCGCCAACGATGCGCAGCGGCAGCCCCAGCTTGGTGAAGGCGCGCACGGCAAGATCAATCCGCTTGTAGGGTACCAGTCGCGAGAGCACCAGAAAGTAGTCCTCACGGCGGGTCGAGACCTCGAAGCGGTTCACATCCACTGGTGGCGGGATGATGACCGACTCGCGCCGATAATACTTGGCGATGCGCGCGGCGACCACAGGCGAGATGGCGACGAATGCGTCTACCCGTCCAGCGGTGGCATAGTCCCACAGGCGCAGCCAGGTGATGAATGGGGCCAGCGCCAGGCGGCCCAGCGCGCCAATGCGCTCGCGCTCGATGTAGTCCTCGAAGCTCCAGGCCCAGCGCATCGGCGTGTAGCAATAGCTGATGTGCAGGGTCTCCGGGCGGGTGATGACGCCCTTGGCAAACGCGCTGCTGTCGCTGATGACGAGGTCATAGCCGCGCAGATCGAGGCTCTCGATGGCGAACGGATAGAGCGGCAGAAATGGCTGGTGGTGGCGCTTCACGAAGGGCAGTCGCTGCATGAAGCTGGTGCGGATATCGAGTGAGCGAAACGCGCTATCGAGACGGGATGGCTCGTAGATGCTGGTGTAGATTGGCGCGTCGGGGAAGATGCGCGCCAACTCCAGCAGCGTCTTCTCGGCGCCGCCCATCTGATTGAGGTAGTCGTGGACCAGCGCGACACGCATACGCTCGCATCTCCTTCGCCAGGCACATCGTGTACGCCGGGCGCGCGTAGCCGTACTCCGGCGTCGCGCCTGTTCGCCAAACTAGTAGGCGCCCCTGCGGCTCAGCACTGCGGGAATTGTCTGGAGCGCGATCTGCAAGTCGAGCCGCAGGCTCCAGTTCTCGATGTAGTAGAGGTCCATCAGCACCATTTCATCGAAGTCGATGTCGCTGCGTCCGCGCACCTGCCACAACCCTGTAATGCCAGGGGGCATCTCCAGCCGCGCTTTCTCCCAGTCCTCATACTTCTCGAACTCGACAGGTAGCGGCGGACGTGGGCCGATCAGGCTCATCTCGCCGCGCAACACGTTGAGAATCTGCGGAACCTCGTCGAGACTGGCTGCGCGAATGAAGCGTCCGACTCGCGTGCGGCGCGGGTCGTCCTTCAGCTTGAACTTGCCACGCTGATCGCCGTCGGTCGCGACCTCCAGACGTGCGCGCAACTGGTCAGCGTTGACATACATCGAGCGGAACTTGAAGCAGGTGAAAGGTTGCCCGCGATAGCCCAGCCGGGTCTGGTAATGCAGCACGGAGCCGGGCGAATCGAGCTTGATCGCCAGCGCGATCAGCAGCCAGATCGGCGCGCCTAGCAGCATGATCGCCAGCGCCCCGCCGATGTCTATTGCGCGCTTGATGCGGAACTGGAGCGAGCTGGTGAGGTTGCGCCGTAGCCCGATGAGTGGAATGCCCTCGATGTCGTCCACATCGATGCGCGACATGCTCATCTCGTAGAGGTCTGGCACGATACGGAAGTCGGCGCCCGCGCGCTCACAGATGCGCACTGTAGACATGATGAGCTGATGCTGGTGCGAGGGCAGCGCGATGATGACCTGCTCGACGCGGTCGCGGCGGATAACGGTATCGAGGTCACCCAGGCCGCCCAGAACCGCAAACCGCCCGAAGTCCTGCGGGTCGTCGGTCTGGTCGTGAATATACCCGACGACACGGTAGCCGAGGCTTGGCGTCGCGGCGATCTGCTGCATCATCAGCTTGCCGAGCCGACTCGATCCAACCACCAGCACGGGGGTAAGCAGGAAGCCACGGCTGTAGAGGAAGCTGAGGAGCGACGAGACGATTAGCCGCGCGCCGCCGACGCCGATGATCATCGTCAGCCAGGAGAGCGTGACCAGCGAGCGTGAGTCGCGCACGAAGATGTCGGTGCGCTGAAACACGTACTCATAGGCCGAGAAGATCGCGAAGGCAATGGTCGTAGAGGAGGTGATGATCCAGAACTGCCGGAACCAGGTTCCCGCCGTGCGCAGGCGATAGAGGCCTTTGAGCGAGAAGGTCGCCAGCATCGCCAGCGTGGCCAGCAGGCCAAGTGTCTCGAAGTTGGAGAATGGCTGATTGATGAACACCGTGGTCAGGCGCACGCCATGCAGCGCGATGTAGCGGATGTAGTACGCCACGTAGAAGGCCAGGGCCGCCACCGCCGCGTCGAGCGCGAACAGCGCGATGCGACCCAGCGTCGTGCGCGCCTGGCGTCGCCGTAGCCGTGACTCGACGCTGTAGATCGGCAGGACTGGCTGGGCGGCGGGCGCTGGCCACGCCACATCGGACGACGCCGGAGAAGTCGAGGATGCGGCCTGGGTCGGGGTGAACCTCGATTTCATCTGAGCGTCATTGAGGTCCATTCCGCTCTCCCCATTCTACCTGCGCTACTTGCTGCGCTACCTGCGCCAAACGTGATACGCGCTCCCCGCGCATCGTTCGCATCGTTCGCACCCATTGCATCCTTCGGTGTCAGCGTGGCCCCGCCGCCATGCGATAGATGGCCGCATATTGGTGGCCAAGCTGCGCGAGTGAGAACTGCGCTGTCCAGCGCGGCCCCTCGACTTCGGTGCGTTGGCGTAACGTGGGGTCTGCGAGCGCGGTTCGCATGGCAGATGCCAGCATGCCTGCATCCGTTGGGGCGACCTGAATCGCGACTGGGCCAGCCGCTTCGGGCAGGCTCGAGACGTTCGAGGTGATTGTCGGAACACCGCAGGCGAGCGCCTCGGCGACCGGCAAGCCAAACCCCTCGTAGAGTGACGGATACAGAAACAATGCTGCGCCAGCGTACCACAGCGCCTGCTCTTCACGCGAGACGTATCCCGCAAAAGTCACATGCCGCTCGACGCCGAGAGCGCGCGCGCGCTCGAAGAGCGCTTCATAATACCACCCCTTCGCTCCTGCCAGAACCAACGGCGGCGCGTCAGGCGCCCCGCTGAGGAGCTGCGCATACGCCTCCACCAGCGTGATCAGATTCTTGCGTGGCTCCAGCGTGCCGAGGTAGAGCAGGTAACGTTCAGCCAGATGGTGACGCGCCCGGAACGCCGCCAGCGTCGCAGGGTCGCGCGTCGGCTGAAAATCGGGGCTGATGCTGGGGTAGACGACCTTCACACGCTCAGGCGGAATATGGAAGGTCGAGATAATGTCCTGTCGGGTGCTCTCTGAGACGGCGACGATTAGCCTGGCTGCGTGGGCGCTGCGCTCGGCGAAGGTACGCTGGTAGATGCGGCGTGCGGGCCGGAAATACTCTGGATAGCGAACGAACGCCAGGTCGTGGATGGTGACGATGGCGGGACACGGCAGCCGTTCTGGTAAGACATTCACCGGCCCGTGAAAGACCTGCGCCCCGATCTCGCGCACGCGCGCCGGAAGCCGCGCCTGCTCCCAGGCGATGCGCGGCCCCGGGCCGACAGTGGCCCACTTCGCCGGTTCCAGTCGCAACCGCGCGCTGCGGCCAAGTGGGCTGGCGGCGGCGGCCTCGGCCTCGTTCGAAGAGATGAAGACGGTATAGGTCAGGTCATCCTCGGCCAGCTGATCGAGCGCCTCCAGCAGCGTATAGGTATAGCGGCTCACTCCGGCGTTACGGTAGGTC
>VFSW01014538.1_pt1 | contig 10872 bp, 7 predicted proteins | sample 5358111 | NCBI WGS metagenome assembly VFSW01 (sample SAMN11554181, study PRJNA540505) | mine drainage metagenome | isolation source: sediment from site ElyBrook_90M | place: USA: Ely Copper Mine, Vershire, VT | collected 2017
CCGTCTCGCATCCTCAGAAGCCCCCTTATCAGGTCGCGATTGGCAACATGATGAGGCAGTCTTGTACCGCGCACAGAGTATTGCGACGCTACCTGGCATTCCCTGCACCGTGAAGTATGGCATGTGCTCACATTAGCTTTTGCTCCGCCAGCCATGTCTTCAACTGCGGCTCTTGGTTGGAGCGAAGCTCGATGCAGCCCTGGATGCGTTCTGCCGCATGCTTGACGCCCTGGTCTGCAGACGCAACTGGATGCGCAGAGAAGAAATTCTGCACCTGCTTGCTTGCGTCTTCCGTGCAAAAACTGCCGGTGGATTCTACGAGAACATTGCCTAGTTCGGGTGTAAGGAGACCTTGAATCCTGTTCCAGTTAGACTGGACAAATTGCCAGGCTCTATCGCGCCGCTCGCCGCCCATAAACATCGATATGGCAACCTGAATTGCGGCGTCCTGATTGCGGACCTTTCCGGAGACAGCGTACTCGAGCGAGCGCTCTTCAAGCGCAGGGTTATCGAATTGAGCGAGAAGGCGCAGCGCGCCGATTTGAATCTCTGGGTTGGTCGATGTTTCGTAAACCTTCTGCAACTTGTCGAAGAGCGCTTCGTCGCCATTGCGGGCTGCGATGCCCAGAGCCGTCTGGGCCAATGTGGCGTCAACCGATGCTGGATCGGCGATGTACTTTTCGCTGATCTCGCGAGCCTGCGCGAGCACTCCGGGGTCTTTGCCCAGTTCACCGAGGATGGCGAAGAGGTGTGCCCTGAGCTCGCGCGTGTTGGCCGAGTCATCCGCGGCAGGGGGAGGAAGCTTGGCATACTCGGGCGCATAGGTTCTGCGAACCCATGCGGCGAGTGCGTCCCTTTCTTTTTGTGTGGTGGCAATGCGTTCAAAGACTGCATCGAGTGCGCCGAAGCCAGCATTGATGACAGCGGCATTGGGGTCCGTCTTGGACGCGGCAGCAAGGTCCAGGTAATCGCCGACAGAGGCGGTGTTTGCTCGCACCTGTGCCCACTCATCACCAAGAAGGCTGATGCGTTCGGTTGGCGTCAGATCCGTCTCAACATGGGCGACTATGTTGGCATAGACATCGGCAGGATATCTGCTGCGGTAGTATCCTTCGCCTGCTGCATTGGCGAAGAAGAGTGCACTCGAAGGCGCTTTCAAAGAGGTTGCGGTTGGTGTAAGGACGTCGCACTCAGGCGTTGAGCTGGCGGATTTAAAGCAGACGGGAAGGGTCCACTTCTGGTTGGGATCTGCATTGATGCTGGGGCTCAAGAAGAAGCGCCGCTGGGCGACCGAAACGCGGCCTCCAGAGGGTTCACTGAACGTGAGAAGAGGAACACCTGGCTGCGCGACCAGCGAGTCCATGATTTTGTCGACCGGCTTGTGACTTGTCTCTGTCTGTGCGCTCCAGAAGTCTTCGGCGGTGGCGTTGCCGTAAAGATGCGCGGAAAGATACGCGTGCACGCCTTTGCGGAAGGTCTCCTCGCCGAGATAGTTTTCGACCATGAGGAGAACATCGCTGGCCTTGCCGTAAGAGATTCCATCGAACATCTGCTCGATCTCTTCACGCGTGTCTGCCTTGGCGCGAATGGTGCGAGTCGTGGGCTGCGCATCGAGATTCAGCGTGCCATCCAACTGCTCAACGACATCCTGGTCGATGTGCCACTCAGGGTGCATGGCTGCAACCGGCTTGTTCTCCATCCACGTCGCGAACCCTTCGTTGAGCCAGACATTGTTCCACCACTGCATAGTCACAAGGTCGCCAAACCATTGGTGTGCCATTTCGTGCGCGATGACCTCGGCGACTTCCTTTTTGGAGCCAATGGAGGCTGTCCTTGGATCGATGAGAAGGTCAGTTTCGCGATAGGTGATGGCGCCGAAGTTTTCCATCGCCCCAGCCTCAAAGTCGGGCAGGCCAATGAGGTCCAGCTTCTTCAGCGGGTAAGGAATGCCGAAATAGTTGTCGTAGTAATGCAGAACGTACTTGGCCACATCCAGGCCGAACGGGGTAAGAGACACCTTATCCGGTGTCGCGCAGACGCGGATGGCAACGCCGTCCTGTTCGCCTGCGGTGCACTGGAAGTCGCCAACGAGGAAAGCCACGAGATAAGTGGACATCCTGGGAGTCGTAAGGAAGTGAAGCGTGTGCATGTCGGGGCCGGGACCGGGCGTGTCACCAATGATGGGCCCATTGGAGATGGCGGTGTCACCCTTATCGACAACCAAGGTGATATCAAAGGTGGCCTTGAAGGCCGGCTCATCGAAGGACGGGAAGGCGCGACGCGCATCGGTGGACTCGAACTGCGTTACCGCGTAGTTGCGGCGCTTCGTCTTTGAGAGGTAGAAGCCGCGCAGCTTGTCGTTGAGGATGCCGGTGTAGTGAATCCGGATCAGCGCTTGGCCGGCGGGAATCTCCTGCGGCAAGCTCAGAGTGACCTGCTCTCTTGCCGGGTCGAAAGAGACGGAAGCAGTCTGCTTCTTTCCGGCCGCCTCCACGCTGGCCGACTGGATCTGGATATCGGCTGAGTTGAGCGTGATGGCATGGACAGGAATTGTGGCTTGTACATCAATCTGTTCCACGCCATTGAAGGTTGCGGCTTTCAAGTCGGGAGTCAGCGTGAGTGTGTAGTGTGCAGGAATGACGTCATGGGACAGTCGCTCCGCCCTAGCTGAACTGCCAAAGCTGCAAAGAAGCGCAACAGCGAACAACGCACAGAAGAAGTTCGAAGTTCGAATTGGTCTCATTTTCTCCTCAGGAGGCCGGGGTGCAGGAGTCTGTCAGGTGCACCGGCCGACAGTTAATGGCATGCGCGGAGATACCGTCCCGCATGCGGAATTGTGTCTAGCAATTGTAGGCCAACGACAAGCACTTAGTGTGGTACGAAAGAAGTTGGCTTTCAGTTCATCAGAACTGCTTTGCCGGGATGAATGGTCTGGGGTGGTGGGAAAAGAGAGTGGTCCTCTAGCAGGATTTAAACAGCTTCGTCGCGGTCTTCGTCCTCGGGTTCGGCTTGCAGCATGGTGCCTAGAATGAGGAGGCACGCGCCGACGACGATCGCGCTGTCCGCAACATTGAAATCCGGCCAGATGTAGTGGACGATGCGGACTTCAATAAAGTCGATCACCGAGCCGTAAAGGACGCGATCGTGAAGATTACCCAACGCTCCGCCAAAGATGAGCGAGAGCGCGATGGTGGCGAGGGAGAACTGGCTGCCCAGGCGGATCATGCCAATCAACACAGCGACGGAAGCAACCAGAGTGAAGGCGATCAGCGCCCATCGCACGGCATGAGGCGAGTTGGAACCAGCAAAGAGAGAGAACGCGGCGCCTTCATTGGTCCAGTGGGTGATGCGCAGGATCCCAGGAATGACGGGAATGGCTCCCCCGATGCGGATGTGGGCATCGACCCATACCTTGGTGGCGTGATCCAGCACCACGACGAGAGTGGAGATAAGCAGCAGCCAGGGAAGGCGCCGCGGTGGCGCATGCCTCATTGCATGTCCTCCTGCTTGGGCGGCTCTACTCCCATGGCCTTGAGCGACTCGCTGCAGCGGGTGCAGACGTTCTCCCAAACGCCGTAGTTGGCAACACTCGGCATGTAGTTCCAGCAGCGGGCGCATTTGGTGCCTGAGGCCGGCAGTGCCCTGACGGCGACGGTATTGTCGGCGTTACTGTGTTGTGCCTGGATGACGGCGACTCTCGAGACGTTGATAATCTCCTTTAATCCAGCTTTATGCCTTTGCAGAAGTTGCAGCCCCTCACCGGAGGCCGCGATCTCAATCTCCGCTTCGAGTCCCTTGCCGATCCGCTTGGCCTGACGTTCCGTTTCGAGGACTCGCAATGCTTCATCGCGCACCGCGAAGATCTGCTTCCATTCGTCAAGCAGTCGTGAGGGATCGGAGGAGAAGATGTCTTCGGGTTTGGGAAATTGTGCGAGATGCACGCTGGCCTCACGGCCTTCGACGGCGGGCAGATATTCCCATACTTCGTCCGCCGTGAAGCTGAGAATCGGTGCAACCAGGCGAACGAGCGCCTCGGTGATCTGCCAGAGCGCGGTCTGCGCAGAGCGCCTTGCCGGGCTGGATGCCGCAAAGGTGTACATGCGGTCCTTTAGCACATCAAGATAGAAGGAGCTGAGATCGACAATGGAAAACTCGTTGACGGCCTGATAGACGCGATGGAACTCGAAAGCCTCGTACCATGCGAGGATTCTCTCGGTCAGTTCGCGCGTGCGGGCCAGCATGTAGCGATCGAGCGGTAACATGTCCGCCTCCGCCACGCGGTCGCGCGCCGGGTCAAATCCGTGCAAATTGCCCAGCAGGAAGCGGAAGGTATTGCGCAGCTTGCGATAAAGATCGGCACAGCGAGCCATCAGGTTTTCGCTCGCAGCCATGTCTTCGCGGAAGTCCACCGACGCAACCCAGAGACGCACAATCTCGCCGCCCATGCGGTTGGCGATATCTACCGGGTCTACGCCGTTGCCGAGCGACTTCGACATCGCGCGGCCCTGTTCATCCAGGGTCCAGCCGGCAGTGGCCACATGGGAGTACGGAGCGCAGCCACGCAGTGCAACCGACGTGAGTAATGACGAATGGAACCAGCCGCGATGCTGATCGCCGCCTTCCAAGTAAAGGCAGGCGACACTACGGTCGCGCTGAAACGCGCGATACTGGGTCTGGAGTTCCAGGTCCGACTCGCACACGGCAAACCAACTCGTGCCGGAATCGAACCAGACATCAAGGATGTCAGTCTCTTTGCGGAACTCCTTACCGCTGCAGTGCGCGCACATTGCGCCAGGCGGCAGCAGAGTCGCCGTATCCGTCGTGTGCCATGCTTCGGCCCCTTCGCGCTCAAACAGGTCGATAACCTTACGGTTCAGAGCCGGGTCAAGGATCGGCTTGTTGCAGCTTTCGCAGAGAAAGACCGCGATCGGCACGCCCCAGATGCGCTGCCGGCTGATGCACCAGTCGGGACGTGTGGCAATCATGTTGGTGATGCGCTCTTTGCCCCATGCCGGGTCCCACACGACCTTGTCGATCTCTTCAATCGCGAGCTGGCGGAATGTCGTCTCGGTGCCGTCTGCACGCTTCACCGGCGTCTCCAACCCGATGAACCACTGCTCCGTGGCGCGGAAGATCACCGGGTGGTGACAGCGCCAGCAGTGCGGATAGGAGTGTTCCAGATCCTGCGTTGCCAGCAGCGCCCGACGCTCTTCCAGCATGGCTACGATGATGGCATTCGCATCCCATACTTTCTTGCCTTCAAATGGCGGCGGAGCAGCCAGCGACCAGGCTGCGGGATCTACATGGATGCGGCCAGCAGCATCCACGCGGCAAGTCTGGTCCAGGTTGTAGCGTTGGCCCGTATAGAAGTCATCTGCGCCGTGCGAGGGGGCGGTATGGACAGCGCCGGTACCTGTATCCGCAGTGACGTATGTTGCCAGCACACCGAGGATGCTGCGTTCGAGGAAGGGGTGCTGGAATGTGACATGCTCCAGCCTGCTTCCCTTGAAGCGAGCGAGTTCAGCTGTCGCGCCGAGCTTGCAGGCGGCTACCACCTGCGCGGCGAGTTCGGCGGCCACGATGTAGACGGGGCCGTCTTCAGCGGCGAGAGCGACATATTCAAAATCAGGATGGAACGCGACGGCCATCGACGCGGGCAGCGTCCAAGGAGTCGTCGTCCAGATGATGGTGTGCACGTCACGTCCGGCCAGTCCCGCATCCAGCGCATCAGGCGGGGAAGTGAGCCGGTAGCGCACATAGACCGATGGACTGGTGTGCATCTCGTATTCCACTTCGGCCTCGGCCAGGGCCGTGCGGTCGTGGATGCACCAGTAGACAGGTTTGAGTCCCCGGTAAACGAAGTCCCTCTCCAGGAAGCCGTAAAACGCCTCCAGTGTCCTCGCCTCGTAATCGCGGGACATAGTCTTGTAAGGGTCATTCCACCGGCCTAAGCAGCCAATGCGCTGAAACTGCGAGGTTTGGAGATCGACGTATTTCTGTGCGTAGGAACGGCATTCTTCCAGCACGGCAGGAACGGGCATCTCCAGCTTTTTGCGGCCCAGGAGCTCGTCCACCTTAATTTCAATTGGGAGACCGTGGCAGTCGTAACCAGGCACATAGGCGGCGTCGAAGCCAGCCATCGTCTTTGACTTGACGACGAAATCCTTCAAGCCCTTGTTCAGCGCGTGACCCAGATGGATGGGGCCGTTAGCGTAGGGCGGACCGTCGTGCAGCAGGTAGGCGGGACGTCCCTTGCCAGCCTTGCGCAGCTCCTCGTACAGGCGCAGGGAGGCCCAGCGAGCGAGCCGAAGTGGCTCATTCTGGGGCAGGTTTGCTTTCATCGGGAAGGCGGTTTGGGGCAAGGTTAAGGTCGCCTTCAACTCCGGCGCTGAGGACATCGTTACTCCCTGAACTGATGCTGAGGTGCTCAAGAGCTAGTGTAAACGGCAGGGAAGTTTTTCGGTAACTTCAACCCAGCTGCAGCGTCTACTATTTACAGGAGCCTCTTCCCCGGAAAAATATGAGACTCTGGAAAGCATAGGCAGCGAGGCAGGCGAGTCGGAGACAAGGGTGGACGCTGTCAAGCATAATGGAGAGATGGACCTGCAAGCAGATGATTCCCGTGTAGGGCAATCCGACGGAGCAGGCCCTGCTGCACATATGGCCAACGATCTTCTCATACAGTCCGATTCTCAGACTGAAGCCGCCGTCGCGCTGTCGAGCGGCCATGAACTCGACGCTTTCCTGGGCAAGGCTTTTGAAGAGACCCCGATCTGGAAGACGCTCTACGAGAACATTTGCGACGTTTTTTTCCCTCGCAAACTGCCTCCACTCCAACTGACGTCCAAGCCGATTCCCGTGCCGGACAGGTTGGCAGTGAAGCCGAATCCGTGGGCCATCGGCATCTCCACCGCGGTCAATCTTTCGATCCTCGCGATCCTGCTCTTCTTTGTCGGGAAGAAGATCATTGAGGCAGTCAAGCCCCCCCTGACGGCGACAACGGTGGATGTAGGTACATTTCAGTTGAAGGCGCCGAAGACCGGCTCGGCAGCCGGTGGCGGCGGCGGCGGCGGTTCGCACGACATTGTGAATCCGATCAAAGGCAAGCTGCCCAAGATCGAAGACAAGCCCATGACGCCTCCGCAGATTCCTGTGCTCGATAAGCCGAAGATCCCAATCGAGTCCGCCATCGCCGTGCAGAAGAACATTACGCTGCCCGATAACCCGGCACTGCCCAACATCGGCGTGACCCAGTCGCCCAATGTGGCTTTGGCCTCCAACGGTCAGGGCGGCGGCGCAGGCATGGGAACCGGGTACGGCGGCGGCCTTGGCTCTGGGACAGGGAACGGGTACGGTCCAGGGACAGGTGGCAACACAGGCGGCGGACTCTTCCGCATAGGTGGCGGCGTCTCGGCGCCCGTCCCGATCTATCAGCCTGAAGCGGAGTTCAGTGATGAAGCGCGCCGCGCCAAGTATCAGGGGGTATGCATAGTCTCGCTCATCGTTGACGCACAGGGCAATCCTCAGAATGTGCACGTAGTCCGGCCGCTGGGGATGGGGCTCGACGAAAAGGCACTCGAGGCCGTCCGAAAGTACAAGTTCAAGCCTGCGTTGAAGGATGGCAGAACGCCGGTCCCGGTGATGATCTCCATCGAGGTGAACTTTAGGCTGTATTGATTGCGTCCGGAACTGCGAGATGGGCGAGGCGCACGCATTCCGCTTCGCCCTTTTGCTTGTGCTGGCTCCCCCTCAATCGATTTATTAAAAGGCAAAGGGTATCTTCGTGTGGTACTCTGCGGTGTTCTTTCATGCGGAGGTCAATCATGCGGATACGCAGTTTTGCGTGTGCGGCAGCTCTTGCCCTGGCGATCTTTTGCGTGCGGGCGGTCCTGGCTCAGGCAGACTTTCCATTTCGCAATCCAGCCCTCAGTGACGATCAGCGTATTGCCGATTTGTTAGGCAGGCTCACACTGCAGGAGAAAATTGACCTCATGTCGGATCACCCCAGCTTTCCACGGCTGGGGCTGACTTTTTCTGGTCAGGTTGAAGGCCTGCACGGACTGGCCCTTGGCGGTCCCGCGGGTTGGGGTGGACGCGGACTACTGCCGGTTCCCACGACAACGTTTCCGCAGGAAAAGGGTCTTGGCGCCACCTGGGATCCAACTCTGCTTCACGAGATCGCCGCGCTAGAAGGCTACGAAGCGCGCTATAACTACCAGAACCCGATCATCAATCGCGGCGGCGTGGTGGTGCGTGCGCCGAATGCGGACCTGAGCCGCGATCCGCGCTGGGGCCGCACCGAAGAATCCTACGGCGAAGACCCTTACCTTGTCGGCACGCTCACCGTGGCCTTTGCGCAGGGTCTGCAGGGGCCCGACCCAAAACACTGGCAGGCCGCTTCCCTGATGAAGCACTTCCTCGCCAATGAGAACGAGGACGGGCGCTCGCACTCTTCGTCTGATTTCGACGAGCGCCTCTTTCGTGAATACTACTCGGTGCCGTTCCGCATGGGATTCGAGCAGGGCGGCTCACGCGCCGTGATGGCGGCTTACAACGCATGGAACGGCATCCCGATGATGATCAACCCCGTACTCAAAAGCGTGATGATCAAGGAATGGGGGAACTATGGCCTCATCTGTACCGACGGCGGCGCACTGGGTCTGCTGATCACCGCGCACAAAAGCTTTCCAAACAAGGAGCAGGGCTCGGCGGCCGCCATCAAGGCCGGCATTAATCACTTTCTCGACACCTACAAGGACGACCTCGGCAAAGCGGTCAAGGATGGCTACGTCACGGAAGCCGACATGGATGCTGTGCTGAAGAATCTCCTGCGTGTCTATCTGCGGCTGGGCGAGATGGACCCCGAGGGAGTTGACCCCTATGGACAGATTGGTCGCAAGACCGACGGGAAACCAGCACCATGGGAGCGTCCATCGAGCCATGCACTTGCGCGCAAGGCAACGGATGAGTCCATCGTTCTGCTCAAGAACGACAACCATACACTCCCGCTGGACAAGAGCCGGTTCAAATCGATTGCGCTGATCGGCCCGTGGACCGACCAGGTATTGCTCGACTGGTACAGCGGCACGCCACCCTACGCTGTCACCATTTTCGATGGCCTGCGCGAGGCCGTCGGCGCAAATGTCCAGATTCTCTCCGCAGATGGCTCGGACCCCGCCGCCGCTGCCGAGCTCGCAGGTAAGGCTGACGTTGCCATCGTGGTCGTCGGCAACCATCCCGAGTGCAATGCTGGCTGGGACAAGTGCCCCACGCCTTCCAACGGCAAGGAGGATGTGGACCGCAAGACCATCGAACTTGAACAGGAGTCGCTGGTGAAGCAGGTCTTCGCGGCCAACCCCCGCACCATCGAAGTCCTGCGCTCCAGCTTCCCCTACGCGATTGTCTGGAGCCAGCAGAACCTGCCTGCAATCGTACACATGGTTCACAACAGCCAGGAAGAGGGCCACGGTCTCGCCGATGTACTCTTTGGAGACTACTCGCCTGCGGGTCGCTTGACGCAGACCTGGCCCACCGGCGACGCGCAGTTGCTGCCCATCATGGACTACAACCTGCTCGACGGACGCACCTACATGTACAGCAAAGAGAAGCCGCTCTATCCCTTTGGCTTTGGCCTCAGCTATACGACATTCAGCTATGCGGGACTGAAGACCAATGCACCGGCCATGCCGGCCAATGGCGAGGTCCAAGTGACGGTGAGGGTCAAAAACACGGGGAAGCATGACAGCGATGAGGTCGTCCAGATGTACGTGCAGCACCTCGGTTCGGCCGTCACGCGCCCCCAACTGGAATTGAAAGGGTTCAGCCGCGTCCACATTGCGGCTGGCGCGGAGCAGAGTGTGACGCTCCCACTGAGAGCCCGCGACCTCGCCTTCTGGGACACGCCGAACCATGTGTGGCGTGTGGAAAAGGAGCAGGTCCGCGTGCTGGCCGGTGACTCAAGTGATGTGCTGCCGGTCCACGTGGACGTCGCCATCTCGAACACGGCGACCTTCGCACCGTAGTCCTGCTGGCAGTGAGTCGGCATCAGCCTGATGCATCCTCTTCTGCCAGCATTGCGCCCAGCCGGTCGAGCCGGCGCTCCCAGAGCGTCCGGTGCGCGTGAATCCAGCGATCGAGAGCATCAAAGCCTATCGGTTCGATTCTGCACGTGCGCACGCGGCCTATCTTCTCCGTACGCACGAGCGCACAGCCCTCCAGGATTTGCAGATGCTGGGCGACGGCGGTCAGCGTGATCCCCAGAGGCTCTGCGAGTGCGGAAACTGACATGGGGCCCTCGCATAGCTGGTCAAGAATCGCGCGCCGTGTGGTGTCGCCCAGCGCGTGAAACAGGCGGTCGATGTCCACCGTATCTGCCTGCATGAAGCACCCCCTACTGTGCCAGGTAGTCCTTCAGGCGATCAAAGAGGGAACGCCAGCCGGCTTCGAGCATCTCCGCTCCACCGGGCCACTCAATAAACGTACCCTGATGCGTGAACGAAAGAACCGTGCCCGTTCCCGCAGCTTCCAACTCAATCGTTGCTACCATCGCCATAATAACTTTGCCGTTCAACGACATCTTCGAGGTCCATACGATGCGGCTCTCCGGTGTAATGTCGTGATAGGTGCTTTCATTGGCGATCTCAGAACCCGCAATCGGGTGACCTTCTTTGAAGCGGTAGCGAAACCGCTCGCTTCCGCCCACGCGAAACTCCATCTCAAACTCCTGGATCTCGTGGTCGCCCTCGGCGTACCAGCGGCGCTTGCGCGCAGGCTGGGCAAACGCTGCAAAGACCCTCTCCGGCGGCTGAGGATAGCTGCGCTCAAAAGCGAATGTGCTGTGAACAATTTTCTTGTCTTCCATAATTTCCTCCT
>VFSW01014539.1_pt1 | contig 10872 bp, 10 predicted proteins | sample 5358111 | NCBI WGS metagenome assembly VFSW01 (sample SAMN11554181, study PRJNA540505) | mine drainage metagenome | isolation source: sediment from site ElyBrook_90M | place: USA: Ely Copper Mine, Vershire, VT | collected 2017
CCCGCAGTTCAAGTGAAACTCGATACCGGCAGCGTGGGGGACGTCAACGAATAACGGGGAGCCTGCCGCGGACGCTTTCGCCTCGGTGGCGTGACTCGCAGACGCCGGCTTGGTTGGCGAACTTTTCGACGTTGGCGAAGAACCCTTGGGCGAAGTGGTTTGCGCGGGCGCGGTCAAAATCCAGCTGTCCGGTGATGCCAGCAGCAGAATGGCGGCAGCCATCGTGACGCGAAGATTTCTTGTCATTGGTCGCGTCTCATTGGTCGCGTCCGGTGGCCATGCCCGCCGAGGCCGGTTGCGCCTTCTTCAGTTCCGCGAAGCGTTCGCGCTCGCTTTGCGCTTCTTCCTTCCTGCCGAGTTTTTCCAGGACGCGAGCCAGTTGATAGTGCGGGCTGGGGTCTTTCGGATTTAATTCCGCCGCCTTGCGCAACGACGGTTCGGCTTGGGCCCACTGTTGCGCGAGCGCCTGCGCCTTGCCCAGGTCGTACCAGACGTCGGCGTTGTGCTCGTCAAGCGCTGTTGCGCGGCGCAAATAGGTCAGGGCTTCGTCGTATTTCCCGCTCGCCAGCAGCGAATGCCCAAGCGCGTAGACCACTGCGGGGTTTTCTCCCGAGCGGCGTAGCTCTTCTTTGTATTCGGCGATAGCTTCTTCGTTCCGACCCAGGCTGTAGTAGGCAAAGCCGAGATGGTAGTGGCCCAGCTTCATTGCCGGATCGAGCTTCAGAGTGGTTTTGAATTCCTCGATCGCCTGCAGGCTGCGATTCGAATTCAGATATGCGCGGCCAAGGAAGATGTGCGCGACCGCGTTCGAGGGATCGAGCTTGGTGACGCTTTCCAGTTCGTCCGCGGCCGCGGGATAATTCTGCTGGCTCAGAAAAATCAGCGCCAGATCATAGTGGGTGGCGGAATCTTTCGGTTCCAAATCTCGCGCCCGCGTCAACTGCTCCTGCGCCTGCTGGAGGTCGCCGGTTTTGAAGTACGCCACCCCCAGATAGTGCCGGAGTTGCGCGTCTCGCGGCCAGCGAGAAACGGCTTGCTGCCCGAGCAGGACGGCATCCCGCAGTTGACCCGACTCAAGGTCTTGCAGCAATTGCTGCCGGGTTTGAGCCTGGGTTTGAGTTTGCGCGTGGCCGTGCGCCGTCAGGCACAAAGCGGCGATAATAACCAGCACAGCGGTTCCGCCCAGGCGCACAATCATCCTTGCTGTTGCGTGATTTAGCATCGTAACTGTCTGCCATCGTATCTTCTTTTCGACGGCGGTCGCAACGCAGTCTGCGACACACTGTTTCTTTCTGAAAGGACCTTCATGGACGGCCAGGATTTTCTTCGCATGTTTGCTTACGACTACTGGGCAAACCGCGAATGTCTCAAGGCGATGCGCGCCGGATCCGTTCCCGCCGATACCGTCGCACGCATGGCGCACATTCTTTCGGCGCAGAAGCTATGGCTCGAACGCATCCTGCGACAAACCCAGAGCACGCCGGTTTGGCCCGGTGCGACGGTTGACGAATGTATGGTGCTGGCCGACGAAATGTCGATCGCGTGGCAGAGCTACCTCACGCGAATTGCCAACCAGTTCGCGCCCGAATCGCTCGGCGACAAAGTCGAGTACCGCAACAGCAAGGGAGAGTCGTGGTCGAGCCGCGTCGAAGACATATTGATGCATGTGCTTTTTCATTCGGCGTATCATCGCGGCCAGATCGCCTTGCAGATGCGTGCCTCGGGCGCGGAGCCCGCTTACACCGATTTCATCCACGCCGTTCGCCAGGGTTTGGTGGAGTGAAAGATGAGCATGGATATGGATAAAGGCACAATATGGCGAGTCTGGTTTCCCTTGGTCGCCGGTGCGTTTGCCCTCGGCTCGATATTCAAATTGGCACCGGGGCCTCACGGAGTGGCGCGTGTGATCGGCCTTATCGTCGCCGCGATTGGCCTGACCGGCGTCATCGCCTCCCGCTATACTCTCGGACGATCATTCTCCATCACTGCGAAAGCCACGGCACTCGTCACGACCGGCATCTATTCAAAAATTCGCAACCCAATTTATGTATCTGGAATGTTCTTTGTCGGGGGGATGCTGATCATGATCAACCGGCCTGCGTCGCTGGTCGTGTTTGCTGTGCTCATTCCCATTCAGATCATCCGTGCGCGCCGCGAAGCCCCCGTGCTCGAAGCAAAGTTCGGCGATGCCTATCGCGAATACCGCAAGCGCACGTGGTTTTAGGTCTCAGGGAGAGACCGGGAACCTGAGGCCTGTCTTTCGCTGCTATCATCTCACCAATGAAATCCGCGTCGATGAAACTGCTCGCTGCATCTTTCTGTCTACTCTTGTTACCCCGTCTGCACGCATCCGAGGAACCCAAGCTCAGCCCGCTCCCAGCTCCGGTGTCGAACAATGCGGTTGCCATCTCGCATGACGAAGGCGGAGCCAGAATTTTTTCCTTCATGGGAATCGGGCCGAAAAAAACCTGGGATTCCATCACAACCAGCGCCTACGAAATGGATTTAGGTAACGGCAAGTGGACAGAAAAGCGCCCCGTTCCGGGCGTAGCTGGGCGTCTGGCGGCATCGGCGGTCGCGCTCCACGACCAGGTCTTCATTTTCGGAGGTTACGTTATCGACTCGCAAGGTGGAGAGACCACCCTGTCGGATCTGAACGTCTTTGTGCCGGCAGAAAATCGCTACTATCGTGGCAAAGACATTCCGGTGCCCGTCGATGACGCGGTGGTCGGCATCTTTCGCGACCGCTACATTTTCTTGATCGGGGGATGGTCAACGCAGAAGGGCGACGCGGTCAGCGACGTGCAGATCTACGACACCGACAAAGATGTCTGGATGAAGGGCACGCCCATCCCGGGGACGCCGGTATTCGGCCACGCCGGCGGCATCATCGGCGACACCATTGTTTATGTGGACGGTGCTTACAAGAACCCTGACGGACCAAGTCCCAAATACGTCGCATCGAGCGAATGCTGGATGGGCAAGCTGACAGATTCAAAAAAGGGCGACATCACCAGGATTCGATGGACGAAGCTTCTGCCCCATCCCGGCAATGCCCGCTATCGCATCGCCGCCGGGCCGGGGCCCTTGGAGAAAAAATCCGGCAAAATCTATTTTTCCGGCGGAACCGCCATTCCTTATAACTACGACGGAATCGGCTACAACGGCCAGCCCGCCGAACCTTCTCCGACGACCTTTGCTTTCAATGCTTATAGCCAGAGATGGATAACGATTAACGAAAATACTCCTGAGCCCACCATGGACCATCGCGGCCTGCTGGTGACGCATCGCGGCCTGGTCATCGTCGGTGGCATGGAAAAAGGCCAGCAAGTCACGCCCAAGGTGACGGTTGTAAAACCTGCCCGCTGGAAGTAACCTTAATTGGCACGATCGGACGCTTTCGGGGGAAGATGCGGCGTCCCGTGCATGGTGTTTTACGTACATCCTCGCACGCCTAATTGTCACGAAATCGGGTGATGCCCATCACGGCAGAGATTCCCCTCCGGGCGTCCAATAACAGCAGCCGCAATTTCTGCGGCGTCCTGCATTTTTTTGAAAATCCGTTACGCATAAAATTTCGGAGGAAAGCCTATGAGTCCTGTCATGGAACCGCCCAAGAAGCACGCGACGGCGGACTATGCCGATCAAATTCTCAACCTCGTCAAAGCCAAAAACCCAGCCGAACCGGAATTCCACCAGGCAGTCATGGAAGTGTTCGATTCCTTGAGGCCCGTGTTGGAGCGCCACCCGGAGTATCACGAAGCCAAGATCCTCGAAAGAATCACTGAGCCGGAGCGCGTCCTCATGTTCCGCGTGCCCTGGTTTGACGACCGCGGCAAAGTGCAAGTCAATCGCGGCTTCCGCATCGAGATGAACAGCGCCATCGGCCCTTATAAAGGTGGACTGCGTTTCCATCCCTCGGTGAATCTTGGAATTCTGAAGTTCCTGGCGTTCGAACAAGTCTTCAAGAATTCGCTCACCACGCTGCCCATGGGCGGCGGCAAGGGCGGTTCGGATTTCGATCCGAAGGGAAAGAGTGACAATGAAGTCATGCGTTTCTGCCAGAGCTTCATGACCGAACTGCAACGCCACATCGGCCCTGACACGGACGTTCCCGCCGGCGACATCGGCGTGGGCGGACGCGAAATCGGCTTCATGTTCGGCCAATACAAGCGGCTGCGCAATGAGTTCAGCGGCGTCCTGACCGGCAAAGGCCTGGCCTGGGGCGGCTCGCTGATTCGTCCCGAAGCCACTGGCTACGGCTGCGTCTATTTCGCCGACGAAATGCTGAAGACCCGCAAAGACACGCTGAAAGGCAAAGTGTGTCTGGTCTCCGGCAGCGGCAACGTCTCGCAATACACCATCGAGAAGCTGCTGGATTTCGGCGCGAAGCCGGTCAGCGTGTCCGATTCCGACGGCGCCATCTACGACGCCGACGGCATCGACCGCGACAAACTCGCCTATATCATGGACCTGAAGAACAACCGCCGCGGCCGCATCAAGGAGTACACGGAGAAGTTCAAGAAGGCCATCTACAGCGCGACCGACAAGAAGCTCGACCACAACTGGCTCTGGAACATCAAAGCCGATTGCGCGTTCCCGAGCGCCACTCAGAATGAGATCAACGCAAAAGACGCGGCCAATCTCATTAAGAACGGCTGCAAGGTTGTCAGCGAAGGCGCCAACATGCCGAGCACTCTCGAAGCAACGAGAATGTTCCTCGACGCGAAAGTCCTCTATGGACCGGCGAAGGCCGCCAATGCTGGCGGCGTTGCCACCTCAGGACTCGAAATGTCGCAGAACAGCATGCGCATCTCCTGGACCCGCGAAGAAGTCGATGATCGTTTGCACAAGATCATGATTGCCATCCACAAGAATTGCTATGACACGGCCGAGAAGTACGGCACGCCCGGCAACTATGTGAACGGCGCCAACATCGCGGGCTTCCTGAAGGTCGCCAACTCGATGCTGGATCAGGGCCTGGTATAAATAGAGCTGCATTCCATGATGACGACGCGGGAGGGAGCGATCCCTTCCGCGTTTTCGTGTCACGGACTTCTTGCCGGCGATAGGAGCGCGCTTGCGAATTGCGCCTTGAAAGGGCACGGTTTCAGCCGTGCCGCCAGAGCCAATAAACACAATGGAGGCGCGCAACGGACGACGCGGGCGTTCGACTGACTCTGCATAAAATTAAAACTCTGCAGTCTGACCTCGAACCTGTGACCTTCTAGAAGTTCTTTTTCAGATCCATACCTGAATACAAGCTCGCTACCTGGTCATAGCCATTGAACATCAGGGTAGGGCGCTTCAGGAATTCACCCAGGCGTCGCTCCTTGGCCTGGCTCCACCGCGGATGGTCCACATTGGGATTCACGTTGGAGTAGAAGCCGTATTCGCTGGGAGCGGATTGCTGCCACGTATTCAGCGGCTGGTCGCCGGTGAAGCGGATGCGGACGATTGACTTCGCGCTCTTGAAACCGTACTTCCATGGAATCACGATGCGCAGCGGAGCGCCGTCCTGATTCGGGAGCACCTCCCCGTACATGCCAAAGCAAAGCAGGGCCAGTGGATGCATGGCTTCGTCCATGCGGAGACCCTCGACGTACGGCCACTTCAGAACGCTGCTGCGCTGTCCCGGCATTTGTTTCGGATCGTACAGCGTGGTGAACTCGACGAATTTTGCTTTCGGCAGAGGGTCGGCGCGCTTGATCAGTTCGCTGAGCGAAAATCCAATCCAGGGCACGACGATCGACCAGCCTTCGACGCAACGATGGCGATAGATGCGCTCCTCGGGAGCGGCCATCTTCATGATCGCGTCCACGTCGAGAACCTGCTTTTTCTTGACGTCACCGTCGATGGTCACAGTCCAGGGGCGAGTCTTGAAATTCTTCGCGGCCTCGGCAGGTTCGTATTTGTCGGTCGAGAATTCGTAGAAATTGTTGTAGTTGGTAACGTCTTTGTAGGGTGTTTCTTTTTCTGTCGTGCTGAACGGGCTTTTCTGCAGGCCGTCGATCTTGGCGTTGGCTTGGGCGGCGAGCGAAGGGGCGGCCAGATCCCGGAACGCGACTCCTGAAACAACTGCCGCTCCTGCAATGGCTGCGCCGGTCAAAAAATTACGCCGGTTCAGATAGGTCATTTTAGGAGTTATTTCCAACGACGGGATTTCCCGCGACTTCCTGATTAACATCATTCACCCCAAAAAAGTACGCACGGCAGCCGAAAACAGATTCCCTGGCGCCCGAAAGCTCGCGCTTCCTTGCTTTTCTCAGTATAGGACGCAGGAGCAAGGGAAAAGTTGCACGCCTTGAGCTCAGGTCAGTTCGCGGCTGATTTTCACACGGACTTGGGTGTAGGCGACGGGCCGGATCGTGCGCGCAGCACTTCGCGGACTTTCTTGGCCAGCTTCTGCAGGGTAACCGGTTTTTGCAGGAATGCGTTGGTGGGGCCGAGCGCTCCCTGGGTGACGACAGCGTCCTCGGTGTATCCCGAAAGATAGAGCACGCTGATCCCAGGACGCAGGGAAAGGAGTTTCTTGGCGAGTTCACGGCCGCCGATTCCGGGCATGACGACGTCGGTGATCAGGATATCGATGTGCTCTTTGTAGTCTTCCGCCAGGCGCAGACCGCACTCGCCATTTTCGGCCTCGATAACGTTATAGCCACGAGAGGCAAGGGTCACGCGCACCAATTCGCGGACGGATTCCTCGTCTTCCACCAGCAAGACAGTTTCGCAGCCCCCCGCCTCATTCGGCTGAACCTTGACCGGGCTGAGCTCTTCCGCGGAATCTTCCACTCGAGGCAGATAAACATAGAATGTCGTCCCCGCTCCCAGTTCGCTCTGAGTGAATACGTATCCGTTGCTCTGCTTGACGATGCCGTAGACCGTGGAAAGGCCGAGGCCGGTGCCTTTTCCTTTCTCTTTAGTGGTGAAGAATGGCTCAAAGATGCGCGACTGCGTCTCTTTGTCCATGCCATGGCCGGTATCCGAGACCGAGATCACGGCGTAGCGCCCGGGCTGGATAAAACGGTGTTCGCTGAAATTTTGCCGGACGGTAACATCGGCGCTCTGCACGGTCAGTTTGCCGCCATCGGGCATGGCATCTTTCGCGTTGACAACCAGGTTCATGATGACTTGCTCGAGTTGCCCGGCGTCGGCGCGGGTGTGTCCCGTTTCGGGTGACAAATGCGTGATCAATTCGATGTTTTCGCCAATCAGGGGGCGCAGCAGGCGCTCCATGTCGCCGATGACGGAGTTGACGTCAACGACCTTCAGTTCGAGGAGTTGCTTGCGGCTGAACGCCAGCAACTGGCGGGTCAGCGTGGCCGCACGGTCGGCGGCCTGCTGAATGGACTGCACTTTGTGGTGCATGGTGCTGCCCGCTTCGAGTTGCTCGAGCAAAACCTCGGTGTATCCGTTAATGACCATCAGCAGGTTGTTGAAGTCGTGCGCGACGCCGCCGGCCAGGCGTCCGACAGCATCCATTTTCTGCGCCTGTCGAAGCTGTTCTTCGAGTTGACGCCGGTCGGTGATATCTTCGGCAATCAACTCCAACACCTCTTCCGGTTCGTCGCTGCTGATGGCGGCGCAGCCGCTCAGCCGGACGATGATGACGCGGCCGTCCTTGCGTTTCCATTGCACTTCGACGCCATTCAGACTTCCAGTGCGGCGATGGTCCTCGGCCAGTCGGTCGAGCTCCTGGGGTTGGACGAAGACATCGGTTCTGGCATTCAGCTTGAGAAGGTCTTCTACGGCGACATGCCCCAGCATGTTGATCAGCGCTGGATTTACGTCGAGAAATCGTCCGCCCAGGGTGCAGCGGCAAATACCGAAGGCCGCGCTCAAAATCAGAGAGCGGGAACGCGCCTCCGAGCGTCGCAACGCCTCTTCGTAGCGCTTGTGCTCGATGGCCGCCGCGAGTTGCTGGGAAACAAATTTCAGAATCTCGCGGTCACGGTCGCTGAAGCGGCTGTTTTCGTTGTAACTCTGTACTACCAGCGCACCAATACACGTCGTGCCGCTCTTCAGGGGAACACCCAGCCAGTCCAGAGAGGGAGCGCCGATCAATTCCCCTTCGCCGCGCCGCACCAGGTCCTCGAACACCGCCGGCGTCGCCAGCAAGGGCTCGCCGGAACGCAATACGTATTCGGTCAGGCCGCGGCCAAGACGCTTTGGCGTCGGGGTGGAATCCTGGTCATCGACAAAGTAGGGAAAGCTGAGCAGTTGCGACTGCGGGTCGTAGAGCGAGATATAGAAGTTGCGCGCGTTCATCAACTGCCCGACGATAGTATGAATCGCTGCGAAAAACTGTTGCAGATCCTCGGCCGACTGGCTGCGCGCCGCGATCGCGTAGAGCGCGGCATTTAGTTCCTCGGTGCGTTTTTGCTCGGTGATGTCGCGATAGGAGGCGTAAGACCCGACTTTCTTGCCATTCACCAGGACAGGTGCAGTGGACAGAAGCACCTCAACGAGTGATCCGTCTTTGTTTCGACGGCGAGTCTCGATTGAAACCTTACGCTGAGACTTAATGGTCTCGGCAATCCACGCTGTTTCGGCGTAACGATCGGGCGGCACAATCAGATGGTCGATCCGTTTTCCGATCGCCTCGGCCGCCGTATAACCGAACATGCGGGCGAACTCCGCATTGATACGAACAATTTTGAATTCGTCGCCGATGATGCTGATGGCTTCGGGGGCATTTTCGAGGAGCTGTTCGAAGTAGGCTTTTTCCAGGGACGGCGTGACTTCGACTGTGTGTCCGTTCGTGGGCGGCGTGGTCGCAGCGAGGCTTTGGACCTGGGGAAAGTCAGGTGTTGTCCCATGCTCGAAAGCATCGCGCAGAGCTTCGACCCGCGACATTTCGGCCGGAGTCGCTGCCGCGGCGACTTTGTCACCCATACAGTCCTTTCCCAGAATGCGCTAGCTTTAGTGCGATGTTAGCGGGACTCCGATGTTGTCGGTAGTTACCGGGGTAATGGCAGATCGGACGGGGTGAGAAAAGGGGATTGGAGGCTTCAAATGCGGCTTTTTGGCAGTTTTCCGCTTGGAGTGGTTGTTTGCCCGCTGAAACCCTTAGGGAGCATTCGACAGCACGACGCACACCTGGCGGAGCAGGTCCCTTTGTTCCTCGGTCACGACCAGGAACTCGAATCCGCAGCGCAGGCCGTCGCTGTATCGCACGATAGCCCGGACTTTTAAGAGGTGGGTGGGGACCGGGATGGGGAATTCCAGCGAAACGACTTCACCAGACTGCAATTCGCCGCTTAGGGTCGCTCCGATGCCGTCCTGGCCTAACTCGTTGGTTCGGCCCCAGCATGTAACCGTCTGCCCATCGCGGAACACCGACAACTGAATGCGTACGTCAAAGCGATAGCGGGGAAAGCGCCGCAAACGCCGCTGCGCTGCCGTGGCCGCTTGTCCCTCGCTGCTCAATGCCAGTTCTCCATCGGGGCCTTGGAAAGTCCCTCGGAACGATTGTGCTTGAGCATGCAGCCGTTCTCAAGGCATCAAAGTGCATGTACCAAAGAAGAACCGATAGGCAGCGCCCAATTTACTGAGAATTGCGCACATTTTTTCAGTCTACGCGGTGGACCCCTTCCCCCTGTATGGGCGCAGCCCCCGGCGTCCTCTTATACAATCCGTCTCAAACTCAGTCAGCGCTCGTAAATCTGCGTAAATGCGCGTGACAGCGCTCGCCGCAGCATCTAACATCACTATTGGCACCCGGAGTGCTCATTTGATACTTCGACGCCGTTCTCGGGTCCACTGAATTCATGTCTTATCGTTCAAACGCCGCCGAAGGGTGGTATGCCGAACCTCAGCCTGCGACAGCGGCGGCAGAGATTCCGCTCGATTTGCTTCCGCCGCCGAGCCTCACCCAGCCGCTTTGGAGGTCGCTGGTCGGCAACTTCCGCGATACTTTCGCGCCAACGAAGTTGCCGCCACTCGTTCTCACTGCCCGTCCGGTGGATGTCGGACTGCCGCTCGGCGAGCGTCTGCGCCTGCCCTGGTTTCGCACGGTGTTCACCAACATTGGGGATGTGATTTCTCCCGAGACACTGCCGCCGTTGGAACTGGAGTCCCGGCCGGTGGATGTCGGGGAACTCATCACCGATCAACTGAGTCATTTCTGGTGGGCGTCGCTGCTGCGAAATCTGGCGGCGCACCGGAAACTCTGCCCACTCTCCATCTGACTTCGAAGCCGATCCTCGACATCATTCCGAAATCGTGGATCCTGCTGCCGTTGTGGTCGGAGGTCGTGGACACTCCGAAGGTGTTTTATCCCGACAAACCAAAAACTGACGCAGTGCGGCCGATTAATCTGGAGCCAGTAGCGTTGCCAGCGGAGAAACAGGTGGATCCGGTGGTTGAACTTACCGCCGGCGACCTGCTGCGTGATATACGCCGCTCGCGCATTCGGCAGCGCATCTGGATCGGGCTGGCCGCGGTACAAGTCCTCTACCTGGTCGGGATCGCGCTAGGGAAATTCTGAATTGCTCTTCCTACTGCCGCAAGCCCATCCAGCCCTCAGCGATCACCATGGAGTTTCCTGGGTTTCGCGAATCATATTTCACTGACGTGGGCAGGCCTAAACGGCAGGAATGCAGGTTGATCCACTGCCGCAAATAGGTGACGTCCTGCGAGGCTTCGTAGGATACCCCAGCCACGTCGTACTGGTAAATCAGCATGGTGGCGGGGCGGTTCGAAGCGGTCGTGATTTCCTGGACGTCGATCACCGTTCCGTCGGTGATGCGGCCGACCCCGTTCAGCCAGTCGCGGCGTTCGCGCTCGGTGTCATTCGCCGTCTTGGGTTTGCGGCGCAGCAGCGCATAGCTGGCCACGGCGATGCCAATAGCACCCAGCGCCAGCGTGTAG
>VFSW01014540.1_pt1 | contig 10871 bp, 9 predicted proteins | sample 5358111 | NCBI WGS metagenome assembly VFSW01 (sample SAMN11554181, study PRJNA540505) | mine drainage metagenome | isolation source: sediment from site ElyBrook_90M | place: USA: Ely Copper Mine, Vershire, VT | collected 2017
TTTTTGCCCCGTCGAGTCTCAGTTCTTCGCCCAAGAACATTCCGATAACAGCCATGCGAAACGAGTGATCTGCGACCGACTCCGCGTCATCTATTCCGCCCTTCTTTACCCAGCCCGAGCGCATGGTCGACTTTAGCTTTCCCGAAGCGCGAATCAGTTCATTCGCATTAGCGGTCAAGTTCGAATGTGATGTTTTGATTCTCTTGACTCGAACTCCTTTCATTTGCTATTCCTCAAGGAAAAGAGTCAGGTTTCTAGCTTCAGCCTTACATTCTCGAAGATCTTGGCGACTTGCTTTTCGCTCTGTCCTTTGAGAACCGAGCCTCCGATTCCAGCGATCAAACCTGAAAGATCAGCATCCGCGGCCCAAGTCATTTCGGTCGAGTTTCCATCTGAAGCAAGGTCGAAAACACTCTCTATGCGCAACTTGCTTCCTGCGCCCGCACCGCTGCCAATAAGCTTCGCATGTGTCGGAGCCGTTTTTTCCTGTAGCGCGAATTGCATCTCGACCGTACCCCTGACAATGCCAACTCCTACCTTGACTTTCGCAGTGAAGTGGTCCTGATCGACCACGCTGTAGGACTGCACGTCTGGAATGCATGACGCCATAAATTCTGGATTGCTTAGGCTCTCAAATGTCTTATCGGTTGTCGCCTTTATTTTGATTTTTCCGTCCATGTGAAATTTCATAGATCCTGACAACCACCCGTTCTCATTTCTACATATTAAAGCGAGCGAAAGACAAAATTCTACTTGTATGCCTCGAACTCTCGCCCTAGGATGCTTGAGGCGATTTTGAGTTCCATGATCTCGTCCGTCCCTTCGTAAATCCGAGCGACCCGCGTGTCAAGAAGATGCTTTCCGACGGGCGAGAGAATGGAATATCCGAACCCACCGAAGATCTGAACTGCCCTATCAGCTGCGTCGTATGCGTTTCTAGTCGCAATCAGTTTCGCTGTGGCACTCTGCCTGTCCAGTTCGCGCAAGAGTTCAGGATCTCTGGGAGCCCTGTCGAGCTCTTCTTTCATCATCGCCGCAATATACACGGGCCAGCGCGAAGACTCGAGGTCAGCAGCAATGTGAGCGAGATGCCTCTGAATCAGCTGGTGTTTTCCGATTTCCTTTCCATGCTGCGTCCTGTACTTTGCTCTCTCGACGCAGGAACTTAGGCAGTTCTCCATAACTCCCACGCAACCTGAGGCGATTCCAATTCTTCCGTTGAGGAGGGCCGAATACGCGACCGAGAGCCCCTTGCCAAGTTTCCCGAGCAACGCTTCCTTGGGGATCTCCATTTCGTGAAATTCAAGCAGGGCAGTGTCGGAGGTGAAAAGTCCCAGCTTCTCTGAGAGATTCATTGCGACTTCAAATCCAGTAGTCTTAGAGTCTACTATGAATGCTGAGACCATGTTGTCTGCCTTTGACTTTGCAAACACTACTAGATATCTTGCTATGGACCCATTGGAAATCAAGTACTTAGAGCCGTCGATGACGTATCCTTCGCCTCGGGTTTCAAAAGACGTTGTCATCGAGCTAGGGTCGCTACCGGCATCCGGCTCTGTTAAAGCGTATGCGAGCACGGACTTGCCTTCTGCGGCTTCTGGGAGGATAGACATCTTCTGTTCCTCCGTCCCCCATTGCTGGATGGTCAGGCTACCCAAGAACTGGTGAACATCTACAAGAGTAACTATTCCCATCCCGACCTGTCCGAATCGCTCCATCGCAAGCGAGTGAACCAGCGAACCTGCGCCGTCGCCTCCGTATTTTTCGTCTATGGGAATCCCCATCACCTTGTGCTTTGAAAGGATCGGGATCGCTTGCTGGTCAAATTTTCTTTCGATATACGATTCGTATTCGGGCGTTACGAGATCAGCGCTTGCAGCCTCAACACGCTCAAGAAGGCGAACATCACTTTGCTTCAACAGGTCGAGCTTCTTAAAACGCTCAATTGTTTTCTGAAATGTCTCTTCCATCGTAAAGCAACACCTTGACAGATGAAGAGCCAGAAACGCCACTAATAAATCCTAAGAGACTTGACTGATGGTATATTCAACGCAAATATTAGGAACTCTGGAGAATGGCTTCTTGTTTTTTCGTAAGTTCCCTCGCGCGCAACTGAATGTCGATTCTCATCTAGTGACGTGCCAGTTAGGATGTAGCTATTTTAGCCGAAATTCGAGCATGATCTGGGGGCACAAACAGCCTATGTAGACGCAACACTAGGAAAATCTCTCCGACGAGCTCTAGGATGTTTCCAAGGTACGCGGCTTCAGCCGGCAAGCCCGTGGTCTTGATCCATTGTAGAGTGCACTTGGTTCCAGCTCGGAGCTTTGGGCGCGTATGGATGATCATGTTTGTGTATGAAGTGAGAGGTCTTGATAGAGAAGCCCTCTCAGAGGATTTTTGGCTGAAAATGACCTAACGAAGAATTGATTGACAACGCATACCAAGAGACAGGTCATTGCGTATTCTAGAAGGGACTCTCGGTGAATCGGGTTTTGATCTCTTGTTCGATAACAACATCATAAGTAGAGGTGAATCAATTGCTTTGGAAACGCTAGTACTTTCTTTTGATCCTTTGAAACACAACGCCAGTTATATACCTCCTTTTATACACAGAATAGTTTTCAGCGCGAGCTAGTAGAATTAAGCTCTAAAGCAATGGCTACATATTTGGCTGTATCCTTAAGCTATAGTAAACCATGGAGAAAAACCGGAATTTCCGACTCACCGGAATCGAGCAAAAGTAAAGAATCCAGATGAATAATTCACGACAACCTTGCTAGACGCGGCACTAGGTGCTCTGCCCGCTCGTAAAGTCCAACACTTGGACCTTACCTGGAAAGTGCCTTGTATATCATCGGCAGAGACACGTCGTACCTGTACTGGATGTTCATGTGGCCGTCCTCAAACTCTTCGTAGTGATGCCGGATTCCAAATTTCTTGAGCTTCTCGCGAAGAATCCTTGCGCCCCATTGCAGGTTGAACTCGTCTCTTGACCCGCAATCGATGTATATCAGTTTGAGCTTTCGCAGGTTGTCCTTGTACTTCTCCACCATCCTGACTGGGTCCCAAGCAATCCAGCGTCTCCAGACCCTTTGGTCGAGCTCCCCCGTCTTGAGATTGAACGGGAAGTCCACGCCTAACTCCTTGGAGTTACGATTCGGCGAGTAGTGAGCCGCCATGGCGAGAGTATTGAGAGCTGGATGGTCTTTGCTATCGTGCCTCTGTTCCTTCTTCCAGAAATTTTCCAGCCATTTCTTCGGGCCCCCGGCCCGCCTAAAGGAATCGAGCGCCTTGGGAAAATCAGGGAGATAGCAATATTCGAAGGCAGAGTCACCAGAATGATCTGCGAGCGCTTTGAATGTGTCGGGATGGCGCATCCCCAGAACTGCAGAGCCGTAGCCTCCGGAGGACTTGCCCCAAACTGCACGAGAAGAGACGTTGTACTTTTCGTCGATGAAGGGAACTATCTCGTCCACGACATAGTCTTCGTACCTTCCAGTCGCCGAGGAATTGATGTACTGGTTTCCTCCAAACTTTGTAAAACAGTCCACAAGCACCAAAATCAAAGGACCGCACTTTTTCTTTGAAATCAGACGGTTCATCCGTTGCTCGATTGTTTCTCCGAACGGATCGAGATTCAGCATCATCCTGCCCGTCCCGCCGAAGCCGACAACGCCGAAAACACTGACATATCCCTTTGAGTTGCTCTGTGAGTATCCTGGAGGAAGATAGACGACAATGTCTCTCTTGTACGGGTCCTTGAGAGGATTTGACTTGAGAACCTTGCTTTCGTGTCTATGAATTACGACCCTTCCTTTGGGCAAACTCTTTCCTCATTCATGACTTTTGCCAGTGTTATAACTTTGAAGCACTCGCATGTCACGCACGAACTAAAGCTAATTTACTCTCTTGCTATGCCCTTGTCAGATTCGCATGCCCTCTGGTGACGTCGGTTTCGTGTTCTTGCTCGTTATTCACATTGTTTCAGTGGTCAGCTGGATGGGGGCAGCTGTTCTCTTCGTCATAGTAATCGGGCCTGCCTTGCAGAAGCTCAATGCGCAATCCCGCGCAGATTTCCTGCTCGAAGTGTTGCCAAAGTTTGGGCGATTCATCCAGTTTTCATCAACTGTTACTCTCATCGCGGGAATCACACTTTTGGGCTATGTCGGGTCAGTCGACACGAATCTGTTGCCTTCCGGACTCGGCCTCCTTCTTCTTCTTTCGGGAGGAGTGCTTGGACTTGTGGCCTTCATCGTTGCGATGATTGTCGTGGTGCCCTCTTCAAACAGACTCGCGAGCGCGCTCGCAAAGTTGCGTGAAACTCAGGGGCAAACCAAAGACACAGGTCTCAGCGAAGAATTGGCAAGATTCCAAGACGCGATCAGAGGGGGTTCCAGAGCCGTTATCGCCCTGCTCGCAATAGTCCTGATTTTGATGGTTTCTGGAACATATCTTTGATGGGTAGTCATCCATCATTTGCAGGAGACACAAGTTTGCTGTCAATCTTTCCGGACGCGTTAGCTGCTTTCCTGTTTGCGAGTCTTTCCATCGAGATGTACCGGAAGCGGGGAACTAGAAGCTAGGTTGCTGCCTAACCCCGATTCTTTCTGGCACACCGCCCACCGTCCTCCACAAAGCACCAACAGAACTCGAAACGGTGTTTTCGGGGTGTTCCTTATGCGTAGTGCGCGATAACTCATAGGCAAGCAAGCCAATATGAAAGACAGAAAGAGGGAAGGGTTAAATTTGACGCCATTGTAGCAGACAAGCCATGTCTTCCGAGATGACTAACAAAGAGATACTTGAAGAACTTCAAAAAATAAGAACGCTTCTGACTCCCGCTGTGGCCGCCGCAGCCCCGAAGGGACTCAAAAACGAGTTTATGGCCTTCCTGAAAAAATATCAGGTTCTTGGCTTGGCGGTGGCCTTTGTCTTGGCGTTGTACCTGGGTGCCCTTGTAAAAGCTCTCGTCCAGGACTTTATCATGCCCATTATAGGGTTGGCGATCGGTTCAACGGGGCCCGGACTATCGACCTTGTATGTATCGATATTCGGAGTTGGAGACTTTCTGATCGCACTAATCACCTTCATCATAGTGGCGCTTGTAATCTTCTTGATAGTGAAGATTGCGGCAAAATGGAAGATGGATTAGTTTCCCATATCGCTCCCGGAAGGCACTTGCCTTTTGGGACTCTTCATTTTTTTCTAGAAGTTTAAAGGTGAAATCAATAGGGCGTTCATTAGGCCAGCTTCCAGAAATGCCTATAAACTCCCTAATTGAGCCAGAGCTCATACCTTGAGTGATACAGCCAGTTTCCGAGAAGGTCTACAGAAGAAAATAATTGTCGTTGTCCTATGCATACTATTGGCGACCCTTGCCCTTCCAAGCTTGCTTCCCCGAACTAGCGCCCAGAGCGCGACTACTTGCAACTCAAGCAACACTTTCAATTGGACTCTAGTCGGCACTCCGACGAGTCTTAACCCGCTCACGTTTATTACTGGAACCGCATATGTGTGGGAGATGGAGTATCCAGGGTTCACTGATTATCTCTGGAACGGCTCTCAGGTCAGCTACATGCTGGGCGGCTGGACTCATAACAGCAACTACTCTATATGGACTTTTAACCTGAAACCTGGACTCAAGTGGTCCAATGGCACGGCAGTGAACGCTAATGACATTTTGACTTCAGAAGGACCAAACTTCGCATTCAACCTCGCATACAATTTTGAAGGACTGGCTCAGATTGTTACGAAAGAGGTTGCTCTGAATAGCACCGCAGCGCAATTCACACTGAACGCCTCCGACGCCCACATGGTTGACCAGGCGTCTCTCGATGGTCAGGGTGGTACTCCTGTTTTGCCTGCGTCAGTAATCAATCAGTACGGCGCAGCTTATCCGAATCTGGGAACAGACATCTCGATGGGGCCCTTCTATGTCTCGGGCTACACTGTGAGTAGCACTCAAATGGTCATGTTCAGGAATCCGTACTTTAATCCTCAGCCCAACATATGCGAGATCCAAGTCTCATTTGTTGACTCACTTTCTCTCACTTCAAAGAACTTGGAGGGAGGTGTTGCAGACCTTGCCCCGGTTGACCCCTCTACTGCTCCAGCGATCCTCAATACTCCTAACCTTCACATCCTTGACGAAAAGGCAGTGGGAGCCGCCAGCATTGAGTACAATGACTCGGTGTTCCCGTACAGCGATCTGGCTTTCAGACAGGCGCTAGTCTACGGAATCAACCAGTCTGAATTCGTACAGCAGGCCTATTCTGGATATGGTGTTACTGCTTACAACGCAGAAAGTGCAGTCCCGACGAGCGCAGGTACATGGTACAATCCGAATATTCAACAGTACAGCTACAATCCCACAATGGCACTTCAGTTGCTGCACAACGACGGATATACCACTGACTCGAGCAACAAGCTTCACTTCCCCAACGGGACCTTGGCTTCGCTGACACTCTGGACCGACACTGACAACACGGAGGACACGCAGGGAGCTCAGACCGTCGTGCAAAACCTCCAGTCGCTTGGTTTCACAGTTAACTTGCAAACGACAACCCAGACTAGCCTGACGGCCGACTACGGTGCGAATACAAACAACATTAGGAATGCAATGCTTCTCTTTTCCGGATTCGTATTGAACCCCCCTCATCCGCTCGTTGACGCACTGCCCGCGTGTGACGTAGAGTGGCTACCACCAGTCTGCGGCCACCACTTCTTGGCGCCAAATAGTGTGGACGCTGAGTACAACAGTAACTTTAGTGCGTTCATGGGTACTGACAACCCCACGCAGATGCAGCATTACCTCTATAACATTCAAGCACTGGAAGCCCAGTCTCTCCCGACAACCATTCTGGCTTATCCAGACTTTCTCTGGGGTTACAGCACTGCGCACTGGACTAACTGGCCGAACCCAGTGTCCGGTCACATGGACGAAGGGCTTGCCGAAGTCCCCAACATGACGGCGTGGACCAGCCTGACACCTGTTTCAGCGGGCGGCTCTTCGAATGCGCTGTCTACGTACACTTACGTGGGAATCGCTGTCGTGGTAATCATCTTGCTGGCAGCAACCGCGTTCTATCTCAGGTCTCGCGGAAGGAAAAAATAGTTCTTCCGACCGCTGACACTGGACTGAGAGATTGCGATTCATTACGAAGCAGATCCTAAAGTCGATTATCGCCTTCGCAGTGATGCTCAATCTAATCTTCTTTCTTCCAAGACTCGTTCCGGGCTCTGCTGCAAACGTGCTTGCCGCAGGTTACGGCGGAGTCCCCCAGCAGGTAGTCCAGTCGCTGAACGAGAGGCTTGGACTGGGAAAGCCGCTCTGGGTCCAGTACGGAATTTTCTTGAAAGGCGTGTTCACGAACTGGCCGCCGGACTTTGGATTCTCGTACGCGTTCTATCCTTCCAGCGTGACTTACCTTGTTTGGATTAGGTTCCCGTTTACTCTCCTTCTGATATTCGCAAGTTTCATCCTTTCGAGTCTATTGAGTTTCGTTCTCGCAGTCGTGAGCGCGATGAGGCGGGGGAGCAGATTCGAATTCGGCAGCATGTACGGCTCGATCATATTCTGGGCGACCCCTCCCTTCTGGTTAGGGCTACTTCTTGCCTGGATCTTTGGCGTGGAGCTGGGATGGTTGCCCATATCCGGAACTCAAGCTTTCAACGCTGGCACGGGTCTCGACTATTACGTTTCGATTCTGGTGCACTTGATACTACCTGTGATAACTTTGACTGCGGCGACTTTCGGTTTCCAGTTCCTGATCATCAGGAGCGCTGCGCAACAGGTGCTCGAAAGCGATTATGTCATTGCGGCGAGAGCCAGAGGACTGCGAAACAGTGTCGTTGCCATGGGATACATTGTGAGAAACTCCTTGCTTCCGTTGACCTCCCTTCTCGGATACACGATTTCATTTATGGTCAGCACTGCTGTGTTCGTCGAATTCGTCTTCGGCTATAACGGCGTAGGCGACCTTCTAGTGGACGGGATACTGAACCGCGACTATCCAATATTGGAAGGAGGACTCTTCTACATCACGCTCCTCGTGATAATCCTCTCACTTGTCGGGGACTTCATGCTTCTGAGGCTGGATCCAAGGTTGAGGAGGTAATTCTCGTGTCTCTTCAAAAGCTCCGGAGGACCCTATCATCGATTCTACTGGAGAAAAGGTCCTCGAAAATAGGCCTCGTCATAATTGTTTCTTTTGTGCTGTTCGTGGTTTTGGGACCGCTCGTCGTGCCATACCCCCTCCATAATCTCCAGAACGAGTACGCTCAGCCGAGCCTGGCGCACCCGCTGGGCACTGACCAAGAGGGAGCAGATATTTTGGGCGAATTGATCTGGGGAGCTGCTCCGTCAATGATTGTGGGTGTTTTTGGTGCGCTGGGTGCAGTCCTGATTGGTCTGGTCGTTGGCGTGTTCGCGGGTTACTTTGTAAGATGGGAAGGAGCCCTGACCGGAATGACCGACATTGTGATGATCTTCCCAGCGATACCACTCATGGTCTTGCTAGGCACAATCAGGCCCGCGACCAACATCGGCTTGATAGTCATACTGTCCGTTGTCCTGTGGCCACCAATCGCGCGGTCGATACGTTCCCAAGTTTTGTCTTTGCGGGAGATGCCCTTCATCGAGGTCGCAAAGATGAGCGGGATGGGCGACTGGGAGATAATTGGCAAGTCAATTATGAGGTCAGTTGCGGGGATTGCCTTTGCCTACTTTGTGCTTACAGTTGGAGCAGCGATAATTGTTGTCACAGGCCTGGAATACTTGGGCGTTGGGAACCCAGACGTAGTGAGCTGGGGAAGCATGATCTACTGGGGCCAGCAGTTCGGATTTTATTCAGGTGCTTGGGCGTGGGTCATAGCACCAGGAGCCGCAATCAGCCTCCTCACGATTGGCTTTGCCATGATAGGTTTCTCCTTTGAAGAGGTCCTGAACCCGAGGCTCAGAACGACATGACAGACTTGCTCAAGGCCTCAAACTTGAGTGTGGAATACACAGTCAGGAAGGAGCGAAAGAGTGGCCTCGACAACGTCTCTCTTGCGATTCCCTCGGAGAAGTACACTCTCGGCATCGTCGGGGAGTCAGGCAGCGGGAAGACAACGCTTGGAATGAGCCTGATGAATCTCATCTACGCTCCAGGCGAGATTACTTCCGGCACGGTGGAATACGACGGGAGCGACGTCCTCAAGATGAGCGAGAGCAAGTTGATGTCCTACAGGTGGAAGGAAGTTTCGATGGTGTTCCAGTCCGCGATGAATTCGCTGAATCCTGTAAAGCGTGCGGTAGACCACATAACAGAAGTGATCAGAGAACACTCTCCGGGAGTTTCCCGTGTCGAAGCCCGACAAAAGGCAATGAAGATTCTCTCGGAGGTGGGGATCGAACCCAACCATGCCGATGACTTTCCACACGAGCTTAGCGGTGGAATGCGTCAGAGAGTAGTCATAGCTCTTGCGCTCGCGTTATCTCCGAAGATCATAATTGCTGATGAACCGACTTCAGCCCTGGACGTAGTTGTCCAAAGGCAGATACTTGCTTTGTTGAAAAGGGAGGTGGCAGAGCGCGGGCTCTCACTTGTTTTCATAACTCACGACCTTCCGATACTTGCAGGGTTGGTTGATAACCTGGCCGTGATGTTTGCTGGGGAAATCGTCGAGAAAGGTTCCGCGGAAGGGGTCTTTACTCACCCCCTACATCCGTACACCGAAGAACTGCTTAACTCTCTGTTAACCCTAGACGCAAAAGACCCGCCTTCCAAGCGTTCCAGGGAACTGAGGGAGACAAACAGGCCCATTGCCACTGTGGGATGCAAGTATCAAAACAGGTGCAAGTATGTTTTCGAGCGGTGCCGTTCCGAGAGACCGCTCTTGAAGGACACAGGAAAAGGAAGAGAGGTAGCTTGTCACAAATACAATTAGAGGAAATTGGTACTTCTCGAACAGGAGGGGCAGCGCCACTCCTCGAAGTCAGAAATCTAACCGTAACCTTCTCGAAGGAGTTCGGATTTCTTGGGCGCCAGCACAGGCAGACCAGAGCAGTCGACGGCGCTTCTTTTGAACTCTACCCGTCGGAAACGCTGTCACTCGTGGGCGAAAGCGGGTCAGGCAAGACGACCATAGCAAGATGCGTAACCGCTCTTACCAGGCCTGACTCGGGTTCGATCAAATACAATGGGGCAGAAGTCACCAAATTGAGGGGAAGAAGCCTTCTCAATTACAGAAAGGAAGTCCAGATCGCTTTCCAGGATCCCTTTGGTTCGCTGGACCCCTTTCAGAATGTGCTTGCCACAGTGTCCATCCCGATAAAGCGGCTGCTCGGGGAAAGGGATTCGGCCCTAGTTAGAGAAGAAGTGTCTTCGCTTCTGGAGGAAGTGGGGCTCGTTCCTTCCGAGGTGCTTCAAAAGCTCCCCCACCAGATGAGCGGCGGCGAGAGGCAAAGAGTGAATATAGCGAGAGCACTTGCCTCAAGACCCAAGATTCTCGTAGCGGACGAGCCTGTGAGCATGCTTGACGCATCGCAGCGGTTGAACCTGCTTCTGTTGTTGCAGGAGCTCCAGGAAAGACGAAAGATTGCCATACTCATGATCACGCACGATCTCGCCACTTCAAAAGTGATGGGCGGGAGAACAGCCGTTCTCTACCTCGGGAAGCTGATGGAAATCGCCCCCACGGAAGAAATCCTGAAGGGGCCCCACCACCCATATACGGAACTTTTGATCTCGGCAGCTCCCCGCATGAATTTTAGAGCTGGGACAACTGAGCTCTTCGGGTCCACGATAGAAAAAAGTGAAGGGGTCACGGGCGGATGCGTCTTTCGCGACAGATGCAAGTACGCGACGCAGATTTGCACTGATCAG
>VFSW01014541.1_pt1 | contig 10871 bp, 16 predicted proteins | sample 5358111 | NCBI WGS metagenome assembly VFSW01 (sample SAMN11554181, study PRJNA540505) | mine drainage metagenome | isolation source: sediment from site ElyBrook_90M | place: USA: Ely Copper Mine, Vershire, VT | collected 2017
AAGTGTGCTGCTGCTCACACCTTCGGAAGAATTCCCTTTTCACGGCAGAAGTCTGCAAAAGCCTGCCCGGCGCTCCAGTTTGGGTGATCGAATCCCTTGCTGATGTTCCATGCTCCCGCGTTCAAGTCTGGGAATCTGCCCATCCAGTGCCAGTCCTGCCCATACATGTGGGAAATCAGACTCATCTGTCTTCAAACTTGCAACTTGAAATAAACTTACTGCTTCAAATCTGCACATTCCAAGCGTCTCAAAACATCGAACGTGATGCCCCTCGAGGGTGTGATTGCTGGGCCGGCCGTGTACATGGCGCGCAGACGCCTCGGCCAACGTGATCTGGTTGAGGAGGGTAATGCTTCAGATTGTCAGGCATGTTTGCCTCACAAACAACTCGACGTCTCACCGGTTCAGAGTTGGAGAGGAAGCTCGCAAAGAGCCTGAGATTTTCCGGCATGGCTTGACCCATATGGTTGACGACGATGGTGTACCGCTTGTCCCAAGCACCTCTCTGGCTCGCCGCCCAGAGGGGAACGAGCACCTTCTCGACGACCTCGGCCGCGTTGTACTGGAAAGAGAGGAACATCACGATTGGCACGGTGCAGTTGCTGAACTGGGGGTGGGCCAGGTCCGGAGAGGACTCCATGCGCGTGTGCGGTCGGAAGAATGGGCTGGGCATCTCGGTGTTCCTCGCCATATGCCCTTTCGGCCCTCCGGGGAAATCTTGGGAGACCGTGCCGGCTAACTCGAATTCCGGCAGAGTGCCCGTCCAAGGCATGTCTGCCTCGTCGTAGACCACGAATCTGCCTTGATCCATGCAGATGTGGCGGAAGACTTGGCAGTACTTGCGACGTGACGTTGGATGCCAAGTGACATTGGACCCGAATTCGTAGACGTCGTCCTCCCACTGACCGAGCTGCTGATCGACATGCGCCCTCGAGGGGGCGGCGTAGTCCTTGGGACATCCTCGTGTCCTGCGTGAGAGCCCCAATCGGGCGCTGAAGTGCCGGACCGAGGACGCATGCTTGTCAGAGGCTGCATGCAGGCTCTGTCCAGTGTAGTGTCCAGTGAAGTAAATAAGGCACAGCACGAGGAGGATCAGCATTGGTTGCCGATTGATTCGGCGATCTCTGATGACACTTTTTCAAAATTCGAAGGCGATGTTGCTTATAGCGATCGCAACGCTCTGATGCTACGTCCCTGGCTATTTTCCCTGCTTTGTCTCGTTTTCTGCCCCTCACATCCCCTGCCCGCCGCATCAGAGGCGGCTTCCCTCATCGACATCTATACCAAACAGGTCTGGGCTGCATGGGAATGAGGTTACCCAGTCACCCTCCCATGCACGTGCATCCACGCATGCAACCGCAGGTCACCTACTTGGAGGACTGTGGCTACAAGCACTCGCCTTCGTCTTTCGAGGACCTGACCCCGTTGCTGAAGCAAGAGATTGGGATCCAGGAGACGTGTATATGCAACCCCGGCCTCGTCCTCCTGTCATCAGACGACAAGTTGGAAACGTGGCTGATCTCGTTCAAGATCTACAAGAGCGTCGACGGATCCACCTGTGTTTCCTCATCAGTGAGCGATTTTCCGGGAGTACAGGGTTGCAAGGAGTCTCTTCTTTTACTCTCTACGCACCGCTTTCCAGAAGCCCGGTGGCTCTTGGTACGAGTGGTGGAGGGGGCAGCAAGGCTATGCTTTGGCGGTGAGAGGTCGACAGTGGTGGGAAGGGATGCCCCGCCCGTCACGCATGTCGTTGTCTTACCGGCGGGGCCACTTCGGCAGCGGCGAATTGAATCACGACCCTGCCACCTCAGTTGATCAGGCGGTCGCGAGGAGTGAGTGGCAGGGCCACTGTCCTGAGCCACCTCCTGGTCAGGAAGAGCAACATGGAGGACGCGAGGCTGTTCAGAGACGCGGGGGGGGACGTTCGCATGATGTACAACCGGCACTTCTGGGTGAATCCGACGGGGAAAGAGGGCGAGCTGCGCGTCGCGATGTACGTTAGCAAGGTCCTCATCGACCCCAAGACGCTCAACATCACGCTCGAAGGCGAGCGTGACCTGATCTACCTCAATCAAGCCCGGCAGGAGAAGAACTGGGTGCCTTGGGAGGTGCGGTCTAGAGGCATATCTGTCTGGGAGGAGGCATCGAGCTGTGAATACCTTAGTTTGTCCCCTTGACTGCCGAAAGTCCTCTTTCTCTCTCGCCTTGTTTCAGGGCACCTCGACGGTTTCATACCCCAACTACCCCGCCTTTGCGCCACATTCAGCGTTTGACTTTGGGGACTACAATGCACCTGCGGTGCAGCTTGCAGCGGTTTCCTCGTCTCCCGTTCCGTTCCTCGATGAGCTCATGAGGGCGAGGGGAGGTTGGGTCAGGTTCTCAGGTGCGGCCAACTGTGTGTGTTGGGGGGTCAACTGTGGCCAACTGTGGGTCAACTGTGGCCAACTGTGGCAGGTGGAACGCCGGGCGTACGGCTCGACGAAGATAGTTTTGTTGCGGTGGGGCACGCCGTGGGGGATATGAGCTGCTTCCACAGGCTGAGGGATGATGTGGCTGCGGGGAGTCCCCCTGCTTTTCCTGGCCGCAGGCGACTGCAGTCCGCAAAGCGAATGGTTCCCGACGAGAGGGGGAAGAGGTCATTGCCGTCAACCAGCCGAGGTCATGAGGATGCAGCAGCACATCGTGGACAGGGGCTCATCGGTAGACTGCTGCGGCCGATGAGTCGAAGGCTCCTGGGAGGAGACCCCCCCGGGGTGCAGAATTTCCGTGACGATGGGCTGAACCTGTCTTCGCGTCACGCGTGCGACTCGAGCAACGAGGCGCCGCGGTCCTCGTGGGCCTGGTGGGGCCACCACTACCTGGGTCACAAGATCCCGCGGCACCATCGCTTCTGGTGAGGATCCGTCGGGGGATCCTCACGTGCAATGCTCCATCATTGCAGATGCTATCACTCGTGATCAAGGGACACGCCCACACCCTCTCCCCGCCCTCAGGGACTATTTCTTCTTTATTTACCGATGGAGCGCTCACCCGCCCTACCAGATCACGCACATCAGGTGTGCATTGCCCTCGTTCTTCTGTCGACGAGTTCTTGACACTTTGGATTCGCCCCGCCCTCGGCTGAGTGCAGCCACGCCTTCATCCCTTACGACATCGACGACCATCAAGGCGTCTACTACCCCAGCGGTCTCCAGGCTCTGCGGCAAGAGGGAGGTGCAGCGGGGAAGTCGTCGCCTCTGCTGCTGGCGTACGGGAAAGGGGATGACCGCGTGGTGACGACGATCCTCAGTCGGGAGCTCCTGAATGAGTATCTCATGCCGCTCGAGGGGCTCAAACCTGAATCCTACAGATTCTGCTCTGTCGGCAGAGAGGTGACAAAATCGATCATCGTTGAAAAACAAAAATGAACGGGCATTCAAATCCGCTAAGGGTCTTTGTCTGAGGGCCTCGAACCATCGTCATTCAAGTAATGCCCCCACCCGGCCGCCAGTTCCAAGTACCGTGCAGTTTCGCCGCCCACCCAAGCGATCCTGTCGAACAGAGTCTGCAGGACGTCAGTTTCCAGCCTCACGTGCCTGTCCCGCCTCCACATGTACTCCTTGCCGACGCCCTCCTTCTCCTGGCGCCCTGGCGCCGAGTTGCTCTCCTTCACGCCGTTGTATCCCCACCACTGCACGCTTTGGTTCTTGTCAATCTCAGTGAGCACCCTGCGGAGATAGTGGTCCGGCCAGCGGCCCGTGAAGCCCAGCGGCTTGATCTCGATGGCCGCCGCGTGCTTAGGCATGAACGCAGCATTCATCAGAGCAGCACCGTGCACGCCCAGCAACACGTCGGTCTGCGCCATCAGAGCTGCGCTGAGCGGCAGGTCCTCGAAGTCGTAGCTGACGCATCTCGCGCCGACAACAGCTCCCCGACTGGCAGTTTCGAGCCCACGGTTTCCGCCCTCTGCCCTCAGCAGCGGCACAATCCCATCCTCTGACGCGCCCTGGAGAACCCTTCTGCGTAGAAGCCTCCCCGAGGGCACAGCTGCCAATGCGTCTCCTCCTGCTTCTGCCCCTGGCTTCCACGCGTTGCACCACTTCATCACCTCTTCCGCATTGAGTACACTGCGACGCGGCGACCCCGGCCTCCTTGCCAGCACCACTCGCAGCCGCCTGCCGCTATCGGCGGCGGCAGTAGAGAACCATCCCTTTTGCCTCTCTAGGTAATCGGTCTTGATTTGGTTGGGGAAGGAGGACCACGAGACCTGCATGCATGATCGAGATGGTAATGTTTCCACCACCAATGCCAATTCACTGGCCATCGATTCACACCTCCACACCTCGGGCAGCAGGCCCTTTCCCTTCAAGTGAGCCAAAAGGTCCTGCGCTGCACTCCAGTTTGGATGATCGAAGCCCTCTTTAAGGTCCCACCAGCTCTTCGTCCAGTGCCAGTGCTGCAGGGGATTAGTGGGGGAGAGGTCCAACAAATCCCAAGGCAATTTTCGTTAGGGTCGTCAACATCCATTCTCCCAACACATCTTGTTGGCGAGTTGCTCCCCAAACAGCAGACACACCTGCTCAAAGCGGCACATGCCCAGATTTTCGAAGCAGCGTAGGTGTCGCCCCTCGAGCGTGTGGTTGGCGTGCAGATGCTGGCTGTGCCGGGAGGAAGCTTCAGACAAGGTCACCTGCACCAGGAATGCATGGTATTTAGATAGGTCAGACTCAGAGAAATCATCATACTCCTTAGCCAGCTCCTGTGGCAAAACTTCTCTCTAGCTTACCGGAGCCTGATTGGAGTGGAAGCCAGCGAAGAGTTGGAGGTTGCGTGGGATGCTCTGGCCCATCGAGTTGAAGACGATGGTGTACCGCTTGTCCCACGCGCCTCTCTGGCTCGCTGCCCACAGGACAACAAACATCTTTTCAAACATTTCGTGCGCATTAAACCTGCGGGATTGAATTCGAATCAGATGATTCCTCCCGTACGAGTCTAACCCCGTGAGCCCAATACCAACATGTAGGACAGGAAAAACACGACGGGGACTGTGCAGTTGGAGAACTGAGGGTGCGCAAGGTCCGGGCTCTGCTCCGTCGCCGTGCGGGGGCGGATGAACGGGTTGGGCATCAGCACTTGCTGCTCGAGTGCGTCCGACACGCCCTGGAAATCGTGAGCCACTTCGTTGTATAACGAGTAATGGGGGACCTTCCCGCCTGCGAGGGGCAGGTTTTCTCGGCCATACACCTGTGAGAGTGCGGAAGATGAGTCCATTTTGTATTGGCTGGGCTGCTTCTTTACAAACGACCCACAACGAAGTTCCCTTGGTCGATGCACACGTGGTTGTAGGCTTGACAGTAGGCATCGTTCACCCGCTTGTCGTACCAGCGTTGAAACTGCTGCCTTACGCCCAATGAAGTTGGTGCTTGGTAGCCTTTCGGACAGTCCCGGGTGCTGGGGAGATCGATGTGATGCTCAGCCCTCCCCACATCTGCATGAGGAAAGGGCATGAGTGTGTTGAGGTTGCACGAGAGAGAGAGAGAGCAGCATCACCTGCCGTCGAAAGAAGAATCAGGATCAGGATGGAGCTCCAGGGTCCGGTCCATGAGCGCATGCAGCGGAGAATGAGTCTTAGAGAAAACTGTTAAACCGTCGAGTTGCGCATTGAATAGATGAAGAAGAAGCGGATTGAACAGGAGCAAGCGCAGGAGCAGGAGGAAGAAGAGGAGGATCAGACCAGCAGCTCGAGCAGTGGCGACGATGACGACGACGATGGCTATCCGGACGTGTCTGATGAAGAAAAGGACGACGAGGAGGACGATGATGGCGTCGACACGAAGCAAGAGGAGATTGTGATAGACTTCGAGTTCTTCTCCCCAAAAGAAATAGATTATCACGGTCTGCGCGCTCTGCTCTTCACCTACCTTGATGGCAAGCAGTATGATGCTGCGGGCCTCGTCGATGCCATCTTGAAGCAGGTTCGCATGCATGCATGAGTGGGCATGCATGATTGTAGCCTTCCTCGCACCGCCCTATCTAATGCATTGCGTCTGTTTGATCAGGACACCGTTGGCTCGGTGGTCAAGACGAGCGAGGAGGACGATCCCATTGCAGTGTTCACGGTTCTCAACACGCTGCGGCACAAGGATCAAGAGTGGATGAAGCAGCTGCAGGAATTCCTGTCAGGGGCGTGCAAGGATGCGGAGATGAAGAAGCAGATGCAAGAGGCCTTTGACCAAGAGGGCACCGGGCTCTTGGTGAACGAGCGGCTGATCAATAGCCCGCCGAAGCTCGCCCCGCCTCTGATGCAGTTCCTGTTTGACGAGGTCAGGAAGGCAGGAGAGGACAAGAGCCTCGACAAGGCGACTAGGGAATCCTTCCGTTTCAAAAGGTACATCGTGGTGACGCGGGTATACGCAGACAACGAGCCAGCTGCGGCAGGCCCTAGCGGCAAGGACGTGGCTGGCCCTAGTTCCAAGAAGCAGAAGATGGCGTCAGCGTCGCAAGCCTCCGGCCCTTCCTCGAAGGCCAGTTGTGACCCTGTCCTCGTGTACCTGCGGCCAGAGGACGAGTTCCTGCACCGACACTGCAGCTGGAGCTGCACCTTTCCCGTGGCCGGGAAAGTCGTCGGAAAAGACGACCTGCATCCGCTGAGGTGCGGAATGTTGGAAGTTAAGTTGCTGGGAATGCTTGTTTGACGATTACGTGGCTTCACAGGATGGTCATGATGGTCGATTCGGGCAAGATTGGCGCTGTGCGTAAGGCGCTAGACTCGGTTGTCGGGAACATGGCCGCATGATTCCGGACATGACGTAAGGCGTAATTGATCCGTTCCCTGAATTTAAAATATTCATTGCCCCCCCGTCCAATCGGATTTCCTCGTCATGACCGTGACTGGTTTGGCAGCGTAGCCGAGCTCCACCAACCGTGCCTATAGGGGGCACGCATGAAGACAAATGTGAATCCACACATGCCTGTCAACTAATGTCGATGATGATACTCACGTGCGCGTGGCTCATCGCATCGGGCATGGTCACAAAGACATTCTCCTTCCCCAGGAGCTCAGACAGCCGGATTCTTTCAAAGGAATGAACCACCTAGGCAGCAAAGGAAATGTGGGGACGGGCATTCATGCAGGAGAGGGTGTAAAAAGAACTTTCGATTGACGAAATCTGATTTCTCAACTACCTTGTGGTTAGGGTTGGCAAGGATGAGCTCAATGCCTTTAGCCCTAAATCAGGGCAGAGACAAAAGGCGGGGAAAGTAACGGAAGGAGTGCTTCAGACTTCAGACAAGATAAATTGTGGCAGATAGCATCACACACAAATGCCTAAAAATGTTTGCAGTGCCAACCTTGTTGAGAAGACGAGGTCCTCCATAAAGTGCAGGCCCATCGAGTCCACATGGTGAACCGGTGTCATGTCCAGCACCAAGAAGTGGAGCTGGGGCACGCCTTGCACGATGGACCATGTTGTGTACTTGACCAAAAGCTTGTTGATCTTGTCCTCGAGGCCCTTGACGTTGCCGTAGAACAGGGGTGCGTCTGAGGTGGCGGCAGGAAGGGAGGTTCGGTTCAGAGTCTTTTTAAGAGAGGGGCACCGAGGAAAGGTCACAGCTGAGCGCACCTATGCGGAAAGCGAGGATCCCGGGCGTCATCTGCGCATCTGGATATTGCTTGATATTCCTGCAGGCAGACGAGATCACATCCGTGTGAGGCCTACATTCCAACGCCGACCAACCTGTAGACTCCTGCCGAGTTGGCCAGCTTGCCTAGGACGGCGGTATGTGGGAAGGCTGACTGGTATAGAGCCAACATGACAGCCAGGCCGATAGCGATTGCAAGCCCAATCTCCACGCTGATGAACAGAACGCTCAAGCACGCAGCGAGCCACACAAGCAAGTCGAGCTTGTTCACCTGAATGCGGTGAAAAATGACATGTAAAGCAGCCTTCTATCCAACGGCTTGCCCCATTTTGTCTCAGTTACCTTCCAAAGGTAGATGGCCTGCTCATACTCGACCAGCGAAGCCACAGAAGCAATAATGATTGAACCAAGGATGTTCTTGGGAACCCTCGAGAAGAACGTGGTCAGGAAGAGGAGGACAAAGCCCACCACCCAGCCGCACACAAACTGGGCCATCGGAGTCTTGGCGCCTGTTGATTGGGGAGATGAGGATTAGAAGCAATGCCCCAGTTGGTACGAGAGTCAGAACAGCCAAGATAAAGCTCCTGAGAGCGAGAGATTTGTGACATTTATCAACCTCTAACCAACCTGCATTATCTGCCACAGCAGACCGACAAAAGGAGCCCGTGGTCGTGTAACAATTGGACATGGCGCCCGCAAAGTTTGCCAAACCGAGACCGATGATTTCGCGATTGTAGTTCAACTCATAGCCGTGTTTTTTGGCAAGAGCCCTGCCGGCAAGGAAAGAGGCAATTGCATGAGATTCAGTCAGAAGTGATAACAAATGGGGCAGAGAGTTAGTCCTGAAGTGATAATTTGATGGCAGATTCACCTCAAACGTCCCCGGCATCACCTTGCAATGCTGGTCGACTCCAGCAGATCGACAAGCATGACAACAATCGCCGTCGGCAGCAGCGCCATGAACGAAGGCGCCCCGGGCTGAATCGTCCACTGGCTGACGGTCAATGGGGGCAGGCCCGCTGGGAGGGCTCCTACGATCGCGACACCGCCCCTTGCCAGCTGATCGATCTGACCGATGTACACAGAGCAGATGCCAATGACGCAGACAAACAGCGGCCCAAAGGACCGAATGTACTTGAGAGGAGCCCAGAGTCTGTCCATGAACTTGAAAAAGACCAGGACAAAGATGAAGGTCACTCCCATGATGTACTCTTGCCACCGCAGCTGGTCCATATTCTGGACATATTGCGCGATGTAGTCCTGGAGCCTGGTGGAGGATCCCATCTCAATCTTGAACCCAAAGATGTACTTGGCCTGCCCAATGCCGATGGTGATGGCCGCCCCCGTCATGAAGCCTCCGATGACCGAGTGCGAGAGGAACTTCATCAGCCATCCCAGGCGAAGCAGGCCCACGCTTGTGTACATGCAGGCAACGATGAGCGCCACTTGGATGGCTGCGGTGTTGTACTGATTCTGGCAAGCGACGTCCACCGGGGTGTTTGGATTTGTGTTGACGCTCGAGCATGGCAGCACCGTCTGGAGGTTGGAGTAGATGAGCAGGGAAGTCACGGCGACGGGCCCCACGGCCAGCTGCCGTGACGTGCCCATAAGTGAGTAGACGAGGCAGGGCAGAAAGACTCCATAGAGGCCGAAAACTCCCGGCAAGCCGGCCGAGGTGGCGTAGCTGATGCCCTGCGGCACCGCCATGACCCCGACAGAGAGGCCGCCGATTAGGTCATACATGAACTTGGTCCACGTGTACCTTCGAAGCCACTCGGTGCAGGGCAGGAAAAAGGCCGACCAGTCGAGAAAGCCCCACTCCCTGAAGGCCTTTAAAGCGCTGACGAGACGAGAGATGAGCAATCAGCATGCGTGGTCGCGTGTTATCAGTAGCTAGCCTACTAGCTTACTACGAGCATGCGCTTGCCTTTTCTTGGTCTTGCTGAGGACTCTCATGAGCTCGTCAGTGGCAGCCCCCTCGTCCTCTTGGTGCCTCCATGGATAGTAGAGTCTTGCCACAGAGGAGTCCTCTCTTCGATACGATTCCGATCCATCGGTGTCACGCGAGAACTTGGTCGAAGAGTTCGCGAGCTCGAAGCTGTTCTTGCGCGCCGCCGCTTTGAAAACCTTCGAGTCATCCTCCTTGCGATTCATTCCAAGATGTTTGATGAGTCGGATACGAACAGACGCGCAAGGCGCAGCTTCTCGCAACTTCCTTGTCTGATGATGCAATTTATAAGGGAGCTCATGCATGATCACGCCCCCCCATCCAATCCGACTGCCTGGTCATGACCGTGACTGGTTTGACAGCGTAGCCGAGCTCCGCCAACCGAGCCTGCGTTGAGTCCATCATGCACAAGTCAAGAACAGCCATTTGGCAAACAATTGACGAGGACTCACGTGCGCGTGGCTCATTGCATCGGGCATGGTCACAAACACGTTCTCCTTCCCCAGGAGCTCAGACAGCCGGATGCGTTCAAAGGAATGAACCACCTAATGCAGCAAAGGAATTCAGGTAGGGAACATGTAGAAACAACTCGGTGCACCTCTCTACCGTACCTTGTGGTTGGGGTTGGCAAGGATGAGCTCGATGCCTTTAGCCCTGGTTGGTTGCAGAGCAAAGAGGGAAAAGTGTTATCGGTAGAAGTGAGATACCAAGAGAAGCGTTCGTCACACATGCCTGGACTTATTATTGGCAGACATCAAAGGGTTCTACAGGTCTTACCTTGTTGAGAAGACGAGGTCCTCCAGAAAGTGCAGGCCCATTGAGTCCACGTGGTGAACCGGTGTCATGTCCAGCACCAAGAAGTGGAGCTGGGGCACGCCTTGCACGATGGACCATGTTGTGTACTTGACCAAAAGCTTGTTGATCTTGTCCTCGAGGCCCTTGACGTTGCCGTAGAACAGGGGTGCGTCTGAGGTGGCGGCAGGAAGGGAGGTTCGGTTCAGTGTGAGGTAGGCGGAGAAAAATAGGGCTCCGAGGGCTCAAGACACTGCATTGATTAGAAACTCTCAGTCTCAGAGTCTCACGCACCTATGCGGAAAGCGAGGATTCCGGGCGTCATCTGCGCATCTGGATATTGCTTGATGTTCCTGCAGGCAGACAAGATCTCATATGTTTGAGGCCTACATTCCATCGCCTACGAACCTGTAGACTCCTGCTGAGTTGGCCAGCTTGCCTAGGACGGCGGTATGTGGAAAAGCGGACTGGTACAAAACCAACATGACGGCCAAACCGATGGCGATTGCAA
>VFSW01014542.1_pt1 | contig 10870 bp, 10 predicted proteins | sample 5358111 | NCBI WGS metagenome assembly VFSW01 (sample SAMN11554181, study PRJNA540505) | mine drainage metagenome | isolation source: sediment from site ElyBrook_90M | place: USA: Ely Copper Mine, Vershire, VT | collected 2017
ACAACTCGCCACAATTGTCCAATTTAGAACATCTGTCTAATCTGACATTGCCAAACTAATCACCACTAGTTTTCTTCCTTGACTTGTCCACATTTTGTGCTATAATGCACAAAGTATCAAAATATGTGCAATATGTGCAAAACACCTAGCGAGAGGCCGTGAATGTCTGACAATGACAAACGCCAGCAGCAGATTCTCGATGCGGCCGCAGCCATCATCATCCGACTGGGATATGACAAGGCAACCATGAGCGATATTGCAGAGGAAGCGGGCGCGAGCCGAAGGACAGTTTACCTGTATTTCAAAGGAAAAGAGGAGCTTTTCGAGGCGCTCCTATACCGTGAATATATGCAATATGCCCAGACCTGGTTGGAGCAGATAGAGGCGGACCCGCGCGGTGGGACGATTGGTGGGTTCTACCGGGCACTCTTTCACTCCGTGAATAGTCGTCCCTTGATTGCCGCCATGCTGCGACGTGACAGGCACGTGGTCGGCAACTACCTCCGCAAGCGAGACAACCTCTTCACCCAAATGAATTCCGAGGTGGACACGGTCGGTGTCATTCAGGCACTGCAAGCGGCGGGAGCGATTCGCCAGGATATCGATCCGGCTGTGCTCTTACGCATTGTCGAAATGCTATCGTACGGCCAGTTGACTATCGGGGATTTCAAACCGCCTAGCCAGTTTCCGCCCTATGATGCGGTCATGGAAGCCCTGGCCGACATGATGGACCGCGCCTTGATGCCGGCAGATGGCGGCAACAGCGAGGCGGGTAAAGCCATCGTAAGGCAAATTACCGCGGCGGCACGAGCGCAGATTGAGCGAATCAAACAGGCAAAAGACGCAAAATAGACGATACACCAGGGAGCCACCCATGACAACCAATAAGATCCAATTCACAAAAGAAAAAGAAACGATGCTCATGATGTTGAGCAGCAAAGCGATTCAGAGCCAGTGGAAGGATCCCATCTTGCGTGATCCCTGGGCTGAAGAAGCCATGCGGCATATCGACTACGACATGAGCAAGACCCTCACGGGAGTGGCCTCGTGGGGCATGTGGAAGGAGATCGGATGTACTATCATCGCCACGCGCGCCGCGACCTTTGATCAACTAACGAATCAATATCTTGCCGAACACCCGGATGCGACCGTGCTCCACGTGGGCTGCGGCATGGATAGCCGTGTTTTCCGAGTCGATCCACCTGCCAATGTCCAGTGGTTCGACGTGGACTACCCCGATGTGATCGACCTGCGCCGCCAACTGTTTCCCGAACGGGGCGCCTCCTATCACCTGATTGGCGCGCCGCTGGATGATTTGCGCTGGTTGGACGAGGTCACACGGGATCGACCCGGGCTGTTTATCGCCGAGGGGGTGCTGCACTACCTGAGCGAAACGGAAGTGAAAGCGCTGCTCAATGCGGTGGTCGCTCACTTTCCCGGCGGTCAGACGGTCTTCGATATCTGCAATTCGATGATTGTAAAAAGAACGGGCTCGAACGTCGGGGGCACGGGGGCAACCTACAAGTGGGGGCTTGATGATCCCCAGGACATCCAGCAGCTTGAGCCGAAGCTTGAACTGATCAAGGAATTCAGACCAAGCGAACAGGTCGCGTTTTCCCGATTCCCGTTATGGTGGCGGTCCATCTACCGCGCGCAAGAGCTCGTTCCCACGCTGCGTAGGATGGAACGTACGATAGTCTACCGCTATTAGGACGCAAAGTCGGACTCACGATCCTGAGCAGTGTGAAACGGAGAGACCTTCGGCCGTCACGTGAGATCATCTTGCACCTCTCGCCGGGAAGACCGGCGTGAGCAGGACATCGCAAATGGACCACAGGCGGTTCGTAAGGTCGAGGGGCCATTGTAACGCATCAACAACACTTGCACATTTATCCTCAGCGTTCCGCGCAAGAACCTTGGCGCCGGCTCAAGACCTTGCGCCACGAAATAGCGGAACCGGTACGGCCGTTACGTCCCGAGTTTCGTCGCTCGCACCGACGTCGCAAACTGTCTACGATATTATCGTTGGACTCATCCAAGTTAACGAAATCGAAAAAATGACTACGCTGTCGTTGGACACGACAGCTATGAGGACATCCAACGAGAGCCGGCGTTTCGACACGTTGCGGTCGGCAATGCTACTTGGCTGCCCGATCGACGAACCATCCCAAGGTTGCTCCGTAGACGACGTGCGAGGGCAAAACTCGAAATCGGAATCGCGAGCAGCGCCGAATGGGTCCCCGGAAGCATCACCGCCTCCGCGAGAACAAACAGCGCGAATCCGTAGATTGTACCGGTCAATACGGCGGGTAATTTGTTGAGCGCGGTTAGCGCCCACGCGATCCCGAATACGAGACCATAGACGCCCGCCACTGCCAGATGCGTCAGCGCGCCCGTTAGCGGCGACGTCGTACTCCCCAGATCAAATCGCGCGAGGACGGTCGCCGGTCCAACGCCGCGGATCAATTCGGCGATGAGTAGAAAGAGCAACATGACGGTTCCCGCGCCGAGACCGCCGAGCAGTCCGTCGACCGCCACATTGCCTATACGCGTACTCGAGATCGCACTTTTGGTTTGAGACATTCTCCCCTCGCTATCTTTCCATTTTTTCATCTGCATCCTACACCGGCGCCGTCTTGAAAACGTTACGACAAAGGTTACGGAAATACCCATTGCGAAGCCACATCGATTCAAGTATAATGCCCGGCGTGAGAAAGCGTGCGCTCACTACTCCACTTCTTTTCCTCTTCGGCGCGCCGCGCCTCGAACGCGACAGCAAGCCGGTCGAGTTCGACACACGCAAAGCATTCGCGCTCCTCGCCTATCTCGCCGTCACGCGGCAGAGCCACAGCCGCGACACGCTCGCCACGCTGTTCTGGAGCGAATACGATCAAACCCGCGCGCGCCGCGCTCCGCCGCACGCTCTCGGTCTTGCATCGCGCACTCGCCGGCGAACAGTTGGAGATCGACCGCGAAGCAATTGGACTCGCGGCAAACGCCGCGCTCTACGTCGATGTCGACGAATTCCATAAACGGCTGGCGGACTGCGCCACTCACGGTCATCCCGCGAACGAAACGTGTGCGCGCTGCGTCACGCCGCTGTCCGAAGCCGCCGCGCTCTACCAAGACGATTTCATGGCTGGCTTTACGCTCCGCGACAGCCCGGCGTTCGACGAATGGCAATTCTTCCAGACCGAGACGCTTCGCCGCGAGCTTGCCGGCGCGCTCGAAAAACTCGTCCGCCATCACACCGCGCAGCGCGAATTCGATCACGCGATCGTGTACGCGCGGCGCTGGCTCGCGCTCGACCCGCTACACGAGCCGGCGCACCGGCATCTGATGCAGTTGTACGCGCAGACGAATCAACGCGCCGCCGCGCTGCGCCAATACCAGGAATTGTCGCGCGTCCTCCAAAAAGAATTGGACGTCCAGCCGCTGGAGGAAACCGCGCGATTGTACAACGCAATCAGGAGCGGGGACGGGGAGCACGGGCGCGGGGGAGCAAATATCTCCATCGCTCCCCAGCACCACCGCTTCCCAGCAGTACCCTCTCGTCGGTCGCTCAGAAGAATGGAACGCGTTCGCCCACGCGTACGGCAAAATCCGCGCCGACGGTCAGTTCATCCTTTTGCAAGGCGAAGCCGGCGTTGGCAAGACGCGGCTGGCAGGAGCGTTTCTCGATCAAGCGCGAACCAGGAACGCGATCGTTATCGCGACGCGCTGCTACGAAGGCAAAACGAATCTCGCGTACGGTCCGTTCATCGAAGCGCTGCGCGCAGCGACAAATCAATCGAATCATGTTGAACGGCTACGCCAGGTGCCGGCGCATTTCGTCAGCGAGGCGGTGCGTTTACTGCCGGAACTTGTCGCGCTTGTGCCCGGTCTGCCTCAGCTTCCTCCACTCGACAGTCCCGGCGCGCAGAGCCGGTTCTTCGAGGGAATCAGCCAGGTTTTGGTCGCGATGTTGCGCGGCGCGGCGCCGGGCGTTCTTTTTATCGACGATTTGCAATGGATCGATCCGGCGTCGCTCGATCTGCTAACGTACATCGTCGAGCGGCTGCGCGACAGACCAATGTGCATCCTCGGCACGTGGCGCGGCGATGCGTTGCCGGCAAGCCAGTGCCTGCGTCAATCGCTCGCCCATCTCGCGCGGCGCGCCGCGCTCGCGACCGTGATCGATCTTGCGCGCCTGAACGCTTCGGAAGTGATGGAACTAGTCGACGCTTCGCCCGGCGTGCCGCGCGAGATGGGCGAGCGGCTCTATCGCGAAACGGAAGGGTTGCCGTTTTTCATCGTGGAATACCTTGCGACGATTCAGCGCGATCAAAGTGACCTTGGTCATCACACGGCAGGCGATTGGTCGCTGCCCGGTTCCGCGCGTGAAATGCTACACGCGCGTTTGCTCGACGTGAGCGAGACCGGTGTGCAGTTGCTGAATGCCGCCGCCGTGATCGGTCGTTCATTTGATTTTGAAACGCTGCGCGAGGCGAGTGGGCGAAGCGAGGAAGAGACGGTTGCCGCGCTGGAGGAATTGATCGCGCGAGGATTGGTCAAGGAAATCGCCGGTGGTGACCGCGCGTGGTCGTACGATTTCGCGCACGAGAAACTGCGCGCGCTGGTGTACGAGGAAACGCTGCTTGCGCGGCGGTGGCTATTGCATCGCCGCGTCGCGGAATCGCTCGCGACGCACGCGCGGCTCCAACACCAGACCGGCGCGCTCGCCGCGCAGATCGCGCATCATTACAATCAAGCCGGGCAGGATGCCCAAGCCGCCGAGTACTTTAAACTCGCCGGCGAACATGCGCGGTCGCTGTACGCGAACGCCGCAGCGCTCGCGCATTTCCGTGCCGCGCTTCATCTAAATCATCCCGAACAAGCGACACTAAACATCGCGATCGGCGATCTGGAAACTCTCAAAGGGGATTACGGCGCGGCATTCGACGCGTACGAGACCGCGGCAAAATTGCTCGCGCCCAAAATCGATGCGGCGCTTGAGCACAAGCGCGGCAACCTGCATCATCGGCGCGGCGAATGGAAACTAGCGGAGAAACACTTTCAAGCCACACTCGACGCGCTGGGGAAGGATGCCACCGTCGGCGCGCGCGCGGCTGTTTGCGGATTGGAGCCGGACCGCCCACGCGCAAGATCACGGTGAGCAAGCGGAATCGCTCGCGCGCCGCGCGCTCGAACTGGCGCGGCAAACGGACGACACCCGCGCGCTCGCGCAGGTGCACAACATCCTGGGGATTCTCACGAGCAGTCGCGGCGATCAGGCGCGTGCGCGCGAACACTTGGAGCAGAGCGTCAAACTTGCGGAACGATTGGACGATCCTGGCATTCGCGTCGCGGCGCTCAACAATCTCGCGCTCGCGGAAGAGCCAGCGGCGAAACCGCGCGCGCCATCGAACTGACGCAGACCGCCCTCGAGCTGTGCCAAGCGCAGGGCGACCGCCACCGTCAAGCTGCCCTGCACAACAATCTCGCTGACCTACTGCACCAAGCTGGACAATCGGAGCAGGCGATGGAGCACTTGAAGCAAGCTGTCGCGATCTTTGCGGAAATCGGAGAAGAAACCGGGGCGCTGCAACCGGAAATCTGGAAACTGGTCGAGTGGTAGACCTATTTCGATGGCAAAGCGAGTGAAAGCCATCTCCGAATGGCGATCGACGCGACGGAGGGCTTGCGGGTTGTTGCAAACTCGTAAGCCCTCCGTGATTACATTCCTGGGATCGATGCCGGACCCGGTTCGGGATTCAGGGGCAGAATCATCGGCGGACGCGGCGGCTGATTGAAATCGAAATCATTCACCAAGTCGCCAAGTTGCGGTATATTCTCGCGCACACTGGGGCGCGGGTCGGGGCGACCATCTGTCTTCGGGTCTAGCCGCTGCCCGCCGAGAAAATCGTCTTCGATGAATTTCAGGTACGCGTCGAAACTGAGCGTCTGATGATCGATGTACCCTTTCTTGGCGTATGGGCTGATGACGAGACTCGGCACGCGCAGACCATAACCGTTTTCGTCCACTTTGGGTGGGACAACGTGATCGTAGAAACCTCCCCAGTCATCCCACGCTAGAAAAATCGCGGTGCTGTCCCACGCGGGTCCCTGCATGATCGAATTGGTCAAGCCCGTGACATACGCTTGCCCATCGCTGATCAATGCCGGCGGATGCTCGCTCGTCTTGCCATTGGGTACGATCCACGACACGGCAGGTAGTGTGCCGTCTTTTGCAGCCGCATAGAAATGATCGAGTGTTTGGATGTTGCCGAGTTGCATGTCCTGATGCACGGTAACGAACCAGGGCAGTGGATTCATAATGTTAGGCGTCCCAGCTTTCTGCGGCTTGGGCGCGCATAACATCTGATCGTCTTCGCAGTCGGGCAGAGTCCCCTCCGCCACGTAGTACGCCCAGCTCATCTGGTTCTTGTGGAGCAGATAGGTGAGGTCCGTCCACGTATAATCCGGCTGGCGCGCCGTCATACGTCCAGTAATTCGGAATCTCGCGCGCATCATGCCACCCCATCGCGTCGGGCGCGGGTTGTGTTTGTGAACAGGGTTGGTCTGACGACTTAGCGCACACGACCTTGCGCCCGGCTTCTTCCTGCCGAATGAAACCATCCATCTTGCCGCCGTCGATGTCCGCAGTCGCATCGCTCGCGGCGTGCGGTCCGCCGAGGTTCTTGTCGTTCGGATCGTGGAATGGCTGGACGCATCGATGGGTGAGAGGATCGGGAACGCAGACCGTTGGCACGCCGTTCCGCATCGGGATGCCATCCACGCCGGGGTACGTGCCAAAGTAATTGTCGAACGAGCGATTCTCCTGCATGATGATGACAACGTGTTTGATCTTGCGAATGCCTTCATTGGCAGTTGCCGTTTCGGGCACTTAGCGACGTGACCGTTGGCTTGGGCACTTGGAGCGGCGCGATGTTTGGTTTGAGCGGCTGCACCGGCGCGTCCGCTGTGGCTGTAGGCGTTGCCGAAGGTACGGTCGTCGGGCGAGGAGCTGCTGTCAAGACCCGCGCAGGCGCAGGAGACGCGCATGCGGCGAGCCAGGCGAGTAGAACAATAGCAATGCTTGATCGACGTATGTTTTTCGCAGTGATACCGCCTCTGCCTGTACTCATTCTAGGTGAAGATACTCCAAGAATGAGAACAATGCAAATACCTCGCAACGGCGCAAAAACATGCCGTCGCAATCTTTGCAGAAATCGAAGAAAAACCGGGGCGCGCCAACCGGAAACTGGTTGAGCGGTAAACCAATGCGGGGTCGAACCAAACGTCGTGACTCACTGGTCGATCTGGGTTAGCCCGCACATTCCGTAAGACAGGTGGTGATCGCTCGGGTCTCTGCCCGTGTGAAGGGTTTGCATGAAATCCGGCTCGCTCCAATTGGACACGACGCCTGCGAGGTCGGGACCAGGAGTTTTGGCGTATGCCAGCATTTCCTGACCATTGATGCCAGAGTCATCCACGATTTCCGATGGCATCAAATCATTCCAGTTTTGCACCTCCAACTTTACTTTCGGCTAACTTGAATTGGGTGTAAGCTAGTGGGGGTCTCGAATCCCAGCGGAGGACCTCGACTCCATGAGCCAGCCGATTACCCAAACGATGACCTTATTGTGCGATGTGGTGCAGACCTTGCCGGTGGGCATGAACCTCGCGTTGTTGCACCTCCTGTGGATGATGGTCAGCGGTCGCCTTCTGGTCAGCCGGGGCGCGGTCATCCCAGGTCTGCACGATCTGGGGCTACCCGACGCCGCCGTGCGGCGAGGTTGGCAGGCCCTACGGCGAGGGGGCTGGAGCATTGGCGAATTGATTGTGAACTGGGAAGCCACCGTACTCCACGCTGGACGTTGGCAACCCCGTTATCATGCGGGCTACTGTGCGGTGGCCGTAGACCTGACAGGCTTTTGGCGTCCCCGCCTCCAGAACTGCCCGACCACTCATTACGATCATCGAGCCGGCAAAGCGCTGCCCGCCATCGTCTTGGGACTTGGCGGACGCGTGGGTCAAATCGGTCAACAACGGTTGCGCTTGCCGCTCGCCATCCTGCGCACCGAGCCGACCCAGCCGAGGGAGACGAAGTTGATGACCGTCCTGGTGGCGAAGTTCAAGGAACTGATGCAACCGCAGGATATCGCGGTGGAGGCGATTCAGTGGTGGTGGACGGCCTATGGTCAGTTCGATTATCCGCATGCACCGGCTTTGCTCATTCTAGCGGATGGCGGCGGAAGCAACGGCTATCGGACGCGTTTGTGGAAATACACCCTCCAACATGGTTTCGTGAATCCCCATGGCTTGGAAGTGACCGGGTGTCATTATCCAACGGGCGCATCAAAATGGAATCCCGCTGATCATCGTCTCTTCAGCTTCATCAGTTGCAACTGGGCAGGCCAACCATTGACCAGTTACGATAAGATGATTCATCTGATTGAGGCGATCCGCACGGACACAGGTTTGGTTGTTAAAGCCACGCTGACTCGGAAAGTTTATCTGACCAAAATCAAAATCTCGAAGGAACAAATGGCGGCTTTGACTCTGAACAAACATGCGACACTGCCACAATGGAATTACACGATCAAACCACTGCTCAAAAATCGATAGTTATTTTTGAGCGGCCCCTAACAGCATGAACTTGAACAGGGTCCTGAATTACGTCGGTGCCAAGTAGAACTGAACCGCCTTGGTTGCTTACTTTTGGGCAGGAAGCCCCTTGACAAATTCGCTATAGGATGCTGCTCTGGTGGTTACACAAGTGCCAGGGTTAGGTAACGCGTGAACATGTATCTGAATCTGTATCAGGCGAAAGCGGATCAGAGCGATTCACGCGACCCGATACAGTATTTCGCCAGCGTGCGGCACGACCAGGATCCCTTCTGCCTCGCGGTGTTCCCATTCTTTCGGATCGATCATCCGATAGTCCGCGTAGCCCAGGTTTACGCGGCGACAGCGTCCTTCCGGAATCCCGGTCGCGAGCGTGACCCGGATGCGCGGAACTTCGAAGCCGGCCTCGTACGTGCCTGATCCTTTGACATGAGTGCTGTGCGCCAGAATTGCGCCCGGCACGTCGCTAAAGCGGTCCCACTGCTTTAGGATATAGTCACGCACGTGATAGCCCACCTGATCGATCAGCTTGCCGTGCGTATAGGAGATCTCGGTGATCTGTGGCGCGTAGATGATGACTTCGCCGCCGTCCGCGATGACGGGCTCGGTCTTGTACATGGCCTTGGCGGCCGTCCACAGGTCATCGTACATCGTGGATGGGACGGATAACACGCGCTTGAACGGATTCGGCACGGTGATGATGTTCAGCTTAGCCGACAGGTCGGCTGCCGCGCTCCATGCTTCGACCGGCTCACCGATGTAGAGACCGTGTAGCGCGTCGCCTTGGAGCACCATTGCGAGGCAGACGACGGGCGTACTAACGAACTCCGCCGCGCGATGGATGACGCGTCGGACCGGCGTGTCTTTGACGCCGATCGTGCGTAAGCTCGTCACGAGCGCGCCGAGCCAATGCGTCGCGTTTAGGATCTCGGGGCCGCCGATGCCGGGGACAAAGTATTTGTACCCGCCGGAGAAGCCAGCGACCTCGTGCGGAAATACGGGCCCGCAGATGATGACGTGATCGTACTCGTTAATTAGTCGGTTGAGCCGCACAGGGACATCGCCATTGATCAATCCCCCGGTGAGCCGTTCCATTTCTTCGGACGAGATCGTGCCGACCAGGCGCAGTGCTTCGGACTCGTCCCAGCGGTGGTTGAAGATTTGAACATTTGGGTAACGCACGGTGCGTTCGGAAGCGGGGATGCCGACTAGACGATCGAGAGCTTCTGATGGCATGGGTGGGTGCGTGCCGAGCGCGATCAAATAGTCCAGCCGCGCAGCGCGCCGCCCTATCTGTTCATAGAGCAAGCGGAACATGAGCGGAATCGGCGCCGTGCGCGTCCCGTCCGGTATGATGACGAGGACGTGTTTGTGGTCAATCGGGAGCGGGTCGAGACCCGACGCGAGGATGGATTCTACGTCATCGGCGGTAAGCCATGCAGCGACCGAACCTTTACCAATCATTTGGCATCCTTTCCGTGATCACTGTACAGGGCGAGCAAAGGTTGACCTCTTCGCCGTAATCGCTCTCGGGAGATTATGCCTTGGACTCTAGCGCGGATCCTTCGCGAGTTCCCAGGGCTCGCCGTAGCTCTGGATGCGCGGTCGCCAGGAACGCCGACACAAGTCCGATCAGACATAGACCACCGCAAAGATAAAAAACGGCATCGAGTCCCATGAGGTCGGCGACAATACCACTGGTGAGCGGACCGATAAACATTCCAAACGCATAGGCGGCCTGGAATATCCCCATCGCCGAGGCTCGTTTGGGGGCAGCGACGGCTTGAATCGCCAGGTCCATGAGCATTGGAAGCAATAGCCCGCGCCCACTTCCTCCCACGACCTGCAGGAGAGCGAGTAGACCGATGCTCGGAACGAACGGTGTAGCCAGGATGGCGAGCATCACCACAGCCAATCCAGTCAGCAGTGCTGCCCGCAGTCCTAGGAGTCTGATCAGGCGTGGAGCAAAAAGCGTAGCGATGCCACAGCTCAGTAGCGCGGCCGCGGTGAGCAATCCCAACTCGGTGCGCGTTGCGCCCAGACGCTCTGCCAGAACTGGCGTGAATCCAAGGACGGTCGCGGTGGTCGCAAAGTACAGGATGATTCCCACTCCACTGGCGAGCAAGAGCAACGGTGCCTTGACGATCTGCGTCATCCATTTGAGGTTCACGTTCATCGACGAGGTGGTTGGATCCTCCGGGGCGAAGCACAGGACGATTGCGGCAATCAAGCTAAGCCCAACCGACACCCAAAAAGGGGC
>VFSW01014543.1_pt1 | contig 10870 bp, 18 predicted proteins | sample 5358111 | NCBI WGS metagenome assembly VFSW01 (sample SAMN11554181, study PRJNA540505) | mine drainage metagenome | isolation source: sediment from site ElyBrook_90M | place: USA: Ely Copper Mine, Vershire, VT | collected 2017
AAGATTCGCCGCCGGCCGCCTCGTCGCCTTCGCCGGCTCCGGCCGCTTCGCCTTCGTCCGGCGTGAGAAATTCGATAATCGAGCGGCGCAGTTCCTCGAACCATGGCGCGTACTTTGCGACATCGGGGTTTAGCTGCGCTAGCTGAATGATCGCGCCCGAATCTTTCAAGCGCGCTAGCAAGTCTTCCTGCGTAACGAAGTCCGGCAGATTGTCGAGCAGCACTTCGGCGTAGAGTTCCGGATTCTTACCGCGCGCCGCTTGATGACAGAGCATGACCGTCTGCGCGCGCAGCCAGTTCAATTGCTTTAGCATTGGTTCGCCCTCCGTGACCGGTTGAGTTTGCCCGGCCGGCTGTGGCGCCGCAAGCGCGGGCCGCGCTGGCCCTGGCTGTGTCGCCGCCGGCACGGCCGTTGCCTGCATACTGCGCACCATTTCTATACCCTTGCCGGCGAGCCCCATCATCGATTCCTCGCCGCCGGCAAATTCCTTGCCGAGTTCGATACCCTGCAATAGCAGCTTGACAGCTCCGCCTTCGTCCGACTTCGGATTGTCGCGATTCATTTCGCGCATGACCGCGAGCAGTTCAATCAGCGTCGGCTGTGTCGGAGCGGCCGGCGGCGGGCGCGATAGAAGCGCGGTCAGCGTGTCACTTTGCGATTTGAATAATTGCATCATCACATTCATCATCGGCCCGCCGGAATTATCACCCTTGGCCGCTTGCAGGATCGCGGCCAAGTCCGCACTAGGACCGGCCATGCCAGCCGGCGCGGCAGACTTCGGCAAGTCCGCAATCGTCACCCGCTTAGAACCCGCGTACTTGTTCCCGGCCGACAGCGCTGTGATCCGGTAGAGTCCGCCGCCGAAATTATCGCGCACCGTGTCGAGATTGAACGTCTCGCGCTCGTAGTCCTGGCAATACGCTTCGCGCTCGCCGGGTTTTGTCGGCAGTCTGTAGACGCGGAACCTGATGCTTGCTTCGCCGCCGAGCGCGAGCAATTCATCCATAATGTCCATCTGTTCCGGCGTCGGCTCGTCGCCTCCATTTTCTATCACGATTTCCCGTTCCGCCGGGACTTCGATTTCCTCTGTCGTCACCACTTTTTTGCGCGCCATGTACCCTATTCCCTATTGTTAATCCCGCTGGCAATATCCGCAAAATGCGGACGAAAATATCCGATTCAATTCGCCTGATCGTTCGCCGCTTCGTCGTCGTCAGCAAATAGCCCGCAAGCAGTATAGTCCGCCGGCATCTGCGGGCGCATGTTCATGCCCCCGACAATCTGACCGGCATTCATGATCGGCACGACGATCGGCGGGGCGCCGTGACACATTCCGAGTCTCTGCGCGCCGATGATCGGCTTAGGTCCGGGCGGCATGAGCCGCCAGAATGCACAATCGCCGCAGACTTCAAATATCGGTTTGCCCATCTTGTCTACCCTCCACAAATGACGATTGAAGTCTACTATTGAATCTTTTTCCCGGTCCCATCGTATTCTCCTGATCGCAGGAAATATCCTAGCGTGATTGTGCGGACCGGCATTTGCGCCGATCGCGCGTACTGCCGAGCTTCCAACAATGACCCGAAGTTCGCGACCCGCACGAAGTCACCGAATGTTCTTTTTTCGACCCCGTAGCTGATAACCGTGTTCTCGCTGGCAATGTCGGCGACAATCCGCACCGCGCCGTCGTGTAGATCGATGTCCGGCATTTCTTTATGACTTTATTTCGTCAATCGAATATGCCGCGCGTTTGCTGTACGCCTTCGATTCCGACACGTAGCGATGCTTGATGATCGCGAACTCGCGGCCAATGTATCCTCTCCCCGGATATGCCTTCTCTAAAATCTCTAAGACATCCGGCGGCAATGCGAACTCGACGCGCGAATGCGTGTCCAGATCCACGGCTGGCAGAAAATACTTTCCGGCGCGGCGCGCGCCGATCGAACCATCCAAAAACAGAATCCGTCTCTTGAGATCGAACGGCAACCGGAGAATCGGCGCTACCACAATTCGGACGGTTTCCGTCGGCACGTCCGCTCTTGTGTTCTTTTTCGGCGGCTGGCTCTTTTTCGGCTTTGTCATATTCTAACCCCTATCGCGGCATTATTGCCGGATCGGGACTTTACGCTCACTAAATCAAAATGGGAAGCGCCACTCTTTCAGCCGGCGGCGCGTCAGACCCGGAAAATACCAAAGTGATTGGTCAATAATCTTTCGGTCGGCTTCGGATAATTCCGCCGTTTCTTTGCACTTGTAACAGTATCTCTTACCCTTAAAGAGCGTCCACCGATGCCGGCATTTACTCATGTACCACTACTCATATACCACCGGCAAGTACGCCTACGATTATTCCGGCTAAATACCCTCCGATGTCTCCGGCCGAATCCTCGACGGTTTGCTTTGGCGTCTCATACTTCAAGTCAAACCAGAATTCCTTGGCGGCGGCGAGCGCGACGGCCAGGATGGCCGTTGGCAGCGCCGGCAATCCGGCGCGGATCGCCGTCGCCACTACAAAGGCGGCGAACCAGCAATGCGCATTGAACGCGACAAAGCCTGGCGATGGCCCTATTTTCCCGATCCAAGTCGCAAACCTTGTGACATTTGACATAGCCCCTCCATCAGTTCGGTCCATATGTACTCGTTTCGCGAGAATCTATCCAAAATTCGGGATTTCCGTTATCCTGGTCTGAGCGTACAGTTAGTGACACGAGTCCAAGGGGGGAGAGAGGCCGGGACGAAAGCACCGCAGACTGCGGGAATTTTGTAATCCCATCTGTCGGCACGATGGCCCCGGCCAAAACACCTTGACCCTCATTCATCCGCTCCGTTCGTTCCGAAAAATACCCCTGCAATGATGACCCAAATTCCGAAGACGATGATTTAGATGCCGCGCATCTTGCGATTCTCCACGTTTTCTCGTGCGTCTCTATTCCGCCTTCCGCTCCCCGGATGCCGACCAACTGCGGGCCGCGCCGCTCATCGTATTGATTGCACTCTCCGGCGTCTCTAGACCATAGCCCAAGCGTACCTGCCCGGCCAGCATTGATTCCCCCGATGCTTCGGATGAACTCCGCCCATTCTCCGGCGTCGGCCGCGATCCGCGCCGCCTCGATCGACGGCATCGCGACCGGCTCGCGCATCCGCCGGCATTCTCGATAGATAGTCACCTGCGGGCCGCCTATCTGCTGAAACTGTCTGATTCCATGCAATGACGCCCAGGCTGCTACCCGGCGCGCCGTCACCGTTGCATTGCGCCGGCCTGACGCTTCGGCCGGCGTCTCGTCCTGACGCTCGTCCGCTTCCAGATCGTCACCGACATCAAAGCCGTCGATATTTTTAGCGACGTACTTCGCTAGGTATCCAGCGGCAGATCCTTTCGCCCGGTCAATGGCTTTGAATTTAATTCTATGATCCTTAGCTCCGGCGTCTCTGCCACCTTCGGACAGCCAATGGCCGGCGAGCACTTTGCGCAATAGCTTTCTACGATTCTCCACCGTAAAGAGCACCATATGCCAATGCGGAGTCCCGTCGTGATGCGGCTCGGCGATTCTGAATCCATAAACTGTTACCCCTTTTCGTTTTAATTGCGCTCGCGAGCGCGCCCACATTTTTTGCAGCCATGCCTGCGCGCCTCGCACGGTATGCCCGGCGTAGTTCGGGTTTGGCGTTCCATCGATGCCCGTTGCGTGAAATTCGCTCGGCGTCGTCAAGGTTATGAACTCGCCGACATGGCCTTGCTCGTCCGCTATTTCCTCAAACCCACGGAGCCTCGTCATGAGTTCCACGCGGCGCAAGGCTGGATTCGCTTGGCTCGCCTCGCGGACACTCCATAGTGACAATTGATCGCCGGCATCGGATATTGCCGTGCATTCCTTTAACCATCGCTCGGTTGCGTCCACCTTTTGACGATGCGCCCGGAACGCGAGACCGCTTACATAAATCGACAGGCGACGCTGCACGAGCCCGGCCTTGCGCGTCGCGTGCTCCGCGCTCCTACCGAATAAAACTATCAGCCGGCGCCGCCAGAATTTCACCGTACACGCGCGACGAACGCGGCCCCTCGCGTTACCGTATCTCGTCACGGCCGGCGGCATGATTGACTTCGCCGCGCAGAATGCCTCGATCCATTTTATCTTGGCGGTCCATATCTTGTGCTCGCCGTTTTCGTTCGCATAGCGAACGCGGTACGCCGGATAATTCTTTAGGCTCGCAAACCTCTGACACACTTCGGCGCACTTGCTCGCGCGCGAATCTATCTCGTGATAATCAAAGGCCACGTCCACATGTTCGGCGAGCAGATCGCCGACGGCTCCGTGCAAGTCAGCCATGACGCGCCGCTTGTGCGACCAGTCTTCCGGCGGCGGCGCAATGTCAGAGAACGGATCGCCTTCAAGCCGGCGCCAGAATTCGCCGCGCAAATGTTCCTTGAGTTCGCGGGGAAGTTCCGCGAGCCGCGGCGCCGCGACATCATGTAGCAGTGTCGGAGCGCGCCGCTCCGGCATCCCCGTCACGTATACCCGGCGCTCCGTCCAGTGCCGTTTCGAGTAATACCGGCCATACCTCGCCCGCGGGCGCGGCGGCGCTTCGTCTGACTCGATTAGACCGGTCACAATTTCCCTTCGCCGCGGGATCTGGCAAATTGCGCGAATCTGGATTGACTTGTGCGGCCGGCGGTTTTATGCTTGCCACCGGTAGTCGCGTCCTGTTCGCGCATTACCAGAGCTTCGTGGCTCATGTAAAGGCCCCTTCACCGGGGCCTTTGCATTTCTACGCGATCACACTGCGTGGCGCAAGGCCGCCCGACTTGGCACAGACTTTGCATTGTGCAATATTCGTGCCATAATCGCTCCGTGGCGCCGTGCGATCGGCGGCGCGAGCATCGCGAAAGCGCATCGCGTCGCCGATCGATTAACCTCTCAGGATGCGCCAGGCGCGGCGATCGGCACCGCCCCGCTACCCACCACCCTCGACCATAAAAAGGCCGCCCGAAGGCGGCCAGTGTTGCGGGAATTCCCGCGCGTGGAGTAAACGCGCGGGAGTATCCGCTAATCCGCTTGCGGCGGGTTGCAGTGTGCGCACGGATCGGCGAAGTCTATGCCGTGGACGCATCGTTGCGTTGCCTCCACCAATGCCGCCGCGGGCGGCTGCGGGCCGGCCGCGGCGACATCAACGCGCGCCGGCGATAGCTCCCCCACGGGCGTCGCGCCGACGCGCAAGGCCGCGCGCGCCTTGGCGTATTGATCCGTGTCGCGCTTCGGATCTAGGTCCGGCAGTTTCGCGGCGTCGCGGATTACTCCGCCCTGAACGATCGCGAGCAAATACTCGCGGCTCGCATCGTCAATGGTCAAAAGGTATTGCATTGGTTAATCCGCCTGTTTGCTGTAAATCGAACTGTCACTCATGCGCGCAATGATGTCGCGAATGCCGGCGAGGTCCACGGAATCACGGCCGCGCGGGATCGCGCGGCGCATGTCTTGGAATGCCTGAGCGCGTGCGAGCGCGGCGACTTCGGCCGCGCTCGTCTGTTCTCCCTCGTCCACATAGGATGCGGCCGCATTGATGCTCTTCGCCAGATTCAGCGCGACCCGCCGGCCGCCAGATACCGCTATCACGGCCGCGATCGTCTCGCCCGCGAATAGCACCACGTTCCAGCCTATAGAGCCGTCCGTAAATGTCTCTTGGCGCGGCTGCGCGACCTGTTCTTGCTTGCTCATTTTCCCGCCTCCTTTTCCGCCGTAAATGCGCGCACCCTCAGAGACAATCGATCAATGCTTTGGGCCGTTTGTTTTTCCAGCCATGCCGGCCCGCGCTGATTACGTAATTGCTGCAATTCCGGCGAGTAACCCGCGATCCCTTCGCCCGCTCGCGACCATGCTTCGTATAGCTTTTTTTTCCATGATGGTCGCGGCCTCACGCGATTCGCGCCATTGTCTGAGATCCAAACCCAACTCCAAAGCGCGAGAATTTGCGCGTCCGTTAATTTTACAATCATATTTGTCTCCGTTGATTGAGAAAGGCGCGGCCGCGAGCGCCGCGCCTGGTTCACGTTCCCGCCCGTTAGGCCGCGAGCTGCAGCACCTTGCCAGCTATCCGTTCAATTTCCACGCGAGCATCTTGATTAGCATACCCTCTAGCGTATGCCGTGATACCCGTTGCCGCATCCCATAGCGATTCAATCGGCCGCCCTTCGTCGGCGACATGAGCGAAGGCTATCGCTTCGGATTGCGTCTTCGTGAATCGCGCAGCCAGGAATTCGGATACGTCTTCGATACGCGCCGCCTTGGCATCTGCAATTGCCTTGACGATACCCACCGTCGAGGATTGCGAATACCGCTCGATCGCTGGTGCCACCTCCTCGATCCACCGATCGGGCGCGCCGCTCGAATGGCGCACGCTGATCTCCTGATAGCCGTCGGCACCCCAAATCATGCGATTGCAGCAAACATAGTCGAAAAGAAACGTTGCAATGCCTAGCGTCGTCTTCCCCGTCTCAGAGTTCCAGACAAAAAACCCGCGCGCCATTTCGCCTGATTTTCCGTCTCGCCGATTCGGTACCTCGATCCGATTCTGTTCATCCGCCAGGAATACGAACATATCCCGATCCGATGCGTATAGCGTCGTATTGGCTTTCGTTACCTCGACCGCTTTGCCGAACTCGCCAGGGACGCGAAAGGCACCCGTCACTCCGTCGCCGAATCGGCCGCGCAGCGCGCGCACAATGTCGGCATTCCAGACGCGACCATAGTTCGGTCCCGTTACCGCGCGAAGTTCGGGCGCTCCGCCATTCTTGTAGAGCATGACCCCTAGTTCCTCGACATCCCGATGCACGAGCCCGTAATTGATGCAATCCGCGGCGAGCGGTGCGGGTAGGTCGCGCAAATAGCCGACAGGCGCACCCGCGCGCTGTGCGAGTTGACCGAATGCCCAGTGCGTAGGAAACACTGCGGCGCCGTTCGGCCCCTCGATCGCGATGCCCTTGGCATCGTTCTCGATCGGCCGGCACGTCAATGCGCGCGAGGAAACCACGCGCGCATTGCTGTAGCCGCGGGCCGTGTCTAGGGACGATTGCATCGCGTCGAGCGATACGAACCGCTCATCATCGGGACGCGCGCGCCATTGGTGGGATGCAGCGCTCGTGAAATTCTGGCTTGTTACTGTCATGTACATTTGCTTACTCCGTGCTATTTGTTATCCGTGCCTAATTGGCACGGTTACACTATATTAGCACTAGAATGCGGAAATGGGGACTTCGTCACAGAATGGGAAAAAAATCGCGTTTCGTCTCTTTTATGTCAACCCGTCGCGTGGATCTCTGAAATATTATGTTAAACGTGCTCGAGGCGGAGGCCGGCTAAAAAAATGGCCGCACGTGCGGCCCGGTCTAACTCAACATCCTATCGATCGCGCGCAGCAGCCAGGCGAACCAGGCGACTACGCGGCCATAAAACCCGTCGGGGCCGACGGTATCTCGGCGATCGTAAACAGAGCCTCGATCGACCAGGCCGAATCTGCCGGCCCTTCGGCCTGAGCCGCAGCGGCATAGCTGCCGGGTTTGATCGTACCGAACACGGAGAGCGGCGCCGTAGTGCTACCCGCCGGCACGTTGGCCGTGATCGGATAGATGCCCGCGACGCTCCCGTTTGCGTTCACGTCGCGCAGACCGAGCAGGTAGCCAGTGATCTCGCCTGCGGCGAGCGGCGTCCCGTCGACGTTCGTTGTGGGATCTACCCACGTCAGTTTTGTCGGATTCACAGTATTACTCCTAGCTATTGAATTGCATCGCCGGCATCGCGCGCGTCGCCGCGGCTACAGCTTCCCTCCTATCCATTTAACGGCATCCTCTACATCCACGACAACTCCGCGCGTCGTCGCGATGAGCCATGCGGCGACCCGGTTGATGTTCTGGCCCTGGACGTGAACCATGTCACGCGCGGTCGCGATGTTCCCGGCGACTTCGAAGTTGGGGTGCGTGATGATATTGCCGGCGGAGTCTCGGACTTCTCCGGTGCTCGTCTTTCCTGCCGGCGCTTTGTTCGCCGCGGCGTCGGCCGCGACGCTCCGCCACATAGCATGCGACCTGGCATCGCGCGCGTCGAGTTCGGCGATCCTTTCGGAAACCGTCAATTCTGAATCGTTTACGTTTTCGGCGTTCATTCGACTATTCTCCTTTGTCGAGCCATTTGGAGCGGTAATGCTTGCAAATCCGTGTGTATCGAATCGATCTTAATGTCCGTCTTCACTATCGAGAGCCGGAGCGATTCCCGATCTTCCACCATGCGCTGCTCGATCCTCTTTAGCGTCTCGTGCGCTTCCTCTGCACGCTTGATGCACAGATATCCGACGTACACGAGCGCGAACACCGCGCCCGAGCCGCCGGTATGAATTAAGTTCGTAATGAATTGCAGCGTTTCGTTGCTCATCAGGACCCTTTGAATGTCTTGATGACATTGCCGATATTAAGTGACGTTTTCTCTACGCTGCGCCCGACAACGTAACCTCCTAGACCAATTTGCAAAAGCGTCCACGCTTGCCCGGCGAGCCGGAAGGGTAGCCAGCCGAACGAGTCACAGACTACGAGAACCAGGAATGTCAACATTGTGATCGGCCGCCAGTTCCGGGCAATCCAGCTTTGCGACTGCGCCTCGGCTTTGATGATCGATGTTTTGGATTCGAGCAATTGTTTCTCGTAATCCATCGATTGACTTGCCGACTTAAATTGCGCCTGAATAACCGCGGCTTGTAACTGCGCCTTTTCGTCGCCGGATACCGTCAGATGATCTATGACATCGCTGATCGGCTTGAAGACCCCGGCAATTATGTCGAGAAAACCCACGGCACTATCTGCGTGCTGATTTTTGATTGAGCATCCATGCGAGGAAGGCGAGGCCGGCGCCGACATAGTAAATCGTCGGTGGCTGCATTAGCGAGTCATACCACGCGGGGCCGGCCGGCGGATTGAATGCGTTGACGGTAATCGGCGCGAGCGGCGCACCCCAACCGCTTGAACTCGGCGGGATTATCTGCGCGGTCACGTCTATCGGCGTGAGCGTCGTTTGCCCTAGCAGCCGGCCGTGTCGGTCATAGGTTCTCATTCAGCGCCTCAAATCGGCCCGTCTGCGCCGAATTATCCTCGATTACATCGACATCGACGCCGGGCGGCAGATAGCCTTCCTCTGTCAGCCACTCGATTACATCGTCCGTCTGATCCTTGTCGTCAAACTCGATAATCGTATCCGGAAATTCCTCTGCAAAATCATCGTCCGCGTCCGATGTCCACAGCACTTCGCCGCCGAGCGTGAGCGTCGCCGTGCCGGCATCGTCGATAACCAGCTCATAGTCCATGTCGTCACGCTCGATCATGCGACTTGCGGACCGCCCCCGGAGTTCACATTCGCGATGATCTTCGCCACGTAATTTTGCGTTTCCGCGAATGGGGGAATCCCGCTGTACTTCTCGACCGCGCCGGCGCCGGCGTTGTAGGCAGCGAGCGCGAGTGACCAGGAGCCGAACTTGCGGAAGTTCGCCGCATCCGTCTGTGCCGCCGCACTGATTGCTTGCGCCGGATCGAACGGATTCACCGACGGGTAATATTGCGGCATGAGTTGCATCAGCCCTTGCGCGCCCACCGGACTCTGCGCGTTCGGATTGAAGCTCGATTCCTGCCACGCTTGCGCGGCAAGCAAGTCCGGCGGGATACCGTACTGCGCCTCTGCGTCATGGAGCATCGCCATGAGCGAATCGAATTGCGCCTGGCCGACCGCGAGAACCGCTTCCTTTTTCCAATCGCTCATGACGATAATTCCCCCGGTTAGAGCTGCGAGCAGGAGCGCTCCGCCGACCCACAGCAGCCAATCGTTACGGTTTGCCACCGGCAGCCGCCTTGTCTGCAGCAACGGCAGCGTCATGCGCTCCGGTCACTTTCTCGTACACGTTCGCGAGCGTGCGCGCGAAGGCGCCCGGCGCGTTCGCTTTCTCGACCAACTCTTTCAGCATGACGAGTTCAGCGGTGGAAAAATCTAATTGCATGGCGTGATCCTCTTACCAGGCCGGAATGTTGCGGATCGTACCATTATCGTCAATCGGTATCCATTTAGTCGGATTCCCGGCCGTCGGCCCGTTACTGATCGTCGCTATCTGCGCGCCGGCATTGTTCGTATAGGCGACGGAACTTGCCGCTAGCTGGCCGCTCGCATTGAGCGAAAGCAGATTGTCATTGCCGGCGGTATCGACCCAATGCAGCGCACCGGCGTTCACGTAGAAAAACCCGCCGCCCGTCGGCGCTCCGGCGCCCCGCGTGCCGTTGAAAATCTTTACCCCGTTGGTACATCCGATGCCGTCTAGATCAAGATTCGCGCGCGAATTGCCGATCAGCAGATTGCCATTTGATAGATTGCCCCACAGCAGCGCATATTGCGTTGGGTTGATCCACGTCGAAAGATCAAAAATGTCGTTCGAGTTGGCCGGGATCGCACTGCCGGAGCCGACGCCGACGGCAATGTTTCGCTGGCCCCAAACAACTCCATTCCCGGCGTTGGCGCCGAGAATCGTATTGAATGAGCCGGATGCGCCTATGCCGCATCCGACCATGACATTATTGCCGTTGAGTCCGTCGATCCCGGTGTTTCCGATTCCACTGCCGAGATAGGTACTCCGCTCATCTTGATTGAGCGAGATGAGCGATGCGCAGCCTATAACGATTGACATCGTTGAGTTACTGCCTATGTCCTGCCAGGAACTTGTCCCGATGATGATATTGTCCTCGGCGCCGAATCCGTCGTAATTCGATCCGGCATTGAATCCAATAACAATGCTGCCACCCCATGAACCCGGATTGCCGTTGTTCGCTTGCTGGCCGGCGTTCTCGCCGATC
>VFSW01014544.1_pt1 | contig 10870 bp, 13 predicted proteins | sample 5358111 | NCBI WGS metagenome assembly VFSW01 (sample SAMN11554181, study PRJNA540505) | mine drainage metagenome | isolation source: sediment from site ElyBrook_90M | place: USA: Ely Copper Mine, Vershire, VT | collected 2017
CTATTTGACGATTTTAAACTATTGAAACAATTTATGTAAGTTACCAAATAACTACCCGTTTATTTGGCTCTCGGTATAACTTATCCTTCTTTGTAAGTTTAAAGGTACTATAAAAAGGAGAAAAGTTTGATAGTGAACCATTAATTCGTGTTGAGGCCGGTGAGTGCGGGTCGACGAGTATCAATGTCTTTCTAAACTCTGATCTGGACAGCTGACGCTCACACTGAGCATACCCAAAAAAGAAACGTTCTTCTGGTGTAAATCCAGCAATATATTTTCTTCCTATTTTTTTAAGATGTTTTTGATATGCATCAAAGGCAATTGCTAAGCCTCCAAGATCAGCAATATTTTCTCCAAGAGTTAATTTCCCATTCACTCGTATGCCAGGGAGAATTTCATACGTGTTAAATTGTTGTTCCAGAAGTTTTCCTTTCTGGGTAAAATATTTTTTATCTTTTGAAGTCCACCAGCTCTTTAGATTTCCCTTATGATTAAATTTTGAACCCTGATCATCAAACCCGTGTGTCATTTCATGTCCAATGACAGAACCGATAGCAGCATAATTTATTGCATCATCAGCATATAAATTAAAAAAAGGAGCTTGGAGAATTGCAGCAGGAAACACAATCTCGTTTAGATTCATATGGTTATACGCATTTACTGTTTGTGGGGTCATGAACCACTTTTTACGATCTACTGGTTTCCGCAACCTTCGCATGGCTTTATGGTGTTTAAATTTACTTACACGTAGTACATTTCCAAAAAAATCTTTCTGTTTAATAACTAGCCCAGAATACGTTTCAAATTGAGCAGGATATCCTATCTTACGGTTCATAGCCCGAAGCTTCGTGATAGCATGTCTCTTGGTTTGTGGTCTCATCCACTCAAGTTTTAAAATGCGTTCTTCATATACCTTGAATAAATCTCTTACCAGAGTATCCATTATTTTTTTTGCGTGAGCAGTGAAGTAGTGATCTACATAAAGCTTCCCAAGTGCTTCCCCGACGCTTCCATTTACTGTCTCGAGAGCTAAACGCCAGAGAGGTTTCATTTTTTTAGTACCAGTAAAAACTGTTCCATAAAAATGGAAATTTTCACGAACGAATTTATCTGAAAGTAGCGGAGCACTCTCATTGATAAGATGCCACTGCAGATATATTTTCCATTTCTCAAGCGGCAAGGAAGTTAAGAGTATACTCATTTCAATAAAAAATTTTGGTTGAGCGAGATTAACTTCTTTAATACTATTTGCCCCTATCATTTTGAAATAGTATTTCCAATTGATGTGTGAGATATCATGAGAAAGTTTTGTAAGAGATAATTTGTGATATGTTTTTTCAACGTTACGGATTTCTTCTTTTGACATAGATGCTTTGGCCAGTGCAGTCTCAATCTCCATAATCACTCGTGTCGCTATAGAAATTTCTTTTGAAGAGAATCCAGCAAGAAAAAGCAATCTTTTGATGTGTATGCCATATGCCTTTCGCACACGTCTGCACTCGTGGCTGCCACTTAAGTAGTACTCTCGTTCGGGCATACTTAAGCCCCCTTGCCACAAAGTGAGTAAATATTTGTTGCTATTTTTAATATCTTGGTCAATAGCGTATATCCAAGGCGCAGCGCCACCATAGCAGTGTGCGTGAGCTATATATGCAAGCAGCTCTTTTTGTGAGGATATTTTTTGTATGTCTGATCTCCAATGGACGATAGGTGTAATGGCAAGAGTATTCCGAAGATTCATATTTAATGCGGAAAGATACATGTCTCTTACGAGTTGTTTTGGACTGCCAACATGGACAGACTTAACCTTTACTAATTCTAAAAGAATTTTTTTTAACTGCCGCTCTGTTTGAAAGCGCAAAATGGAAAAACTACCCCACGTTGTTTCTTCTGGGGGAATGGTATTTTTCTTAAGCCACATACCGTTTGCAAACTGATAGAAATCATCCTGCGGCCGTAGGGATTGATCAATATTCCTTATCTCAAATCCCCATCCTTGTCGCCTTATTTGTTTATTCATAAGTAGTAAGAATATTTCAGATGATACCCTAAATGTCGAGAAATTGATAAGATTAGACCATGGACCTTAATGAAGTTCGTTCACGATACCTTGAATTCTTTAAACAAAGAAGGCATGTCATTATTCCGTCAGCTTCTCTTGTTCCTGAGAATGATTCCACAACTCTTTTTACTGGCTCTGGTATGCAAGCGCTTATGCCGTACTTCCTTGGAGCAAAACATCCATCCGGCAAATGTCTTACTGATTCACAAAAATGTTTTCGTACAGGAGATATCGATGAAGTTGGCGATACTAGTCACACGACTTTTTTTGAAATGCTCGGTAACTGGTCCTTTGGTGACTATTTTAAGGAGCAACAACTTACCTGGCTTTTTGAATTTCTTACTAATACATCTGAAGGACTTGGTCTTAATCCAGAACATCTCTACGTAACTGTGTTCTCTGGTGATATCAAAGAGAATTTACCTCCTGATACTGAATCCGCGCTAATTTGGAAGAAGCTTTTTAGTACTAAGAATATTTCTGCTAAGGAAGTTTCTAAAGAGAAAGAGGTGCAAGGAGGTAGAATTTTTTACTATGGTTCAGAAAAAAACTGGTGGAGTAGAGCAGGCACCCCAACTCAGATGCCGGCGGGCGAACCAGGAGGTCCTGATTCTGAGGTTTTTTATCGTTTTAATAGGGCTCATAATTCAGATTTTGGAAAGTACTGTCATCCCAATTGTGGTTGCGGTCAATTTATTGAAATTGGTAATTCAGTATTTATGCAATACGTTAAAAATATTCGAGGATCTTTTGATATTCTTCCAACACATAGCGTTGATTTCGGAGGTGGTCTAGAACGACTTACTATGGCAACTCAGAGCAATCCAGATATTATTGTCGTTAGCCACAAACCCATTTTGGAATATCTAGAAAAAGTTTCTAATAAGGCATACAACCCTGACACTCATGAAGCTAGATGGTTTCGTATTATTTCTGATCATATGAAAGCAGCAGTATTTCTTATTGCGGATGGGGTTACTCCTACAAAAACTGACAGAGGATATTTTGTACGCAGATTAATTCGTCGAAGTGTGCAGTACTCAGACAAACTTGGTATCAAAAGCAGTGGTTTTGCGAGTATCGTTCGACCCATAGCCAAGATGTATCAAGACACCTATCCTAGTCTTACAGAGAGAGCTTCCTTTATAGAAAAAACTATTACTGAAGAGGAGAATCACTTTAGGGTGGCATTCACTCGTGGACTTAGGGAGTTTGAACAGATTGCTAGTGTAACGAGAGAAATATCAGGAGAAAATCTTTTTACTTTAGTGACAACCTATGGATTCCCACTGGAAAGCATTAAAGAAATGGCCGAGGGGAAAAACATCTCTCTTGATGAGGAAGGATTTAGGATAGAAATGGAAAAACACCAAGCTCTCTCTCGCTCAGGAAGTGAGGCAGTATTTAAGGGTGGTCTCGCGGATCACTCAGAAGAAACAACTCGGTTACATACTGCGCACCACCTTCTTCTGAAAGCTCTTCAACTCGTACTCGGCTCTGAAGTAAAGCAACGGGGGAGTAATATTACGAAAGAAAGATTGCGTATTGATTTTTCTTGGCCAAAAAAAATAACTGAAGAAGAAAAGAGAGAAGTTGAACGAATTATCAATGAAAAAATTAAAGAAGATCTGCCAGTAATACAAAGCAAAATGACTCTCCTTGAAGCGGAGAACTTAGGAGCGGAACATGAGTTTGGTACGAAGTATCCAGAACGTGTCTCGGTATACTCTATTGGCCCCAAGGGAGCAACACAGGAAACCCCGCAATTTAAAGAAGCTTATTCAATTGAATTTTGTGGTGGTCCACACGTTACCCATACTGGAGCAATCGGAGGGACTCTCCATATTAAAAAGGAGGAATCTATCTCTTCGGGCATACGAAGAATCAAGGCGATACTTACCCCATTTTAAGTATCTTATACTATTTCTATGCCGCCATTGTTTAGAAGACGCTACGTCCAAGGCAAGACAGTTGTTATTCTTGACGTTGAGACAGGGAGTGTAGCTGTCACTCTCGCTCGCATCGGCGACGAAACGCCGGGTCTCTTTGCTGAAAAGAGAGATTCATTCTCTGTACGACTAAAACTAGGAGCAGATGCACTACTGCGTACAGTGAAGGAGAGTACGCAGAAGCTTCTTGTGCATGCAAGTGAGGTGGCTGCTCGTTTGCGAGGACATAAGAAAACATACTCCCTAGGTCAGATTGAAGGAGCTAGCATATTTCTCGCTCCGCCGTGGGTAAAAGTGGATCTTCTCTCTAAGGAACACCAACGTTCAACTGAGCTCAAGATTCTCACTGAGGAAACACGTTCTCAGATACATGCGCTTCTGGGCAATCTTCCAGTTTCATTTCATCCACACACAATCACAGTGCATCACCTGATTGAGAGGCTCGCATCGGACGAGGCCTACCTGGTCTGTACTATTACAGGAGAGATAACTGAACTGAGTGTTTTCTACCAAAGACAGATGGTAGCGTATGGAACCACCCCGATCGGTTTTAATGCTCTCTTGCGCACTCTTATCACGCACGGAAATATGTCCCACGCCGAAGCTCGTTCTCTTTTAGCTATTGAGGCCCCTACCTATACACATGAAACCTTCAATGCATTTGCAGAATATTTTTCAAGAAGTTTATATGACGCAGCCTATGGCTTACTAGGAACAAATTCACTCCCTTTGCATACTGTTTTTATCATTGCTCAGGAACCTTATGGTGAATGGTTTGCCAAAGCCTTGGTAGCAAATTCAACTATAAATTCACTCTTTAAAGAAGGCGGAGTGGTGCGTGCTCTACGGTCAGCGCATCTCTCTCAATTTGTGACTACGCATTCTCCCTATCCAGATTCCACACTTATGCTTGAGGCATTACTTGTAAATAGTGGTAGTATATAATTTTAAGGTATGCAAGACATGATTCCGCCGCAAGATCGTTCTATTCGTAATATCCCTATTAACACCAATCGCCAACCACCAAGAGAGTACAGTGACCTAGAGCGTCAAATCAGACCACCTCACCGCTCAGGGAGAAGGGCTATTTTTATCTGGGGAATTATTATTGTTGCGATATGTGCGGCACTCGGTGTTCTTCTTTCTACTGTATTTCAGAATACCACTATCGTTCTCTACCCACACACTCAAAGTATCACTCAGAATGTATCTCTTACCCTAGAGCCTGTTCAGAATGCTGGAAGCACTGCGTATCAAACGCTTTCTCTTACACGATCGGCGACAACCACAGTAACAGCCTCCGGTACGCAGTATGTCTCGACTGCCGCAAGTGGTGTCATAACTATTTACAACACGTACAGTACAAAAGCGGTAAAACTTGTGACTAGTACACGTTTCCAGGCGCCAAACGGAAACATATACCGTATTCACTCCTCGGTTACTGTTCCTGGAGAAACAGCCGGTATTGATGGAGCAACACAATCAGGCTCCGTGAGTGCTCTCGTGTATGCCGATAAGCCGGGGGCAGCCTACAATCTCACAAACCCAACAACGTTTACTATTCCTGGATTTAAGGGCCAACCCGAGTACACTGGTTTTTCTGCTCAATCTCAGGAGTCAATTTCTGGAGGATTTACTGGTAACGAACCTGCGGTATCAAAGTCTGATATGGCTAATGCAGAATCGTTACTTCAACAATCTCTTAACTCAGCGCTCGGGGGAGCAGTCACAGGAGGTATTCCCACTGGTTTTATCCTGATACCAGGTTCAGCTCAAACAACCTATACCGATATTGCTCAGGGATCTGCCAATGCAAGTTCTTCAGTAGTGACACTTTCTCAAAATGCAACTGAGAGTGCAGCTATCGTTCGCCAAACAGATCTCGCTTCAGCGGTAGCTCGGCAAGTGGTTGCCACTTATAATGGAGAGCCAGTTGATTTTGTAAGTCCTCCAGCGGTTGCTTTAGCAAGCAGTACCACCCCAAACATTACAGGTCCTCTTACTATAACTGTAATCGCGCCGCTCACACTCATATGGCAAATTAACCAACAGGCGGTGAAGCAAGCGTTACTTGGAAAACCGAAATCTTCATTTGAAAGTATTATTCAAGCATTTCAACCAAGCGTAGACCAGGCAGAAGCTAAGGTACGGCCATTCTGGTCTTCAACATTCCCAACTGATCCAAATAAAATATCTATCACTCTGTCACAACCGCAAGGCCAATGATCCTACTACCCATAAAATCGTTGACAGGTAAGATTAGACAGGGTAGTATGTTGCTCGTCGCCCGTAATGGATAAGGAAGTAGCCGAAGTGCTAGGCACTATAGAAGAAGCTTTGCCCAATACTCTTTTTCGTGTTTCTATAGATAGTCAAAGCAATCAAGAAGGAAACGAGAAAGAAATAGTACTCGCGTACCTGGCAGGTAAAATGCGGCTGCATCGCATCAGGGTTTTAGTTGGAGACCGAGTTGCTATACAACTTGATCCCTACGGCGGCAAAGGACGGATTATCCGTCGAATGTAGTCATGAAAGTGAAAACGTCTATAAAAGTGCGGTGTGCGAATTGTCGATTGGTTCGTCGCAAAGGACACATACACGTCATTTGCAAGAACCCACGGCACAAACAACGACAGGGGTAATAAGGTATGCGTATTTCAGGTATTACAATTCCAAATAAAGGACTTTCTTATGCGCTCACCGCTCTTTATGGAGTTGGATACTCTCGTGGAAAAGCAATTTGTATACAAGCAGGAATTGATCCGATGCGAAAGGCTGCAGAGTTATCCCAGGAAGAAGAAAATAAAATTCGTACAATAATTAGTACATTGAAACTTGAAGGTGATTTGCGTCGCGAAGTTGCTGGTAACATCAAGCGACTCAAGGATATTCAATCGTATCGTGGAGCTCGACACTTTCACCACTTGCCCCTTCGAGGGCAGCGAACTCGCACTAATTCACGTACAGTGAGAGGAAATGTTCGCAAGACTATGGGCTCAGGTCGTCGAAAAGTCGAGAAAACGTAGCCACTGATTTCACATTAACTGATATACCTATGGGTAAGAAACGAATAGTTAAAAAAGAAGGAGTCTCTGATGTACGCAGAGGCACATCTTCACGCATTCCTCGTCGTAAAATGGATAGCGGAGTTCTCCACATTGAGTCGACCTACAACAACACAAAAGTGAGCCTCGCTGATTTCTCTGGCAATGTGGTTCTGTGGTCTTCAAGTGGAAGTCTTGGTTTTTCTGGAGCAAAAAAAGGTACACCTTTTGCTGCAGCAAAAGTTGGGGAACTTATTGGAGAGAAGGCTGGCGCTATGGGAGTCAAGGAAGTGGCGGTTATCGTCTCTGGTGTTGGAGCTGGGAGAGAGTCATCTATACGTGCTTTCTCGACAAAAGGCATACACATTAACTCAATAAAAGATACCACTCCTGTTCCACACAATGGCCCACGTTCTCCCAAACCTCGACGTGTATAATTATTTTTTGTATGCAAGTTGGACCAAAGTATAAAATTTGTAAACGACTCGGCTCATCAGTGTTTGAAAAATGTCAGACACAGAAGTTTCAAGTTGCAGAGGCGAGAACACCTCGTCGTCGAAAACGTCGTGATAGCAGCGACTATAGTACCCAGCTTCTTGAGAAACAGAAGGCTCGATTCACATACGGTATTTCAGAAACTCAATTTAGTCGCTATGCACATGAAGCAATGGAAAAGAGAGGGGGGGACAGTAAACAAAACTTACTCGCACGTTTGGAATCGCGCCTCGACAATGTTGTATATCGAACAGGTTTTATGAAAACGAGACGCGCGGCACGTCAGCTAGTCTCTCATGGACATGTCACAGTAAATGGTCGACGAGTTACTATTCCTTCCTTTGGTGTTAAGATAAATGATGTTATAGCTATCCGCCCCGAAAGTAGGGGAAGTGCCTTGTTTAGAGATCGAGCAGAGGTGGCGACAGAGCAAAAGCTTCCCTCATGGGCAGTTCTTGATGGTCAGGGCTTTGTCGCAACAATGTCTGCTCAGCCGGACCTGAATGCATCGGAAGCCACGTTTGATGTGGCCAAGATCATACAGTTTTATAGTCGATAAGTGCAGCATTATTAATTAGTATTCAATGATTGAGTTATGATGGAGTACTCTATAACGCTTCCAAGTAAGCCTCGTGTTGTTTCTGAAGATGAGTATGAGGGTGTCTATGAAATAGACGGTTTGTATCCTGGCTATGGGCATACGCTAGGTAACAGTCTGCGTCGTATTATTCTCTCCTCTCTTCCCGGTGCTGCTATTACGAGTATTAAGGTAGAGGGAGTTGAGCATGAATTTTCAACGATCAATGGTGTTCGTGAAGACGTTGTCACTATGTTACTCAACCTCAAGAAGCTGCGCTTTGAGATGCTCACTGGTGATGTACAAACAGTGACTCTTTCTGTAAAAGGACCAAAGAAGGTTTCAGGAGCAGATCTCACTTTCCCAGGGCAAGTCCGACTTCTTAATCCAAATTCCTACATCTGTGAAATAACTGATAAGGGAACTCTTAATGCTGAGTTTCGTGTTGAACGTGGACTCGGGTATGTACCAAGAGAAATGCTTAAAAAAGAACGTGTGGATGTAGGTGAGATATCTCTTGACGCTATTTTTTCTCCTATTCGTCGTGTGAACTATGAGGTTGAGAATATGCGCGTTGGTGATCGTACAGATTTTAATCGCTTGCGTATCGTCATTGAAACAGATGGCACTCTCACACCTCGAACTGCGCTTGAGCAAGCAATTGAGATCATCATTACGCAGCTTAAGGCCATCATAGGATTTCGTGAGGAAGAGTTCCCAGTAACAGGAGGAGTGATCCAACCAGTTGGAGTAGCTACAGCGAGTGATGAATCTTCAACTGAAGCCATGAAAACTCATATCGAAGACCTTGAGCTTTCAGCTCGTGTGGTCACTGCTCTCGAGAGGGCGAATATTCGTACAGTTGGAGGCCTTTCACGAAAAAAAGAAACTGATCTTATTGATATAGAGGGACTTGGGCCAAAAGCAATTCAAGATATTAAAAGAGCACTTGCAAACTTTGGTATTGTTCTAAAGTAACTTTTCTATGCGGCACCACAATTCTAACAGAAAATTCGGCAGAGAAACGGGACAACGCCGTGCGCTCCTACGCTCTCTTTCCCGCTCACTTCTTCTTAAGAATCAGATTATGACCACAGAAGCACGAGCGAAAGAACTTCGTCCGCACGTTGAAAAAATGATCACACATGGCAAACGAGGGACACTTGCAAGCCGTCGAATACTCATAGCTGCTCTAGGAGGAGATGCTGCTACAGCAACAAAACTTATAAAAAAGGCGGATACCTATAAAACACGAAAAGGAGGATACCTGCGTATCGTGAAGCTTTCCCAACGCAAAGGAGACGGAAGCTCTATGGCAATTATTGAATTTGTATGAGAGCTATGACTATCACGATTGACGCACAACAAAAACCTCTCGGCCGTGTTGCGTCAGTAGCAGCTAAAGCGCTCCTCGGCAAACATACCGCACAGTTTGAGAAGCACACGGTTGCGCCTATCACGGTACGCATTGTGAATGCTTCAGGGATTATTATCTCTGGTGATAAAGCTCGAGGGAAAATCTACGTTCGCTACTCTGGATATCCAGGGGGACAAAAGAAGGAAACCTATGGAGCTCTCGTGAAGCGCCGTGGTCACAGGGAGGTTATTAGACGAGCGGTTCTTGGTATGTTACCGAAAAATCGTCTCCAAGCGAGACGCATTAAATTTTTAACCATTGAAGGATAACAGAGTATGCCAAAAGAGATACATCACCGATACATAGAAGCCGTAGGTCGTCGCAAAACAGCTGTTGCTCGTGCTCGATTTATGCCAAGTAACCGTACCGCGGTTACTATTAATGGCAAGGACGTGAACTCCTATTTTTCAACTGAACCCCTACGTGTGACAGCCATTGAACCACTCCTGAAAGTCACACTTCCAACCCAGTATGTTATTACTGTAATAGCACGCGGTGGTGGAATTTCAGGTCAGGCGACTGCTGTGAGGCATGCTATCTCTCGCATCATAAATTCTTATGATGGATCTCTACGTGGTATTCTTAAGAAAGAGGGATTCTTAAAGAGAGACTCTCGAGCCAAAGAGCGTCGTAAGCCAGGATTAGTTAAAGCACGTAAGCGTAAACAGTGGAGTAAGCGATAGGAACATATGGTATCCAAGAATACTTCAAGAGAAAATGATGAAGATTCAGAAATGAATGTCGTTCAAGATGAAGATGGTGAAGGAGATGCGGTAGCCTTAAAGAAGCTGCATGAAAAGCTGGCTAAGGTAATACAAGAAAAACAAGAGTACCTGGAAGGATGGCAGAGGGCACGTGCAGATTTTGTTAACTTTAAGCAAACTGAACTACGCCGGGAAGGGGAACTCAGGGAACGTATTACTAGTGAAATTGTTGAGGAATTTATTCCTATTTTTGACTCTCTTGGCATGGCTCTTCAGCATACAGACTCTAATTCTAGTGACTTAAAAAAAGGAATTACCCAGGTGTACCAGCAGTGTCTCTCTCTCCTTAAAAAATTTGATATAGAGCAGGTCGGCATTCCTGGGGAAATTTTCGATCCTAGACGACACCACGCAATCCGGGAAGAAGCTGTTAAGGATAAGTCCCTTGAGCATAAAATTGTGAATGTGCATCGACAGGGGTACCTTTATGGTGAAAGAGTAATTCGTCCGGCCGAAGTCTCTGTTGGTGTCTATACGCCCTGATTTGCATTATGAATAATTATTCATTAATATAAAGAGGTATGGCAAAAATTTTAGGCGTTGATCTCGGCACCACTAACTC
>VFSW01014545.1_pt1 | contig 10870 bp, 5 predicted proteins | sample 5358111 | NCBI WGS metagenome assembly VFSW01 (sample SAMN11554181, study PRJNA540505) | mine drainage metagenome | isolation source: sediment from site ElyBrook_90M | place: USA: Ely Copper Mine, Vershire, VT | collected 2017
ACCGTCACTATCCGGGCCTCGGTGGCGGACGTGGAAAAAAGCCTGATCCTTTCCGTGCTGCTGGTGATCGTGGTGGTGTTCGTGTTCTTGCGCAGCGTGCGCAGCACCTTTATTCCCAGCGTGGTCGTGCCGGTCTCGCTCATCGGCACCTTCGGCGTGATGTATGTGCTGGGCTACAGCCTGGACAACCTCTCGCTTATGGCCCTGACCATCTCCACCGGATTTGTGGTGGATGACGCCATCGTGGTGATCGAAAATATCACCCGCTACCTGGAGCAGGGGATGAACCCCTTCCACGCCGCACTCAAGGGGGCTTCGGAAATCGGTCCCACCGTGCTGACCATGAGCATCTCGCTGGTGGCCGTTTTCATTCCCCTGCTTCTGATGGGCGGCATCGTGGGCCGGTTGTTTCGCGAGTTTGCCGTGACTCTCTCGGTGGCCATCGCGATGTCCATGCTCGTGTCCCTCACCGCCACGCCGATGATGTGCGCCCACTTGTTAAAGGGCCATGCCACCCATAACTGGCTCTACCGGGCGCGCGAACGGGGCTTCGATGCGGTCGTCAATTTCTATGGCAAGACGCTCTCCGTCGTGCTTCGCCATTCCTTCATCACCCTGATGGTGCTGCTGATTACCATCGCCATGAATGTGTACCTGTACATTCGCGTGCCGAAGGGATTCTTCCCGCAGCAGGATAACGGCCGCCTGAGCGGCTCTATCGTGGCCGACCAGGACACCTCGTTCCAGGCCATGGACGAGATTCTGCTGCCCATGATCAAGACCGTGGCGGCCGACCCGGCGGTGGATACTGCCAACGGATTCTGCGGCGGCGGGCGCGGCGGCGCCACCAATTCGGCACGCATGTTCATCTCCCTTAAGCCCTTGGCCGAGCGCAAGATTACGGCCGACGAGGTGATCGCCCGCCTCCGGCCCAAGCTGGCTCGCGTACCCGGCGCCACCCTGTTCCTCCAGGCCAACCAGGATATCCGCGTGGGCGGCCGCATGAGTGCGGCGCAATATCAATTCACCATGCGCGGCGATAACCTGCAGGACCTGGTGCAATACGCGCCCGAGATGTATGAGCGGCTGCGCCGGATTCCGATCATCGTGGACGTCAACAGCGATCAGCAGGATAGGGGTCTCCAATCCATGGTCACTTATGACCGCGCCACGGCCGCGCGCTTCGGCATCTCCCCGCAGTTGATCGATAATACGCTTTACGACGCGTTCGGCCAGCGCCAGGTCTCCACCATGTACAAAACCCTCAACCAGTATCACGTCGTGATGGAGGCCGCGCCGCAGTATTGGCAGGATCCCGATTTTCTGAGGCAGCTCTTCGTGGAAGCGCCCGGAGGACAGCAGGTGCCGCTCAGCGCGTTCGCCAAATTCCAGCCCACTACCGCGCCGCTTGCCGTCAACCATCAGGGACTCTTTCCGGCGGTGACCATTTCTTTTAACCTGCAGCCCGGCGTGGCGCTGGGCGATGCCGTCAACGCCATCACCGCGGCGGCTCGCGAGGTGTGTCTGCCGCCCACCATCCAGACCATGTACGCCGGAACCGCCACCGCCTATCTGGATTCGCTGGGCAGCGAGCCCATTCTGATTGCCTGCGCGTTGATCACGGTGTACCTGGTGCTGGGAATCCTCTACGAGAGTTACATTCACCCGGTCACCATCATTTCGACTCTGCCTTCGGCGGGCGTCGGCGCATTGCTGGCGCTGATGCTGACTAAGACGGATCTCAGTGTGATTGCCATTATCGGAATCATTCTGTTGATCGGGCTGGTGAAAAAGAACGCCATCATCATGATCGATTTCGCCTTGCAATGCGAACGGCTGGAGAATAAGAGTTCGTTCGATTCCATCTTTGAAGCCTGTCTGCTCCGCTTCCGGCCCATCATGATGACCACCATGGCGGCCATGCTGGGCGCCGTGCCGCTGGCATTGGGCACGGGCGTGGGCTCTGAACTGCGCCGCCCGCTGGGTATTACTATTATTGGGGGACTGCTGTTCAGTCAGGCCCTGACTCTCTATACGACCCCGGTAGTTTATTTGTACTTCGATCGCCTGCAGCACTGGTGGACCCGGATTCGGGGCCGCCGCCAAACTTTCGAACCGGCAGGCTCCGAAGCATGACGATGCGAGACATGAATCTGAAAATCAACCTTGGTGGCGCAGGCGTGCTTGCCTGTTTGCTGGCTGCCAGTGCCTGCACGGTGGGGCCCAATTACAAACGGCCACCGGCCCTTGTGACGCCGGCGTACAAGGAGCCACCCACCAACGAATATAAGGAAGCGAACGGCTGGAAACCGGCGTCGCCCAGCGATGAACTCATCAAAGGCAAATGGTGGGAGATATATAATGACCCGGCGCTGAATGCGCTGGAAGAGCAAGTCGCCGTCAGCAACCAGAACGTGCTCGCCCTGGAGGCCCTGTATCGCGAGGCACGCGCCGCCACGCTGGTGGCGCGCTCCGCCCTGTATCCTACGGTCGGCACCAGCCCCTCGGTTGGTGAATCGCGCGCTGGCGGTTCGACTACGGCGAACGGCGCGGCCATCGTCTCCACGTTGCGTACCGCAACCAGCTTTCCGCTGAGCGCCTCCTGGGCTCCCGATTTGTGGGGCAGCGTCCGCCGCAGCATCACCGCCGCTTCGGCCAATGCACAGGCTACCGCGGCACAACTGGAAAATGCCCGTCTGCTGTATCAGTCCGAACTGGCGCAGGACTACTTTCAGCTGCACGGCCTGGACTCCCAATACGACCTGCTCAGCACCACCGTGAAGAGCTATGAGGAGTATCTCACCCTCACGCGCAATCGCTTCGCCGGCGGTGTCGCTTCGGACCTGGACGTGGCGCAGGCCGAATCCCAGGTGTACACTACGCAGTCTGAGATGCAGGACCTGGCGATCCAGCGCGCGCAGTATGAACACGCTATCGCGGTCCTTACGGGCAGGCCGCCCGCCGAATTGACCGTTCCCAGCCTGGTGCTCAGGAATCCTCCGCCGGCCGTGCCGATTAACGTTCCTTCCGCCTTGCTGGAACGGCGGCCGGACATCGCTGCCTCCGAGCGTCAGATGGCTGCCGCCAACGAGCAGATCGGCATCGCCACCGCGGCGTATTATCCTTCGCTCACCCTGGGCACCTCCCTGGGATTGGAAAATAACAGTTTTCTGAGGTGGTTCACTTGGCCCAGCCGTTTCTTCTCGGTGGGACCGACTCTCTCCGAAACCATCTTCGACGCCGGCCGGCGGCGCGCCGTGCTCACCGAAACCCAGGCCGCGTTCGATAATACAATCGCCAACTACCGGCAGACGGTCCTGACCGCTTTCCAGCAGGTGGAAGATAACCTCGCAGCGTTGCGCGTGATGGAGGATGAGTCTGCTACCGTGGCCCGTTCCGTCGATTCTTCCAATCGCGCCCTTACCGTTTCCACCGCTCAGTACAAAGCCGGCACCACCAGCTATCTGACGGTGATTACCGCACAGGCCATCGCCCTGAGTGCCGAGCGCACGGCCGTGGATCTTCTGACCCGGCGCCTGGTTTCCAGCGTCGCCCTGGTGCAGTCCCTGGGAGGGGGATGGGATGCTTCGCAACTGCCAACCATGAAGGACGTGCAGACGAAAACAAGGTAGGGATGGACATTCGATTTTGAGGCTGGAGTTGCTATATACTAACCCCAGCCGGATGCAAACGCGCTAAGATCAACACTAGGTAGGTGAACGTTACCATGTCGGGAAAAGGCTTTACCAGGCGACATTTTTTTTACGGCTCGCTGCTCGCAGGCGCCGTTCCAACAGGCGGCTTCGGCAGCACGCCCTCGCTGAAAATGCTGGGTTACAAATCGCCCAATGAGAAACTGAATATCGCGTCCATCGGCGCCGGCGGAAAGGCGGCCAGCGACATCCGCGGCTGCGCCACAACCGAGAACATCGTGGCCCTCTGCGACGTGGACGATAAGTCCGCAGCCGCCATCTACAAGGCTTTCGAGAAGCCGCCCAAGTACCGCGACTGGCGCAAGATGCTGGACAAGGAAGGCGACGGCATCGATGCCGTGATCGTCACCATCCCGGACTTCATGCATACCGTGGCGGCCTACAACTGCATGGAACGCGGCAAGCATGTGTACGTGCAAAAGCCGCTCACGCGCACCATTTGGGAAGCTCGCCTCATGCGTGAGGCCGCCAACAAGTTTAAAGTGGCCACCCAGATGGGCAACCAGGGATACTCCAATGAAGGCACTCGCCAGGCCGCCGAGATCGTGTGGGCCGGCGACATCGGCAACGTCACCGAAGTGCATGCCTGGACCAATCGCCCCATCTGGCCCCAGGGCGTCACGCAGGTTCCCGCGCCCACTCCGGTCCCCGATACGCTGGATTGGGACCTGTGGCTCGGCATCGCCAAAGAGCGCCCCTACACTTCGGGTGGGGAAGGCTACCCGGCCGGCTATGCGCGCGGCAATTTCTACCAGCCTTCCAACTGGCGCGGCTTCTACGATTTCGGCTGCGGCGCCCTGGGCGATATGGCCTGCCACATTCTGGGCGCCCCCAACCTGGCGCTCAAACTGGGCTCTCCTACCAGTGTCGAGTGCATCTCGAAGGAAGGCGTCAGCGACTTCCAGTTCCCCAAGAAGTCGGTGATCCGCTACGATTTTCCGGCTCGCGGCAACATGCCGCCGGTAAAACTCTTCTGGCATGACGGCCTCAGCGAGCAGCCCAAGATTCCCGGCGTGCCGGATGGCGAATACCTCGGCGATCTGCCGTCTGTGCCCCGTCCGCAGGGACAGCAGGGCGGTCGCGGAGGCCGTGGAGCCGGCGCTGCGCCCGATCTGCGTCGTCCGGAAGGCACTGGGCCCGTATTCTCCTGGTCCAAGATCGAAGCCTTGAGGGAACATCCGCCCACCCGGCCGGCGACTCCCGACGGCAGCCTCTTCATCGGCGACAAAGGCATGATGACCACCGGCACTTACGGCGATGATACGCGCCTCATCCCCGTGGACAAGATGAAGGATTACGAGTTCCCCAACCAGATCCTCACGCGCTCGCCCGGCCACTACCATGATTGGATCCGCTCGGCCAAAGGCGGCGATCCGTCCTGCTCCAACTTCAACATTGCCTCGCCCTTCGTCGAGTGGATGCTCCTTGGTGTCATCGCCCTCCGCGTGGAAGGCAAAGTGGAATGGGACCCGGCCAAAATGCGCATCACCAACAATGCCGATGCCAACAAATACGTCCGGCCGTTCATCCGCAAGAGCTGGGAGAAGTACCTGCCCGGCAAACTCGCCTAGCCTATGAAGACCGTTTCGGCTGCTCTCCTGCTTGGCTCGGTGCTGCTGATCCCGGCGCTGTCGATGAAGGAGGGCAGCCCCTTCGCGGGCCGATGGGATATCACCGTGACGCCGCAGAATGGCGGCGCGTACCCGGACTGGATGGAGGCCGTGGATCAGAACGGCATGCTCCATGTCCGGGTGCAGCCTCGCTCCGGCAGCGTACACGGCATCAACGAAGTGAAGGTCGATGGCGCGAAGTTAGTGCTCACCGTCGCGGCGCCCGCCAAAGGTCCTGCCACCACTTGGGAACTGGAGGTCAAGGGGAACAGGCTGACCGGCGTGCAGAAGCATGGCGACTCGGTGGCGGCCCAACTGGCCGGCGTTCGCGCTCCCGAACTGAAACACAAAGAGCCCAAGGCGTGGACCACTCCCGAGCCGCTCTTCAACGGCAAGGACCTGACCGGATGGGAGCCCTTTCCCTCCGGCGCCGTCAATCACTGGGTGGCTCAGGATGGCGTGCTGTTGAACAAAGAGCACGGCGCGAATCTCAAAACTGTGCGCAAGTTCGAAGATTTCAAACTCCACATCGAATACAACTGTCCCGACGATGGCAACAGCGGCATCTACCTGCGAGGCCGCGACGAAATTCAGGTGGCTTACGAAAAGCCGGGCGTCAATGATCGCTTTCACGATATGGGCGCCATTTATGGCTTCATTGCCCCCACCGCCGAACTGCCGCGTAAGCCGGGTCAATGGGAAACTTTCGATATTACCCTGGTGGGCCGCACCCTCACGGTGGTGCGCGATGGCGTGAAGACCATCGACCGCCAGGAGATCCCCGGCATCAGCGGCGGCGCGCTCGACGCCAACGAAGGCGAGCCAGGCCCCTTCTACCTGCAGGGCGATCACACCGGCGGTATGCAGTACCGCAATATCACCGTTTCGGTGCCGCAAAAGTAGCCCGCGCCCTACGCCGCGGGAGCCGCCGCTTCGCCGTGGAACTTCACCGATACCAGGCGGCTGACGCCCGGCTCCTGCATGGTCACGCCATACAACGCCTGTGCCGCCTCCATGGTGCGCTTGGAGTGGGTGATCACCACGAACTGCGTCTGCTGCGACATTTCCTGCAACAGCTTGGTGAGGCGTCCGATATTGGCTTCGTCCAGCGGCGCGTCCACTTCGTCCATCACGCAGAACGGGCTGGGAGCGTACTTGAAGATGGCCATCAACAGCGCCACGGCTGACAGCGCCTTCTCGCCGCCCGAAAGCAGCAGCACGTTTTGCAGCCGCTTGCCGGGGGGCGAACAGACAATATCGATTCCGGAATCGGCGAGGTTGTCCGGGTCGGTGAGCCGCATTTCGCCGGTGCCTCCGCCGAACAGCGTCTGGTAGATACCGCGGAAGTTCTGATTGATGGCCTCGAAGGCCTCGCCGAATTTCTGGCGCGAGACGACGTCGATATCCTGAATGGCCTTTTCGGTATCGCGGATGGAATCGATCAGGTCCTGCCGCTGGGCCGTCAGAAAATCCTGGCGCTGCTGCGCTTCCTGGTATTCCTCCATTGCCGCCGCGTTCACCGCCCCCAGCGATTCAATGCGATTGCGGACCTCGTTGCATTCCCGTTCGGCTTCCGCGATGGTGTCGTCATCCGGCACCGGGTCGTCGGAGGAGGCCAGTTCCTGCACCGCGCAGTTCAGCTCCTTGCGGCTGGTCTCATCCAGGAACTTCAGCTCGGCTTGTTTGCGCACCAGTTCGACTTCGGTCTGCGAGCGCTTTTCCATGCTCTCCTGCACGCCGGCGCGGAGGCCTTTGAGCTCCTCTTCGCCCACGCGCAGCGCTTCCCGCATCCCCTCGTCCTGCTGCGCCATCTCGTTCACGCGCGCTTCCAGAACGGTGATCTGCCCGGCCAGAAGGGCCGCGCGCTGATCCAGTTCGATATTGTCGGTGAGCAGGCGCGCCCGCAGTTCGCCCATGCGCTCGATCTCCGGAGCAATGGCGTTGCGCCGCTGGCTGGTTTCGCGGAACTGCTGCTCCAGGCGGCCCATGGCGCTGCGTTCGCCGCGGTGCCGCTCTTCCAACCCGGCCAGTCCGGCGCGCGTGGCGGCATGCTCTTCGCCGATGGTGGCCGCCTGGCCTTCCAGTTTCTCCAATTCCTGCCGTTCGGCCTCGAGCGCGTCTTCCCGCTCCGCCCGCAGCCGTTCTTTTTCGGCTACCGCGGAGCGATTGCGCTCACGCTGTTCGGCCGATTTTTCGGAGTCTCGCCGCAGCCGCTCCAGTTCCAGCCGCGCCACGCTCAGCCGCGAATTGCAGCGTGCCAGGTCGTCGCCCAGCTTGCGCATTTCGTGATCCAGCGCCACCCGGTCCTTCTCGCGCGCCTGCTGGAGGGCCCGCAGCCGCTCCAGTTCCGCCTCCAGCCCGATGATCTCCTGGTGCAGGCCATCCAGCCGCGCCAGTTGCTCCTCCAGTTTCGCCTGCCGCCCTTGCAGTTTCGTCGCCAGTTCCCGCGCCTCGCGCTTCATGGCCAAAGGACCGGCGCCCGTCTTCTTGCCGCCCGTCACCGTGTGGCCGTGATAGCATACGCCGTCCGGCAGCAGGAAATACAGGTGCGGATACGACACTGCCAGCCGCTGCGCCGCCTGCCGGTCTTCGGCCAGGAAGCACAACGAGAGCCTCGGGAGCAGATCCGTGGCGCGGTCTTTCAATCCATTGGTCAGCCGCAGCGAATCGCTTAAGCGCGCCACCAGGCCCGTTTCCGGCCCGATCGGCGGTTCCGGCAGGTGCCCGTGGCCGACGCCGTTCGGTTCGGGGTGCACCAGAAAGGTGGCCCGGCCGTCGAGTTCGGCGCGGATGAAATCCAGCCCGCACTCGGCCTGTTCCCAGGTGGGCACCACCACGTATTCCAGCTCTTCGTGCAGGAATTCTTCCGTGGGTTTTTCGTATTGCGGATCCACTTCCACGTAGTCCGCCAGCACGCCCAGCGGCTTCAGGTCGGTGGCTTTGCCTTTTTCCAGCGATGCGAACAGCCGCTTCACCGAATCGGTGGTGTACGTGCGATGAGCCAGCACCTGTTCCAGCGATTCCTTGCGGGCGCGAATCTGCGAAACCTCGTTCTTCAGCCCGTCGATTTCGCGGCGCAGTTCCACGCTGGTGCGCCGCCGGTCGGCCAGTTCCTCTTCCGTGCGCCGGCGCTCACCGGTCACCGTCTCCAGTTCCAGTTGCCGCTGGGACACGGTTTCCGAGAGTTGCTTGCGCGCCGTTTCGATCCGCTCGATTTCGGCCGCGGCCACCTGCTCTTCGCGAGTGGAACGGGCCGTCTCACGATCGATGCCGGCCAAGTATTCGTCAATCTGCGCCAGTTGATTCTTTAGCGTGGAAGCCTCGCCCAGCAGGCGGAGGATCACCTGCCGCCCAGCCTCGATGGCCTTCTCGCGCTCCCGCACCTTGCCCTGCAATTGCTCGCGCTGCTGGTTGATTTCCAGCATGCGCTCGCGCGCCTGCGAGATCTGCCCTTCCAGGTTGTCTACAGTCTTCTTATGGAGGCCAATCTCTTCGTCCAGCTTATCCAGCCGCAGACCCCTTTCCTGCGATTCTTTTTCGGCCTGCGCAATGCGCTGCTCGATGGCGCCGCTCTCTTTGACCTGCGATTCCAGCCGGCCGCGCGTGCGCACCGCTTCCACGTTCATACCGGCCAGTTGCTGCCGCGACTCGGTGAGCTGCTGTTCGATTTCGTAGCAGGCTGCCTGGGCGCGCTCGTGCGCCTGTTCTTTTTCCGCCACCTGTTCGGTGAGCGATTTTAGCTCGGCTGCGGCCGCGTTCAAATCCAGCGCCGTCTTAGCCGCATCGCGCTCCAGCAGGCGAAACTTGCCGCTCAATACGACGCGCAGCCGCGACTCGAGCTCCACTTTCAGTTCGCCGTAGCGCTTGGCCTTGGACGCCTGCCGCTTCAGCGAATTGACCTGGCGGTTGACCTCTTCCAGAATGTCGTATACGCGCGCCAGGTTCTGCTTGGCGCCTTCCAGCTTGGCTTCCGCCAGCCGCTTGCGGGTTTTGAATTTGGTGATGCCGGCGGCTTCTTCGATCACGCTGCGCCGGTCCTGCGGCTTGCTGCTCAGAATCTGCCCGATGCGCCCCTGCTCGATGATGGCGTAGCTCTCCGGCCCCAGGCCGGTGCCCATGAAGATGTCCTGGATGTCGCGCAGACGGGCGGGGCGGCCGTCGATCAGGTATTCGCTTTCTCCCGAACGGTACAGGCGGCGCGTGATGGTGACTTCCGATGTCTTCCGGGCGTGCCCTTCTTCCACCGGCACAGGTTTATGCGCCAGGTGCGGTTCGTGATAATGTTCCGGGTCCACCAGGGTCATGGTGACGTACGCCATGCCGAGCGGCTTGCGCTCGCGCGTCCCCGCGAAGATCACGTCTTCCATGCGGGCGCCGCGCAGGCTTTTGGCGGACTGTTCCCCCAGCACCCAACTGATGGCATCGCTGATGTTGCTCTTGCCGCAGCCGTTGGGCCCCACGATGGCCGCGATGCCCTCCCCGTTGAAGCGCAGTTCCGTGCGCTCGCAAAAGGACTTAAATCCTTGCAATTCGACGCGTTTGAGTTTCAGCAAAGCAATTAACCTCGCCTGCTCGTAACCGGGGGAGTTGTAACTATACTAAACGCGTCGAGCCGAAAAGTAAAGCACCCTCACCACAGCATCTGGTACCCGAGCCGGCCCCACCCCAATTTATGGGGTAGACTCTCCCGGATAATCGTTTTTCTGGCCCAGGGATGGCCAATTGGGCTTCCGCTTTTCGAGGAACGCCCGAATCCCCTCCCGGAAGTCCGGGGTGGTGAACAACTCCTCACGAACCCTCCGGGCAATCTGGGCCGCCAGGACCAGATCCTTACCCCTGCTTTCCTCGACGAAGCCCAGCCCGCTTCGTATCGCCGTGGGGCTGGATTCCGAGAGTCCCGTCGCCACTTCCATGGCCCTTCCCACGACGTCCGTTGAAATTTCCTGCACCAAACTCAGCATTTGGGCCTCCTGAGCGTCGAAGATTCTTCCAGTCAGGGCCATTTCGACAGCCCGCCGCTCCCCTAGTGCCGTGGCGACCGCCTGGAACACCAGGAACGGCCACAGCCCCAGGCGGATCTCGGTCAATCCGAACCGGGCCTCTGCCGAGGCGATGACCACGTGGCAGTTGGCCACGAGTCCCATGCCGCCGCCTAAGGCCGGGCCGTTCACGGCAGCCACGAGGGGCTTGCCGATCCGCGACCCCATGGTAAAGAGCTGCTCGTGAACATCGCTCAAGGCTGTCGGCTTCAGCCGGGCCACTTCCTCCAAGTCCATTCCGGCGGAGAACGTGGTTCCGTTGCCTGTCAACACGATTGCGCCGATCCGCGTATCATGGTTGGCCCGGTTCACCTGGTCCACCAGATCGCGGCCCAACTCCGCGGTGAGGGCATTGCGCTTTTCCGGGCGGTTGATCGTCAGCCAAAGGACCCGCTCGCGGCGTTCCGCCAGCAGCAGGTCACTCATAGGAGGGCTCCGGCAGTTCAATTTCGAGCGAGAGCAGCCCGGCTCCGAACGTCTTACCCTGCGCATCGGTGCGCAGCGAGAC
>VFSW01014546.1_pt1 | contig 10870 bp, 11 predicted proteins | sample 5358111 | NCBI WGS metagenome assembly VFSW01 (sample SAMN11554181, study PRJNA540505) | mine drainage metagenome | isolation source: sediment from site ElyBrook_90M | place: USA: Ely Copper Mine, Vershire, VT | collected 2017
GTATCATGCCGGTCAGGAACATCCGGCGGCTGCCGAGCGCCGTCGCTTCGTCGAGTAGCGCCATCAGATCAATTGCCGGCCGCGCGCGCAGCGTTTCCGCGACGTCGCAGATCGCGCCGAGCTGGACCCATCCGTGCTTCGCGGCGTGAACGCACAGGTACAGCAGCAGGTCCTCCGGCGCGATTGCGGTGACCGTGCCGAATTCGAGCTCGACCGCCTGTGCACGACGCCAGAAAGATTCCTCCGTGGGCGCGAAGCGGAACGATCGCGGCGTGACCTTCCAATGCACGTCCACCGCGCCCATCGCGCCGGCCGCGAAGAAGGCGTCCTCCGACTCTTGAAAATAGTTGGTCGCCAGCCCTTCGCGCCGCGTATGCGGCGACAGGTACCGTTCGGCCGTTAGAATTTCCGCGACCCGCGGCAAACAGGCCTGACGCACCAGAATATCCAGATCGACGAACTGCCGCAGGTCGATCGATCCGTACGCCATCGCGGCCAGCACCGGACCCTTGAAGGCGACCGTCGCAATATTCGCAGCCCTCAACAGGCCCGTCAGACGCACGAGCTCGGCCGCCAGATGGCGGTTGTAGAGCGCGATCATTTGCCACTGCGTGCGCAGCTTCGTCATCGCCGATTCCGGCACCACGGCCGTGCATTCGAGGCTCAAGTACCGATGGACCAGCGGCAGCACCGCGTGACGTTCCGCGATCGCGACGACGCCGTCCCAATCCCGCACCCGCGCCGCAAGCCCAGACGCCATCGCCGTGCGCTCAGGCGTCGCCGCAGTGGTCGCGCAGCACAGCACGAGGGCCGCTTCGTTGGACAAGGATGAACGGTCGAGGATCGCGTCGGGTGCCACGGAGTCGTCACAGTAGCCCGCAGCTTGGGCGAGGCCAAGTGCGTGCATCGCTCATGTAGATAGTTGGCCGCGGCTCTACTCGCGGCCTATGCGTAGGTAACAAATTGTAGGGATTTGCGTCACTTAGCTCGTCTAGCGATAAAATTCGAGTCCCAACCTGGTCAATGGGGGTTATAAAACCGCTTGACGTAAAGAGGGCAAAGTGGAATGATGCGCCCTGCTAACAAACCACAGCCAAATCTGTCAGGACACGTCTTAGATAACGTCTCAAGACCAAGGGCCACGAAGACACTATTACAAGTAGTGTGCTGCCAGATGAAGCGAAATAAAAGCGAAGGAGTACGAGAGATGAAGGTAATCAAACGAGGCCTGTTTCTATTGGTAATCCTGGTCTTTGGGGTTGGCCTGGTAAGATCGGCCCTGGCGGATGGCGACGGAGGCAACTCCGCGTTCCCCGCAGACGGCACCTACAGTTTCGCGATGGTAGGCGCTAACGTCAATGCGACCACCGACGTGCCGACGTCAGCTATTTCTGGCGTCTTTACCGTCAAGGGCGGATCAAGCACCTTCGCCGTGTCCAGCGGCGAATTCATGCTGAACGACGACCGGAACATCTGCATGGCTCAGTTCAATGGGAGCGGCACACCTGACGCAGCAGGGATAACCTCTGGGACGATGAATCTGACGTTCACCAGTCTGAGCGGGCCCAATTGCGACAGTCTCAGCCCCGGCGGGCACGGCATTCCGACCACGCTGACGCTCTACTATGGTGTGTCGAGCATCGGCGGAATTTTCGGAGGGTTCGCGCCTTCGCGGTCGGTCATGTTTATCGAAGACATAGACACGGACACCATCGCGGCGGTTGGTGAAGCGCAGAAGCAATAGTACGCGATTGTACCGTTTGCGAAATAACCAATGATAATTTCACGCAAGCTTCGCACCGGAAATCATTCAACCCGGACGACGCTGCAGAGCAGGAGTCGAACAATGAGAAAGTTTCCCAAACAAGTAATCTCGCTTACGCTTGGTCTGATTCTATTTGGCTCGTTTGCCTCTCGAGCCGACGCACGCTCGCACACTAAACTTAAGCCCAACGTGACGTCCTCCAACTGCTCCCCCAGCGCCAACGGCCCCCTCGAATCGAACTCGTCTTACGCTTTCCAGGCCCTCGGCGCCGATACTACATCGACGATACCCGGATCGGTTGCCAGCGCGACCTTGGTGGGCTCGTTCGTAACCGACTCCAAAGGCTGCCCGACCGGTGGCTATCTCGCACTTAATGACAACGGCTTCACCTGCACAGGTACCTTCACCAGTACGATCGTCCAGGGTACGCCAGCCAATACTGGCACGATGACCTGGACGTCGGCCGCATGCTTCACTGAGCCGGCGGTGTTTCTGTACGCTAGTGCGTCGGGTTTCTCTGACGTGTTGTATTTCTCGAGCAACGGGACGGACATCTTTACTTTCGCGGGAAAGGTCCAGGAGAATCAGCCTACCGGCGGCAATTAAGCGCGAAACGACCGGACTTGCGGGCGAAATCACGACGGACCACTGTGACGTATCTATGAGCGGAATCATCGCAACGTTTAACCTCGACGGACGCCCTGCCGATCCGCGAGTGGTTGGACGCATGCTCAGCTCGATGCATCATCGTGGTCCCGACGGTCAGGCCTCCTTCGCGCGCGGTCCGGTGGCTCTCGGTCATGCACGGCTGTGCACCACCGAGGAATCGCTCCGCGAGCATCAGCCGCTGTGTGACGAGGCCGCGCAGTTGGCGCTCGTCTTCGACGGCAGGGTGGACAATCGCGCCGAACTGAGCGATGCGCTGGTGGCGGGCGGAATGCCGCCGCATGACGACACCGACGCCGAGTTGGTGCTGCGTGCGTATGAATGTTGGGGCGAGGAATCTCCGGCCCGCATCCTGGGCGACTTCGCCTACGTCATCTGGGACGGCGCGCGTAGGCGGATCTTTTGCGCGCGCGACCCCCTGGGGGTCAAGCCGTTTTATTACCATCTGGACACGAAGCGCTTTGTTTGCGCGTCGGAGTTGCACGCGATGCTGCTCGAGCCGGAGTTCCCGGTTAAGCCCAATGAAGGGATGGCGGCTGAGATTATCTGCGGCCGGGTGCTCGATCCGGAAGAAACGCTTTATGAGGGTATTCTTCACCTACTGCCCGGTAGCACTCTGACCATCGAGCGCGGCAAGGTGCGCAAGCGGCAATACTGGAGCCTGAGCGAGGTCCGCGAGCTCCGCTATTCGAGCGACCAGCAGTATGCGTCGCACTTTTTCGATCTGTTCAAAGAGGCGGTGCGCTGCCGGATGCGGCATCCCGGCACCGGCGTGGCCGCTCAGTTGAGCGGTGGGCTGGATTCGTCCTCGGTTGTTTCGATGGCTGCCCATCTGCAACGCGAGGCCGCCGTCGGTTCAGCTCCGTTCGAGACCTTCTCGCTGATCTCACCCGAACCCAGGGACGATGAGCGGCGTTATATAGATGAAGTCGTCCGCAAATGGCAGCTCCGCTCGACGCTGGTCGGACCGCGACCGTTTCGTATCCCCAACAGTATCGAGCAGATACGCCGGTTCAGTGATTTGCCGGACTATCCCAACGACACTGCGATGACTTCGCTATATCGGGGCATTAGCGACAAGCATTTTCGCGTGATGCTAACCGGCCTCGGCGGCGACGAGTTGTTTTACGGGAGCCATGAATACTACGCCGAGGCCGTACGCGGACTGCGCGTGGGCACGATCTTCAGCCGCTATCGCGATGACCAGCGGTTGAAGGCCCTGAATCCCGGAACGTGGTCTGCGCGGGAAAAACTCGTTCGACTTGGAATTGTCCCGGTGATTCCGCGCTCGCTGAAACGAATCGCCAGGAACCTCAGTGGGGTCGTCGCCTACCCGCAATGGCTCGAGCCTGATTTCGTTCGACGCACGAGCCTGGTGGAACGGCTGAGCGGTGAGCACTGGCGCAAGCGTATCGAGCCGCCAAAGCCGGGAGAGCGGGCGCTCCCGCTGGGAATGTCCTTTGGATTGGGGAAGATCGAACAGCTCGGATCGCGATACGGAATCGAGGTGCGCCATCCGTTGGATGATCGGCGGATGGTTGAGTTCGCCCACGCGATTCCCGACGATCAGCGCCGAAACGGCATCTGGCAGCGCTACGTAATGCGGCAGGCAATGTCCGATCTGCTGCCGGCTGCGGTCCGTCAGCGGATGGACAAGGCGACCTTTGACTGGTCATTTTCAGCCGCTGTCGGCGACGAGGAGTTCGGCCGCATTCTCTCTACTCCCCGAATCGCATCGGCCGGCTGGATCAATGCCGGAAAAGTGCGGGCCGAATGGGAAACGTTTCGCGCCGGCAACGACAAATATATGTCCCAGCTTTTCGCCACCGGCGCCGTCGAACTATGGTTTCGGGAGATATTCGAAAACCAGAAGTCGCAGCGCGCGGGAGTCCAGGCATGCGCTTGATGCTGGCGCTCAAAATATCTACGCTGTCCGACAAATGAAAATAACTCGCGTTGAAACAACATCGAAATGAGGATAAGGTGTGCCAAATGAGTGAAGCTAACAAAAAAGAAAATGTGGAAAAGCTGCCCTACACGGCCCCCAAACTGGTCGAGTACGGCTCGGTCACCAAGCTGACTGAAGCAAAGTCGGCTGGCGGAACCGACGGCGCCGGCGGCGTCCATCACAACGTCTAGTTCGATCAGAGGGCTGGTTCCGGTTTATCGCTGGAACCGGCCCTCATTCAGTCTAAGTCGCGAGCCGAGCGCGCATAAGTGTTTGCGTACGTAGTCTATGGCCTCGCGATCAGTTCTGACGTAGCTCTCCGCAATCTCGAACACGTCGAATCGCCTGCGGACCTCGACGGGTATCCACGAGTGCGGTTGCGCCTCAAACCGTCGAAGTACAAGCGGCTCCGCGCTTCTGACTGGTTTCTCGTGTACGACACGCCCGGCGGAAAGCCGATTTTGCGCCAGGCCAAGGTCGCCGGCGGTTACCTGTTGAGCTTCCCCGATCTCGCCGACTTCTTTGTCTCGAAGGATGGGCTGGACGTCGCCTGCTGCTGGCCCTATGCGCACCGCTCCTTCGAGACTATCTGTCATCTTGCCCTCGCCCAGGTCCTGCCTTGTGTGGCGAACCTGCTCGGCCTGCTGGCGCTGCACGCGACCGCCGTCGTAACTCCGCGCGGAGTCTGCGGCTTCGTGGGATCGGCGGGCACCGGCAAATCCACCCTGGCCGCGAGCGTCGCCGGCGCCGGCTATCCGACCTTCTGCGACGATTGCCTGGGGGTAGGGGAACGCGGCCGCGGAAGCGGGGCCGAACCCGGCTATCCCGGCGTCCGGCTATGGGAAGACTCGGCGCGCTCGCTGCTCGGAGACCGCGCCGCCGATCATCCGACGCTCGGGCACTATACCAACAAACGTGGAGTCGAAGGCCTTGCGGAATCGCGGGATGTGGATCGCAAGGCGCTCGCGCGGCATCCGGCGCCGCTCATCGCGATCTACATCCTGGCTCGCGAAACGTCGCCAAGCGCCGTCACCGGCTCTGCTCAAGCACCTAAGATCGATCAACTCCCCGCGCGCGAGATTTTTGTCCAGTTGCTGCGTTCCACCTATCGATTGGACATCACCGACAACGTGATGCTCGGTCGGGAGTTTCAGGCGCTCCACTCTCTCATCGACCGGGTGCCGATAAGAAGGCTTGCCATCCCGAACGATTTCGACGCGCTACCCGCGGCGCGCGAAACTGTTCTGGCCGATCTTACCCGGATCGGCGGATAGTCAGGGATTCTCGACCGATGATGGAGCTGGCGCCACGCCGTCAGCCGCCGCAAACCGTTGGTTCTCGGCATAGTGCTCGTCCAGCGGCATCGCGGCGTAGCGACGATGTTCACCTTCGCCGGTGACAATCCGATCACCGCATTCGAGCCATGCATGGCCGCGCAGAATATCCGGTGAATTCTTCGCGATACCGAGTCTTAGGCTGCTGCTGACTCCGCGACGCGCGAGCATCTCCCGTGCGGCGATCGCTTTCACGAGGCAATTGTCTCCGGTCGGCACGAAACGGCTGGCCGTCTCGACCGCCCACCCGATTTTTGCGGGTTCGATATTCGCGAGCACCGCCGCACTCCGCGGAATCACTGGTTGCAGAATCTTGCGGACCGGAACGAACATCACCGTAACCCGGGCCTTGATCACCGAAACCATGCCCGCGGCGAGCAGCCATCGATCGGCCGGCGGCAGTTCGACGAATTTGCTTAATCGCGATTGCATCACGAACGCTCGTCATCAGCTTAGGCGCGCGGTCGGAGCGCTGGCAACCTCACCCGAAAGGCGCGCCCGGTATGGGCCCCGTTGTATCCGGAGTGTCACGCATTTAGACTCTGAATACAGAGGGGAACTCCACTTTTCGGAGAGCGCGGACCGCCACGCATGAAGATCGAGATTTCTCAAGACGTAGTCTGGCGCGAATTTGGCGGAGAGGTTGTGATGCTCGATCTCGCCAGCCAACATTACTTTGGCCTCACCGGAACCGGCAGTGAAATGTGGCAATTAATCGCGCAGCACGGTTCATCCGACTCCGTGATCGATTGCATGCTCGCCAAGTACGACGTGGACCCCGCGAATCTCAGGGCCGATTTCGAAAAACTCGTGGACGAACTGGCCGCCAAGGGGATGTTGCGGGTTTCGCGCAGCGACTGAGCCTCCTTTTTCCGACACTCTTTCAAGCCACGCAGGCCCCAACTTCTTTCGCGATTGTTCGGCTGCGCGCATGAGGTTAGCTTTCTCCGTCATCATGCCGACGCCGGTCAATCGATGGTTCCCGCAAAGCGCTACCCGCGACGCGCGCCTCCTGCTGACGACGCGCGCGCTCCGCGGCCGCGCCGACGGCGCCGTCAGCGTCCTGCTGCCGGGCTACCTGACGGCGATCGGATTCAGTCCGCTGCGCGTCGGCGCAATTGTCTTCGGCACGCTGCTCGGCTCGGCCGCGCTCACGCTATGGGTCGGTCTCGCGACTGATCGATTGGGCCGGCGGCGGGTGCTGCTCGCGGCCTGCGCGCTGATGCTGCTGACGGGCATCGGATTCGCGGCCACCACCAGCTTCTGGCCGCTGTTCATCGTCGCCGTGGTCGGCACGTTGAACCCGTCGGCCGGCGACGTGAGCCTGTTCCTGCCGGTCGAGCAGGCGGCGCTCGCCGAGGCCGCCGATCCGCCCGATTTGACCGCGATGTTCGCGCTGTACAACGTCGCCGGTGCGTTCGCCGGCGCGTTCGGCGCGCTCAGCAGCGGTCTGCCCGCGATACTCGCGGCGCGCCACGGATGGGCGCTCGCGCCGGCGCTGCGCTCGGGTTTCGTCGCGTACTCGATTCTCGCGGTGATCGCGTTCTCGTTTTATCGGCGCCTGTCGCCGGACATCGAAGTCGAGCGCCAGCCGCTCAAGCGCGCGCCGCTGCAGAAATCGCGCGCAATCGTGTACCGGCTGTCGGCGCTGTTCAGCATCGACGCGTTCGGCGGCGGCTTCGTGATCCAGTCGCTGCTGGCGCTGTGGCTGTTCCGCCGCTTCAACCTGTCGGTGCAGATGGCGGGCGCGTTCTTCTTCGCCGCGGGGTTGCTCGGATCGTTTTCGAATTTTATTTCGGCGGCGCTCGCCGCCCGCTTCGGCCGCATCAACACGATGGTCTTCAGCCATCTGCCGTCGAACGCGATGCTGATATTCGCGGCGCTGATGCCGACGCCGGCGTTCGCGATGGGATTCCTGTTGCTGCGATCGTCGATGTCGCAGATGGACGTGCCCGCGCGCCAATCCTACGTGATGGCGGTAGTGCCGCCCGAGGAGCGCGCCGCCGCCGCGACCGTCACCAACGTGCCGCGCAGCCTGGCGTCAGCGCTGGCGCCGCTGCCGGCGGGCGCGATGCTGACGCATTCGTCGTTCGGCTGGCCGTTGATATGCGCCGGCACGCTGAAAACGATCTACGACATCCTGCTGCTAATCCAATTCCGCGCCGTAAAACCCTCCGACGAATTCTGATTGCTTTTTTTGGCGAAAATTTACCTGGCCGCATTCGATCCGCTCTTCCCCTCTCCCTGTTAGCAGACTTTTGTGTAACTTTGGCTCGCGTTTCTTCCCCTCTCCCGACGGGAGAGGATCGAAGGTGAGGGACCTTATTCAGCGCGCATTTTTTGCGCGCGATTCAAGATTCCGCTTCTGCTCCGAATCCGCGCGCAGGAAAAGGAACCAATCCCGCCGCGCTACCCGCGCAGCACAATCATCCCGTCGCGAATCGCCAACCGCCCCTCGCCGCTCAACACCTCGAAGAACACAACCGCGCCTTCGCGCGCGAGGACGCGCACCGTCAGCGTCGACGGCATCATCACCATCGCGCCGAATCGCGCCGCGACTCTTTCGATTCTTGCCGGGTCCTTGCCCGCTTCACGCTCGATTACTCGCGACACCGCCAACGCGAGCGTCGCGGTCCCGTGCAGGATGATCTCCGGCAGCCCGGCCGCGCGCGCGACCGCGGCGTCGGTGTGTATCGGATTAAAAATTCGCGCGCATTCCGTATAGATGTGCGCCATCCCCGCCGGAGCATCGCCCTTGCATTCCGACAGCGGCTCGCCTTCCTCGACGATCGGTTCCGGCGGCGCCGGCGGCAGCTTCGGCGGCGCATCAGGTCCCTTGACCTCGACGCCGCGGTAGATCGCGCCGTACCAGCTCGTGCATACCGGCTTGCCCGCCGCATCGACGGTGTCCAGCCGCGTCACCATGTACGCGCCCGGCTTGCGCCGCTCGACGCCCGCGACCGTGAGCCGCGTCGTCAGCCGCTCGGGCGGCCGAATCGCGCGATACAGCACCGTGTCATGGGTCGCATGCACCGCGCGCATCGCCTCGTCGCGCGTGAGCGACGTGGCCCGCTCGAACTGCGCGCGCATCGCAACCTGCACCGGCCATTCGACGCAGACCGGGAACATCGGATGCGCAATCACGCCGCCGACCGTGTCCATGTAGCACGGTATAACGTCGCCGAGCGCCGCCGCATACGCCATCGTCCAGCGCGCATCGACGTCGCTGAGCATCGGCGCTCCCGCCATCCCAACGATAGAAGACTCAAGCGGCATATCGGCTAGATCTACCCGCCGCCCGCCGCCCCGTCCATCGTGTCAGAGGCCTCGATTCGTTCTTTCCTTGACTGTGATGCTTGATGCGTGATGATCATCGCGTGCGAACCACTCTGGACATCGACGAGGACGTTCTCGCGAGCGCCAAGGAGCTCGCGGCGCGGCGGGGTACTACGGCGGGGCGTGTTCTTTCCGAGCTGGCGCGCAGCGCTCTCGCCCCCGAGCTCACGCTGCGCACAAACTTGACCATCGCCTAACCATATGCATAATCAATCAAAGAGTGATGTTACGGAAAAATGCCACGCTGGCTGTCCAAAGTTCTGACTCGGATCCGAACGCTGGCGGCCGCCCGCAACGTTCGGTTCACGCTGAAGGCGCGCAGAGAATTGGCTCTCCTGAATCTGGGCTTGGACGAAGAAGATGCATGCGAGATCTTGGCGGAATTGACGGTCGGGGACTCAGTCGGCCGGGCGGCGTCCGTGGCGACAGGCGAGTGGATGTACGTATTCAAGCCGCAAGTTTACGAAACGGTCTTTTATTTGAAGCTGATCCTGAGGAACGATTGCGGGGTGGTTTCATTTCATGAAGACGAGAACGTTAGCGATGAAAACGACGCCTGGCCGGAAAAGGGCCGGGTCACGTCGCGCGCGCGGACTACCCGATGACGCCTGCCCGAATTGCGGGACGATGATGTTGGACAAGCGCGGGCGGCTGCGCCTGCCGGTAAATGGCGAAGAGATTTCGGTGCCATCCGCACGGTTCCTCGGCTGTCCCAACTGTGGGGAGATTGTGCTCCGGTTCCAGAACGCCAAACGGCTCCACCAAGACGCGATCGCGATCTACCGCAAGCGGCACGGACTTCTGTCCGCTGACGAGATTCGCATGATCCGCGAACGGTTCAGCCTCACGCAGGCGAACTTGGCGCGCTTCCTGCGCCTCGGTGCGAACACAGTGTCGCGCTGGGAGTCGGGCAGAAACGTCCAGACTGCTGCGATGGACATACTGCTCCGGCTGATCCGGGATTTGCCTGGCAGCATCGACTACTTGCGTGACCACGCGGCCTGACGGCCTTTTCAATTCTTCGATGGATCATCGTGCGACCGACGGGTTTGTGCATCAGCTCGATTGGCACGGGCGTGGGAACAATCTCACTCGAAGGCGGCGCGAATCTTCGTCTCATCTACGGCTGCGAAGATACCGTGGGGTCGAGCTCGCCGTGCCGCCAGCGGTCGAGCATCGCCGCGAGCGCGTCGAGCTTGACCGGCTTGCTCAGGTAATCGTCCATCCCGGCGTCGAGGCATCGCGCGCGATCGTCCGCCGTCGCATGCGCCGTGAGCGCGATCACCACCGTGTGCCGGGCGCTGCCTTCGCGCCGCCTGATTTCGGCGACCGCCTCGTAGCCGTCCATCTCAGGCATCTCGCAGTCCATCAGCACGATATCCGGCGAGTCTTTCGCGACGATCTCCAGCCCTTGTCGCGCGCCGTCGGCAATTTCCGTAGTGAAGCCCAGCGCCGAGAGCTGCTTGGCCCCAATCGTTCGATTCACCAGGTTGTCGTCCACCAACAGCACGCGCACCGCCCTGCGCCAATCGAGCGTCCCGTCGCAAAGCGGTTCGGGCGTCGCCGCCGCGACTTTGTCGATAACGCCGCGCTCGCTATTGCCGCATAGCTCCAGCAGGCAACTGAACAGGTGCGACGGACGCACCGGCTTGGTGATCCATCGATCGATGCCATCGGCAGCTCTGCGCGCGTCCCGCTCGGTGCCCAGCATGATCACTTTGCAACGCTCGCCGCCGCATTGATCCTTGATCGCGCGCGCCAGTTCGAGCCCGCCGATAGCGGGCGTCTGCTCATCGAGCAGCGCGATGAATTGATCCTGGC
>VFSW01014547.1_pt1 | contig 10869 bp, 7 predicted proteins | sample 5358111 | NCBI WGS metagenome assembly VFSW01 (sample SAMN11554181, study PRJNA540505) | mine drainage metagenome | isolation source: sediment from site ElyBrook_90M | place: USA: Ely Copper Mine, Vershire, VT | collected 2017
CGCTGCGGCAGGGTTCAACCGGTGGGAGCGGCGCAGTTACCGGATCATTGCCGGGCGAGGTTCTATGGACTTACTATCAGACGGACCAAGGAGGAGGTCCGTGCCCCCCCGGCGACAACAGCATTTCCGATTTTCTCTGCAACACTGAAAGCTTTAATGACAACATCATTCGGCTCATCAACCCGAATGGTGCTGCAAATGGCAACCTCGCCGGTGCCAAGGAACAAACGGTCTGCGCCATGATCTACGTCTTCGACGATGACGAAGAAATGGGCGAGTGTTGCGGTTGTCCTCTAAGCTCGGCGCAGCTGGCAACGTTTTCGGTCGTAAATAACCTTAACTCTAACTGGGGCCTCAACCAGGGAACTGAGGGCAATGGTGCGATCGCGATCGTAGCCGCTGCTCCGGACGCACCGATTTCCTTCCAACCGGGGCTGAGCAACGGGCATGGTTGCTCGATCACTCAGAGCGGTGCCTGCAATTTCGGTTGCGATCCAACCAATACTCCCGGTTATAGCGTCACGACCGCCAGTAACCTGCTCGGCAGTATTACGCACGGCCAGTTCGTTGCCGGAACTCCGGTTACCGATTTTAACGCGGGGACTATTGGAATTACCGAAACCGCACTCTCTGACGACGCCGGTGGCGACCCGACCAACCTGAGCTATCTTCAGACTCAGTGCGGCGCGCTGGTCGGCAATGGCACCGGCGGCGGAATCTGTAACTGCCCGACTGAGTAAGTGTCGGCACCGAGGTGATTCAGTCGCTTTGATTTCTGCTCTCTAAAATCGCGTTCTCGATGTTTTCAAACAACGCCCTGCCGCGCACCGATGGGGCGTTGGTGTGTCACGCTTTCGATTAGCGGTAGACGCATGCCTCGTCGCGATTAACGGTGTGTCCGTGCGAGGCTCGTCTTGGCGCCTTAGTAAGGCTAACGAGGCGACCTTGCCGAATGGATACCGATTTGACAACAGAGCCGTCTGTTTTTACATGCCCACCCGTCTGAAAGATTCCTCGCAGTCTTCGTATCCACAAGTCACTCGACCCAAACAGCCCGGCGTCATCCCCAGATCCGGGACCGATTTCGGATCCGATCGGTGATATATCCTTCTTTATAGTGGGTGTCGTAGAACTCAACGTCGATATTGTGCACCACGCATCCGAAATGCGCCTGCATCGGATTGTACGTGACGGGCCATTGACCGAAGTTCTGCACGCAATAGTCGATGTAGGAAATGATTGCTTCGCGCACCCACGGCGCAGGCCGGTTGCGCGGATGACTGATGACGCGCTCAGTTGGATCATTCTTCCAAGGTGAACCGACCTTGCGGAGATAGTTGTCCTCGAGCTGCGCGAGAGCGCCTCCCGGGCCGTATTTTTCGTTGTACCAAAAGTTGACCAGCTGTTCGGCGTTCTTGTAGCGCGGGGAGGGAACGTAGGTCGCTTCCTTGATTCCCTCGATACCAAAAATCTTGACCTGTCCAGTGGAAACTGGCGCCCTCGGGTTGGGCGCCTCGACGTGAAACCCTAGCCCACGCGCGATGTCCGGCATCGCTCCCATTAGGATGTCGGGATTGAATCCGCAGTATACCCACGCACCCAACCCCATAGCCTCGCACGCCAGGCGCATGTTCTGAACCATACAGCCGACCGGATAGGATTCGCTCTGCACGATTCCCATCTCCGATCCGAGAATGCTATTGGGCAGTTCGAGCATTCCTTCCTTGATCCATTTTTCAGTTCCGGCCGGCCGCCCACCATTCCATTCGTCAATCAGGTAGGTGTGCCAGTAGTCGAACATGTTGATGAGCACCGAGTTGAGCCATGCCGAGTCGCTGATCGGAAGAAACCAGGTCGACCCGGGCATGTTCATATTGAACTGGTAGGGGCCCATCAGCGTTGCGTTAGGGGCGCCCGGCGCTCGAATCGCGAAGTCGATGTCCGGTCGCTGGTCAAGGATCTGGATCAACCCGTCATCGTACCACTTCAGCACCTTCTCGTAGTCGTCTTCGGACTGGATCTCGATTGGCGCCGAGCGCTCGCGCGTTGGCTTGTAGATGTAGGCTCCGGAATCGTTGATGACGAGCAGATCGGTGCCGAGGGAGTTGCCCGGTGATGGACAGGTGCGACCCGCAATCCAGGTTAGTTCATGAAAGCCGCCGTCCATCGAGATATCCCAGGCCACCAGACCATTGGGACCGCAAGCCGCCCATGCGATAAGCGCCTCCTCCATACGCGTGAGCGGCTTTGGGTCCTTGGTCGAAACGAACTTCAGGGGACCTTCGGCCTGCGTCATTGTATGGCCGGTCGCCGGATGCCGGATGCTGGAGCCGGAATCGATACGGTAGCCGCGTCCGACGCGGCGGCTGCGAATAGTGCTCAACAGATTGAATATCGATGGAGTTCGCTCGAATGCGTGTTTAAGCTTTTCCTTGTCTGTCATCTGAAATCACCCACCCCGGCCGGGCTGCCTTCGATAGCTTCGCAATGAATAAGATCCCTCAAGGTTTTGAAGTCCTTGTGCCCCTCGGATTCGACACAGGTTCGGAAGGAGTGCCCTCCAAAAGATTCAAGAGGCCAGCTACTCGCTAGGTGCTGTTGCCGGAGGACACCCGATGCTGAGTCAACCCGAACGGTTGGCAGGATCGCACGCAACGAAGATGCCAGTGGTTATCTGGTGGTCAGCGTACAACTTCGCAATCCGTGCTGTAGCCGAAGGTCGCAGAACTTATGGCCCTGTGGCGCGAACCGTGGCATCTTTCAAGTAACTCCCGATTCGCGCCCAGACCCGAGGCTGCGGCTTTGGTCCCATCGTCCAACGCTAACCGGGCGACCTTCTTAGGCCGGTACGTATCATGCTCAGGAATCCGATCCAAATTGGCCGCTGACATTGCCATTGTCTGGTCCATTTTGTCGACACATCGAAGCCTTAAATTGGATCAGCGGATTGCCGACATTCCTAGCAGCGCGCGCCCGATGATCAGCTGCTGGATCTGTGTGGTTCCGTCCGGGACGGTGAGCATCCGCGCGTCGCGCAGGCAGCGTTCGACTCGGCTTTCCACGGCCAGTCCAAACGCCCCCATGCATTGCATTGCCAGCGAACAGGCGTGCACGCCCATTTCGGTCGCGTATGCCTTCGCCATCGAAACCTCCGCCTCGCATTTCCGTACGCGCGAAAGCTGCATCGCGCGGTAACACAACAGGCGAGCGGCGTCGATTTCGGTCGCCATCTCGGCGATCATCGCCTGCACCAGTTGGAAGCGACCGATCTCTTTGCCGAACTGTTTGCGCACCTTCACGTAGTCGAGCGCCATCTCGAAGGCGCGCTGGGCGATTCCGACGGAGATGAGCGCTGTGCCGACGCGGGCGCTGGCGATGAGCCGCAATACCTTAGAGAACGATTTCGTCGGATCTTGCGATGCCTCGCCGCTCTCGCCCCATCCATCGAGACGATGGGTGGCCGGGATTGCGACGTCCTCAAAGTACAGTTCCGAAGTCGGAAAAGCCTTGAGCCCAAGAGTGGGGATGTCGCGGCTCCGGAAGGGCGATTCGCGCCGGTCAACCACGAACTGCCTGACCCCGGCAGGCCCAAGCCGAGGATCGGTCTGCGCGACCAAGACCACGATATCGGCGATATGGCCGTTGCTGATCCAGCACTTCGTGCCGTTGATTACATACTGATTACCGCGCAGCTCGGCGCGGCATTCGATGGACGATGGATCGGAACCCACGTTCGGTTCGCTGATCGCGTTCGCGCCGATCAGCTCGCCCGAAAGCAGAGGTGGTCCGAGCTGTCGCGCAACGTCCGGATGGGCGCGCGCCATGATCGCGCCGCCCGCTCCTGCGGTCATGCCGACGATCCCCGCCAGCGAGGGGAACACGCGCGCCATCTCCTCGGTCATGATGCAGTTGATGAAGGGATCTTCGGGACGTTGCTCACCAAGATATCCCCACGGCACGAGCATCTTCTGTAGCAGGCGGGCCCGCTCCGGCGTCATCTCCTCGTCGCCCCAACGTTCGTCGTACGGGCGAATCTCGGCCTCAAGGAACTTGTGCAGACTGTCTTGAAAGATGCGGTGGTCTTCCTGGAGTTCGAAATCCATTGGGCTCACACTCCGTCAATGGTCCACTGAATCAATTCCGCCGGAATGTCCATTTAGAATCTGACGCAGAGTCACATCGACCGGCCTGAAGCAACCTGCCCACAATGGGTGGGCCGGGCTACGCCTTAAATCGCTTTCTGCCCTACAGGTGGTCAATCTCCTGAAACGGCATCCCTGTACCTATGCTGCGGCTGTCAGCGTCTGACTCACCTCTGGTGATGGAAGCCGGGAAACGCTAGTGGGCCAATTGGCGCACGCAGCTTCGGTCACAGACAACTCGTTCAGGCCACCGGGAACACCCCTCCAGGCGCAGTTGGTTCATCCCAACGGCCGCCGTCACCGCAGCGTGAGTGGCGTTCACCGCGATGTGAGCGGTTTCGCCGTTTTCAGGGCAAATTATTTCCTTGGGCTTCCTAAAGTCCGCGAAGACACTAAGCCCGACGGGTAATAAGCCGTAGGTGATGCCGATTGCAGCGATAGCACCAAGTGCGACCAAGGTATCCATAGGTCATACCTCCTAAATTGCTGACGGCAGGCCGAGATTATCGGTGCATTAATCGTACCGATCTTTAGGTAAGTGGCTGACCCCTCGTCTTCTCCGTCTTCGGTGGGTTGGGGAGGACGGTGGGTTGGGGAGGACGATGGCGTTGAGCCGATCTCGAACGATGGCCGACGTTCACATCATCTTGCCTATGATTTCGTAACGGCGGGTTTTCCCCAGTGCGGCTCTGGGTCCCGGGCTGTGGAAGGGGTTGTCATTGCGACGCCCATCAAGGCGCCAGCCGTCCAGGCACTGACGACACAAACCGAAACACCAAGGTGAATTCAGATTAAAAGTGGTGTGTCCGATTGCATCAGGCATGTTCCCTTTTAAGTCGCAAGCCTGTGGCGATATGCTCCATCGCCGTCCTGGCGGTCGGCCCTGAACTGCTGCCCATCCTCGATGAACGTGGCTCACTTAATTTGTCTTGCGGTCAGGAGCGGACAGGCATCCGTCGAACTTAAATCCTGACGCGTAAGCGGGGTGGGTTCGAGTCCACCCACGGCATCAATTCCTCAACGCATTACGCCGTTGTCGAGCAGTTCTCTTACTCGATCATTGCTATAGTCGAGGAAATTCTCGAGCACGTATGCGTTGTCGCGGCCCAGCGTTGGAGATGCTCGCGCCGGCCCGCCCTGCGTGCGCGAAAACCTGAAGGGCCAACCCTCGACCGCACCTTGCCGAACTTCGGATGCTCTCTCGGAAGCGGTTTCTGTGGTCCGTGTCGGTGGCAGTCGGAGTTGAAGTCGCGACGGTCGCTGGCAGCAACTCTTCCCGTTCGGCACGCTGAGGTCTGCTTGGGACCAAGTCTGTTCGACGATCACATAATTCGCCGGCCCGTCCTTAAGTTGGCCGGTCCACCTGTTGAGAAGTAATTTTCATATGAAGGCCTGCGGCGCCTAGCTAAAGCATTCTGATGCCATCCTTTTGTTTCAACCCTGCTACTCCTATCCGGCATAGTCGTTGCTGTAGCTTGGTAAAGTTGAGGCGACTGGAGCGGGGGACTCCGTCGAATGGACAAAAGCATACTGGCCTTCGCCACCGATTCCACTATTGAATCCGAATCGGCCTGCCGACGACACCGGGCCGAAGAGTATTTCCGACTTCTTATCGAGTGCTCCAGCGATTTGATGCTGATCTTGGATCGACATGGAGCGATCCTCTTCGCAGGGGGCGGCGGCATGAAGGAGCTTGGTTACCAGCCTACAGAGATGGTCGGCAGGCTCGCTCGCGAGTTTCTTCATCCAGACGACCTTGCCGAACAAAGCGCCGGGGCTCGACAAGCATTTGCGCAAAGCGGACTCGGGACCCGATCCGAGGCACGCGTCCGACATCGCAGCGGCGCATGGATAACCTGTGAGGTGATGTCGCGCGCCACTTTCGATCCAAACGGCAGACATGTCCTGATCGCCACGCTGCGAAACATAACCGAGCGGATGCAGGCAGCGATCAAGGTTAAGAAGAGTGCGGCCACCCTCCGCAAGATCATCGATGCAAGCCTCGACGTTATCTCGATCAATCGTTTTTCGGACGGGAGTTACGTTGACACCAGTAGCAGCTTCGTCGGATCGGGCTTTGATCGAACAGAGGTGGTCGGGAAGTCGAGCGGCAAAATCGGCATCTGGGCGGATCGAAACCAGTTCAAGGAATACCTGCGGCGTCTCAACGAGCGCGGGCATGTGCGCGACCTGGAAGCCGACTTCAGACTCAAGGACGGGGCCATCAGCCCTTGCCTCATCTCCGCTACGATCGCCGACCTGGAAGGTGAAAAGTGTGTCATCTCGTTTAGCCGGGACATCAGCAAGATCAAACGAACCGAAAATGATCTCCGAGCGGCTCGCGAAGCCGCACTCGCTGCCTCACAGGCCAAGTCGGAGTTCCTCTCAAGTATGTCGCACGAGATACGCACGCCAATGAACGCGATTCTAGGAATGGCGGAGTTGCTGGACGAGACCGAGCTCGATCGAGATCAGAAGAAGTACGTCGAGACGATGCGCAACAATGGCAACTCGCTTCTCGTATTGATCAACGACATTCTCGATCTTGCCAAGGTAGAGAGCGGACGGCTGACTCTGGAAAATGCCGATTTCGATCTTGAGGACTTGGTGAGCGGAGTGGCGGAAATGCTCGCAGTCCGCGCCCACTCGAAAGGGCTTGAGATACTTTCACACGTAAAGCCCGAGGTGCCAGTGCGAGTCTGCGGCGACTCCATGCGCTTACGCCAGATTTTAGTCAACCTTTTGGGTAATTCGATCAAGTTTACTGAGTCCGGGCAAGTCCTTGTTACCGTCGGACGCGACCCTTCCTCGGCAAACCCGCAGGTACTTCATTTCTCGGTTTCAGACACCGGAATTGGAATTGCCCAAGACAAGCTGGACTCGATCTTCTCGAACTTCACGCAGGCCGATTCGTCGACCACTCGTCGATACGGAGGAAGCGGTCTTGGGCTCGCTATAGCCAAGCGACTGGTTGATCTGATGGGCGGTCGCATTTGGGTTGAGAGTGAAATCGGACGTGGAAGCGTCTTCCACTTTACCGCACATTTGGCCGAGGCGACGACCGAAGCGGAAAAGGAAAAAATAGTTGCGCCGCTTGAACTCAGCGGTGCCCGGGTTCTGGTCGTCGATGATCATGTGACCAATCGGATCATACTATACGAAATGATGACTAAAGCGGGCGCATTAGTGACGGAGGCGGAGAGTGGAGCCGAAGCATTGCGCCTTATAGAAGCGAGCCGTCGCGCTGGCAACCCATTTGGTTTGGTGTTGCTTGATTGTCGAATGCCGCAGATGGATGGGTTGGATGTAGCACGCCGGTTGAAACAATCGGCCCATCAGGACTTGACTTTAGTCATGCTCACTTCGGACGACCTGAAGTTGAACGTATCGAGATTCGACGAATATGGACTGGATGGCTACCTGACAAAACCGGTGCGACGCATGGAATTGTTTGAAGCGATTGCCAATGCATTCGCATGTCACAGGGGTCAAATCCAGACGGCGAGAGCAACCAATCCTCCAGCGCCGAACGAGGTCGGAAAACTCGACGGCAGGGAATTAAATATCCTGCTGGCCGACGATTCCGCTGACAATCGACTGCTGGTGCGGTCATTTTTCAAAAATCTGTCACTTAAATTCGAAGACGCCGAAAACGGCAGGATTGCAGTCGACAAATGGCGGGCCGCAAAATACGACCTGATCATCATGGATATCCAGATGCCCGACATGGACGGATTAACCGCCATCCAGACGATCCGCGACTATGAAAGGAATAGCGGCTACCCGCCAACGCCTATAATCGCGCTTAGCGCAGCTGCTCTTGAGGAAGACATCAAACGAAGTCTGTACGCGGGAGCCGATCTTCACGTCAACAAGCCGGTAAAGAAGAGGACACTTGTTGATGCGATCGCGAGCTTAACTGGGAAATCAAAAATAGTCTAATTTACCGACGTACTATATCCTTAGAGATGTGTTGCAACTTTGGCGGAGATGGCTAGTGGACAGCAAAGACCGTGAAGAACACAACCGACCGGCGATCTTCAAATGGCTGTGCCTACCAAAACTCCGAGAGCGCCGAAAAGTCTAGAGTTTTGCGATTCGCCGTCGTAGCGTCGACGGCATGCATGAACTCGTGTGTTGGATCATTTCACTGGTTACCAGTGGACTGCGCGGCCGGGCGGCAGGGGAATTAGAGAACCTCGCCCTCCGCCATCAGCTGCATGTTCTTCACCGCCAGCGCCCGGGGCGCCCGCGCCTGTTCGCGATCGATCGGCTGCTCTGGATTTGGCTCTACCGAATCTGGCCGCGCTGCTTAGACGCGATGGTGTTGGTCAAGCCCGCGACTGTCGTTCGATGGCACCGTCAAGGCTTTCGCTTATTCTGGGTTGGCGTTCGAAATCAGGACGGCGGTCATCAGATCGCGAGATTCGCGCTCTGATTCGACAGATGAGCGGCGCCAACCCGCTCTGGGGTGCTGTGCTCCGCAAAAATTTCAACGACGGTCACGCAGCATCGGCCACGAGGGTGTACTCGTGGTGAAGTCCGTTCAATACCGGGTGCGCCACCACTCGACTTGATCGGTCGAAACGATGCCTCTGGCGTTGGAGTAGCACGGGGAGATTCACAATCTGATCGGGAAGGCCGGGCCCCAACGAAGAGTGTGGTCGGCCGCGATTGTAATGCGGCTGCCAAGACCGCAAAGTTTTTCGAAGATGCTTTTCAGATATGGGGATCATCCAATCCAGACACTCACGCCGGAGGGTCCCGATCAGCCGTTCGCAGAGCGAATTCGCCTGCGGGCGGCGCACCGGTGTCTTGATGACTTGAAGGCCCATGTGCGCTACCGAAGCATCGAGTTGGGTGGAGAAGATCGCGTCGCGGTCATGCAGGATAAACCGGTACGTGTGATCTGAGGGAATCGCCTCACGCAGCTGTTGGAGGGTCCAGGCTGCAGTCGGATGGGAAGTGACGTTGAGGTGAATGATTCGACGTGAAGCATGTTCCATGACCACCAGCACATAGAAGATTCGAAAGCTCGCACTCGCTACCACAAAGAAGTCGCAGGCGATGATGGCCGCGGCATGATTCTTGAGAAAGGTCGACCAACGTTGATCGCGACGGCGGTTATCGCCGGGTGCGCCCGGCGGCTCGGGCAGATATTTCCGGATGGTGCGCGGCGACACGCGCAGGCCGAGTTTCACCAGCAACTCGTTGGCAATTCGCTCTTGGCCCCAGGACGGATTCTCGCGTGCCATCCTGCGAATAAGATATTGAAGAGCGCACCCGAGCCGCCAATCGACTGCACAAGGTGCTGCAGGACGGCGGCATCAAGCTCTCCAGCGTTGCAACCGACATGCTGGGGGTATCCGGGCGTTCGATGCTGATGGCGCTGGTAGCCGGCACCACCGACCCCGCGTTGCTGGCCGACTTGGCCCGCGGCAAATTGCGCAAGAAGCTCCCTGAACTGCGGCAGGCCCTGATTGGTCGCTTCGGGCCCCACCACCGCTTCATGGTAAGTCGTCTGCTGGCCGATACCGACTATTTCGAGGAAGCCAGCAAGGAACTCAGCCAGCGTATCGAGGAGTTGCTGACTCCTTTCGCTGCGGCGGTTGAACGTCTGATCACGATTCCCGGCGTTCAACGGCGAACCGCCGAAGCCCTGGTGGCCGAGATCGGCGCCGACATGAACCGCTTCCCCAGCGCCGCGCATCTTTCGAGCTGGGCCGGTATGTGCCCCGGCAATCATGAGAGCGCCGGCAAACGCCGCAGCGGCAAAACCCGCAATGGCAATCGCTGGTTGCGTACGGCACTGGTGGAAGCTGGTCGTGCAGCTGGCCGCACCAAGCATAGCGCCCTTGGTGCGCGCTATCGGCGTCTGCGCACACATGTAGGACATGGCAGGGCGGTGCTCGCCGTAGGCCGCCATGTTCTCGAAATCGCTTATCACCTGCTCGCAGAACAGACCACTTATCGCGAACTCGGTACGGACTACTTCGATCGCTTCCGCGCCGAACGGCTCAAGCGTCGCAGCCTCGCCCAACTGCAGCGCCTTGGCTACCAAGTGACGCTCACACCGCTCCCCACGGCCGCCTAAGGAGGATTTTCAGGACAGCACAATGCACTCCTCTATCAGTTTCCAGTCTCGGATTCTTGATTGAGTACCCTAGTCAGACGACCGTACGGATTTCATGCTCGGCGGCTAAACGCCGACATCCACTCTAATCCATAACCCGCGCTGAAGCGCAAACGGGGCTTCTCACCATTCGCGTAGCAGGTTTGGTATCGATAATCCTGTCGGCAAATGATCTACGGAGAGACCCGGGCATCGAAGCCGAAGAGAGCTAACGAGCGTTAGAACTGAAAACTGATCAATCAACCGCGGGATTTGGAGAAGAGACGCCCGACTTCCTCATCCCGTGAGTGGTTCATGTGGGTACGCTTTCCGGTTGCTTTCCCCCAAACGTAGTTGCATAACCGCGACAGATTTTCGGGACTTGCAACGACGCGCTAATCTCCTTCTTCATTTTACGTAACATTGTCGCCTAAAGCTCGCTGTCAATCCCGGTGTGGCTGGCATCTAATGTGCTACGTCCGTCTCGCAATCCCTCCGGAGAGCAACATGCGGCGAAAGAGCAGTGGTCAGACGATCGTCATTGTCGCGATGGCGATCCCTGGGCTTTGTCCCGAACTCAGTAGGAACTAGGGGTGGCGATCTGACGCCTAAATG
>VFSW01014548.1_pt1 | contig 10869 bp, 12 predicted proteins | sample 5358111 | NCBI WGS metagenome assembly VFSW01 (sample SAMN11554181, study PRJNA540505) | mine drainage metagenome | isolation source: sediment from site ElyBrook_90M | place: USA: Ely Copper Mine, Vershire, VT | collected 2017
CCGGAAGCCCGCTCTTGCTTGGCGGGTTTTCTATTTTTCAGCCATTATCGCAGTTCGAACATCGTCCAACACTGCCAGCTGCTTGACTAGTAATATAATTTATGCTATATTTAATCTAGCCTAGGATACTATCCCTAGAGTTTTCAAACAGAGGTGAATTATGTTTAATGAGGCAAGAAAAGGACAAATCGCTATCGCCATGTTGAAGTCAGTAATTAGGGATAAGGGAATTCATAACCTAAAACCCAATTCAGTGCGGCGTGAAGCGGGAAACTTAGCCAAAGAGCTGAGTATGCCCGAAGACGAAATATTTGAATTTATTCAGATCATCACTGGCGAGGTCCTTTCCGAGGCCATGGGTAAACAACTTCAATGGGGCGGCGATCTCCCAAAATAGTTCAACTCAAAATAGGGCAAGGTGAAACCGCCATGGTTTCCTAAAAGGGTAATTGCACTACCCCATACCTATGGGTATAGGCAGGACAAGAACCTTGCCTCCCCTATTCTCCACGGGCGCATTGGTCTTTATGACAATGCGCCCTTTCTATTTTATACAAAGCTTATTTTCTCCATTTCTACCCTCACACCTATCCAGCCTATGGTTCTAAACACATCCAACAGGGGCAGCTAATTGACTAGTAGGTAACCAATTTTACGATTGGCCCCCTTCAGCGATATGCTGCTGGGGCCCATTTATTTTTTAGTGTATGATGATAATCATGATTCTATTATTCACCGGCAACGGAAAGGGAAAGACGACTGCTTCGCTCGGGCAGATGGTCCGTGTATTGGGCCGCGAAAAATCGGCGCTCATGATCCAATTCATCAAAGGTCCATGGATATCGGGTGAGGACGAGTTCGCAAAAAAATATCATATTCCCAATAACCAGTTTGAGATCCGGAAAGCAGGGCTGGGCTTTGTCGGCATCCTCGGCGATCCCCTCCCGATCGAAAAACATAAAGAGGCGGCACAGAAAGCGCTCGCGATGTTCGTAGAAGAGAAAAATTCCGGAAAGTGGCATCTGATCGTGCTTGACGAGGTCAATGTGGCGTTATCGCTCGGATTGCTTTCCATTGAGGATGTCGTAGGCGCGATAAAAGATTATCCCGATGGACGGATTCTTGTTCTGACAGGACGGAACGCGCCGCAGGAACTTATCGATGTTGCCGACCTTGCGACGGAGATGCGGGAGATCAAACATCCGTTCGCGCAAGGTGAAAAAGCGCGATTCACGGTGGAGTTCTAGCTGCATTATAAATATGGTATCCTAGCATTATTGATGCGACATTTTTTTAATCGATGGTCGGTATTTTTCGCTATCGTTGTTATCGGGATTTTTCTTATCTTTTTCTACGGCGCCCTGCGCGCCAATATATTTTCGGGAAGGTATGACATTCTCGGGATTGCCCCACTGGCTCCGGAAGCTACGAGTACTTCCCTTAGCGCGCTTACCACGATAAATACTGCCGCATATAACGCAAAGTTACTGGCAATCGCGAATATCCCGACGCATATGATAACCGTGACGGTCACATCCACTATCCCGGGGACCACCACGCTCGCGATTGAAAAAACAACAAGGACCGTTCCCGTAGCAAGCCTCTGGCCGGTAAAGACGGTGTATCCGAACGCCGGAGCGCTTCTGCCATTCAATCGCATTGTCGCGTACTACGGTAATTTTTATTCCACGCAGATGGGTGTGTTGGGGCAATATCCTCCCGAACAGATGTTACAGATGCTCCAGGCGGCGGCGGCGGAGTGGACGGCGGCGGATCCGACGACCCCCGTCATTCCCGCGCTCGATTACATCGCTGTCACCGCGCAGGGCAGTCCCGGTGCTGACGGAAAATATCGGCTGCGGATGCCGGCGAGCCAGATCGAAAAAGCTATATCGCTCGCGAGTCAGGTGAATGGGTTGGTGTTCTTGGACGTGCAGGTAGGATTGAGCAATGTGCAGACGGAGGTTCCGCTCCTTGCTCCCTATTTAAAATTGCCCAACGTCGAACTTTCACTCGATCCGGAGTTTTCCATGAAGAACGGCGCGCGGCCGGATACGGAGATCGGCACCATGGACGCGAGCGATATCAATTTCGCGGCGGACTATCTTGCGAATATCGTGAACGAAAATGATTTGCCGCCGAAGATCCTTGTGGTGCATCGCTTCACGCAAGATATGGTCACGAATTATAAAAATATCACGCCTCTCCCGCAGGTCGAGATAGTGATGAATATGGACGGATGGGGTTCACCCGCAAAAAAGATCAGTACGTACGAAAAGGTCATTGCTGCAGAACCGGTCCAATTCACCGGATTCAAGCTCTTTTATAAGAACGATCTCCTTCCTCCAAGCACCGGCATGCTGACGCCGCAACAAATCCTTCAACTGAGCCCTCAGCCCAGCTACATTCAATACCAATGATCTGGATTGGTGCTCATGCGATTTTTTCGAGGAGCGCCTCGTAATCTTTTGTGGTAATGTGCCAATCCCCCGGCTTCAGCGGATTGTCGAGGTCGAGTAATACCAAAAATATCGAGTACGCGAGGCTGGCGATGCTCGCGGTAAAAAGAAATGCAAGCCAAATATTTCTCACCGCAATGAACATTGAAAGCGCGATCAGCAGGAATGCGGCAAATTGTAATGTATTCTTAAGAAGCGGTGGCATATGTTCGGAACTATGTTGCAAACGTGCTGAACGGTGGTTCATCACGATTGAAAGGAGTGCGAACGACGTCGGCATCAGCTGCGGTGCCTGGTCGAAAATACAATAAATACTTTCATTCAGATCGGTGATCACCCCTTCGACGTCAGGGCTCTTTTCTCCCTTCTCGCTGTATCGCCAGCCCTCCTTGATGGTCAAGATGATATATTTTTTTATGTTGGCATGGATCTTATCCTTTATTTCGTCCGGAAAATTACTGGACCAAAGATATAATTTTTCCAATCCGTCCACCTCGCCGCGCACCGCATCGGTGAGCGCGTTCCATTCTTCCCATTCCTTTTGGATCGCAAAACCGGCGAGCACGCCGAAAATCGTGCCGACGACGGCATAGAGCCATGGGGTCCCGTCGATGTTTGCAAGGAGGAGCCCGGTGTCGTAGATGCTATTCGTCCGTATGAAGTAAAAAATCGTCCCAAAGACGAGAACGAACGGAATCAGTTTTTTTATAAGGGTCATATGGGGTAATATTATCATGTAATACGACAAATATCATGCATATTCCTCGGAGACAATGGAGCCGGCGTCCGCCGCCAAACAACGAGCCGGTCTATTTGACGCCGGAGGGAATAAAACGGCTTGAAAGCAAGCTCGAGCGGCTTAAGCGATCACTTCCCGCCATCATTGACGAGGCCGCGCGCACTGCGGCATACGGCGACCGTTCCGACAACGCGGAATATAAAGAGGCAAAGAGCATCTTGCGACGCACGCGGGGGCAAATATTGAATATCGAAGATCAACTCCGACGTGTAGTGATGATTCCTTCCGGCACAAATCCTGCCGGAAAGATACAGCTTGGATCAACTGTTAGGCTGGAATCAAGGGAAGGGATAAGTATATATCGCATACTGGGTTCATCCGAGACGGATCCAGGAAAAGGACGCATATCGCATACGTCGCCGCTCGGCGCCGCACTCCTCGGTAACACGAAAGGCGATCTCGTTATCGTGCGAACGCCGAACGGCACGCAGGAATATCGGATTCTCGATATTCGTTAAGACTTGTTTGATAAAAAAACCGCATGACTTGGGGAAGTCATGCGGAGTTGCGGTGAAAAAGTGCCAGCTTCTCGCGCGCCTTGGTCAAATATTCCGACCATTGGATCTGGGACATATGGGTATATGCTACCTCGTCTGCCATAACGATTTTCGGAACGCATGTTTTGCATTGTATCCCATTACAAACGTGGTCAAGAATAGGCTTGCTGATCGATGGCGTACTGAGCGCGACATACAGCTCCTCTCGTTCAAGCGAACCAATAAGTTCGCACATACTGATGTTTAAAATGACCTCTCGGGACATCATGCTCCTTTCTTTGTGCCACCTGTCAGAGTACTATTCATAGCTTACTGTGTCAAACACAACTTTTAAATTTATCGGTCATGCGGTACAATCAAGCGACTATGGAAAAATCATATATAAAACTTAAAAAGCTGAGTGAGAAAAACGGGGATGTTGAATTCCAAGCGGAGATATCAACTGAATTACTCGAGAAATATATCGTGAAAGCACTTGCTGAAATTGCGGAAGGTTTTAGTCTGCCGGGATTTCGGAAAGGAAAGGTACCGCAAGAAAAAGTACGGGAGCATATTGGCGAGATGGGGCTTTTGGAAGATGCGGCGAACGATGCCTTGCGGGATGCAATGGTTGAGATCGCGGAAGATGAAAAGCTCAATGTTGTCGGCCGGCCGCAGGTGGTCATCACGAAGATCGCCCCGAAAAATCCTTTGGAGTTCAAGCTCCGCTACGCGCTTTTTCCTGAGATCTCCCTTCCTGATTATAAAAAGATCGGGAAAACTATTTTTGAACGGAAAGATCCGACCGGGGTGACGGAAAAAGAGATCGATGAGGCATTGCTGCGAATCCAAAAAATGATCGCGCCGCCAGTGGCCGCGGTACAAGGCGAAACGCCCGCAGAGGATGCGACCATCCCTCCGCTTACCGATGAGACCGTCAAGCAATTTGGCAATTTTGATACCGTCGCGGATTTCCGCGCGGAACTGAAACGCCAACTTGAACAGGAAAAAGTATTACACATGAAGGATGGTCGGCGCGAAGAAATGATCAAAGAGATCGTCAAGCACGCGAAAATAAAGGTCCCCCAGCTGCTCGTTGACCAGGAACTCTATGAGTTCTTGGCTGACCGGGACGAACAGTTGAAGACCGCCGGTCTTTCGCTCGATGAATATCTGAAACAGATCGGCAAGACCGCCGAACAATTAGAGAAAGATGAGCGCGCGCTTATCGAAGAGGACCTTCGCATGAGCATGGTTGTTCAGGAGATCCGCAAAAAAGAAGTCATCACGGCGGACGATCGCGACGTCCATATCCTTATCGCGCAGTTGAAGCTTCGCTATCCGGAACGCACAGAAGAAGCGCTCCATCGGACCGCCGAAGCGATGATCATTCAGAACAAGCTTTTCGCACTTTTAGAAGGCTCGCCGGTGCCGGAGCTGAAGGACGCCGTCAGCGATACCGCGATAACAAATGAAGTACTATAATAGAACCATGAAAATACAAAACAAAGTGATCATTGTGACGGGAGCTTCCGATGGGATCGGGTTGGCAACCGCAAAAAAACTTGCCGCGGCGGGGGCAAAAGTAATGCTTGCGGCGCGTTCGGACGAGAAGCTTGCGGCGCTTGCGCATGAACTTCCCGGCTCGGTGGCTGTGCGCACCGATATGACCAATCAGGCCGATATCCAAAACTTGATCGACCGCACGATGGAGATCGACGGGCGCGTGGATATTTTGATCAATAATGCAGGACAAGGAATGTATGGCCTTGCCGAACATATCGATATTGATACATACAAGCACATCATGAACTTGAACGTATATGGACCGCTTTATGCCATGCAACTTGTGATTCCTCACATGCGCGCAGAGGGCGGTGGAATGATCCTCAATATAAGCTCGCGCGTTTCCAAAAATTATTACCCCAATCTTTCAGCGTACGCTTCCACAAAATATGCGTTGAATGCCATTTCCTTGACCGCACGGGAGGAACTTAAGAAGGACAATATCGTGGTGAGCGTGATACACCCAAAGATGACCGCGACGAGCTTTGGAAAAAACGCCATCGGCATACATCAGGAGTATTCCAAGCATCCCCGGGTCGCCGGCATGGAAGTAGATACCGCGGAGCAGGTTGCGGATAAGATTTTGGAGTTGATCGATTCGGAAGAAGCAGAAGTCTCGATGTAAATAAAAGAATGCTCATAGATGACGTAAGCATCCGTATCTCCGCGGGACATGGCGGCAAAGGCTCCGTGGCTTTTAATAAAACCTTAATGAACCTTGGCCCCGCTGGCGGGAGTGGCGGCAAAGGCGGCAGCGTCTACGTCGAAGGCGTTTCTGATCTTTCCGCGCTCGGACAGTTCCGTTTTAAAAAAGAATTCTCTGCCGAAGATGGCCTGTATGGACGCGACCAGTTTCGCGACGGTCATGATGGAAAGGACCTCATTTTGAATGTTCCCGTCGGGACGATCGCGCACAATCTGACGACAGGCAAAGATATCGAGATCGAACACGTTGGCGAACGCGTACTTATCGCAAAAGGCGGCAATGGCGGCAAAGGCAATTTCCTTTTTCGTTCATCGCGCAACACAACACCCAAACAATCCCAACCCGGCCTTCCTGGCGAATCGTTCGCGTTTCGTTTGGAGTTGAAATTCATCGCGGACGTAGGATTTGTCGGCTTGCCGAACGTCGGAAAATCCAGCTTATTGAACGAACTTACCAATGCTAAAAGTAAGGTGGCGAACTATGCCTTTACCACGCTAGAACCGAACCTTGGCACCTATTACGAGCTGATCTTGGCAGACATTCCGGGTTTGATCGAAGGCTCATCCGAAGGCAAAGGTCTTGGTACGCGCTTTTTACGACACATTGAGCGCACACGAACACTCTTCCATTTTATTTCCGCCGAATCCCCTACTCCGGTGGCGGATTATAAGACCATACGCGCCGAACTCGGGGCGTATAGCAAAGCGCTTCTCAAAAAACCTGAACATCTTTTTTTGACAAAGTCTGATGTGGTGGACGAGAAACAATTAAAGTCCATTTTGACCAAGCTTAAAAAAATAGACCCGAAGGTCATTGCGATCTCTATTATTGACGATGAGAGCATTAAGAAAGTGCAGAAGCTTTTGAACATGATCCAGGCGAAAAAATAGCTGGTCAAATCCTTAAAAAAGTATTATGCTGTGAACATAACGCGCGACCCGCGCGTTCTTATTATCGGTTTATCCCTTCACTATGGCAAATAACGAAGTAATCCTCAGGTTCAACGATGTGTCGTTCGAATACGGCAAGAAGCCCATTCTCAATGAGGCAACATTTTCGGTGCGTCGTGGAGCTAAGATCACGCTAATGGGTCAGAATGGCGCAGGCAAGAGCACTATGTTCCAACTGATCATGGGCGAACTGCCCACAGAACAGGGCAATGTAATCGTAGAAAGTGGTCTTACAAAAGCAGTCTCGAAGCAGGTCATCCCCCGCGATCAACTCGACGCTACCGTGCTTGAATTCTTCATAAGCGCCTTCCCAAATAAAAAAATCTACGATATCGAGCCGCGTATAAAGAAAGCGCTCGACATAGTGAACCTCGTTGCGCCGCTCGATAGGATCGTGAAGAGCTTTTCCGGGGGTCAACAGGCGCGACTTCTTCTTGCGCACGCGATCATCCAGGATCCGGATATGCTTTTACTCGACGAGCCGACGAACAATCTTGATAAGGCCGGCATTGAACACCTCACCAAATTTTTAATCGATTCAAAAAAAACCTGCATTGTAATTTCCCACGACGCCGACTTTTTAAACTCGTTCACGCAAGGCGTTCTTTATCTGGATATTTTTACGAAAAAAGTTGAGCAGTATACCGGAAATTATTTTGACGTATTAAAAGCGATCACCGAGCGACTCGAGCGGGAACGCATGAAGAATGTCCGTCTTCAGCGTGACATCTTGCATCGCAAGGAACAAGTCAACTTTTTTGCTCAAAAAGGCGGTCACATGCGTGACGTCGCACGCAAAATGAACGAAAAGATCGCCGAGCTTGAGGAAGAAGTCGTTGATGTTCGCCAGGATGATAAGACCATTCGCGGCTTTGTTATTCCTTGCCAGGAAGATATCAGCGGCCGCATTCTTGAGCTCAGCTCGGTTCATGTCATTAAAAACCATAAGCCGATCGCAAAAAAAGTGAATATTGCGCTCAAAAAAGGCGAACGCTTGCACTTAATCGGCCCGAACGGCATTGGAAAGACGACTCTTCTCGAAGCGCTTGCCACCGGCCACGCCAAAGGCGAGATCGTGGAGCCAGGTATCCGTATTGGCTATTATCGCCAGGATTTTTCCACGCTTGATTTTGACGCAAGCGTTTGGGATACGCTTGCGCGAGCGATGCGCGAAGGCGACCAGGATAAGCTTCGCTCCACGGCCGCGGGATTTTTGATCGACGCCGAATTACTTCGCGCAAAAGTGGGAGCACTTTCGGAAGGCCAAAAAGGGCTTGTCGCGTTCGCCAAACTATCGCTTGAAGCACCTGGCCTCCTCATTCTCGATGAGCCGACCAACCATATCAATTTCCGCCATATTCCCGTCATCGCGAAAGCGCTCGACCTTTATGAAGGCGCGATTATACTTGTGTGCCACGTCCCGGATTTTGTGAAGCAGATAAGAATAGATTACTCACTTGATTTAGCAGCACTTTGACCATGGAATCATTACCAGAAAAGGATTATCGCGAGCTATTTCGTATAAGCATTTTTCTGAAAGCTCTCGATGGTTTTTTTGAGGCGTGCGCCGGTATTTTTCTTTATTTCATAAAATTTGCCTCGATCAATGCGATCCTTTTTTCGGTTTTCCATAGCGAGGTCGTGGAAAATCCCCGGGACACGTTCTGGGGATACCTCATCGATCAATGGCATCTGGTCTCGCTTTCCGGACACTTCTTTTGGGGATTGCTCTTTCTTGCCCACGGGGTGACAAAATTGTTTCTTTCTGTGGCGCTTTTAAAAAATCGGATATGGGCATATCCGGCCGCGGCCATAGTATTTTCGCTATTCGTGGGATACGAGCTTTATTCGCTCGCGGGGAAACCATCGCTTTTTCTATGGCTCGTCACGATCTTCGATATGATCGTCGTCGGACTGATCGTACATGAATATCGCTATATCAAAAAACATCGCGCCCCATAGAACGCGCGATCGCGTTATTGGCTGTTCTTCGCCTTCTTCCGTTCGTTCTCGTTGAGATACTTCTTGCGGATGCGCACATTCTGCGGCGTGATTTCGACAAGTTATTCGTCGTTAATGTAGTCAAGCGCGTCCTCGAGAGTCAATGTGAGCGGTACTTCGAGTTGATCGGCAAGTCCTTCGTTTTTCGCGCGGAAGTTCGTCAGCTCCTTTTCGCGCGCAACGTGCACGAGTACATCTCCTTCACGCGGCGTCTCTCCCACCACCATGCCTTCATAGACCGCCACGCCGGCGCTGATGAACAGTATTCCCCTGCCCTGCGCCGTCACGAGGCCATAGTTGTTTGAAGTGCCCGCTTGCGTTGCAACGATTGAACCGTGAAGCAACGGCGGGAGGTCTCCTTTATATGGCTCATATCCCAAAAAGATCGTATTCATAATGCCGGTACCTTTTGTGGATGTTAAAAATTTATTACGAATACCAATAAGGCCGCGCGTGGGAATGGTAAAGTCCATGTACGCGTTCTTATTGTCGTCCACGCGCATATTCGTCATCATGCCAAGGCGCTTGCCCATCATTTCGATAACGGTGCCGGAATATGTTTCCGGAACCTCGATCGAGACCAGCTCCATCGGCTCGGTCTTCTTGCCATCAACCTCTTTATAAATGACCTGCGGCTTGGAAACTTCAAGCTCGAAGCCTTCGCGCCGCATTTTTTCAATAAGGATTGCCAAATGAAGCTCGCCGCGTCCTGCCACCACCCAGCGATCGCTCGCCTCGGTCGGCGTTACGGCGAGCGCAACGTCTGTTTCCAACTCTTTCTCAAGTCGGTCTTTTAAATTGCGTGAAGTCGTGAATTTTCCTTCCTTGCCGCGGAACGGCGAAGTGTTCACGGAAAACGTCATCTTGATGGTCGGCTCGTCGATATGAATTGTCGGTAACGCGATCGGCGCTGCCGGATCGGCGATCGTTTCGCCGATCGAAACATCCGGAATGCCCGCAATGCAGACGATCTCGCCCGCCTCGGCGGATTCAACCTCGATTTTGCCAAGTCCGTCAAAAAGCATCACGGAAGTAAGTTGAACATTTTTTATCTCTCCGGCGCGATTGATATGCGCGACCGTCTGCGATTTTTTGAGCGTTCCGGAATAGAGCCGACCGATAGCGATCTTGCCTTTGTAGTTATCGTATGCCAAATTGACCGTCAACATCTGCAACGTTTCAATCTCGCTCTTCTTTGGCGGCGGAAGATATTTTACGATCGTTTCGAACACCGGCGCGATGTCGGTCATCTTTGAGAGGTCTTTTTCCATACCCGCCTTGCCCTCCCGCGCAGCGGCGTAGATGACCGGAAACTCTATCTGTTCTTCCGTGGCATCAAGCTCGAAGAAAAGATCGTAAGTGGCGTTCAGCGCCCACTCCACGCGCGCATCCGGTTTGTCGATTTTATTTACCACCACCACAATTTTGTGGCCGGCCTGGATCGCTTTGCGCAACACAAACTTGGTTTGCGGCATCGGACCTTCCTTTGCGTCAATGAGCAAAAGGACGCCGTCTACCATGCGCATGATGCGCTCTACCTCGCCGCCGAAATCCGCGTGACCCGGGGTATCCACGATATTGATCTTCGTATCCTTATAAATGACCGACGCATTCTTGGAAAAAATCGTGATGCCTCGCTCTCGCTCAAGCTCGTTCGAATCCATAATAAGGTCGCCGTTCTCGGCGGTCTTTTGTTTAAAGCTCGCGGATTGCTTTAACAAGGCATCAACGAGGGTCGTTTTGCCGTGATCAACGTGCGCGATAATGGCGATGTTTCGGAGGTCCATAAATAGTATTAAATCTCTATTAATAAACAGAAGCCGTGCCCGGCGGCACGGTGTTCGGCCTGAATGAAGGTATTATAGTAAAAATTCAATGAAAATGCAAGGCATTTTCTCTCCCTCTTATATTC
>VFSW01014549.1_pt1 | contig 10869 bp, 10 predicted proteins | sample 5358111 | NCBI WGS metagenome assembly VFSW01 (sample SAMN11554181, study PRJNA540505) | mine drainage metagenome | isolation source: sediment from site ElyBrook_90M | place: USA: Ely Copper Mine, Vershire, VT | collected 2017
CGATGTTGGGTTTCTGGTTTTCGGGGTGGCGGGGTTCTGTGTTGCGGCTTGTTTCAGGGCGGTTGTGGTGGAGGCGGATTCCATGGCGGCGGGGGTGGTCGCCGGTAAAATATCGCACCTTACAAACTTCAGCGGCTTGCGGAACCCTTCGCAAGCCGCTGAACCATTTGCGCAATCCTCTGTACCGCATCTTCGTGCGCCAGCTTCTTCGCCTGCCTGCCCATGTGTTCCATCAGGGCCTGGTTCTCCAGCAGGCCGCGAAGTTCCCCCAGCAGTTTCTCTGGCGTAAGCTCGCTCTGCACCAGCAGACGCGCGGCTCCTGCTTCGAGCAGAACGTCCGCATTCTTTCGCTGATGGTCATCCGCAGCCTGTGGAAACGGCACCAACACGGAAGGCTTGCCGGCAGCCGCCAGTTCCGCCACAGTGCTCGCACCGCTACTGCACAGGATCAGGTCGGCCCGCGCAAATTCGCCCGGCATGTCAGCAATGAACTCTCTCACGTTGTACCGGGTCGTACTCGGGCCCATACTCAGGATCGGGCTCATGCCTGCTACAGCCGACTCGTAGCTGGCGCGAACCCTGCTCTCGGCGCCCTTCCCGGTCTGGGGGGTAATGGTCAGGCCCGGAAGCCCTTCCAGCAGTTGCCTTGCTATGAGCGGCATGGTCTCATTCAAGACGCGCGCTCCCTGGCTGCCGCCGAATACCAGCAGGCGCGGAGCAGAGTCTTTCGGTCTGCGAGGCAGGGTAAAAAAATCAGATCGAACGGGAATGCCCGTCACCTCGGCATTGCGGAAGTAATTGCTGGTTGGGGCAAAGTTCACCGCCGCCGCACTCACCCACTTCCCTACCAGGCGGTTGGCCAGCCCCGGCACTGCATTCGGCTCGAAGGCCAGGGTAGGCACTCGCAGCAGAATTGCCGCCATCATCGCCGGGCCGGACGCATATCCGCCAACGCCGATCACGACAGCGGGGCGGAAGTCCCTGAGCAGCGCCATGCAGCGCACCACTCCCAGAGGCAGGTCGGCGAGGGTGCGCAGCCGCGCAACCAGGCTTACCCCCTTCAACTGGCCCACGTGAATCAGCTCCAGTGGAAAGCCCGCTTCCGGCACCAGGCTGGTCTCCAACCCGCGCGCCGGCCCCACAAACAGAACCTCAGCCCCATACCGGTCGCGCAACTGCCGCCCGATGGCCAGCGCCGGAATCACATGGCCGCCCGTGCCTCCGCCGGCTATGAGTACGCGCAACTGCTGCCTGCCTGCATTCTTGTGTGCCACGTTGATCCGCTCAGTTCCTGCCTGGGTGAACTTTGTTGCCTTGCCGACTCGCTGACTCGCCGCCCTGCCGGCCCTAATCAATCTCGCGAGTTATGTTCAGCAACACGCCCATGCTGGCCAGGGTGATGAACAGCGACGTGCCGCCAGATGAGATGAACGGCAGCGGAATTCCCTTGGTCGGCAGCAGGGCAAGCACCACACTGATGTTGAAGAAGGCCTGGATCAGAATTGTTGACGTGATGCCGAACGCGAGAAAACGCGCGAACGGATCAGTGGAAAGAATGGCGGCGCGCAGACCGCGATAGCCCAGAGCGGCGAACAGTCCAACGACCAGTAGAGATCCTATGAGGCCCAGTTCCTCCGCCACATTGGCGAAGATAAAGTGTGCGGCTAGGGCAGATAAAAAAGCTTCTGCCGCCCTTCCATCAGGCCAAGTCCTCGAATGCCCCCCGTTCCAACCGCGATGAGCGACTGGAGGATATGGAAGCCGGTTCCCTTGGGGTCCGCATCGGGGTTGATGAAGGCGATCATGCGCGCGCGCCGCCAGGCCACGTGGAAGAGCATCCAGTAAAGCACGGGCGCCGCACCTGCCACGCCAATCAGGAAGTAACGCACCTGCGCGCCAGCCAGATAGAGCATCAGCCCGGTCACAGCCGCACACACCAGAGCTGTCCCCAGGTCAGGCTCCTTCAAAATCAATCCAATGAACAAAAGCGACGGAATGACAGCGGGAAGAATGGTGTTCCGCCAGTCCTCCATCGCCTGGATGCGGCTCTGAAGAAACCATGCAAGAAACAGCACCAGCACCGGCTTGGCTATCTCCGACGGCTGAAAGGTGAAAAAGCCTCCGAAGCGTATCCAGCGGTGCGTGTTGTGCGAGTCATGCAGAAGGAAGACGCCCATCAGCGTCAGCATGGTGATGGCGACCGTGGGAAAGACTACCCTGGGATTGTTATAGCGCCGATAGTCGATCCGCATGAGGATGACCAGCATGGCCAGACCCAGCAGCCCCCATATCGCCTGCTTCACCATAAAGGTGTAGGGCGATCCATAGCGTTCTTTCGCCATTACGGCGGAGGCGGAAAAGACCATTACCAGACCAAACAGGGTCAGCAGCAGCACAATACCGAAGAGCCACTTGTCCACACCAACCCGCTTTGCCATAGCACTCCGCTCTACTGTTGTCGTTTCTAGTTGGAGAGCGCTTCAGCCCGGCCCAGGTTCAACACTTGTTCTTTGAAGACTCTGCCGCGCTGCTCATAGTTCTCAAATTGGTCAAAGCTGGAGCAGGCCGGGGCAAGCAGCACCGTATCGCCAGGCCGCGCAGCTTCCGCAGCATCCTCCATCGCCTTTTCCAGCGTCTGCGCTGACACTATCTTCACCACTCCAGCGATCTGCTGCTCAATCTTTTCCGCAGCCGAACCAATCGTGTAAACAGCTTTCACCCGTTCACGCAGCAGCGGAGCGAGTTGTGTGTAGTCAGAGTTTTTGTCCTTGCCGCCTAGAATCAGGTGAACTCCACCTGCAAAGGCGGCAATCGCCTTCGCCGTCGCGTCCACATTGGTCGCCTTGGAGTCGTTATAGTAGTCCACTCCATTCACGCTGGCGACAAACTCCAGCCGGTGCTCAACTGCGCGGAAGCTCTCCACCGAGCGGCGAATGCTCTCTGCCGAAACGCCAGCAAGACGTGCCGCGCAAACCGCAGCCAGCACATTCTCAAGGTTGTGGGCGCCCTTCAGGGGGATGGCGGCAACTGGCACAACAGGCTCCATCGCGGCGCCCTCCTGTGCGACATAAACCACCATGTCCTGATGCACAAACGCGCCCTGCCGCACCACGCGGCTGCGGCTGAACCAGTACACCTTGCTGCTGGCACGGGCCGCACAGCGATGCGCAGCATCATCGTCCGCGTTCAGCACGAGTATGTCGCCGGCATTCTGGTTGGCAAATATCCTTTCCTTCGCCGCAATGTAGTTCTCCATACTGCCGTGCCGGGCCAGATGGTCGGGAGTGATGTTCAGGATGACGGCTATGCGCGGGTGGAACTGGACCACGGTCTCAAGCTGGAAGCTGGATACCTCCAGCACATTCCACGTCTCCAGCGTGCTCTTCTCCACCAGTTCGATCACCGGCAGGCCGATGTTGCCGCCCACCTGCGCCGCCAGCCCGGCTTCGCTTAATATCTTCCCCACAAGCGTGGTCGTCGTGGTTTTTCCGTTCGATCCGGTAATGGCAAGTATGTGCCCGCGGAGGTAGCGCGCCGCCAGTTCGAGTTCACCGATAATCGGCTGCCCAAAGCTGCGCACCTGCTTTAGCTCTGGCGTGTCCAGTGGCACTCCCGGGCTGACCACGATCATGTCCTGCCGCCGGAAGGTGAGCAGCCCGTGGCCGCCGGCCTCCACCATGATGCCAGCGTCCAGCAGCGCTGGAATTTCCTTCGCCAGCAGGTCAGCGCTACGAACGTCCGACACGGTGACCTGCGCTCCCTGAGCGCGCAGAAACAACGCCGCAGACAAACCGGAGCGGCCAAGGCCAACCACAAGCACTTTCTTGTTTTTCAAGTCCATAAAGGGGTTTCGGTTCTCGGTTCTTTAGTTGTCAGTTATTAGTTGCCAGTGCTCAGTTGTCAGTGCTCAGTTGTCAGTTGTTAGTTGCCGTCCAGGTTTGGCAAACCGATGTATCTCCATCATCGCTCTGACAACAGACAACTGACAACTGCGCACTGGCAACATCGTTACCGCAGCTTCAGAGTCGTCAAGGCGAAGAGCGCAAAGACCAGAGCAAGGATCCAGAAGCGCACGATCACCTTGGACTCCGACCAGCCTAGCAATTCGAAGTGGTGGTGCAGAGGCGCCATTTTGAAGATGCGCTTGCCGTTGCGCAGCTTGTAACTGCCCACCTGCAGGATGACGCTCAGGGCCTCCATTACGAAGACACCGCCAATGAGCGGCAGCAGAAGCTCCTGCTTGATGATGACCGCGACCGTTCCAATCGCGCCACCGAGCGCCAGAGAGCCTACATCGCCCATAAATATCTCTGCCGGGTGTGCGTTATACCAGAGGAAGCCGATGCTGGCGCCCACCATGGCGCCGCAGAAAACCGTCAACTCGCTGACCAGCGGCATGCGCTGAATTTCAAGATAATCAGCGAAAACAACGTGTCCGCTCACATATGTCAGAACAGTAAGCGCACCAGCGGCGACGATGGTGCAGCCAATGGCAAGACCATCCAGGCCGTCTGTCAGGTTTACCGCATTGCTTGAGCCGACGATGACGACTGCAACAAAAATAACAAAGGGGATGAACGCCAGTGGCCACAGATGCGGGTAGTGCAGCAGCGAGTCAAAGACCAGGTCCGGCCGGAAGCGCTTGAGGAATGGAACCATGAGGTGAGTGGAATAGCTTCCCTGCCCCTGCAAGGCAACCAGTGCAATGGCGATGATGGTGCTGACCAGGAACTGCAAGCCCAGCTTGGCGCGGCCCGTCAGGCCCAGGTTCCTGCGATGCACCACCTTGATGTAATCGTCGGCAAAGCCAATGCCTCCGTATGCCAGCGTGGCGAACATGATGACCCAGACAAAGGGGTTGCTCAGGTCTGACCAGAGCAAAGTGGGCACCAGGATGGAAATGCAGATGAGCACCCCGCCCATCGTTGGCGTGCCGGCCTTCTTCTGGTGGGCCTGCGGACCTTCTTCGCGGATGTACTGACCAATCTGGAACTCGCGCAGCTTCTCAATCACATAAGGCCCAATCAACAGGCCGATCAGCAGCGCAGTCAGGCTGGCGAACGCGGTACGAAAGGTGAGGTACCGGAAGATGCGGAACAGACGGAAATAGGGGAACAGCTTTTGGTAGAGCAGCCAGTAGAGCAAACTTCCTCCGCGCACAGTAAAAACGGCATTGGCGCTATCTTAGCAAGCCGTCCTGTCTGAAACGCGCTAAGGGTGCCCTGCACCCCACTTTAGACGTCTACGCCAGTGGTGTCTTCCCGGTTGCCCTTGCCCGAGGAGCGAGTGGCAATAACGGCAGGAAGAATAAGCATTGCGACGAAAACCAGAGCTATCAAAACGTCCTTCACAAAACCCTCCACCTCAAGCGTTTAGGCAAAATGCGAAGCTGCTTGCACACTATTGGCATATAGCGTCACAAATCATTGCATGGCATACAAGGGAACTCAAGTCTCTTCCCGCACTCTTTAGTAATAATTCTCCTGTTACTTTTCCTGAAAAAATATCCGATTCCACGATGAGGGCAGCGCATATGCCCCCCCTTGATCCCATCTATATATTTGATAATAAGCAGTTTATATTTCATCAATCGAGTATTTTCCGTTTTAGAGGAGATTAGGGGCAGAACCCATGGAGAGCTTCGTGATTGCAGGCGCGGATTCAAAGATAGAGAAACTTGTTGCAACAAATAAATTTCTGCTGCATCTTTAGAAAAGGAAACAATATCGTTCCTAACGTCAGATTCGGGACGATAGGATCAATGCCCAGGGGCAGGATTGAAGTTGGCGGTATGCTCAAATCCCGGCCCGCGAAATATGTATTGCCGTAACCCACATCTTAGGAATCACCACTACGACAGGAGAACCAACGTAATGAGAATCAAAGCACTTGGAATGCTCGCAACCTCTTTCCTGCTGGCCAGCGGCCTGCAAGCCATGGCGCAGACCACCACCTGGGCCATTGACCCCGCCCACTCCGAAGCCGGTTTTGTTGTCCGCCACATGGGTGTGTCCAACGTACATGGTTCGTTCAGCAAGGTGACAGGCACGGTCACACTGGACGAGAAGGACATTACGAAGTCCAGCGTAAACGCCACTATCGACACAACAACGGTGAGCACCGGCAATTCCATGCGCGACACGCACCTGAAGTCGAAGGACTTTTTTGACGTGGCCACATTTCCGAGCATGACGTTCAAGTCCACAAGGATCACCAACAGCATGGGCAAGATGCAGATGATAGGCGACTTGACGCTGCATGGCGTGACCAAATCCGTCACCGTTGACCTGGACGGTCCAAGCAAAGAGCAGATCAACCCGCAGGGCAAGACGATCCGCGGATTCTCCGGAACCACGACCATCAACCGCCGCGATTTCGGCCTGGTCTGGGGCGGGAATCTGAAGTCTGGCGACCCGATGGTGGGTGATGATATCAAGATCAGCATCGACGTAGAGATCGACAAACAGTAATAACGGGATTCCTCCGCCGGAGGGGCCGCTTCCAGAGCAGTTGCATCTTTTCAGGTTGCACCACTCTGGTTCTTGGCCCTTCGGTGGAGGGAAGCGCGGGGCTTTGCGCAGAATCAATCACAACTTCCTGCTGGTCTTTATGCCTGGCGCTTCCGTACCTGTGGGAAAATTACTCTAACTGGATGCAAGGCTGACAACCACGGGAGACGATCCAAAGCACCGTATGGCAGATCAACTTCAGCATGAACTGCGGCAGCGAAAGCCTTTTCCTTCCCTGGAGGTTGAAGCGCTGCTAAGCATCTCTCGCACAGCGGATGCTCTGAACCGGTATACCCAGAGGCTGTTGAAGCGCAATCACATCTCCCCCACGCAGTACAACGTTCTGCGCATTCTGCGTGGAGCCGGCAAAGATGGCCTCCCCTGCAGCCAGATTGGCGCTCGGTTGGTGCATCAGGACCCGGACATCACCCGATTGCTGTACCGGCTGGAGAATTTGGGGCTCATCCGGCGTGAGCGCGAAGAGGGTGACAAACGCGTAGTTCTGTCCCGCATCACGGAGCAAGGCCTGTGCCTGCTCGATGCAGTCTCTCCCCAGGTGGACCAGTCCGCGACTGACTTGCTTGGCAGCCTGGGCCACCAGCGCCTTCAGGCGATCATCGATTCACTGGACGAGGTGCGCAATGCCGTGGCCCGCGCACAGACGGCAGATCAGGAAGCGCCTGAAAGGCCAGACGACAAAAGCCAGGACCAGCAAACATAGCGAGTGAATGTGACGGGGTACACCATACCCGTAAGCCATTGAAATATAGTCTATTTATTCGATTGCGCAAGAGGACTTGCAGGCGGACTCGGCCAGCTCTAAATCTTGCCAGGCAGGGCGGATGGCGCTCCCACATCGGGATACACATTAGTGGCGGCATCGGGAGTGTACTTCTTCAGCAGTTCGTGGTGGAGGCAATAGAGTGCCAGTTCCAACCTGTCCGAAACACCGAGTTTGTCATACACCTTGCGTAAATAATTCTTGATGACCTGTTCGGTCGTGCCAATCTGGTAGGCAATTTCCTTGTTGCGCATGCCGCGTGTGATGCAACCGATGATGGCAATCTCTTTTTCTGAGAGCTTGGGCTGCACGCGCGGATTGGTGAGGGCGCTGGCCTGGGATCTATATGCCTCAATTACCCAGTTCACTGACTGGTTGTCGATCCATGTTTCACCCTGGGCTATCTTGCGCACGCATTTGATAAGCAGGTCGGGCGAAATCGACCGTGGAACCACCCCGCGAACACCGCGGCGGTATAGCTCCACCGTATTGGACTCATCGCTCTCAACCACCTGCACGATGAGTTTGGCGGCGGGAGCGCGCCGCACCAGGTCGGGAATCGCGTCGATGGCGCCAGAGATCAGGCTGCTCTCAAGCACAACAACGTCAGTGGGGTAACGCTGCAGAGCTGCATGCAGGTTTTCCAGCGTTTCCACCTGCCCCACAACACGAATATCGTCCTCGACGGCAAATACCTTGCGCATGCCAACGCGATAAATAGCCTGGGAATCCGCTAGAATCACGCGGATTCCGGGGGATGATTCCCCGGCGGGCTTCGCCGGCGTTTGCTGGGATGCTACGGATTGGGCTACGTCAACATCTTCAGCAATCATGGAGTTAGGCCCTGAAAAAGTATTCATCAATCACCGCCGCAGCTTTTATCTCTGGCTCCGTCTGCTGGTAGCGCACAATGCGGCCAATGCAGTGGACGACAACGTCGTGTTCGGCTCCGATTACGGCAGCAGGCATGCACATGGTGAATTCGATTGGTGTATTGATTTCCAGCATGCGGCTTGTGGTGAACAGCAGACCGCTTGCTGAAACATCCTCGGTAATCGCAGGCAAGGGACCTTGCGGCGTTTGCAAGGTTACCACCAGACGCATGGGGAAGCGCACTGCCGTGCGCACTGGATGCCCGTGCTGCTCTGCTTGAACACCGCTCTCAACCGGAGGATTCTGTTTGAGGCTATCTAGCATCTTTCACCCGTCGAATCATAGTAGCTCAAATTTTGCAAGTACCAGCAAAAGTTTATACGGAAGCTTCCATAATGGCAGTACGTTCGTTCTAGGAGTTTGGATGCGGGTTATCAGAAAAAAAGTACCTGTTCGCTAAAAAAACCGGCTGAACTGCCTACCCACGCCTGGTCCCGATGTGGTCGACTCCCATCATCTGCCCGCGGCCCAGACGTACCAAGTTGATTACAGGCTGCATATCTTCCCCTTCAGGCCATATATAGAGGATACGGACTTCCGCCTGGGTGATGCCCCATGGCGTCTCTATGACAGGCTCAAACCGTACGCGCTGCTGCAGCAGGTAATCATGACGCTGAGCGGCCGGAACCGATGCCAGGCTGGCATCGCTCGGCCCAAACTCGATTCCCTTGCCGGCGAATGAATACAGTGGCTTGAAAACCCATTGCTCATGGTTCTCTGGCAGTAGATCCCTCCCCTTGCCTGCAAACCAATCGTCCAGAAAAACGGCCGGGGGCACCGTCGGATGGCGCAAATATGGAATGGAAAACTTGCTTATGCGGAAATACCAGTTGGGGTGGCCTGCCCACTCCACATCCAGTTCGTCCCGGTAATCGAAGGGCAGCGTGACGCGTTTGCGTTCCAGCTCGTCCACAATCGCTCGGTTATAGATGCGATGGATGGGCGCCAGGCGGCCATCGCGCTCGTAATAGAGCTTATTGCCCTTCCGGACCAGCCCAGAAATATTGACCGTACAAATACCAAGTTGATCCTCAGTCGCGTTGAAGTCCGGCAACGTCTTTTGATGTTCCGGCTCTATCTCCGCCAGCACCACATTCTCCGGGTCGTGATTGCCCACAATCACCTTGCGCAGCAGCGACCAATAGCTGGCAGTGTCATGCCCTCCCAGAAAACAGCGCAATGAGTCATCCAGGCCGAAGACATCGGCATACTCCTGGCACAGTATGGCCTGGTAGCCATACATAGACGGAAATGCCTGCAGTTCGACCAGCCGGGGAGAGAGCGACCCGTCCGGGTTGCGAACCACGCCAAAGTCCACCGTCATAAAGTTGGGATGGCGACTCTCGTTGGGAACACGATACGCCGCAGGCACTGCCAGAGAAGAACTCTGCATGTAGGCGGGGCTGTCCACAAGCTGCTTCGTCAGCGCCATACCTGCTGACGCCATCTCGTCTATCAGGGCCTTCGGGAAGAAGCAGGGCGTCTCCGCCACGCGAAAGCCGACATGTGTACGGCAGCGCTGGCTAAGACGCGCAAGCAACCGCTGGTATTTCTCAGGCGTGAAGCGCGCATTGGAATCTTCGCGGAATGGGCTGAGCATGCACCACAATGTAGCCGAAATGGAAAAGGCCGCCTGCCTTCTGGCAAGCGGCCCCGCCTGGGCCATCTATCGGATCGAAACCGCTGGCAGCGGGTGCGAATCCAGGAACGTGTTGATCTGCGCAATCTCAGCGTCGTTCAGCCGGAAGGCTCCCGCGCCGATCACGCCTTCCACCTGCTTCGCGTTGCGTCCACCAACGATGGCGCCGGTGACGGAGGACAGCCGCAGCGTCCATGCAATGGCGACCTCTCCCGGCGACCGCCCATGCTTGCCACCGATTTCGCGCAGCAGTTCGACCAACTGCAGGTTGCGGGAGAGCCTCGGCTCCTTGAAGTCCGGGGCCTTGCGGCGCCAGTCGTCCGGCGCCAGGTTGGCGATGCGTTCGGCGGTCATCGTGCCCGTCAGCAAGCCGGACTGCATGGGTGAATAATTAATGACGCCAATTCCCTGCTGCTCACAGTACGGCAGCAACTCCTTTTCAGCAGCGTTGTTGATCGCCGAATAAGGCGGCTGCAACGAGGTGACGGGAGCGATGGCCTGCGCACGCTTCAACTGCGCAACGCTGAAGTTTGAGACGCCGATCCAGCGAACTTTTCCCTCACGTTGAAGCTCGGCCATCGTCGTCCAGCCTTCTTCAATCTCTTCATCCGGAACCGGCCAGTGGATTTGATATAGGTCGATCGCGTCCACGCCCAGACGGCGCAGGCTGTCCTCACACTCGCGGCGCACCTGCTTCAAGCTCTGCACAATCTGCCGCTGTTCGTCCCAAAGCATGGAGCACTTGGTGAAGACATACGGTTTGTTGGCGATGCCTTTGAGGGCTTTGCCAACCACCTCTTCAGAATGGCCCAGCCCGTAGATCGCTGCCGTGTCAATCCAGTTCATGCCAAGCTCAACGGCGCGATGGATGGCGCTGATCGAGTCCGTGTCTTCCTGCGCTCCCCAGGAATATTGCCAGTCGCCGCCACCAATGGCCCATGCGCCAAAGCCGATGGGGGTAATGTTCATGTCCGAGTTGCCAAGTTGCCGGGTCTTCATAGTTTGAG
>VFSW01014550.1_pt1 | contig 10868 bp, 12 predicted proteins | sample 5358111 | NCBI WGS metagenome assembly VFSW01 (sample SAMN11554181, study PRJNA540505) | mine drainage metagenome | isolation source: sediment from site ElyBrook_90M | place: USA: Ely Copper Mine, Vershire, VT | collected 2017
GATCGTAGGCACGGCTCCACTCTGCCAGTAATTTCGGTCAGGGCCCCACGGGGAGTTACTACTATTGCCGTAGGGGTAATTGCTACCCGAAGGAGCGAGATGACGATCGACAATCTGGACTTCAGCCGGTACCAACTCGGCTGGTCCGACGAGCAGATCCCGGTGTTCAAGCCGAAGAAGGGGCTGAACGAGGCGATCGTGCGCGAGATGTCCGCGATGAAGAACGAGGAGCCGTGGATGCGCGAGTTCCGGCTCAACGCGCTCAAGCGCTTCGAGCGTAAGCCGATGCTCCCGTGGTTCGCCGACCGCATGCCGGATCTCGACTTCAACGACATCTACTACTACATCAAGCCCACCGAGAACCAGGTCGGCCGTTGGGAGGACCTGCCGGACGCGATCAAGTCGACGTACGAGAAGCTGGGGATCCCCGAGGCCGAGCGCAAGTACCTCGCCGGGGTCACGGCGCAGTACGAGTCAGAGGTCGTGTTCCATCGCAACCGCGAGGACCTGGCGCGCCTCGGCGTGCTCTTCTGCGACATGGACACCGCGGTACGCGAGTACCCGGACCTCGTGCGCAAGTACTTCGGCACGGTCATCCCGCCCAACGACAACAAGTTCGCGGCGCTGAACTCGGCGGTGTGGAGCGGCGGATCGTTCATCTACGTGCCACCGGGGGTGAACGTCGACCAACCGCTGCAGGCGTACTTCCGGATCAACACCGAGAACATGGGCCAGTTCGAACGGACGCTGATCATCGCTGACGAGGGGTCCCAGGTCCACTACGTCGAGGGCTGTTCCGCCCCCGTCTACTCGACGGACTCGCTGCACTCGGCCGTGGTCGAACTGGTGGCGCTGCCCGGTTCGCGCATCACCTACACCACCATCCAGAACTGGTCGAACAACGTCTACAACCTCGTCACCAAGCGCGCTCGCGCCGAGGCCGAGGCCCGCGTCGAGTGGATCGACGGCAACATCGGGTCGCGTCTGACGATGAAGTACCCGTCGGTCTACCTGATGGGCCCTAAGGCCTCGGGCGAGGTGCTGTCCGTCGCGTACGCCGGACCGGGACAGGTGCAGGACGCCGGCGCGAAGATGGTGCACTGCGCCCCCGAGACGACGTCGACGATCGTGTCGAAGTCGATCTCCAAGGACGGCGGGCTGACCGCGTATCGCGGTCTGGTGAAGGTCGAAGAGGGCGCGACGGGTGCGAAGAGCTTCGTTCGCTGTGACGCGCTGATCCTCGACGAGTACTCGACCTCCGAGACCCGGCCGTACATGGAGATCGGCGAGCAGGACGCTTCGATCGGCCACGAGGCGACGGTCTCCAAGATCGGCGACGACCAGTTGTTCTACCTGATGAGCCGGGGTCTCACGGAGGGCCAGGCGATGGGGATGATCGTCAACGGCTTCATCGAGCCGGTGACCCGTACGCTGCCGATGGAGTACGCCGTCGAGTGGTCGCGGCTGATCGAACTGCAGATGGAGGGCTCGGTCGGTTGACGGGTCGGCGTGGGGCTCGCGTGAGAGGATTGTCCGATGGGGATGCGCGAGGAGTGTAAGCACTTCCAGAGCCGCACGTACCGCAACGGCGAGGTCGCGCGGTTCTGCGTGCTCGGCAACGCGCCCGATCAGCCGTGGGCGTGCCCCGAGGACTGCGTCACCTACGAACGTCGCCTCGCCGACGTGGGGTGGTCGCACGGATCGCTGGTGGACCGCCCCGTCGAGTCGGCGCCCGCCACGGACGTGCCCCTCGACGACCGCCGGGCGCTCCTCGAGCAGGCGAGCGAGATCGTGAACGCCGTCGCCCCTGACCTGATCGAGCAACGGCGGCGTGAGCTCGGTGACGCCGAGCGGCGTGAGCGCCGCGGCTGGCGCTTCTGGCGCCGCTAGCGTCCGGTGAACGTGGGGGCCCGTCGCTCCACGAAGGCGCGCATCGCCTCGGCGAGGTCGTCGCTGCGCAGGTAGAGCGTGTTCCAACGGGCTACGAACTCCAGCCCCTCGGCGATCGTGCGACCGTCGTTGGCGGCGAGGACGGCCTTCGTGCCTCGCACGGCCAACGGGGAGTTGGCGGCGATGCTCTCCGCGAGCTGGTACGCGCGGGTGAGAAGGGCGGCGTGGGCGGTGACCCGATTGACCAGTCCGATCGCCGCGGCTCGCCCGGCGTCGATGTCCATGCCGGTGAAGGCCAACTCGGCGACGTGACCGGCCCCGACGATCCGGGGAAGGCGCTGCAGTGTGCCGAGGTCGGCGACGATCGCCACCTTCGTCTCGCGCACCGAGAAGATCGCGGAACGGTCTGCGAGACGGATGTCACAGGCGCTGATGAGGTCGACCCCGCCACCGATGCAGTAACCGTGCACCGCGGCGATCACCGGCACCGGCAGGTCCGCGACGGCGTTGACTGACGCCTGCATCGCTCGGACGGCGTCGTAGCGGGCGCCGTTGCGTCGGGCCGGCGAATCTGCCTCGTCGCCGGCGAGCAGGTCGCCGCCGAGCTCCTTCAAATCGAGCCCGACGGTGAAGTGCGGGCCGCGAGCCGCAATCACCAGGACCCGGACGTTCGGGGCCTCACGCACCGCGGCCGCCGCGCGAGGGAGGTCCTCCCAGAAGGCCCGCCCCATCGCGTTACGGGCTTCGGGACGGTCCAACCAGAGGGTGGCCACGTTGCCCCCGACGTCGAGTTCCAAGACCGATGACGTGAACTCCATGGCGCCTCCCGCTCGTTGGCACACTAGAACGTCGGTTCGCCAATGTGCCCACGACCATTACACTGCTAAGGCTCTCGCCTATGACCTCCTTCGCCGACTCTGCACTCACGCTCATCACCGGTCGGCCCGACGCCGACCTCCGACGACGGGCGTGGGCGACGTTCGAGACGACGGGGCTGCCGTCGACGACCGACGAGGTCTGGCGCTACGCGCCACTGTCGGACTTCGATCTCGACCGGTACCGCGTGCCCACCTCGCCGGAGGACGCGCCGTCGACGGCCTTCGCCTCGTCGCTCGCGACGCTGTCAAATGGCGTCGTACGGGTGGTGGACGGATTCCCGTTCGACCTCGGCCACGCCGTGGAGGGGGTCACCATCGACGCCGAGGGGGCTCCGTCGCCCTTGGGCGGCGACCCGCTCGAACGCTACGCGAGCGACGCGTTCGCCCAGTTGAACGCGGCGCTGGCCCCGGCGACCGTCGTCGTGCGAGTGGCCGCCGACGCGGTCCTCGACGAGCCGATCATCATCATCCACACCGCCAACGGTTCGGCCTCGTTCCCGCGCACGCAACTGATCCTCGAGCGTGGGGCGAACGCCACGGTCATCGAGTACTACGAAGGCGGTGCCGACGCCGTGGTCGTCCCGGTGAGCGAGTACGAGGTCGGCCCGAACGCGTCCCTGCGCCTGGTCACCTACCAGCGGCTGGACGTGACCGCGTGGCACGTCGCCCGCACGTCAGCGATCCTCGAGCGCGACGCTCGCCTGAACCAGTCGGTGCTCGGAATGGGCGGTCACTACAATCGGTCGCGCAACGACGCCGACCTGAGCGCGAACGGCGCTCAGAACGAGTTGCGCACCACCTTCCTGGGGACGGGTGACCAGGTCCACGACTTTCGGACCCGTCAGTACCACCGGGCGGCCCGTACGCGTTCCACGCTGCTGGCCAAGGGGGCCGTGGCCGAGTCCTCCCGCTCGGTCTACACCGGGTTGATAGAGATCGAGAAGGGTGCGAAGAAGACCGACGCCCGTCAGACGAACCACAACCTGCTCCTCTCACCGCGCGCGCACGCCGACAGCGTCCCCAACCTGGACATCCGAGAGAACGACGTCGTCTGCGCCCACGCGTCGAGCGTCGGGCCGCTCGACGAGCTGCAGCGATGGTACCTGGAGTCACGCGGGGTCGAGCGCCGCGACGCCGAGCGTTTGATGATCCAGGGCTTCTTCCTCGAGATGCTGGACGCCTTGCCGACCGCGATCGCCCGGCTCGTCGAAGATGACGTCGCCTCGGTCCTCCGATCGGTCCCGGTGACGGCGTGATCGCGGTCGACGCGGGAGCGCTCGACGATTTCGTGACCGGCGAGGCCCGCCAGGTCCGCCTGGGATCGAGGACCCTCGTGGTCGTGCGGATCGATGACGACGTCTACGTGCTGGACGACCGTTGCAGCCACGAGGACTTCAGCCTCGCCGCCGGTGAGGTCGACGCGGCCAACGCGACCATCGAGTGCGCTCGCCACGGCGCGATCTTCGGGCTCGACGACGGCGCGCCCCACTCCTTCCCGGCGACCCGACCGGTCGCCCGCTACGACGTGGTGGTGCGCGACGGGCGCGTGGAGGTGATGGTTCCGTGAGTTCGACGCTGACGATCTCGGGTCTGCGCGTGGCCGTGGCGGGCAAGGAGGTGCTGCGGGGGTTCGACCTGTCGATGCGCTCGGGTGAGGTCCACGTGATCATGGGACCCAACGGTTCGGGTAAGTCGACGTTGGCCCACGCGCTCGCCGGTCACCCGGGCTATCAGGTGCTGAGCGGTTCGGTACGCCTGGACGACGTCGAACTGCTCGACCTCTCGCCGACCGAACGGGTGCGTCACGGGCTTTTCCTCGCGATGCAGCAGCCGATCGAGGTCCCCGGGGTGCGGTTGGTCGACGTGTTGGCCGCCGCCGGACTGGACCGCGAAGGCCTGGCCGAACGGATGGACGTCGAGGCCCGGCGGGTCGACCTGCGCCCCGAGCTCTTGAACCGATTCGTTAACGTCGACCTGTCGGGCGGCGAGCGCAAGCGCGCCGAGATGGTGCAGTTCGGCGTGCTGCGTCCGCGGTTCGCGATACTCGACGAGATCGATTCGGGTCTCGACGTTGACGCATTGGGCTCGGTCGCACGTCGGCTGGCGGCGTCGACGACCGAGTGGGACTGCGGTGTCCTCGCGATCACGCACTTCCGTCGACTGCTCCACGAGCTGACGCCGACCACGATCCACGTGGTCAGTGGTGGCCGCGTCGTCGCCACGGGAGGCCCCGAGCTCTCCGAGACGTTGGAGCGCGAGGGTTACGAGCCCTTCCGCGACGCGAATCCGGCGTAACGAGTGCTCGGAGTACAGTTGACCGATGGCTGACGGACGTCACAGCGCCCCTCGGGATCGAGCCAAACGTCCGTCGCAAGCCTCCAGGCGGGCGCTGGCCAACGAGGAACGCCTGCGGGCCCTCGGCGAGGCGGTCGAGCAGCGGGTCGACCCCACCCGTCGGCCCCGGAAGGTGAAGGTCCGTCGAGCGCACCGCGGCCGACGCATCGCGATCATCACGAGCGCGGTGATCGTCGGCCTGATCCTCGTACTCGTCGGTGGGGGGTACCTCTACGCCCAGTGGCGATTCAGCCAGATCCCGAAGGTCAACGTGGTGGGCGAGCTGCCCCAGCTGTCGGGTCGCCCCTTCAACATCTTGGAGATCGGCTCGGACTCGCGCGCCGGCCTGACCGGCGCCGTGGCCCGCCAGACGGGGGCGTCGTCGGGCGCGGTCTCGGGCCAGCGCAGCGACGTCGTGAAGATCATGCACGTGGACCCGGCGGCCGGCACGATCACCATCCTCTCGATTCCCCGCGACACGATGGTGACGCTGCTGGCGAACCAGTCCCTCTTCGGCAAGTTCAACCGCATCAACGTGAACTACGGCAACGGACCGTCGCTGCTCGCCCAGACGATCACGGCGAACTTCGGCATTCCGATCAACCACGTGATCCAGGTGAGCTTCGCGGGACTCATCAACGCCGCCGACGCCATCGGCGGGGTCTACCTCGACTTCCCCTACCCGGCCAAGGACGCCTATTCGGGCCTCAACATCCCCCACGCCGGTTGTCAGCTGGTCACCGGGTTCCAGGCCCTGGCGGTCGCCCGGAGTCGGCACTACCAGTGGTTCCAGAACGGCGTGTGGAACTATGACCCGACGAGCGACTTCGGCCGGATCGACCGCCAGAACGTCTTCATACGGGCCATGATCAGTCGGGCGAAGCACCTCTACAACCCGCTCACCATCAACTCGTTCCTGTCCAAGATCCCCCAGGGCATCACCCTCGATAGCGGCTTCACCCTCAACGAACTGATCGCCCTCGTGGTGAAGTTCCACGGCTACAACCCGGCGGACATGCTGACCTACACGTTGCCGACCACCCCGGCGACGGTCGCCCCGGTCGGCGACGTCCTGTTCACCCAAGAGCCCGAGGCGCAGCAGATGCTGGTCAACATCTTCGGTTCGTCGTTGCTCACCCCGACCAACCCGCCGCCCAACGCCCAGGGGCAGACGCCGCTGCCACCGGTCGTCACAACGACCACGACGCCGGCGACGGCGCCGTCGACCACGGCGCGGACGACCAAGACCAGCACCGCGAAGCAGCCAACCACGGTCAATCCGACGGCCGCGGTACCCTACTTCGACCCGGTTCCCTGCTCCCCGTAGGCGTCGTCGAGGCCCTGGCTGAGGGTGTTCCAGGCGAGTGTGGCGCACTTGATGCGCACGGGGAACTTGACGACCCCCTGCAGGGCGGCCAACTCGCCCATGGTCCGAACGTCGGCGACGACCGGTTCGACCTGCTCATCGAGCGCGCTCTGGTGCAGGGTCATCATCCGCTTGAAGCTGGCGATGACCTCTCGTACCTCGTCGATGGTCTTGCCCTTCACCGCGGCACTCATCATGGACGAGGACGCCTGGGAGATCGAGCAGCCGTGTCCGGTGAGCTTGACGTCGACCAGGACACCGTCGCGCAGGTCGAGGTAGACGACCAGCTCGTCGCCGCATAGCGGGTTGTAGCCCTCGGCGCGGACGACCGACGGGGACGAAAGCTCGCCACGGTTTCGGGGCGAGCGGTAGTGGTCGAGGATGATCTCGCGGTAGAGGTCGTCGAGGTTCGCCACGGACTACCCGAACATCGAGACGGCGCTCTCGAGGGCCTCGAGCAGGACGTCGGTATCGGAGGGCATCGAATACGGACCGAAGGAGGCCCGGGCCGTGGCGGCGAGCCCGAAGCGACGCATGAGGGGCTTGGCGCAGTGGTGTCCCGGTCGTACACAGACGCCGAACTGGTCGAGGACCTGGGCGACGTCATGGGGGTGCACGCCCTCGACGTCGAGACTGAGCACACCGCCGCGCTCGACGTCACTCGCCGGCCCGATGACCCGAACGCGCCCGTCGAACGTCGCCGCGATCCGCTGCAGCGCGTCGGCCGTCAATCGGTGCTCGTGCTCCATCAGGTTGTCCAGACCCAGTGCCTCGAGGTAGCGGATCGCCGCGTCGAGTCCGGCGGTCTCGGCGATCGGTGGTGTTCCCGCCTCGAAGCGGCTGGGGCCGTCAGCGGGAAGGTACCCGTCGAGGCGGACGTCGGCGATCATGCCACCACCGCCGAGGAATGGGGGCATCGATTCGAGGATCGCGGCGCGCGACCAGAACACGCCCAGGCCGGTCGGTCCCAGCATCTTGTGGGCGGAGAAGCAGAGGAAGTCGGCGTCGAGGGCGACGACGTCGGTCGACTGGTGGCCGACCGACTGCGCGGCGTCGACGGCGACCAGCGCGCCGCGCTCGTGGGCGGCGCGCGCCAGGGTGGTCACGGGGTTCCGGGTGCCCAGGACGTTCGAGGTCGCGGTGAACGAGAAGAGCTTGACGCCGTCGAGGAGGCGGTCAAGGTGCTCCAGATCGAGACGGTACTCGTCGGTCACGGGGACGAACCGAACCTCGATACCTCGTGCCTCGCGCAGTTGGAACCACGGCACGATGTTCGCGTGGTGCTCCATCTCCGTCACCAAGACGACGTCGCCCTCCTTCAGGTTGGCCGCACCCCAGGACTTCGCGAGCAGGTTGAACGACTCGGTGGTGTTCTTCGTGAAGACGACCTCGTCGGCGCCACCCGGCGCGCCGATGAACCGCGCCACCGTGGCGCGAGCCCCCTCGTAGGTGTCGGTCGCCTCGACGGCGGTCTGGTAGACGCCGCGGTGGACGTTCGAGTGCCTCAACTGGTAGTACCGGTCCATCGCCTCGATCACCGCGCGAGGGGGCAAGGTGGACGAAGCGGAGTCGAGGTAGGTGATGGGGTGGCCGTTGATGACGCGGGCGAGCATCGGGGTGTCGAGGCGCACCCGTCGCGGGTCGAACGCTCTCATCGGGGGACCGACCGCCAGGCGTCGTAGCCGTCGAGTTCGATGGCGGCCGCGAGGTCGACGCCGCCGCTGTGGACGATCTGACCCTCGACGAGGATGTGGACCCGGTCGGGCTCGATCTCCTCGAGCAGCTTGACGTAGTGGGTGACGACGAGGACCCCCATGTCGGGGTGCTCTTCACGCACGGTACGCACCCCTCGAGCGACGACCCGCAGCGCGTCGATGTCGAGGCCCGAATCGGTCTCGTCGAGCAGTGCGATCACCGGTTCGAGCAGGGCCATCTGCAGTACCTCGTTGCGCTTTCGCTCACCACCGGAGAACCCGTCGTTCAAGTGGCGTTCGGCGAAGGCCGGGTCCATCCCGAGCCGGTCCATCCACTCGGCGAGCTCGAGGCGGACCTCGAGCACGGAGAGCTCGCTGAGGCCCTTGCGCGCGACGATCGCCTGGCGCAGGAACTGGATCACCGAGACACCGCCGATGGCCTCGGGGTACTGGAAGGCGAGGAAGATGCCGGCTCGAGCCCGTTGGTCGGGTGGCCACGCCGCGATGTCGACGCCGCCGAGGAGGATCTGGCCGTCGGTCACGCGGTAGCCGGGGTGGCCCATCACGACGCTCGCGAGGGTGGACTTGCCCGCGCCGTTCGGCCCCATCAGGGCGTGAACTTCACCCGGGTACACCGTCAGGTCGATGCCCCTCAAGATAACGGTGTCGTCGGCGACGGCGTGGACGTTGCGGAGTTCGAGGAGGGGCGCTACCACACGGCAAGCCTACCGTTCTCGTCGCGATTCGCGGCCGCTCACCATCCCCGCTCGATTCACTCGTCGAGGTGCGGCCGTTCGGTCCCGACGGTGGTCGGTGCGCCGTGGCCCGGCCAGACGATCACGTCGTCGGTGAGGGCTCCGAGGAGCCGTTCGGCGATCGAACGGATGATGGTCGGAAAGTCGCCACCGTCGAACGACGTGGCGCCGGGTCCGCCGGGAAAGAGGGTCTCACCGCTGAAGAGGATTTGGCCAGGGGGGTGGATCGTCCTTAGGCGCAGGTCGCCGACCTCCACCACCTGGTCGTGGGTGACGTGGGCGTCGAAGGCCGGGAAGAGCTCGTCGTCGCCGACGTGCACCCAGACCGCGATCCCCGAGTCGCGCAGGTCGACGATGGCGCCGACGTGGTCCCAGTGCCCGTGGGTCTCCAGGATCAACCGCACCCCGAGTGCTTGGGCCACGCCGATGAGTCGGGGCGCCTCGGCGGCGGCGTCGATCAGCGCGGCGTCACCCGTGCGGCGACACCGTACGACGTAGACGTTGTTCGACAGCGGTCCCACGACGACGCGGTGCACCTCGGCCGCCGCGTCACTCCACACGAGCTGCGCACCTTCCACACCATCAGGATGCCACGCACGTGGTCGCGGCGCATTGGCTATCCTCGCAAGTGCGCCGGTTTACCGGGCGGTAGGAATCGAGGGTGGTCATGAACTTCGGCTTTACGGAGGAACAGGAAGAACTGCGCAAGATGGTCAAGCGGTTCCTGGACGAGAAGTCACCGGAGTCCGAGGTCCGGCGCCTCATGGCGACGGCCGAGGGGTACGACCCCGCCGTCTGGCGTCAGATGGCCGACGAGCTCGCGCTGCAGGGCCTCGGGATTCCCGAGGCCTACGGCGGCCAGGGCTTCGGTCCGGTCGAACTGTACGTCGTCTTCGAAGAGATGGGCGCCGCGCTGCTGTGCGCCCCGTACTTCTCCACGGTGGCCTTGGCGGCGAACGCCGTGCTGCAGGTCGGCGACGAGGGGGACCGCGCCACCTACCTGCCCGGCATCGCCAGCGGCGACACGATCGCGACCCTCGCCGTCACCGACGACGCCGGCCAGTGGGACCTTCGATCCACGTCGACGACGGCGTCGCCCGCCGGCGACGGCTGGGTGGTCAACGGCGTGCGCAGCTACGTGACCGACGGTTCCACGGCGTCGGTGATCTTTGTTCCCGCGATGACCGACGCCGGCCTCTCGCTCTTCGCGGTCGCCGGCGACGGGGTCGGCGTCGAGCGAACGGTGCTCGCGACAATGGACCAGACCCGCAAGCAGAGTCGGATCGTGCTGACCGACGCGCCGGCGACCCTCGTTGGCCCCGACGGGGGCGCACTCGAGGGACTGGAGACGACCCTGCGGATCGCCGCGGCGGCCCTGGCCGCCGAACAGGTCGGCGGCGCCCAGCGCGTCCTCGACAGCTCCGTCGACTACGCGAAGAACCGCGTTCAGTTCGGCCGCCCGATCGGCTCGTTCCAGGCGATCAAGCACAAGTGCGCCGACATGCTCCTCGACGTCGAGTCGGCCAAGTCGGCCGCGTACTACGCGGCGTGGGCCGCCCAGGAGCTCAACGACGAGCTGGCGGTCGCGGCGAGCCTGGCCAAGTCGTTCTGTTCCGAGGCCTACTTCCACTGCGCCGCCGAGAACATCCAGATCCACGGCGGCATCGGCTTCACCTGGGAGCACCCCGCCCACCTCTACTTCAAGCGCGCCAAGAGCTCCGAGCTCTTCCTCGGAGACCCGGCCTACCACCGCGAGTTGCTCGCTCAACGTCTGGGGATCTAACCGCGTGCTCGCCCACGAGCAGCTCGACAGTGGCGGTTCGGTCCTCGACCTGCGCGTCGCGACGTCGGGGACCCGTCCCACGACCGGACACGTCCTGGTGCTCGTGCACGGCCTGCCGCGCGCGACCGGTATGGGCCGTCAGGCCGCCGGGCTGCTACCCGAGTTGGC
>VFSW01014551.1_pt1 | contig 10868 bp, 11 predicted proteins | sample 5358111 | NCBI WGS metagenome assembly VFSW01 (sample SAMN11554181, study PRJNA540505) | mine drainage metagenome | isolation source: sediment from site ElyBrook_90M | place: USA: Ely Copper Mine, Vershire, VT | collected 2017
TGCGTCAACTTTTGCCGCATCGCTTCCGGGTCGGCGGCATTCGCGATTTCCTCGCGGTAGATGATGTTGACCGCGCCGTCCGGTCCCATCACCGCGATCTCGGCGCTGGGCCACGCATAGTTCAGGTCGCCGCGGATATGCTTGCTGTTCATCACGTCGTACGCGCCGCCGTACGCCTTGCGCGTGATGACCGTGATCTTCGGCACCGTCGCTTCGCAGTACGCGTAGAGCAATTTCGCGCCGTGCCGGATGATCCCGCCGTGTTCTTGCCCGACGCCGGGCATAAACCCCGGCACATCTTCGAACGTGATGATCGGAATGTTGAAGCAATCGCAAAAGCGCACGAACCGTGCGCTCTTGTCCGACGCGTTGATGTCGAGCACACCTGCCAGCACCATCGGCTGCTGCGCGACGATTCCGACGACGCGCCCGTTCAATCGCGCAAAGCCCACGATAATGTTCTGCGCGTAATGTTCATGGACTTCGAGGAACTCGCTGTCATCCACGATGTGGTGGATGACCTCTTTCATATCGTACGGTTTCGCCGGCTGATCGGGCACCAGCGAATCCAACACCTCGTCCGCGCGCAGCGGATCGTCCGCGGGATGCACGAGCGGCGGCTCTTCCATATTGTTTTGCGGAAGATAGCTCAGCAATTTGCGGATGAGGGAAATGCAATGCTCTTCATTCTCGGCGGCAAAATGCGCGACGCCGCTCTTTTCGTTGTGCGTCATCGCGCCGCCGAGCTGCTCGAAGGTCACGTCTTCATGTGTCACCGTCTTGACCACATCCGGTCCCGTGACGAACATGTAGCTCGTGTCTTTCACCATGACGATAAAATCGGTGAGCGCGGGCGAATAGACCGCGCCGCCCGCGCACGGTCCCAGAATCGCACTGATCTGCGGAACGACGCCGCTGGCGAGCGTGTTGCGCAAAAAAATATCCGCGTAGCCGCCCAGACTGACGACGCCTTCCTGGATCCGCGCGCCGCCGGAATCATTCAAGCCGATGACGGGCGCGCCGTTCTTCATCGCGTGATCCAGCAGGCGCACGATCTTCTCCGCGTGCGCTTCACCGAGACTCCCGCCGAACACAGTAAAGTCTTGCGAGAAGACGTAGACGAGACGACCGTTGACCGTTCCGTACCCCGTCACGACGCCGTCGCTGTAGTAGGTCTGCTTGCCATTGCCAAACGCGGTAGCGCGCGGCGTGACGAACATCCCCATCTCTTGAAACGAACCTTCGTCCAGCAGCAAGTCGATGCGTTCGCGCGCGGTCAGTTTGCCTTTAGCGTGCTGCTGCTCGATGCGCTTCTGACCGCCGCCGAGCCGCGCCTCTTCGCGCTTTTGCCGCAGTTCAAGAATTTTTGGATCAATGGACATTTCACCTGCCTCGCGTTTGGATTCTCTTTAGCGTTTCCTGCGCTTCGTCCACGAAGTTTTCCGCCTCGCGAAGAGCATTGCGCGCTTCTTCCAAGGTGGCAAAATACTGTTCGTTGTAGTCGGCGTCAATTCGCATGCGCTCCGCAGACGCCAAAGCGCGGCCGTACCGCGGGTCAGACAAACCAACTTTGGCAACTCTTTTTCCAAACAAATTCACGACGCCTTCATGTTTATGCGGATCTTCGCCCAATGCAAGTAATATCGCCTTGCTCGCGTAGAACATGGCATAGTACGCTTTCGAAATCGCGTCGTTGAAATGCTGATTTCCAAGGAGTTCCTGCGCGATACCCAGCTTGTCGCGCGCAAGGCGCATTCTCAGGGCGATGCTTTTTTCTTGCGGCGTTGCCATAGCAAAATGCCCTCCTTCTGAATATGCGCCAAGAGCGGTGTCCACTCTTTCGTTCTCTCCATATGCATCACGGTTGGAGAGATGTACACCTCATACTCCATCAGAAAATCAAACGTGGGTTCAACAATGGCACGCCAACGTGGATCGAGTGAACCCAATCCTTCGATTGGCGGTCCACTGACATTAATGAACAAGTCCACATCCGAATCACGCGCGCTGTCTCCGCGTGCCTTCGACCCAAACAGAACGATGCGCTCAATTTCATCCGGCAATTTTTCGAGCAAATAGTCCTTGTATGCCTTGAGTGCGATGCGTTCCTTGCGCGTTAGATAGCGCGCTTGCGGAAAAAGCACGTCACGCGGCGAGCGCGACTTGGGCGTTCGAGCCGCATACACCACACGCTGTTCTTTTGCTCGGCGCACTTGCTTCGTGCTCACTTGTTCTCCAACGCGCTCCGCGCAATCACCAGCCGCTGAATCTCACTCGTGCCTTCATAAATCTCGGTGATCTTGGCGTCGCGTAAGTACCGCTCGATCGGCAACTCTTTGCTGTAGCCGATGCCGCCGTGCACCTGAATCGCCTTCTCCGTGACCCACATCGCGGTCTCGCTCGCGAACAACTTCGCCATCGATGCTTCCTTCGAGAATCGTTCGTGGCGATCTTTCTTTGCCGCCGCGTTGTAGATCAGCAGCCGCGCCGCTTCGATCCGCACCGCCATATCCGCGATCATCCACTGAATCGCCTGGAACTCGGCAATCTTTTGCCCGAACGCTTCGCGCTCTTTCGCGTACACGACGCTCGCCTCGTACGCGGCTTGCGCGATGCCCAGCGCCTGCGCGGCGATGCCGATGCGCCCCGCGTCGAGCACGCTCATCGCTATCTTAAACCCCTCGCCCTCCTGCCCGATGCGATGCGATGCGGGGAGTTGGTAGTTTTCGTACGTGATTTCGCACGTCGCGCTCGCGCGGATGCCGAGTTTCGGTTCAATCTTGCCAAGCGCAAAGCCGGGGAGTTTGGTGTTGACGATAAAACACGCGGTGCCGCGATGCTTGAGTTCCGGCTGCGTCGCCGCGAACAGGACGATGTAATCTGCGACCGGTCCGCTCGTCACCCACGATTTGCGCCCGTTGATGACGTACGTATCGCCCTGCAAAGTTGCGCGCGTCTTCATATTGCCCGCGTCGCTGCCGGACTGGGGCTCGGTCAGCGAGTACGCACCGAGTTTTTTGCCGGACGCGAGCGGCGTGAGGAATTTCTTCTTCTGCTCTTCCGTGCCGAACTTGTTGAGACCGTAGCACACGAGCGAGTTGTTCACGCTCATGATCGTGCCATGCGACGCGCAGACCTTGGAGATTTGTTCCATTGCGAGCACATAACTCATCGCGTCCAGCCCGCCACCGCCGTACTCCGGCGGCACCTCGATGCCCATCAAGCCCAGCTCGCCCATCTTCTTGACCGTCTCGCGCGGAAACTCGCCCGTCTCGTCGATCTTTGCCGCGATGGGCGCAATTTCTTTCTGCGCGAAATCGCGGGCGAGATCGCGAATCATCTTTTGTTCTTCAGTGAGTTCGAAATTCATCGTTGAATCTCCTCATCCTTCGACTTCAAGATATTGTCCGTGGTGAAAGCACAATCGCAGTTGATCCACAATCTCACGACCAATGAGATATTCGTTGCCAAGAAACATGACGGTTACCTGCATATCTTTGTTTCCCAACGACACTGTCCCGACAAATTCTGCCGTGCGCGCGAGACTCCCATCGCCCAATCGGACGATGACTTGTCGTGGCGGCTCAGGCATGCCGCGTCCCTGAGATACAGGAATGACTAAGCCGCCATCGAATCCTGTATCCACCAACCCCGATGCATCGAATTCGCGATCATGAATCCGACAGCGTACCTGCAAATACGGATACGGAAAATGCTTGCTCACAATTGTCGCCATGCGAGCTCATAATCGTATCCGATCTTCCATAGCGCGAAATTACCTGGACCGAATTTCTCTGCCGCTTCCATAAGAACTTGAACATGCTTCGGTCCAACGACAAGGGCTCCATCGAGACCGATCGCGACATATTCGCCCTTGTGCTCCAACTCCAATTGCTTGGCATGTTTTTCGTAGAGCAGAACGTCACGTTTGAGCGATTTGATTGCCTCGGGATTTGGATGCCGCAACAAGAAACGTCTGTTCGCGATGTTGATCTCGCGCACATCCGACGTCACATATCGCACCCCTTTCTCTCTAGCGATCTTTGTCTTCTTTGTGGTTTGTCTCATCCTCAATCACCCCCACCACTCACCAACTATCGCACTGTCCAACCATTGCACTATGCAACTTCCACCGCCATCGCGACCGCTTCGCCGCCGCCGAGGCACAGCGACGCGATGCCGCGCTTGAGTCCGCGATCTTTCAGCGCGTACAGCAACGTCACGAGCACGCGCGCGCCGCTCGCGCCAATCGGATGTCCCAGCGCGACCGCGCCGCCGTTCACGTTCACGCGCGCCCAGTCAATGCCAAGTTCCTTTCCATCCGCCAGCACCTGCGCCGCGAACGCCTCGTTGATCTCGAACAAATCAACGTCGCCGAGCTTCCAGCCGGCTTTGTCAAGCGCCTTACGCACCGCGTCGATCGTCGCCCAGAAAATACGCTTGGGTTCAACGCCGGCTTGCGCGTAGGCGCCGACGCGCGCCAGCGGCTTCAAGTTTTCGCGCGCGGCAATCTCTTCGCCCACCAACACGACTGCCGCCGCCCCGTCGCTAAACGGCGGCGCATTGCCGGCGGTCACCGAACCGCCTTCCTCAAACGCCGGTTTCAGTTTTGCCAACGCGTCCAGCGTCGTGTCCGCGCGCGGCGTTTCGTCGGTATCGAAGAGGACCGTCCCTTTCTTCGTGGCAAGCGGCACCGCGGCGATTTCGTTCTTGAACTTGCCGGCTTGAATCGCGGCGATCGCCTTTTGGTGGCTCTGGTATGAAAACTCGTCTTGCATCGCGCGCGTGATGCCGCACTCGCGCGCGATGAATTCCGCCGCACGCCCCATGTGCCAATTCTCGAACGCGCACCACAGCCCGTCATGCACGACCGCATCGATCATTTCGCCGTTGTTCAACCGATAGCCAAACCGCGCGTTCGTCAGCAGGTACGGCGCGCGGTTCATATTCTCCATCCCGCCCGCGACGATCACATCGGCGTCGCCGGCGCGAATCATCGCGCTGCCGAGCATCGCGGCTTTCAGCCCGGAGCCGCACACTTTGCCGATCTGCGTCGCGTTGATCGTGTCCTTCAAGCCGGCTTTGAGCGCGGCTTGCCGCGCCGGCGCTTGCCCTAATCCCGCGCCGACTACGTTGCCCCCGATCACTTCGTCGATCAGATCAGATTGAATCCGGGCGCGCTCGACCGCCGCGCGCACCACGACTGCGCCAAGCTCGGGCGCGGGCGTGTTTGCCAGCGTGCCCTGAAATTTTCCAATCGGCGTGCGCGCGCCGCCCACAATCAAAACCTCACGACGTTGTGTGGTTGCCATCGTCATTCTTCCTCCAATGATTCATATCTGATATTTTACCAAAAAACGCGTCGTTTGGCGAATAGTCTCACGCCGCCGGCGTTTCTCTCGCGAGGACGTTCATCCGCCAAAACATAATCGATCCGCCGAGTCGCATCACCGCGCCCACCATCAGCATCTCCTGGATGCCGAACAGCGGGGTCAGGGTTGTTGAAATGATCGGGCTGACGAACGCGGCGATGTTGATCACGGTGTTGTAGGCGGCAATATAGCTGGATCGATTCAATGCCGGCACAACTTCCAAGAGTCCGTTAAACAGCGCGAGACCGAACCCGGAAGTGAACACGCCGCCGAGGAACGACACGCCGAGAATCCATTCGACCGAGGGCGACAGCGCGGTGAAAAACGGATACAATGCCAACCCGGCAGTGCTGATGATCATCGCGGGACGATTGCCGCGCTGCGCGGTCAAGCGCCCCCACAGGGGATAGAAGATGATCGTGGTCGCGTTGCCCACCATGCTGATCAGACCCACCCAGCCGTCAGTGGCGTTCAGTTGGCGCACCCAATAGATCGAATAGAGCGGCACCGCGAAATACAATCCCAGGTGGATGGCAAACGCGGCAGTCGTAAAGCGCATGTACTTGCGATTTCCGCGTAGCATATCGACGAAAGCACGCGCGCCGCGCGGCGACTCACTGCGGGAAGCTGGGCTCGTCGCCGTGTCCGCCGGCAGTTGGATCCGGCTCAGATAGTAAATGCTCACCATCGATCCGGCAAAGGCAAGCGCGAACAGGATTTGGTAGTTGATCGGGAATAGAATCAGGTCGAGGAGTTTGCCGCCAATCAACGCGATCGCGGTGCTGGTAATCCCGACCCACACGTTGCGGATGCTGACCACGCGCGCGCGGTTTTCCGGTTTCACTGCTCGGGCGAACATCGTCGTGAAGGCAACGTTCGCCACTGCCACCGGAATGGAGAGCAAGCCGACAAAGACGACCACACTATCGGCAGCATTCGAGACAAAGAAAAATGGAACGAGCGCAATCGCAAGATATCCAAGCCGGTTGAGCGTTCCCGTGATGAGGAGGACGGAGAGCGGCTTGCGCTCACGTTCGACCCAGCGGCTGCCGGGAATCGAAAAGAGAATCGCTACCAGCGCGGGCAAGGCGGAGAGCAAACCCACGTGCGTATCGCTCCCGCCGAGGCGAAGGATAAAGATGGAGAGAAAGGAACCCACCACGCCGTTGAGCACGCCGAACCAGGCAATATCGCCATACAAGTTCCATTGATTCTGCGACTCGATGGTTTGGCGCGGCTGGAACAGCGTAAGCACACGTTTCTTCACTTGCAACGGCAAGCCCTTCCTGGTATCTTCCAACTTTAGATTTTCATTTCAGCTACAATATCCTCGCCTATATCATTTTCGCTACTTGTTGTCCACGAATTGCGCGAATTACGCGAAGGAAAAACAAAATTAGCGAACATTCGCGTAATTCGCGGATTATTTCCGAACTTGGCGAAGGTATGGCAGCGATGAATTGATATGAACAGAAAAAAAGCGGGACGCTAGCCCGCTTCTTTCTCCATCTTCAGTGTTGCCAGCAGACTATCGTAGGTCTGCGGCAGCAACTCTGGAATCATCCGCGTCTCCGCGAGCACCGGCATAAAATTCGTGTCGCCATTCCAGCGCGGCACGATGTGAAAATGCACGTGGTCTTCCACGCCGGCGCCCGCCACGCGCCCCAAGTTCGCGCCGACGTTAAACCCTTGCGGATTCATCACGCCGCGCAGCGCGCGGATCGCTTGTCCGACGAGCAGCATCATTTCCTTCAGCGTCTCTCCGTCCAGCGACTCGAGTTCGCCGCAGTGCTGATTGGGCGCGACCATCAAGTGACCGTTGGTGTACGGATAGAGATTCAGCACGATAAATGCGCGCGCGCCGCGGAGCAACACTAGATTGTCGCGATCGTTCGCCGGCGGGTCGCGCAGCTTGTCGCAGAAAATACAACCGCCCGTCACCGCGCCTTTCGGCGCTTTCAAATATGCCATCCGCCACGGAGTCCAAAGACGTTTCACTGATGCCTCGAGAACTCTCTACTGCGCTTGTCGCCAATTCTCCAACTTGAGCGAATAACCCAATGCTTGGATTCGCTGGTAATGTTCAGCGTTACCGGTTACCAATGTCAGGCTATGTTGCAAAGCCGTTGCGGCAATCATTGCGTCCGCGCGACCGACGCGTTGACCGACGCGTTCCAAATCACCGTAGATGCGTCCAGCCATTTCCGCGCAAGGTTGGTCGAAGACAAGTATTCGGCTTGCCTTCAATCCATCCAGGAATTTCTCCAGCGCTTCCGCTTGTTTCATCTTTTGAAAACCTTGCGCGATTTCCATCACCGTGACTACCGAAATGGTCAGCTCGGAAAACGCGGCTTGATACGCCGTGGCGCGCGCAACGACAGTCGAGTTCTTGGCTTTGAGTACTTCGAGCAGGATGTCAGTGTCAAGCAACGCTGGTTCCACCGGTTACCTCATCCGCATCGGCGCAGATTCGCGGGTTTGCATCACATCCTCCGCGATAGCGTCAATCAACTCGGTTTTGTCTGTGAACAATCCGAGAAGCGGAGCCGCTGTGCGAGCGGGATGCAAGTACGCTTGAATCGCCTCGACCACCAATTCGGCTTCAGTTTTGTGTTGTTGACTTGCGGCTTGCTTCAAGGCGCGAAAAGTGTTTTCGGGCAGTGTCAATCCTATTTCGATTACTTGGCTCATTTGAATCTCCTGATCTGATTGACCGACAAATTTAATCCTTACACCGTAGATTGGGGTACGGAACTCCCTGAAACTTGCTCCCCGTCTACTACTTGCGGATTCCCTTCTCATACACTTCCGGATTCACGCACGTCGGCAGCTTGTCGCCGCGCACGCCGGCGATTAGATTCGCCGCCGCCATTTGCGCCATCTTCGCGCGCGTCGCGACCGAGGCGCTCGCAATGTGCGGCACGATCAAGCAGTTGGGCAGCGTGAGCAGCGGGCTGTCCAGCGGAATCGGTTCCGGCTCGGTCACGTCGAGCGCCGCGCCGCCGATCTTGCCGGTCTTGAGCGCGTCGTACAGCGCCTGCGGATCGATGATGGGACCGCGCGCGGTGTTGACGACCACCGCCGTGTTTTTGATCAGGGCGAACGCCCACGCGGTCATAATGTGCCGCGGCGACTCGGTGAAGTCGGTGTGCAGCGTCAAGAAATCCGAATAGCGCAACAGCGTGTCCATATCGGCATACGTCACGCCCATCGATTTTTCCAAATCCGCGCGCCGATTCACGTCATAGTACAGCACGCGCATTCCGAATCCGCCGGCGCGTTTCGCCATGCCCTGCCCGATGCGACCCAAGCCGACGACGCCGAGCGTCGCGCCGTGAATGTCCTGCCCGGTCAGCAGCATCGGTCCCCACGTTTTCCATTTGCCGGCGCGCACGTAATCGATCGATTCCTGGATGCGCCGCGCGGACGCCATCAACAGCGTAAACGCCAAGTCCGCCGTCGTGTCGGTCAAAACACCCGGGGTATTGCCCACCGGAATTCCGCGTGCGGTCGCGCCGGGAATATCGATGTTGTCGAACCCGACCGCGTAATTGGAAACGACCTTGAGCCGCGGGTTCGAGTCCATCAACTCGCCGTCGATCCGATCGGTCAAGAGCGAGACCAGCCCGTCGATCGTGCGAACTTCTTTCAGCAGTACGTCGCGCGGCGGCGGCAGTTCGCCTTCCCAGACTTGCATCTCCACGACCTCGCGGAGCATTGCCAATCCTTCGTCCGGGATGAGCCGCGTGACAAAAATCTTTGGCTTGACCATCAAAACCTCCGGAAAATAATTACGCGCCGAGTTTAGCACCAAAGGCAGCGAGCGTCAAGATGTTTCATTTTTCCTACCGCATCAACCCTCGCAGCACCGTTTGCAGGATGCCGCCATTTTTGTAGTAATCGACATCGACCGGCGTGTCGAGCCGCGCGGTGGCTTGGAACGACGTGAACGTGCCGTCCGCGCGCGTCGCTTTGACGATCAGTTCTTCGCGCGCCTTGAGGTTATCCGTGATGCCGAGGATGTAGTACACCTCGCGCCCGGTCAAGCCCAGCGCTTCCGCGTTCTCGCCCGGCATGAATTGCAGCGGCAGCACACCCATACCGACCAAATTCGCGCGGTGGATACGCTCGAACGAAACCGCGATGACCGCTTTCACGCCGAGCAGCGCGGGACCTTTCGCCGCCCAATCGCGCGACGAGCCGGTACCGTACTCCTTGCCGGCGAGGACGATGAGCGGCACGCCTTCCGATTTGTACTTCATCGCCGCGTCGTAGATCGTCATTTTCTCCGAGCGACCATCCACTGTCCACTGTTCACTGTTCACTGTTGACTGTCCACCGAAGTAAAGCGTGTATCCGCCCTCTTCGCCACCCAGCATCAGGTTCTTGATGCGGATGTTCGCGAACGTGCCGCGCATCAAAACCTCGTGATTGCCGCGCCGCGTGCCATATTGATTGAAATCCTTTGGCTCGACGCCGTGCTCCATCAAGTACTTGCCTGCCGGTGAATTCTTGGCGATACCACCGGCTGGCGAAATGTGATCGGTCGTGATGCCATCGCCGAACACGCCGAGCACGCGCGCGGCGCGGATTTCGCGCAGCGGCGCGAGTTCCGGCTTGAGATCGGTGAAGAAGGGCGGGTTCTGGATATAGGTCGATTTCGCATCCCACGCGAACGCCGCGCCGCCGCTGACCGGGATCGCGTTCCAAGTTGGGTTGCCGTCGAAGACGTTACCGTACGATTTTGTGAACATCGCCGGATCGATCGACGCCGCCATCGCGTCCGCGATTTCTTTTTGCGCGGGCCATAGGGCGCGCAGGAAAACCGGCTTGCCCGCGTTGCCCACGCCCAGCGGCTCGGTATCGAGATTGATGTCGGTCGTGCCCGCCAGCGCGTATGCCACGACGAGCGGCGGCGACGCGAGGAAATTCGCCTTGACCTGCGGGTGCACGCGCCCCTCAAAGTTGCGATTGCCGGAAATCACCGCCGCGGCGACCAGATTTCCTTCCGTTACCGCTTTCGCGACCGGCTCTGGCAGCGGACCGCTGTTGCCGATGCACACCGTGCAGCCGTACCCGGTGGTGAAGAATCCCAGTTTCTCCAGATACGCCGTCAAGCCGGCTTTGTCCAGATACTCGGTCACAACTTTGGAGCCGGGCGCGAGCGATGTCTTGACGTGCGGCGGAACCGCGAGACCTTTCTCGACTGCTTTCTTGGCGAGCAAGCCCGCGGCGATCATCACGGACGGATTGCTCGTGTTCGTGCAAGACGTGATTGCCGCAAGCACCACCGCGCCGTGGGAGATTTCAGATTTTCGATTTTCGATTTTCGATTTGGAAACCCAAGTCACCGGCACAGTCTTGTCAAGATCGGTTTCCGATAAGCCGTAGCCGCCCTTGGCGACCGGCTTGGTCAACGATTCGTGCAAGCGCGTTTTCAAATCGCGCAGCGCCACGCGCTCTTCCGGCTTTTTTGGACCGGCAAGACTCGGCTCG
>VFSW01014552.1_pt1 | contig 10867 bp, 9 predicted proteins | sample 5358111 | NCBI WGS metagenome assembly VFSW01 (sample SAMN11554181, study PRJNA540505) | mine drainage metagenome | isolation source: sediment from site ElyBrook_90M | place: USA: Ely Copper Mine, Vershire, VT | collected 2017
TTCGCAGCCGTTCCGAAAAGGCGGGCATCGGTTTCGGTGCAACCATCGCGAGCAAAGACCAGCGCAAGACCAGCGAGACTTTGCGCGAGGTTGAGCCGGAAGACCTGATCAAGTTTGGCCTGATTCCGGAGTTTGTCGGACGTTTGCCGGTGATTGCCACCCTGGAAGAGCTGGACGAGCCCGCGCTGGTCAAAATCCTGACCGAGCCAAAAAACGCTTTGACCAAACAATATCAGAAGTTGTTTGCGATGGAGGACGTTGACCTTGAGTTTCGTGAAGGGGTATTGCTGGCAATCGCTCGCAAGGCATTGGCACGCAAGGCTGGCGCACGGGGATTGCGTTCGATACTCGAGCAAGCATTGCTGGATGTGATGTTTGATCTCCCCTCAATTGATAATGTCAGCAAGGTGGTATTGGATGAAACTGCGACCGGAGAAATCAAACCAATTATCATTTATGCCGATACCCACAAGGCGGCGTAAGCGCTTTTAGACCACTTTATTATCTTGTCCCGCGGGTGGCTCTTGAATTATTTAGGGCCATCCCCATCTAACTTCACACTTTTGAGAGGTTATAGCCATGTTAGAACAAGATACCCCAGGCACCATTTCGAATAATTTACACCCGCTACTTCCTTTGCGCGATGTGGTGGTGTTTCCGCACATGGTAATTCCCCTGTTTGTCGGGCGCTCCAAGTCAATAAAGGCGCTTGAGACGTCGATGGAGGCGGGCAAGAGTATCGCGCTGGTGGCACAAAGGTCGGCGACTAAAGATGATCCGGGAACGGATGACCTCTATGCCATCGGGAGCATGGCAAACATTCTGCAGATGCTGAAATTGCCGGACGGCACGGTGAAAGTGCTGGTTGAGGGCACTCAGCGCGCCAATATACTGCGGGTTTATGACGCCAAATCTCATTTTGATGCCGAGGTGCAGATCGTTCCCGCCGAGGATGGCACCGACAGTGAATCTGAAGCCATGAGACGTGTACTGATCGCGCAGTTCGACCAGTATGTGAAACTGAATAAAAAGATCCCCCCTGAAATCCTGACTTCCCTTGCCGGTATCGATGATGCAGGCCGTCTTGCGGACACCATTGCCGCCCATCTGCCCCTCAAGCTTGAGCAAAAGCAGGAGGTGCTGGAAATATTCGGTGTGCGCAAGCGATTGGAACACTTGCTGGGACTTCTGGAGGGCGAGATCGACATTCTTCAGGTCGAAAAACGCATTCGCGGGCGTGTGAGACGCCAGATGGAAAAAAGCCAGCGGGAGTATTACCTTAACGAACAAGTAAAGGCGATACAAAAGGAGCTGGGCGACGGTGAAGAAGGAACCGATTTCGACGAGCTGGAAAAGAAAATCAAGGCTGCTCACATGCCCAAGGAGGCACGCAACAAGGCAGAAGCCGAGCTCAAGAAGTTGCGTTTGATGTCGCCGATGTCGGCTGAGGCTACCGTTGTGCGCAATTACATCGATGTGCTGACTGGTTTGCCGTGGAAGAAAAAAACGAAGATCAGTGCCGACCTGAAAAAAGCCGAAGTGGTGCTGGAAGAAGACCATTACGGCCTGGATAAGGTCAAGGAACGCATACTCGAGTACCTTGCAGTGCAACAGCGCATGGACAAGATGAAGGCGCCGATACTTTGTTTGGTTGGTCCGCCTGGGGTTGGAAAGACTTCCCTGGGGCAGTCTATCGCTCGTGCCACCAACCGCAAATTCGTGCGCATGTCACTTGGCGGCGTGCGCGATGAATCGGAAATCAGGGGGCATCGGCGTACCTATATAGGCTCCATGCCCGGCAAGATACTTCAAAACATGAGCAAGGTCGCGGTGAAAAACCCGCTGTTCTTGCTGGACGAAGTGGACAAGATGGGCATGGATATGCGCGGTGATCCGTCGTCCGCCTTGCTGGAAGTGCTTGACCCGGAGCAGAACAGTACGTTTGTCGATCATTACGTCGAGGTCGAGTATGACCTGTCGGACGTAATGTTTGTGGCGACTGCGAATACGCTGAATATTCCGGAAGCGCTGTTGGATCGTATGGAAATCATCCACGTCTCCAGTTACATGGAGGAGGAGAAGATCAATATCGCCACGCGTTATCTGGTTCCCAAAGTGCTGAAGAACAACGGTTTAAAACCGGAAGAGATCAGCATCTCCGAGAGCGCACTGCGTGACATTGTGCGTTACTACGTGCGTGAGGCTGGTGTGCGCGGTTTGGAGCGCGATATTTCCAAGATATGCCGCAAGGTGGTGAAGTCGCTTTCGTTAAAGGATCGCAATACCAGGGTGATAGTGAATTCGCGCAATCTCGACAAGTACCTTGGTGTGCGCCGTTATTCATATGGTGTTGCCGAGAAGAACAACCAGGTCGGGCAAGTCACCGGCTTGGCGTGGACGGAAGTTGGCGGTGAACTGCTCACCATTGAAGCCGCGGTCCTGCCGGGAAAAGGCAAGACTACCACGACTGGCAAGCTCGGAGAGGTGATGCAGGAATCTATTCAGGCCGCATTGAGTGTGGTGCGCAGCCGGGCAAAAAGATTGGGTATAGAAGAGGAGTTCTATCAGAAAACCGATTTGCATATCCACTTGCCGGAAGGCGCGATTCCGAAAGATGGGCCGAGTGCGGGGGTTGGCATGTGCACTGCAATGGTCTCTGTACTGACGGGTATTCCCGTGCGTGCCGATGTCGCCATGACCGGTGAAATCACGTTGCGCGGCGAGGTGTTGCCGATAGGTGGCTTGAAAGAAAAGTTGCTTGCAGCGCAACGGGGCGGCATCAAAGTGGTTCTGATACCGGAAGAAAACATTAAAGATCTGGCGGAAATTCCGGACAACATAAAAAATAAATTGGATATTCGCCCGGTCAAGTGGATAGACCAGGTTCTGGAAATGGCGCTGGAGCGTATGCCAGAACCGCTTGCCGAGAAGGTTGAACCCCTTGCCGTGGTTGGCTTGGCAAGCGAGACACAGCAGTCAGACTCAGTGTTGGTGACCAAGCATTGAGTGAAAAATCCGCTACCAGTTGTACTGGACCAACACAAGCAACCGTAAAAAATATTTTTTCAAGTAATTGCTTGACCTGAGTCGAGAAGCCTTGATATAAAGCCCCCGCAGGGAACTTCCTGTTTTTTTAACCACTCGCAAAGGGGACTTACGTGAATAAATCTGATTTGGTTGATGCTATTGCAAAATCCGCTGATATTTCCAAGGCTGCTGCTGCTCGTGCACTGGACGCGACAGTGGACACTATCAAAAAGACTCTGAAAAAGGGCGATACTGTGAGTTTGGTTGGGTTCGGTACTTTCAAAGTGGGCAAGCGCGCCGCACGCAATGGGCGCAACCCGCGTACTGGTGCGACCATCAAGATCAAGGCAGCAAAAGTTCCTAAATTTAGCGCTGGCAAAGGTCTAAAAGATGCAGTAAACTAGCAGACTTTGTCGGGTGCTTAGCTCAGCTGGTAGAGCGTCGCCCTTACAAGGCGAATGTCGGCGGTTCGAACCCGTCAGCACCCACCAGATTGTCGAGTAGTGTTTTTGGAGTGGTAGTTCAGTTGGTTAGAATACCGGCCTGTCACGCCGGGGGTCGCGGGTTCGAGTCCCGTCCACTCCGCCAAATAGGGGCGAACGAAAGTTCGCCTTTTTCACTTCTGTTTCCTTTGAATCAATAGTTGGATGACATCGCCATGTTTGATTTCGTGCACGAAAATAAAAAGCTGGTACAGGTAGTACTTGCGCTCATTGTTTTACCATTCGCATTATGGGGGGTGAGCTCGTATGACAAGTCTCGGAATTCAGCCGGAGTGGTTGCCACTGTTGATGGCATTAAAATCACCCAGCAGGAATTTGAAAATTCAATGCGTCAGCAACAGGACAGGATGCGTCAGCAACTGGGGACTAACTTTGATGCGTCAATGCTAGACAATCCAACAATCAAGCGCGCGATAATAGACAATCTGGTTTCCCAGCACTTGCTCGTCATCCGTGCCAACGCAGCAGGACTTCATGTCTCGGATGAGCAGGTGGCAGAGGTCATTTCCAGCATTGAAGCTTTTCAGGAAAACGGTAAATTTGACAAAAATCGTTACCTGACAATACTAAAAGCCCAGAATTTATCGCCGCTGATGTTCGAATCTCGTGTGCGTGATGAATTGCTCGGGCAGCAAATGCAGGACACCTACACACAGAACGGATTCGCCGCAAACAGCGTTGTTGATAATGTTATCCGCTTGAATGAACAGCAGCGTATGGTGAGCGTGTCGCCCGTGCAGTATCAGTCGTTTATTTCCAAAGCGAAAGTTGATGATGCGGCCCTGATGAAATATTACGAGCAAAATCAAAGCGAATTTCAGGTTAAAGAGCAGGCCAAAGTAAAATACGTGAAGTTTTCTGTTGATGACTTGCTGGCGAAGGTTCAGGTAAGCAAGGAGGAAGTGCGCAAATATTACGACGAACATCAAAATGAATTTGGTTCGCCGGAAGAAAGACGGGCTGCTCATATTCTTTTTACAGTAAGCGCAAATGCCCCGCAAGCCGAACAGGACGCGGCAAAGGCAAAGGCCGAAAATATTTTGCAACAAGTCAGGCATGATCCATCCAGGTTTTCTGAATTAGCCAAGAAGAATTCGCAGGATCCGGGTTCCGCGCCCAAAGGCGGAGATTTGGGATTCTTTGGCCGCGGCATGATGGTCAAGCCATTCGAGGAAGCGACATTCGCAATGAAGGTCGGCGAGATCAGCGGGTTGGTCAAATCAGATTTTGGTTACCATATTATTAAGTTGTTGGCAGTCAAGCCATTCAGGGTTTTGTCATTCGAGGAAGCGCGCGAGGGTATCCTGAACAAGCTGCGCCAGCAGAAGGCCACCGCATTGTTCGCCGAGATGGCTGAAAAATTCAGCAATACCGTCTATGAGCAAAGTGATACTTTGCAGCCGGCTGCCGATCTAATCGGTGCAAAGATTGAGCAGAGCGGATGGTTGGTCAAAGGCGCAGTCGCCGCTGAACCGTGGACACCCAAGTTGTTGCAAGCAATTTTTAACGACGAGGTGGTGAAGAATAAACGCAACACTGCTGCTGTAGAGGTTGCTGCGAACACACTTGTTGCCGCGAGAATTTTGGAATACAAGCCGGCCTCTGTGAGCAGTTTTGCCGAAGTGAAGGAAGCGATCCGTCAAAATTTGGTCCATCAACAGGCCCTGGCACTGGCTGCGACGCAGGGCAAAAACATGCTGGAAGAGTTGCAGAAGGGGACTAAGCCGAAATTAATCTGGGGTGCGGTGCAGAGTATTACTCGTGCGCAACATGGCTCACTCGATGCTGGATTGGTGCGGCAGATCTTCCAGGCAAGTGCGGCAAAGCTGCCGCAGTATGTCGGCACTGAAGACCCGCAAAATGGCTACGTGCTGGTTCGCATTGATTCCATCAGGGAAGGCGAGCCAGCCAATGATATTAAGCGCGCGCGCTACGCCCAGCAATTGAGGCAGATGACCGGTGAGGAGATGTTTCGGGCATACATGTCTGATGCCAGGCAGCAAGCTACGGTCAAGCTGAATTTGCCGCCAGCGGCAGTGCAGCCGTGAAATGACCTGAAAATGCAATTGAAAACGCCACCCTCCGGTGGCGTTTTCATTTTGTGATTGCGGCGGTTATTCTTCGGTTGTGCCCAAAGCGGTCGTATTGAAACCGCCGTCGACATACATTATTTCACCTGTTATCCCGCTGGCCAAGTCGCTGCAAAGAAACGCTGCGGCATTTCCCACCTCATCGATTGTAACGTTGCGTTTAAGGGGGGCGTGCTTAGCATTGTAGTTGAGTAATTTGCTGAAATCGCCTATGCCGGAAGCGGCCAACGTCTTGATCGGTCCCGCGGAAATGCCATTTACGCGAATTGCCTGGCGGCCAAGTTGCATCGCCAGGTAACGCACGCTGGCTTCCAGGCTGGCCTTGGCCAGTCCCATCACATTGTAATGCGGCATGGTGCGCACGGCACCGAGATAGGTCAGTGTTAGCAAAGATGCGTTGCGGCCTTCCATCATCGGCAGTGCAGCTTTAGCCAGGGCCGGGAAGCTGTAGGCGCTGATATCGTGAGCGATACGGAAGGCTTCGCGGCTGAAGCCATCGAGAAACTCTCCGTCCAATGCTTCGCGCGGTGCAAAACCAATAGCATGCACCAAACCATCAAAGCCATCCCAATGTTTCTTTAGATCGACGAACAGCTGGTTAATCTCGTCATCGCTGCCGACATCGCATTGGAAAATCAGCTCGCTGTCAAATTCCTTGGCCAAATCCAGCAGGCGACCGCGCACTCTTTCACCCTGATAGGTGAAGGCCAGCGTCGCTCCCTGTCGGTGCATCGCTTTCGCGATACCGTAGGCAATCGAGCGGGTGCTGATCATGCCGGTTATTAAAATTCGTTTGTTGGCCAGAAATCCCATTTTGTTCCTCTGCAAAAGGTTGGTCATTGAAGAGGGCTATTATATCCTTAAGTCGGGACATCGCGGACCCATTAAAGGTGCGCAATCTTCTTCAATCCGGGGCGAATGGTTAGCCAAGTGCCACGCCTATGGTGGCCGCGCTGAACCGGGCACATCGATTGGCATTGCAGGCTGGAGGGGCTTGGCATTAGCTGCCTGTATTTGGCGTTGTCACCATCGGGGGCTATCGGATATAATTCCGCCAATAATTATCATGGGTTTCCCCACATGCTGGAAGTCAGCAATCTTGCCTGCAGTCGCGGAGATCACCGTTTGTTTTGCGGGTTGAGTTTTTCGCTGAAACCCGGTCAGATCATGCAGCTGCAGGGTGAGAATGGCAGCGGAAAAACCACCCTGTTGCGCGCCTTGTGCGGATTCATGATGCCGGACGAGGGTGAAGTCCTCTGGCGCAGTGAAAATATCCGGCATTTGGGTGAGGATTATTGCTCGGAGATTTTGTATCTGGGGCATTTGAATGCCATTAAGGATGAATTGAGCGCGGTGGAGAACTTGTGTATATCTGCCGGCCTCTCCGGGTTTGTGCTCAAGGAGAATGATGCAATCGCCGCTTTGCGGCACATGGGATTGCGTGGCCGCGAGGCGCTGCCAGCCAAGGTGCTTTCCCAGGGGCAGCGCCGGCGTGTCGCGCTGGCGCGTTTGATGGTCAGCGATGCGAAACTGTGGATACTCGACGAACCTTTGACTGCACTGGATGTCGGAGCCGTGGCGCTGATTCAGGGGCTAATTGCAGAGCACCTGGAGAACCGGGGAATGGTGATATTTACCACGCACCAGCCGTTCCGGGTTGCCGGGATGGAGATGCATAGTTTGTCCCTGTCATGAAGGTCATGGGTTATAAAAAATCCTCGTTGCTTCAATTGCTGGTACTTGTGATACGGCGTGATTTGGTGTTGGCGATGCGCCGCCGTGCTGATGTGTTGACCACACTGGTTTTTTTTGTGATTGTAGTCAGCTTGTTTCCGCTGGGTGTGGGCCCGGAACTGGGCATGCTGCGAAAAATGGCTCCCGGGGTTTTGTGGGTTGCGGCTTTGCTGGCATCGATGTTGTCGCTGGGCCGTTTGTTTTCCGCCGACTATCAGGATGGCACGCTGGAACAGATGATGCTGGCTCCGCAGTCGCTCTCCATGCTGGTGCTGGGCAAGATGATTGCGCACTGGATGGTGTCCGGGTTGCCTCTGGTGCTGATGGCGCCGGTGCTGGGTTTGCAGTTCGACATGTCAGCGCAGCCGCTGGGCGTGTTGATCATTGGCCTGCTGTTGGGCACGCCGATACTCAGCATGATCGGTGCGATCGGCGCGGCTTTGACTCTGGGGTTGCGCGGTGGCGGTGTGTTGCTGTCGCTGCTGGTGTTGCCTCTGTGCATCCCGGTGCTGATTTTCGGCACCGGTGCGGTGGAGGCGATGTCGAGCGGGCTAAGCGTGGCGTCCCACCTGTCCTTGCTGGGAGCCTTGTTGGTGTTGTCCCTGGTGTTCACCCCGTTGGTGGTCGCGCAGGCCTTGCGAATTTCGATGGAGTAATGATTTGGCGATAAACTGGTTCAAGTATTCCTCCCCAACCACCTTTTACGGCTTGGCCGGAAAGATGATTCCGTGGTTTGCTGTTTCCGCAGCGATTCTGTTTGCGATCGGTTTGTATATCGGTTTTGTTGTTGCGCCGGTTGACGCCCAGCAGGGGGAATTTTACCGGATCATTTTCATACATGTGCCGGCCTCAATGATGTCCATGTTCCTTTACATGGTCATGGCTGCTTATGCGGCGCTGGGCCTGGTTTTTAATACGCGTTTGTCCGGCATGATGGCAAGTGCGCTGGCACCGACCGGCGCACTCTTTACCCTGATTTCATTGTGGACCGGCGCACTGTGGGGCAAGCCGATGTGGGGGACATGGTGGATGTGGGATGCGCGCATGACTTCCGAACTGATCCTGCTGTTCCTTTACCTGGGCTTTATCGCGCTGCATGCCTCGATTGACGACTCGCGGCGTGCCGATCGTGCCGCGGCATTGCTTGCCATTGTCGGTTCGGTGAACGTGCCGATCATTTATTTTTCGGTGAAATGGTGGAATACGCTGCATCAGGGCGCGACCATCAAGTTTACCGGCACCAGCATGCAAATCGCAATGCAGCAGGCCATGTTTACCATGTTGCTGGCCTGCTGGCTGTATTCAATTGCGGTCGTGCTGGCGAGGGTGCGCAGCATTATTCTCAGCCGCGAACGGAACACTGTCTGGATCAACGAATTGCCCGAGGTGAAACAATGATGGGTTTGGATATCTGGATGAGGGAAAACCCGCTGGTCTATGTCTGGATCGGTTCATACGCCGTCACTTTGGTTATTTTTTTGGTGGAGATTGCGACGGTGGTTCACAAAAGGAAAGTTACTTTGCAACAGGTTCGCCTGTTGCGCGATGCAGGGGACGAAAATTAAATGAAGCCGCGCCATAAAAGATTTGTTTTCATCGCCGTTGCCCTTGCCGCAGTGGCGGTTGCAGTCGGTCTGGTACTGTATGCGTTGAGGGGCAACGTCAATTTATATTTCACGCCTACACAAGTGTTCAATAACGAAGCGCCCAAGGGCCGCAGTTTCCGCATAGGCGGTTTGGTCGAGAAGGGCAGCCTGAAGCGCGAAAAGGACGGCTTGACGGTGAATTTCGTGATTACCGACACGCACAAAAGCATACCTGTCGTGTACACGGGCATCTTGCCGGATTTGTTCAAGGAAGGTAAGGGCGTGGTGGCCCAGGGCGAGGTGCAGGCCAATGGCGTGATGCGTGCCGAAGAGGTGCTTGCCAAGCACGATGAGAATTACATGCCGCCGGAAGCGACTGATGCATTGAATAAAGCGAAGGCTGCGAATGCGGCCGATGCGGCTGCCGCTGCTTCCAACGGCTCCGCGGCTGTTCCTGTTATTAAATAATTACCCGGGGGGTTACACATGATTCCAGAACTTGGTCATTTATCATTGATCATCGCACTTTTCCTGGCGGTATCCCTGGGCGTGCTGCCCATATACGGCGCCGCCCGCAACAACGCGGTCCTGATGAGCCTTGCGCGCCCGCTGGCGTTCGGGCAATTCGTATTTATCGCGCTGGCGTTTGCCACCCTTGCCAATGCTTTTCTCCACAATGATTTTTCCGTGCTGTATGTCGCGCAGCATTCCAACTCGCAATTGCCTTTGCATTACCGTTTTGCCGCAATTTGGGGCGGGCACGAAGGTTCCCTGCTGTTGTGGGTAACCATATTGTCAGTTTGGACCGCTGCAGTCGCGACGTTCAGCAGGCACCTGCCGGAGGAAATGGTGGCCCGCGTGCTGGGCGTGATGGGCCTGATTTCGGTCGGCTTCCTGCTGTTCATGCTGCTCACCTCGAATCCATTCGAGCGCCTGCTGCCCGCTGCAATTGACGGGCAGGAGTTGAACCCGCTGTTGCAGGATCCGGGGCTGGTGATACACCCGCCGATGCTGTACATGGGATACGTGGGGTTCTCGGTTGCTTTTGCCTTCGCCATAGCTGCCTTGCTCGGCGGCAAACTGGACGCCACATGGGCACGCTGGTCGCGCCCCTGGACCACCGTGGCGTGGACATTCCTTACTTGCGGCGTGATGTTGGGGAGCTGGTGGGCATATTATGAACTTGGCTGGGGCGGCTGGTGGTTCTGGGATCCGGTCGAGAACGCCTCATTCATGCCCTGGCTGGTCGGCACCGCGCTTATTCATTCGCTGGCCGTCACGGAAAAACGCGGGGCATTCAAGAGTTGGACGGTGTTGCTGGCGATAGCCGCATTCTCCCTCAGCCTGCTCGGAACCTTCATGGTCCGCTCCGGGGTGCTGACATCGGTGCACTCGTTTGCGACCGATCCAAAGCGCGGCGTGTTCATTCTGGCCTTCCTGGTGATAGTGATCGGTTCGTCCCTGTTGTTGTTTGCCTGGCGCGCTCCCAGGATCGGCTTGGGCGGCAAATTCGACATGGTCTCGCGAGAGTCCATGCTGCTTTCGAATAACGTACTGCTGTCGGTTGCCGCCGCAGCGGTATTCATCGGAACCTTGTATCCGCTGTTCATGGATGCCCTGGGATTGGGCAAGCTTTCGGTAGGCCCGCCGTATTTCGACGCGGTGTTCGTTCCTTTGATGGCACTGGCGATATTGATGATGGGGCTGGGGGCGCTGGCACGCTGGAAACAGACCAGCGTGCCCGAATTGGCCAAGCGCGTGCGCTGGGGATTCGCCTCCGCGCTCATCCTTGCGCTGCTGTTACCCCTGATCTTCCGCCACTGGACACCGAAAATCGCGCTGGGATTGTTACTGTCGTTCTGGGTCATCGCTTCGCTGGTGATCAGCCTGCAGCAACGCTGGAGCGGGCAGGGACCCTTTGTCCAGC
>VFSW01014553.1_pt1 | contig 10867 bp, 7 predicted proteins | sample 5358111 | NCBI WGS metagenome assembly VFSW01 (sample SAMN11554181, study PRJNA540505) | mine drainage metagenome | isolation source: sediment from site ElyBrook_90M | place: USA: Ely Copper Mine, Vershire, VT | collected 2017
CCGCCCCAGTCGGCGAATGCGGCGAGCATGGTGGGCCAGTCGCTGGCCGAATCGACGGCGTAGAAGGGCGCGGTCACGTTGGCGGGGTCGTAGACGGTCCAGCGCAGACTGATGCTGCGCCGTGCGTCGAAGTCGGGGTTGGAGGCGGTAAAGATGCTGGAGACGATCGGCGTGTCGGCGTCGCCGTGGCGGGTGAGCGGCACGTCGAGGACGACATCGGGGCCGGCGCGGACGTGGATGATCTCGGTGCGGTACTGGATGGGACTCCATGTGCCGCTGGCGGTCTGGTACTCGGCCCCGGAGGGGGTGCCGCGTGTGTGCTCGATGTAGAGGTCCTGCACGTCCGCGCCGAGGTTGGTGAAGCCCCAGGCGACGTGGCCGTTGTGCCCGGCGATGACGAAGGGCGTGCCGGGCAGGGTGACTCCGGAGGACTGGAACTCCGCCAGCGCTGCGGGGTTCTCGGCTTCCAGATCGGCCTCGTACCACAGCTCGGGCACGCTGAGCGAGAGGTGCATATCGTTGGAGAACAGCGGCTTTCCTGAAGCTGTCCGCGTGCCTGCGACGGCCCAGGCGTTCGATCCGGCCACGCAGGCGGAGCAGGGCGCGTGGAAGAGGGCGAGGGTCTGTTCGAGGGCGAGCAGGTCAGTCGGGGAGGTGGTGCTGGCTGAATCTCCGGTCTGCGAAACCCAGGTCTGAGAATCCAGACCTGGGGCACCCGCACCCGCCGACTCACGCTCATTCCGCAACGTGCGCGGTGTAGATGGAGCACTCGGATTTGCAGGGTGGCGAAGCCGCGACTGCGATTCGTCGAGCGGGATGTCGTCGATGATGGGTTGGGGCGCGCTGATGTCGGGCATCGGCTGGCCGGGATAGTGGTCTCGCCAGGAGCCGGTGGGATAGAGGTCGGCGATCAGCTCCGGCGAGAGGTGCGCCGCGAGTGCCTCGCGGTCCCGCTTCTGCGGGAAGCCGGTGGTGAGGTCCTGGAACATCACAAGCTCGACCAGGATGCAGTCTCGCGGCGTCCACGGCGCGGGCTGGTAGCCGAGCAGGCGGAACTCGACGGGCAGGTGCGCGCGCTGTGCGGCGATGGAGGCGTTGACGCCGCGCGCGTAGACCTCCAGCCAGTGCCGCTGGCCGGCGGGCAGCACGGCGATGGCGCGGTCGGCGGAGGCGCGCAACTGGAGCGTGCGCTGCAGGCGGTCGTGCTGCAGCATGGAGCCGCCCAGAATGGCGGCGAGCTCGCCCGCGGCGTGGCGGCGCAGCAGATCCATCTGCCACAGGCGATCGCCGGCGGTGACGAAGCCCTGCGCGAAGACCAGGTCGTCCATGGAGCTGGCGCGGATGTGCGGCACGCCGCGTGCGTCGCGGGCGACCGTGACCGGCGCGGCGAGGCCGTAGACAGTGAGCGATCCATCGAGCTGCGGCAGGTTCGCGCGCATCGCGGCGCGGATGGAGTGGCGGCCATAGACGATCGCAATGGCGGCGAACACGATGAGCAGCGCCGGAAACAGCCCGAAGAGGCGCAGCCTGCGACTGGCACCGGGAGCAACGGGCGCATCCGTTGCGGCCTTGCACGCGGCCTCCGCTTCGGCAACAGCTTCGGGCCTGTCCTCTGCCCCGGTGCTGCCTGCAACCCGGCGTGTGTAGCCCTCGTAGCGCAGGCCGTCGCCGGAGGGCCCTGCGCTAGGATTGGTGCTGCTGAAGTTCGGGTCGTCGCTGCTCATGGCTTACGAAAAGTCTAATCCAGGGAGGTTGCGCGCGCAGTTGCAAGCGGGGCCTCGCGAGGGACGATGGGCAGCGTTAGAACGATGATGACAGCTGCCAGCGCGACGACAGGCAGGACGAAGAGGCTTCCCGCCGGCCCGGTGAGGCCGCCGGAGAGGAGCGGACGGCCCACGGGATGCGAGGCGAAGAGATGGCCCTGGATGGCAATGCCGCTGTCCGCCACGCCGAAGAGGAACGACTGCGCCCAGTCCCACGCCGCATGGAAGCCGATGGCCCACCAGAGCGATCCGGTGCGCCACAGGCTGAGGCAGAAGACGAGTGCGATGAGCGCGGCGGCGAGCAGGCCGAGGGACGATTCGCCCGCGTTCGACAGGTGCATGAAGCCGAAGCCGAAGGAGAGGAGAAGAGCGGCGATGCAGAAGCCGGTGGAGCTTGTGTCTCTTGTGCGTGCGTCTTGCGTATATGAATAGCGCGCGCGCAGCCAGTCGTAGATTCCGTCGATGCCGCGCGCCAGCGTGAACTGGAGGTAGCCGCGGAAGAAGTACTCCTCGGAGAGGCCGACCAGCAGAAAGCCGACGAGCCAGACCGCGCCGTAGCGCAATGCGTGTGCGCCGGAGAGCAGACGCGCGTCGAAGACCAGAAGGCCGGTGGCGCGCAGGGCGAAGACAAGAAGCGCGAGCAGCGCGAGGCCCCAGGCAAACCCCGCGAGGCAGTTGCGCAGACGGTGCGCGCCGCCCAGTCCATAGACCGAGGTTGGTCGACGCTCGATCTTGCCCATCAGCCAGGTGGCAACGACAAGCGAGAGCAGCGCCATGCCTTCAGTGACAAGCACGCGGCCAGGCCTGCTGAACGAGACTGTGCCGGACGCCCACGGAAACAGCATCCCGACAAGCGGAGATGCGCCGTAGACGAGGAGCAGCGAGCGAAGCAGGAGGAAGAGAAGGATTCCCCAGAACGCGCGCAGGCCGGCGCTTCCGAAAAAGATATTGCCGGCCGTGAAGCGGCGCTGCGGCGGGGCCGCACTGGCCCCATCGCGGGCTGCGGGGCCGATGGTGTTGCCTGCCGTGTCGCTGGCGGTGTTGCTGGCGGCGTCCTCGACGGGAGCGCGGGGTTGCCCTGACGGGCCGGACCGGTTGGGCACGGAGATCATCCTCTCTCTTCGAGTGTATCCGGCGCGGGGAGGACGGGCGTCCCGCCTGCACTAGTCCCCCCCCGCGGCGGTTTGCAGCTTGACACAAGGACGCGCGCCGTCAATCCTAGAGCTTCCGTCTATATAGTTGGGCGCTGCGCTGGATCGCGGGGCTGAGCGGTAGACGGAGTTCGCTACGGAGGGATTTCGCTTGGACTGTCGAGTGTTCTATCACGATCATTGCTTCGATGGCGCGTGTTCTGCGTCGCTGTTCACGCGCTTCCACCGCGAGTGCATCGGCACGGCGCGGGAGTTCTCCTACCGCGGGCTGATGCACGGCGCGGCGGGGTCTCCGATGGACGAGTCGGCGTTTGCCGAGGGCGAGAACGCGATTGTGGATTTTAAATACTCCGCATCGCCGAAGGTGACGTGGTGGTTCGACCACCACCAGAGCGCATTTCTGACGGCGGAGGACAGGCGCGATTTTCTGGCGTGGCAGGCGCAGGCCAACTCGGCCAAGGTGCTTGCGGTGCGGAAGCCGACCGAGGGAGGAAAGTTCTACGACCCCACGTACGTCTCCTGCACCAGCCTGATCGCCGATGTGGCGCGCGAGCGCTTCGGCTTCGACACCACGCCGTTGAAGGACCTGGTCTACTGGGCGAACATCGTGGACGGGGCGAAGTACGAGAGCGCGCGGTCGGCGGTGGAGATGGCCGCGCCCGCCATGAAGCTGACCATGGCGATCGAGAGCTCCGGCCCGGGGTTTGTGCCGCGCGTGATCCCTTTGCTGACCGAGATGGGTTTGCAGCAAGTGCTCGAACAGCCGTTCATCCAGGCCGAGCTTGGGCCGCTGATGGAGCGGCACCTTGCGGGGATCGAGCTGCTGCGCGAGCGGACCAGGCTGGAGCGCGGCGTTGTCGTCTTCGACATTACGGACCAACTCACCGAGGGCTACAACAAGTTCATCCCGTACTACCTGCATCCCGCGGCGACCTACAACGTGGGGTTGAGCCGGTCGAGCTTCCGCGCCAAGGTCGCGGTGGGTACAAACCCGTGGACGAAGCTGCCGGACGCGCAGTTGGCGAACATTGCGGAGATATGCGAGCGCTACGGCGGCGGCGGCCACGCGCGCGTTGGCGCGGTCAGCTACTCGCCGGACAAACTGGACGAGGCGCGCAAGGCCGCGGGGGAGATTGCGGCGTTGCTGCGGGCGCGGGGGTAGGGCCGGACTCGCTCGGGGTATTGCCGGGGCGAAAGACAAATACAGGGATTCTGGCTTCGCCAGAATGACGGCTTGTGTGTGGCTTCGCCAGAATGACGGCTTGTGTGGGCTTCGCCAGAGTGACGGCCTTCCTGTTGCTGCGAACGTAATGCTGGGATTCTTCGCTGCGCTCAGAATGACAAGCTCAAGTGGAGATACGCCAAGAGGGAAGACGGTTTCAGCGGGTTGCAATGGCGTTTGATGCAGCGGTTTCAGCGGGTGGCGAGGGCGCGGGGCGCGGTCATCCATCCGTAGTCGATGTGGAAGCCCTGGCCGGCCAGCTCGCGGTCCACATAGCCGCGCTCCATCTCGTTGACGCCGAACTGCGCGCCGGCGATGGAGTTGGTGTCGATGTGCGTGTACCCGCCGGGCTGCACCTCTCCGCAGGAGTAGGTGAAGACGTCGTTGTCGAGCAGGTTGCGCAGGTTCATCTCGAAGGTCTCGCGGGTCTGTAGCCAGCGTCCGGCGTGCGGCAACGCGATCTTGTAGACCATCAGGGCGGTCTCGTGGGCGCGGTCGTCCACCGCAGTTTGCAGATGCAGTTCCCTGCCCGCGATGGGCTTGAGCCGCGCGGTGCCCATGACGAAGGGGCCGCGTCCCCAGGCCTCGGCGAAGTAGCGCGCGCGGGCGACCTGCATCAAGGCGTCGTAGCGGAAGTCGGCCAGGCCGAAGAGCGCGCCGTTGGCCACTTCGAGGCCCGCGCCGAGCGCGCGGTCGTGGTTGTCCATGCGCGCGCGGAAGTCCGACTTGCGCGGGCTGGCCGCGTGCCAGCGCGCGTAGGCGCGCTCGTCCAGCGTCTCGTCCCACTGAATGATGCCGCGCAGCCCGGCGTCGGCCAGCGCCTCGTACGCGTGGGACGACAGGTACTCGGTGCAGAGCAGGACGCCGCCGCCGTCGAGGTCGCGCACGGCCTCGACCGCGCGCGCGACATCGCGCACCAGCATCCGAGTGTCGTACTCCGGGTCCGTGGCGTAGACCAGCTCAATCACCTTCGCATCGCGCGCCAGCACCAACTCGATCTCACGGTCCAGTTCGGCGAGATTCAGGCGATGTCGCACCGTGTCCTTGCGCAGGGCGGAGAAGTTGCAGTAGGGGCAGGCGTCCACGCAGAAGCTGGAGACGTAGATGGGGGCGACGTATCGGACGCGGTTTGCGGCGGGCGCGCGCCAGAGCGTGCGGGTGTGCGCGCGCAGCATCTCGAACTGTTGGTCGGAGTCCGCGCCGGGTGTCGCACCGATCTGCAACAGCTCCGCGAGTTCGGCGAGGCCGAGGGCATCGCCGGATGCGGCCTCGCTCTGCGCAAGGATCTCCCCGACACGCTGCGGCGAAGGACGGCGGCCGCCAGCCAGTACGGCGCGGACCTCGGCCTCTCTCTCCGCGTCGCCGGAACTGCACCGACTCCTGGCACTATTCTTTCACGGTGGCAGACTGAGGCGAGCGGCCTTGTCGTCCCGCCATCCCCGCGCGCCGCACCGGCGGTCAGGACTTCAGCCTGAGGAAGAACGGCAGCTTGGTGATGTCGTTGAATATGATGAACGCGGCGAAGAGGACGATGCAGACAAAGGCGACCTGGTAGATGCGTTCCTTCACCTGCATCGGCAGGTCGCGGCGGACCGTTCCCTCGACCAGCAGCAGGAAGATCATGCCGCCGTCAAGGATGGGGAATGGCAGCAGGTTGACCATTCCCAGGTTGATCGAGATCATCGCCACGGTGCCGATCAGGGGCGTCCATCCGGGTTCGCCCGCGGCCTCATGCACCACCTGGCCGATGCCGATGGGCCCGGAGAGGCTGCGCACCGAGACGTGGCCCTCGAACATGCCCTTGACCACATCTTTAATCAGCATCGAGTTCGTCTTGGTGAACTCCCACGACTTGGCCAGCGACTTTACAAACGACAGCTTCTCCACCTTGACCGGCGGCGGGACGGGGTGGAAGCCGAGCAGGTACTCCTTGGAGCCGCCTTCGTCCGAAGGCTCGGGAGTGATGTCCACAAGAAAGGATTGGCCCTTGCGCAACACCTCGATCGTGGCGGGCGCGCCCTTGCGGTCCTGCATATAGGCCAGCAGGGTGTAGACGGAGTGCAGGTTGAGCGCGTCGATGCGGACGATCTGGTCGCCCGGCTGGAGGCCGGCGCGCGCGGCGGGACTGTCGGGCATCAGCGACGAGACCTTGACCGGCATGGGCTGCATCTTGGGCACGAAGCCGAGCGAGTCGGGCGAGAACTCGTCGGGCGTGGTCGCCGCCGAGGCAACGAAGAAGGTGGTGTCGACGCGCTGGCCATCGTGTATGAACGAGAACGGAATGGTCTGGTTCAGGTTCAGCAGAGAGTGACTGGCGACATCGTCCCAGGTGGGGTCCTCGACGTTGTCGAAGCGGACGATGGTGTCGCCGGAGCGGATGCCGGTCTTCGCCATGGGGCTGCCGGGCGAGATGTAGTCTGTGACCGCGGGGCCGGAGATGTACTCGTTCACCTCGTTATGCACCATGTAGACGGTGGCCATCAGCACGAAGGCGAGGACGAAGTTGGCGGCGGGCCCGGCGAGGGCGATCAACATGCGCTGCCAGCGGGGGTGGTTGTTCAGCTCGCCGGGGTCGTTACCGACCTCTTCGCCGGGAATCTCGCCGGCCATCTTGACGTATCCGCCCAGGGGGAGCGCGTTGATCTGGTAGTCGGTGCCGCCGCGGCGGAAGCCGACCACGCGCTTGCCGAAGCCGATGGCGAAGGTCTCCACGCGCACGCCGCACCGTTTGGCCACGATGAAGTGGCCGAACTCATGCACCAGAACCATGAGGCCGAGCACCAGAAGTAGTTCAACGATAGCGGAGAGCGACAAATGCTTTACCTCGGGAAGAGATGGATGGGACAGAACGCTACAGAGAGGCTTGCGCGATCGCCCTGCGCGCGCTCTCTCTAGCCGCCTCGTCCGCCGCGAGCACTTCTTGGATAGACGCAGGAGCCTGGGAAGACGTTTCGTTCAGCACCCTCTCGATTGTACGCGGGATGCCGAGGAAGGGGATGGCGCCATCGAGGAATGCGGCCACGGCGATCTCGTCGGCGGCGTTGAGCGCGATGCAGGCGGCGGGGCCGGACTCCGCCGCCTCGTAGGCCAGGCGCAGGCACGGGAAGCGGGTAAGGTCGGGCACGGCAAAGTCCAACTGGGTGAGCGCGGCCAGGTCGAAGGTCAGGCTCGGCGCGGCGAGCTGCGCGTCCACACGCTCCGGGTAGGCCAGCGCGTAGAGGATGGGCAGGCGCATGTCGGTGACGGAGATCTGCGCCAGGATGCTGCCGTCGATGAACTCGACCAGCGAGTGTACGGTGGACTGCGGATGGACCGTGACGCGCACCTTGGCGGGCGGCAGGTCGAAGAGGCGGCATGCCTCGATGATCTCGAAGCCCTTGTTCATCATGGTGGCCGAGTCGATGGTGATGCGCCGGCCCATGACCCACGTCGGGTGCCTGAGCGCCTGCGCGGGCGTGATGCGCTCGAAGCCGGCGGCAGGCGTGTTGCGGAACGGCCCGCCGGACGCGGTGAGCCAGATCTGACGGACCTCGGCCGCGCGACCGCCGCGCAGACACTGGTGAACGGCGTTGTGCTCGGAGTCGATGGGGAGCAGCGCGACCTTGTGCGTGCGCGCGGCGGCGAGGACCAGCTCGCCCGCGGCGACGAGGCATTCTTTATTGGCCAGGCCGATGGTCTTGCCCGCGCAGACGGCGGCGTAGGTCGCCTCCAGCCCGGAGACGCCGACGATGGCCGAGACCACGAAGTCCACCTCCGGCAGCGTGGCCACAGCGACCGTCCCGGCGCTGCCATGGAGGACATCGATGCCGTTGACGCCAGACTCGCGCAGGCGCTTGGCGAGCGCCGCGGCAAGTTCTTCCGTGGCCAGAGAGACCGCGCGCGGCCGCCAGCGAACGCACTGCGCGAAGGCAACATCCAGGTTGCGACCGGCCGCCAGCGCGACGGGCCGGTAGCGGTCGGGAAAGGACTCGCAGATCGAGAGGGTACTCTGGCCGATGGAGCCGGTCGAGCCAAGAATGGCAATCTTCTTCACTCAGCTATTTTCGCAGATGTGCGCACTGCTCACACTGTCGGCCCGCGTCGCATCCGCAACAGCCCGGCAAACGCACCGCCCAGCGTGGACAGCGCCACCAGCGCCGCCGACACGAACGTAAGCCCCGCCAGGACCATCGCCCCGCGGAACTCCGGCGACTGTAGAAACCCCATCATCGCCGACGGGACCGGCGTCGAGGACTGCTGGACCGCCCGTTGCACCTGCGCCACCATCTGCGCGTCGAAGCTGCCCATCGCGTGCAGCGTGAAGCGCGCCACCAGCCCCGCGCCCGCCATGGCGGTCCCCAACTCCAATATCAGACACACGCCAACCACCACCCCGATGCGCGACCCGACGCCGACATCCATCCGCGCCGCCGGACGCCGCCTCTGGTAAAACCCCAGAGTGATCAGCGACGCGCTCACGGTCCACAGAAAGCTCACCGGCGACAGCATCTCCACCCGCGTCGCCGCCAGACCCAGCGCCGCGCCCACCGCGGAGACCGCCGCCGCGCAGCGGATGGCCGTCTTCCACTCCACCTGTCGCGGCCCCGAGGCAGGCACCGCGCCTGTGCTGGCCGCGCCAGCCACCACGCCCGCCAGCTCCACGCCCGCCTCCGCCGACTGGTTCTCCAGCGCAAGGCTCAACTGCGGCGCGCCGCACCGCGGGCAGAACGGCGACTCCCCGCTCCCCGCCGGAAGCTCCCCGCCACAGCGATGACAGAACTCTTGCATATCTACGAAGCTACCCCACGCCACACCCGGCGGCAAGCAGCGCCGACGATGCAGTCTGCCGTAACACAGCAGAGTGCATCGCGGATGGCGGCTTACACCAGCACGCGCTGGCTCACGGACTGCGGTACGGGCTTTGCGGCCAGGTAGCGGTCGATCGACGCGGCGGCCTTGCGGCCCTCCGCGATCGCCCATACCACCAGCGACTGCCCGCGGCGCATGTCGCCCGCCGCAAAGACGCCCTCCACCGAGGTCGCGTAGTTCTCATCCGCCGCCACATTGCCGCGGCCATCCAGCTTCACGCCCAACTGCTCGATCATGCCCGAGCGCACTGGCCCCAGAACTCCCCGCGCCCGCAGGACCAGGTCCGTCTCGATGGTGAACTCCGAGCCCGCAACCGCCGTGAAGCTGGGCGGCGGCCCAACGCGCACGGCGTGCAGGTGCGTGACGCGACACTGCTTGTCGCCGGTGAACTTGACGCTGTTGATGCCCCAGTCGCGGATGCCGCCCTCTTCGTGGCTGCTCTCGGTGCGCAACTGCAGCGGCCACATGGGCCACGGCGTGGACGGGGCGCGCTGCTCCGGCGGCCTGGGCATGATCTCGAACTGGTGGACGCTTTTGGCATGCTGGCGCAGGCTTGTGCCCAGGCAGTCCGCACCCGTGTCCCCGCCGCCCAGGATGACCACGCGCTTGCCCTCCGCCAGGATATCCAGCGACGCATCCATCAGGTCGCCCTCGCAACGGCGGTTCTGCTGCGGCAGGAACTCCATGGCAAAGTGGATGCCCTTCAACTCGCGCCCCGGGACCGTCAGATCGCGCGGATGCTCGGAGCCGCCCGCCAGCAACACCGCATCGTACTCGTCGAGCAGGGACTGCACCGGGACATTCACCCCCACATGCGCGTTGGGCACAAACGTCACGCCCTCGGCGCGCATCTGCTCCAGACGTCGGTCGAGGACGCGCTTTTCCATCTTGAAGTTGGGGATCCCATAGCGCAACAGGCCGCCGATGCGGTCGCTCTTCTCGTAGACCGTCACCGCATGGCCAGCGCGGCGCAACTGCTGCGCGGCGGCCAGGCCCGCAGGCCCGCTGCCCACCACGGCCACACTGCGGCCGCTTTCGCGTTGGGGCGGCTCGGGTTGAATCCATCCCTCCTCCCAGGCGCGGTCCACGATGCTGCGCTCGATCAGCTTGATGGAGACGGCCGGCTCGGTGATCGCCAGCACGCACGCCGCCTCGCAGGGCGCGGGACAGATGCGCCCGGTGAACTCGGGGAAGTTGTTGGTCGCGTGCAGCCGCCGGATCGCGCTCTGCCAGCGGTTGTTGTAGACCAGATCGTTCCAGTCGGGGATCAGGTTGTTGACCGGACAGCCCGTGTGGCAGAAGGGCACGCCGCAGTCCATGCAGCGCGCACCCTGCTCGCGCTGCTTCTCTTCGGGGAATGGCTCGTAGATCTCCATCCAGTCCTGCAGGCGGTCCTCCACCTTGCGGCGCGTCGGCTGTTCGCGTTGGATCTCAAGAAAACCCGTGACCTTACCCATGCTGCACCTGCCCTGTCGCCACCAGGGGCGACGAATTTGTGGGAGAAATGTTGGAGATGGGGGGGGTATAGACCGATTCTGCGCGTTGAATCCCCAGAACGCGCTTGAACTCGTGCGGGAAGACCTTGATGAACTGTGCCTGCGTCGTCTTCCAGTGCTCCAGAATCCATGCCGCCTGCGGACTTCCCGTCAGGTCGATCTGGCGCTGCAGCAGGCCGCGCACCAGCTCCACATCCTCGCTCAACAGCAACGGCTCCAGATCCACGCCAGCCAGATTGCAGCGGCGGGTGGAGAAGTCGCCCGCATCGTCGTAGACGTAGGCCCGGCCGCCGCTCATGCCTGCGGCGAAGTTGCGCCCCGTCGCGCCCAGCACGATCACCGTGCCGTTGGTCATGTACTCGCAGCCGTGGTCGCCCACGCCCTCGA
>VFSW01014554.1_pt1 | contig 10866 bp, 7 predicted proteins | sample 5358111 | NCBI WGS metagenome assembly VFSW01 (sample SAMN11554181, study PRJNA540505) | mine drainage metagenome | isolation source: sediment from site ElyBrook_90M | place: USA: Ely Copper Mine, Vershire, VT | collected 2017
GTTTTTCCGCGATGCAGGCCGGGCCTGCGCTCTGATCCGCGTTGGACACCGTGCCAGAACCGATGATGGTGCCGGCCGCGAGCGGCCGCGTCCGGGCTGCGTGCGCGATCAGCCGCGGGAATTCGAACGTCATGTCGGCGCCCGCGTTGGGGCGTCCGAGAATCTCGCCGTTGAGCTGCACTACCAGCGGCAGATTCAGCTTGCCGCCGTCCCAGGCGGGACCGAGCTCCTCCGGCGTCAGCGCTACGGGAGAAAAGGCGGAGCAGGGTTTGCTCTGGAAAAATCCGAAACCCTTGGCGAGTTCCGCCGGCGCCAGATTGCGCAGCGACACATCGTTTGCGAGCAGCAGCAGGCGGATGTGCTCGCCCGCCTTCTTCGCCGGAGTGCCCATGGGCACGTCGCCGCTGATCACCGCAATCTCGGCTTCCACATCGATGCCCCAGTCCTCGGACTCGAGCGCGATATCGTCGCAGGGACCGAGGAAGGCGTCGGATCCGCCCTGGTACATCAGCGGCTCGCTGCGGAACGATTTGGGCAGGTCCGCGCCGCGCGCTTTGCGCAGGCGTTCGGCGTGGCTGAGGTAGGCCGAGCCGTCGGCCCACTGGTAAGCGCGCGGCAGGGGCGATGCGCATTGCCTGGCATCGAAGTCGAAGGCGCGGCTGCCGGGAGCGCGGTTGAGCGCGTCGTAGCGGTCGGTGAGCTGCGGCGAAACGTAGTTCCAGTCATCCAGCGCCGCCTGCAGCGTGGGCGCGATATCGTCCGCCTTGATCGCATGCTTGAGATCGCGCGACACCACGATCAGCGTGCCGTCGCGGGTACCGTCCTTGAGGGTGGCGAGTTTCATGTTGAAGTTGGTCGTTGTTATGCAGCCGCATTCTAACCGTTTGCGCCCGGCCGCGACTCAGGGATTCGCCCTCATCCGCGCCGCCACGCATGGAAGCGCGCCACCCATCGAAGCAGCTTCTGCGGCGCATGTGCCTTCTTCCACACGCCCGCCGCATACTTGTTCGCTTCTGCCATGGTCGGGTAGATATGGATGGTACCGAGGATTTTGTTGAGCCCGATGCCATGGCGCATCGCCAGGACGTATTCGGCGATCAGGTCGCCCGCATGCTCGCCGACGATGGTGACGCCGAGTATCCTGTCCTTGCCCGGAACGGTGAGCACCTTGACGAAACCGTGGGCCTCGCCGTCGGCGATGGCGCGGTCGAGGTCGTCGATGCCGTAGCGCGTCAGCTCGTAGGGGATGGCGCGTTCTTTCGCCTCGATCTCGTTCAGGCCCACGCGCGCCGCTTCGGGTTCGACGAAGGTGGCCCAGGGAATCACCGTATAGTCGGCGCGGAATTTCCTGAACGGATTGAACAATGCATTGACCGCGGCGTACCAGGCCTGATGCGCGGCGGTATGCGTGAACTGATACGGACCGGCGACGTCGCCGGCGGCGTAGATGTTGGGAAATTTCGTCTGCAGGAATTCGTTGGTTTCGATGGTGCGGTTTGCCGCGATGGCCAGTTCCTCCAGGCCATAGCCCTGCAGATTGGCCACCCGGCCGACGGCAACCAGCAGCGCGTCGAAGGCAATGCGCAGGTCCCGGCCGTCGTGCTCGGCGATGAGGATTTTCTCGCCCGCTTCGATGACGAACTGCTTCGCCTTGTGATCGACCAGGACATCGATGCCTTCGGCGCGAAAGCGCTGCGTCACCAGTTCGGACACCTCGGGGTCCTCGCGCATCAGGATGCGCGGCGCCATTTCCACCTGCGTGACCCTGGCGCCGAGCCGGGCAAAGGTCTGGGTGAGCTCGGACCCGATCGGGCCGCCGCCGAGCACCACCAGCCGCCGCGGCAACTGGCGCAGGTCCCACACGGTGTCGGAGGTGAGGTAGCCGACTGCGGCGATGCCCGGAATCGGCGGCACGAACGGACGTGCGCCGGCGGCGATGACGATGGCGCGCGTGGTCAGGCGCTGTGTGTCGCCATCGTCGCGCGTGATGTCCACCTGCCACGGCGAAACGATCTTCGCCGTGCCTGCGATCACCTCCACCCCGAGTTCGCTGTAGCGCTCGGCGGAATCGTGCGGCTCGACCGTTTTGATCACGCGCTGCACCCGCTCCATGACGTCGGCAAAGTCGAACTCCGCCCGCGCTTCGCGAATGCCGAATTCGCGCGAGCGGCGCATGTGCGACAGCAGCCTGGCGGAGCGGATCAGCGCTTTGGAGGGCACGCAGCCGGTATTCAGGCAGTCCCCGCCGAGTTTGTGTTGCTCCACCAGTGTCACCTTGGCTTTGACCGCCGCGGCGATATAGGCGCTGACCAGGCCGGCAGACCCGCCGCCGATCACGATCAGGTTGCGATCAAAGCGAGCCGGCTTGTTCCAGCCGGCGTAGACTTTATTCATGCGCAAGCGCTCCGTGAGTTTTTTTGCAATCAGGGGAAAGATGCCCAGCAGGGCGAAGGAGCCGACCAGCGCGGGCGAGAGGATGTCCGATAGCGAAGCGATTCTCGCCAGCTGGGTGCCTGCGTTCACATACACGATCGTGCCGAGCAGCATGCCGGCCTGGCTGACCCAGTAGAACGTCCGGGTGCGGATGGCGGTGAGCCCCATCAGCAGGTTGATCATGAAAAACGGGAAAACCGGCACCAGGCGCAGCGTGAACAGGTAGAAGCCGCCTTCGCGTTCGATTCCGGCGTTGATCGCGCGCAGCCGCTCGCCGAAGCGCTGCTGCACCCAGTCGCGCAGAAGGAAACGGGAGGCGAGGAAGGCCAGCGTGGCGCCGGCCGTGGATGCGAAGGACACCAGGATCGTGCCCCCGAGCAAACCGAAAATGGCGCCGCCGGCCAGTGTCATCACCGCCGCGCCGGGCAAAGACAGGCCGGTGACCGCAACGTAGGCGAGAAAGTAGATAAGCCCCGACTTTGCCGGCTGCGCCGCACGCCAGGTTTCGATCGCCGCCTGTTGCTGCTTGAAATACTCGAGGCTGAGATAGCGCCCCAGATCCAGGCTGTAATACGCAAGCGCAGCGGCCAGCAGGGCGGCGATCAGGACGATGCGGCGAAGGGTCATATAAAATCCAGGCAAACGAGCGGGGTATGATCAGGCTTATGCGCAGAGCGTGTCGCAAAACGATGCCATGGACAATATAGCAGAGCCGCGGCCGCGCGCCGCCTGGCCCGATTTTTCGCTGTACCGGCCGCATCCTGCGGCAGCCAGCCTGCGTGACTGGCTGGGCGAGGCGCACAGGCTGACAGGCGAACTTACGCAGTTTCTCGAGAGCGGAAGCGCCGCGGTTCCGCTGCTCGAAATCGTCAATCCGCCGCTGTGGGAACTCGGCCATATCGCCTGGTTTCAGGAGTTCTGGCTGCATCGCGGCGGGGATTTCGATGCGCCCTCGATGCTGCCACAGGCCGACCGCTGGTACGACTCGGCGCGGGTTGCGCACGCTACGCGCTGGTCGCTGGCTCTTCCCGATTGGCAGGCAACGCGCGCCTACTTCGAGGCGGTGTTCGCGCGCACGCGGGCGCTGCTCGATGGCGAACCGCTCAGCGATGCGCGCGCGTATTTCGCGCAGCTCGCGCTGTTTCACCAGGACATGCACAACGAGGCGTTTTGCTACATGTGGCAGACGCTCAGTTACCGGATGCCGGTGGCCTGGGCGGAACCGCCGGCGTCAGTCAGCGGAGATATCGAAATTCCCGCGGGCACGATCGCGCTCGGGGCAGGGCCCGGCAGCGGTTTCGTGTTCGACAACGAGAAATGGGCGCACGAAGTCAGCCTGCCTGCCTTTGCGATCGCGCGGCGCGCCGTGAGCAACGCGGAGTACCGCGGCTTCGTCGAAGACCGCGGCTACGCCCGGCGCGAGTTCTGGAGCGACGCCGGCTGGGCGCTGCGCGAGCGTCTGGCGCTGACGCATCCGCGCTACTGGAGGCGCGACGCGGATGACTGGTCGGTGCGGCGCTTCGATCGCTGGCTGCCGCTCCCGGCGGAGGCGCCGGTGATGCACGTGAGCTGGCACGAGGCCGAAGCCTATTGCGCCTGGGCCGGCCGGCGGTTGCCGAGCGAGGCGGAATGGGAATGTGCCGCCGGCGCATGCTCCGATCGCTTCGACCGCGGCCGGGTATGGGAATGGACCTCCAGCCGGTTCGGCCCCTATCCGGGATTTTCCGCCGATCCCTACAAGGAATACTCGGCGCCCTGGTTCGCCGAAGAGCATCGCGTGCTGCGCGGCGGCAGTTTCGCTACGCCGCCGCGACTGCTGCGCACGACCTGGCGCAATTTCTACCAGCCCGAGCGCGCCGATATGTTCTGCGGATTTCGCACCTGCGCCGTCTGAAGCCCATCCGCAAGCTAGCCCAGCTTGAGCACGATCGGCTCCAGCGCCTCGCCCTGGGGCAGTACGCGTCCAATAATCGACGCCTGCGCGTACCCCAGCGCGTGCAGCGCCGCGAGGCAGGCCTTGGCGCGCTCCGGCGGGATGCTCGCGAGCAGGCCGCCCGCGGTCTGCGGGTCGAAGATCAGCGCATAGCGCGGATGGCTGAGCGCGTCCTGCTGGTTGCGCAGCGCGCGGCGCAGCCGCACATTGGCCGGCTGCAGCGAGCTCAGGATACCGGCGGCGGCGGTCTCCTCGGCACCTTCGAGGACAGGCAGCGCTGAAAGATTCAGTTCAGAGTCCACGCCCGAGGGCCGCGTCATTTCCACCAGATGCCCGAGCAAACCAAAACCGGTCAGGTCGGTGCAGGCGGTCGCGCCATATTCGCGCAGGCACTGCGCCCCGAGCCGATTCGACTGGCACATGGAGACGAGGGCCGCGTCGATCCAGCGGCCGCGCGCCTTGAGCAGCGCATGGGCCGCGAACAGCGTGCCGGTGCCGATGGGTTTGGTCAGGATCAGTACGTCGCCGGGCCGCATACCGCTCTTGCGCATCACCGACGTCATATCCTCGTCCACCAGGCCGTTCACGGCAAATCCAAGTGCCAGCTCCCGGCCCTCTCCGGTATGGCCGCCGACCAGCGCGCAATTCGCGTCGTTGAGCACTTCGATCGCGCCGGACATCATCTGAAACAACAGGTCTTCCTGCTTGGCTTCCAGTCCGGCGGGCACGGTGACGATCGCCGTGGCGGATTGCGCCTCGGCCCCCATCGCATAAATGTCCCCCAGGGCATGGTTGGCCGCGACCTTGCCGAAAATGTAGGGGTCGTCGATAAAGGCGCGGAAGAAATCCACGGTGTGCACCATCGCCTTGCCCGGCGGCACGCGCACCACCGCGGCATCGTCGGGCGCGTGCAGGCCGATGAGCACGTCGTCGCGATCGACCGGATGCAGCGCACCGAGGGCGCGCGACAGCACCGTGGCGCCGACTTTCGCGCCGCAGCCGCCGCAGCGCATTGCGACTGCAGAGAGGGCCTGCGCCGCCTCCTCCTCGCCGAGCTGGACCGATGAGGGCGCCGTCGACGCGGTCCCGGCTTCCATCTGCGGAAATTCGCCGAACTTGCGCATGAAGCGGCGGTCGATCCAATCCTTCCAGCGCCACACCCAGGCGCCCTGGAAGCCGAGTGCACCGCGCGAGGCCACTGCGTATCGGTCGCCGGTGCTGATCAGAGCGAGCCAGCGGCGCTGCGGACAGTAGGGTTTGAGCGCCCTTCCCTCGACGGCGCGGCGCAGGTTCTCCGCCAGCGGCGGACCCTGACGCACGGCGAAGACGCCCGCCTTCTCGCGCGGATGGTTCACCATGCTGGCGATGTCGCCGGCGGCGAACACCCTGGGGTCAGTCAGCGTCTGCAGGGTGTCGCTCACCTGAATGAAGCCGTCCGCGTCCAGTGCGAGGCCGGTCGCGCGCAGCCAGGGCGCGCCGCCGGCGCGGGTGACCCAGACGATCTCGTCGGCATCCACGCTGTCGCCGCTCGTCGTCTGCAGACGTGTCGCCGATACCGCGTTGACGTCGGCGCTGCAATGCAGAGCGACACCGCGTTCGGCCAGTACCCGCTCGAACGCGCGGCGCACGGAAGCGTTGTGGGTAGGCAGGATGACCGGATCGCTGGTGAGCAGGTGGAAGCGAAGCTCGTCCGGATTGCGTCCCGCTGCGTGCAGTTCCCGGCGCAGGCGGTACTGCATCGCCAACGCCAACTCGACGCCGCCGGCGCCGCCGCCGACCACGGCGATGCGCGTGGCCCCGGCGTGCCGGCGCACGCGTTCGAGCAGCAACTGCCAGCGTTGGTTGAATCCGTTGATCGGTTTAACCGGCACGGCGTACTCGGCTGCGCCGGCGACATTGCTCATCTGCGGCGTGGAGCCGATGTTGATCGACAGATAATCGTAGGGCACCGGCGGGCGGTTGCGGCAGAGCACTTTGCCTGCGCCGCGGTCCAGGCCCAGCGCGTCGTCGCGAAACAAACGCGCGCCGGCAAACCGGGCCAGCCTTGAGAGGTCGATGTGGACCTCGTCGTAGCTGTAGTGTCCGGCGATGTAGCCCGGCAGCATGCCGGAGTAGGGCGTATGCGTGTCGCTGCAGATCACGCTCAGGCGGACCCCGGGCACCGGATGCATGCCGAAACGCCGGAGCACGCCGACATGGCTGTGGCCTCCGCCGATAAGGACGATATCCCTCAGGACCGGTTGATCGGGCGCGAGCATGGCGATGTCCCTGTCTGCGTAAGGCGTGGTTGGTCGTAGCGCGAGCTCGCCGGATGCACGGCGGGCTCAGCTTCGGTCTTGTTCGAGCACTTCGCCGATTTTACGCGACGCGTGGCGCAGAAATCCGGTCTGGCTGGCCGTTCGCTTGTCTTGCGTCATGCGAATTCCCGCGCTGAAAGAAGAAAATGGGATGTGCGGCTCCAATGCGACACTAAGTGCTTGGTCGGCTCGTTCCCTCGAATTCTTACCTATTCGCGCTTGGTTTTGTAAGATTTGACGGCTATTTGCGACCAAATAGCAAACCTGACCGCTGCGGCAGTTGGCTTCAGGACAGGAACAAGGGGAGTATTTGGTGCCACGCAAACTGGTGGTTTTCGCCTTGCTCGGCCTGCTCCGCCGTCGGCAAGTCGAGGCGCGCGGCGAGCAGGGCGCTACGAGGCGAAGATCGGTGAAACCCCGGCTGTAAGAAAAGGAAGTCGGACGCGACTAAGGCAGAGGCGGGGTGTATTCGCGCCATTTCGCCCGCCACGACTAAAGGAGAATGCCCATGCTCGCTCGCAACATGTCTTTTCGGTTCCTTATCATTTTCGTCGCCAGCCTGTTCGTCGCTGCGGCGGCCTGGGCCGCCGTTAAACCCTTCGACCGGACTGCCTTCGAGGCCGCGCAGGCGGCCGGCAAGCCGATTCTGGTCGAAATCCATGCCGACTGGTGCCCGACCTGCCGCGCACAGGACCCCGTTATTTCCGAACTGATGCGGGATCCGAAGAACGCGGGTTTTGTCGTCCTGCGCATTGATTTCGACAGTCAGAAAGCCGTGGTCAAGCGTTTTCACGTTCAGTACCAGAGCACCCTGATCGTGTTCAAAGGAAAGAAAGAGATATCCCGCTCCACCGGCGAGACGCGCAAGGCCGAGATCGCCGCGCAGCTCGCCAAGGCCCTGTAGGCGCGAACGGCCGTGGTATTCGGCCTTGGCACCTACGGCATCGGCTTCGCCGCGGGTAGCCTGTCGGTCCTGTCGCCCTGCGTGCTTCCGCTGGCGCCGATTCTGATCGGCACGGCGGCGTCTGCGCATCGCCGCGGCCCGCTCGCGCTCGCCGCAGGGCTTACGCTTTCCTTCGCCGTCATTGGCGTCTTGATCGCCAGCGCCGGCGCCAGCCTGGGTCTGGATCAGACGGTGTTCCGCAACATCGCGGCGTCGATGCTGCTCGCATTCGGCGTGCTGTTGCTGTCGAGCGGACTGCAGGAACGTTTTGCACTGGCGGCGTCGGGCGCTTCCAGCATCGGACAGGGCTTGCTCTCGCGCCTGACACTCGACGGCCTGCCCGGACAGTTTGTGCTCGGTCTGTTGCTCGGCGTGGTGTGGAGCCCATGCGTGGGCCCGACGCTGGGCGCGACCATCACGCTCGCGAGCCAGGGGCGGCAATTGGGGCAGGTGATGCTGATGATGGCGCTGTTCGGCCTGGGCGCGGGGCTGCCGCTGGTAATCCTCGGTTCGCTATCGCGCGAAGCCATGCTGCGCATGCGCGGCAAACTGCTCACCGCCGGCCAACTGGGCAAGAAGGTCCTCGGCGTGGTCATGCTGCTGATCGGGATTTTCATCCTTACCGGGCTGGATAAGAAGTTCGAGACCTGGGTACTCGACGCCGCGCCGCCGTGGCTGACCCAGGCAGGGACATCGCTATAAGTATCTAATGGGAACGCCTGGACCTGGGCGAATGGGCCCTTGTTTCGTGCACGCGAGCGGGTTAAAAGCAGGTCACGACGGTTGTCTTGTAGTCGCTGCTGTGGTCTCGGACTGCGGTTTTAACGCGCAAAAGCCCTGAGGTTCGGCACGACACCGGAACAGTTCGATGCGCGCATCCGCTCCGAGATGGCGAAGTACGTGAAAGTCATCAAGGATGCGGGCATCAAGATCGAGTGAGCGGTCGGCGTGCGCCGCGCGCCCGCGGCCGCAGCTCAGGTACAGAGGGCTGAAGAATGGCTTGCAGAGCCGATCTTCAGCCTATTCGCTCCGTCTGGCTGAATATTCTAGACGGACTGACGCTGTGGTTCGAGCCTTGGCTGGCGAGCCACTTTGGTGCTGATCTGGGCACGAGCACATCCGCTCTCCCCGCCGTGGCAGGCAGCCTGGCCATGGCAGCGTCTACGCCAGGCTTTCGGTCTATAGACAAGACAGGCGCGCTGCCCTAGGCTGCGTATCCGTGGGCCTCCGTGTTACTGCAACGGGGGCCAGAAATGTAATTCACCGCTTTTTCGGCCGCGCTCGCAGTGTCGCTTAACGAGCTGTTGATTTCGAGACTGACTGCTAGCGCGATAGCGTCGCTCTTGGGCGAGTCATACTAACTGGCTCCAGACTAATCTACATGACCCCTGCAGATATCGACTCGCATATTCGCCGGCGACCATCCGTACATCAGCTGTGCGTAGGCGCCTTCTTGCAACAAGCGATCTTCGTTACACCGGAAGTCCTCGCTGTGCCCCTATTGCCCGTCGGTTTCAATGACGTCGCGCAAATGCTCGGGCATTACGTTTCTGCCGATCTGAAGCAGGAGATTAAAGAGAAGCATGTCGACGAGCTGCGGACAAAGGGCAAGGATGCGTTCCCCACAGTTGCGTTCGTGTGGCATCCCACGGTAGACGCACCGGCCCCAACCCTTGTCCCTTCCGCTAACCCGGCGTTCGACAGTGCACGGCAAGTGCTCGCATGGGTAACCGGCGAACAGCCCCAGCCAGTCGCCGTCGTGGCATTGCATACGAACGGAGCCGAATTTCAGGTGTTACCGCCTGGAAGTCGGCGCCGCCAGCGCCTATGGTTTAGTTCACGGGAGGCAGACGGTTTTCAAGACAGCTCTATTCGTTTGTCCGTTGCCGCTCGAGATGACTCGAACCTTGGACTCGCATTGGAGCTATTCCACGATGCAGTGCGTGAAGTTAACGGTCGTTTTCGGATTGTCAGGCTATATAACGTGCTGGAGTGCTTAGCAACGAAGCACAAGGCCGGTGGCGTCGGATCGCGTGACGCGGTCAGATCAATGTTGCAACTGGCCCCGGGTCAAAGCTGCAAAGTCCAGTTCCATGGTACGGAGATCGCATTCGACATAGTTTCTATTGCCGGTCGTTTGCGCGACAAGGTCATGCATGGAGCAGAGATCCGGGAAGATGCGTTCGCACCTGCTGACCGTCCGGTGTTCCAAGCTTTTATTCAGGAGCCATTCCTCATTGCCTTCGAAATGGAATGGCGTATCGAACTCGAAATCTCGCGGCGCGCAGCCCACGTGCAAATACTGACCCGCCCTCAACTATCCCTTTAGTCTTGCCGTGGTCGAGGACCCGACCAGGATTCCAACTCTAGGTGTGGGGCCCACCAGTTCTAACTTGATAAGCTAATTCCTCAGATGCCTGAAGATCTCAGCAAGTTGAATGACGGGAATTTTGCAAATCGTGTTTGCTATCTGCTTTTTGATAGTTTTACGATCGCGCGGACTTGGGGATTCTATATGCGCGATCCACAGATGGATAGAGAACAAGAGCTGCGGAATAGATTAACCGCCATCTGGATTCGTGCGTTAATAGATACCATTGAAGGCGAACAGAGGTACTTATTGCATTACAGAGTGGAGGCTCAGAGAAGAGGGTTCCAAAACGTAGTGCTAGTCTGTGAGCGCGCCTCTGAGTACTTTCGATGCGTCAGATCTCTCCTCTCACGATTTACCAAAGAAGAGCAGATTCTTTTGTTCTACGTAAGGAACACGTTGGTACATGGCTGGATAAATGCCGAACACGCACATAACTTGAATATCAAGTGGTTTGACGGAAGTGCGGTAGTGGTGGAACGACTGGACCGAGCCTCATACTGGGACCTAAAACGTAAATTCCTTGGCAATTTCTATTCCGGCAAAGCAAATTTGGATGAGCAGCTAGCACCGATAAGGGAGCGATTCCAGGCAGATTCGTCCTATTGGGCTATTCTCGGCAAAGTGCTTTCGGATGACTTCGACAGAATGGTGGAGCGTGGTATAGACGCAGACTTGGGTTTGAAATGAATTGCTGCACCGAAGCGTTAAGCCAATTTCACCGACAATTGCCAGTGCCCACTTTTGCTCTGGTCGGGGAGCCGACCAGGGCTCGTACCACTCATACGACTAAACTGAAATTCCTCGCGCGAACGGCCGCTTCGACCGTTGACCGGTAGTGTGTTGAGTTGTGTGCAAAAGTGTCTGTAGTGCAAAGACGGGGGTGGTC
>VFSW01014555.1_pt1 | contig 10866 bp, 7 predicted proteins | sample 5358111 | NCBI WGS metagenome assembly VFSW01 (sample SAMN11554181, study PRJNA540505) | mine drainage metagenome | isolation source: sediment from site ElyBrook_90M | place: USA: Ely Copper Mine, Vershire, VT | collected 2017
CTGGACATCATCTTGATATTTCAGCAACGCGCCCAGCGCATCACGCGCGCCCTGCTCGGTCAATTCCACGTAGTCGAGCGTTACCAACGACGAGAGCCAATCGAGCGTCTCGGCCACCCCTGGCGCCTTGAATAAGTCCTCAGTGCGCAGCGCCTGGGCAAAGGCCACCACCTGCCGCGCCAGCGTCTCCGGCGCCTCCGGCGCGCGCGTGCGAACGATGGCGTACTCTTTTTCCAGCGTGGGATAGTCAATCCAATAGTAAAGGCAACGGCGGCGTAGCGCGTCGTGGATGTCGCGCGTGCGGTTGGAGGTCAGCACCACCACCGGCGGCTGCTGCGCCCGCATCGTCCCCAACTCCGGGATGGTAATCTGATAGTCGCCCAGCAACTCCAGCAAATACGCCTCAAACTCGGCGTCTGAGCGATCCAACTCGTCAATCAGCAGCACCGGTGGCCGCTCGTCGGCGGCTTCCAGCGCCTCCAACAGCGGGCGCTTGATCAGAAAGTCCGGCCCAAAGACATCGCGGATCTGCGCCGACCGCCGCAGCGCCCGTTCGCTGCGTAGCGCCCCCTCGGCGTCGTGGAGCGCGGCCTCCTCGTCCTGTGGCTGCCGCTCCGCTTCCAGCAGGCGGATGTAGAGCAGTTGACGCGCATAGTTCCACTCATAGACCGCCGTCGCCTGATCGATGCCCTCGTAGCATTGCAGGCGGATCAGCGGCGCGCCCAGAACCTCGGCCAGCACCCGCGCCACCTCGGTCTTGCCCACCCCCGGCTCACCCTCCAACAGCAGCGGCTTGTGGCGCCGGAGGGCGAGGTAGATAGCGGTGGCTAGCCCACGGTCGGCGATGTACTGGTGGGCGGCCAGCGCCGCCATCACCTCCTCCACCCCACCAAATGAGTCGCGGGTGGGCGCGCTTACCGGGGGCGGCGCATCGTTCGTATCGGCGCCCGCATTGGCGCCTGCGCTGGGGCGAACAGTTTTCACGGAGCCTCCTCCAAACGCGCATGTCTTCATGTTGGTGGCGAGCGCATGTCTGCTGCTGAATGTAGCACAAGTGATCCCCCGGCGTCTCGCCAGGGGAGCCTCATCCAAAGGATCACCTTGACGACCGTCGCGCACAACCACGCAGCGGAGGACGCTGGTAGCTGGGCATGGCACGAAACCTGCAAAGAGGAACCGTCACCTACCTCACGCGATGATCATACGCCGACCCGCCAGCGCCTGCCGGGCAGACAGCGCGGCGCCCCTACCGGTGAGCGGAACCGGTAGGGGCGCCTGTGATCGCCTGTTGCTAGCGCCTCGTTGCGTAGAAGCCACCTACGTTGTGACTGTCGGCGTCAGGCGTGACGCCCTAGCGCGGCGCCCTCGCGAGCGCCGCAGGAAACATCGTATGCGAGAACTAGAGCTGCACCTCGAAGATGCGGTTGCCCCAGTTGGCGATGCCATCGCCCGCGTTCGGGATGTACTGCGTGGCAAGGAAGACAGTGTTGTGAACATAGTCGATCTCACCGTTGGAATAGTCACCCCAGCGGCCAACGCCACCGAAGGCCGACGTCATCGTGAAGCCGTTGTCGGGGCCAGTGCCACCGGCAGCGATCTGCACCACGCCAAAGTTGCTGGCGTGGGCCGACTTCGTGGCATACGCCGCACTGAGGTACGTGTTCGGGCCACCCAGGCCAAAGGTGATGGCCATGCCACCGTCTTTGACTTCATCAATGTGCGGGTAGAGAAGATACTCACCCGACAATGAGATGTAACCCTGATGCGAGACCTTCGTCTTGGGGCTGATGCCGCCATTGGAGAGCGAGGGCGTGACCTGGAACCAAGCAACGCCGTCGCGCGCGCCGGTGTCACCAGCGATGTTGACCGACGTGTTCAACGCGCCATCGAGGTGACCGTTGATGTACTCAACCTCTTGCATGGCGTCGAAGTCCGCCGTCACCACACCCGTCGTCGCGGTGCCAGTGTAGTTATTGAAACCTGGAGGCGTCGGCGCGTTCAGCGGCATCGCATACGCTTCGCTGCTGATGATCGTCGAGGTCAGGCTGGGGGAGCCGATGCCGCTCGTGATCGAGGCGCCATTGGTCAACGCCCAGACACCCAAGCGGTTGTCGAAGGTGTTGTTCGGATCGAGTGAGTTCATGAAGTACTCAGCCGATGGGGTACCATAGGTGATCGCCGGCTGCACGTGGTAGGCAGGCGCGCCACCAATGCTCAACTGATTGAAGTACGCGAAACTTGCAGGGCCGCCCGACTCAAGCTCGGACTTCGAGATGGCCCAGACCTCGGCGCCGTTGAAGGCGCTGTTGACGAGGGAGAACTCGTTGCCGCTAAGGTAGACGTTGTTCTGGTCAACGCCGAAGATCGTATAGTCGGGGAAGCAGGGGCAATTCGGCGTCGCGGCGTCGGTCGAGTCGATCGTGAAGATTGTCCACGTGCCGGTGACGGGGTTGCCAGTGTTCACCGCGAGGTCTTCGTGCGACTCGCCAGCAAAGTTGTACTCGAACAGGTCAGCGAACCAGGTATGCGTGCTGGCGTCATACGTGATGCGCGGGTCACTCAGGTTGACCGTAGACGGCTCCAGGAAGAACGAGTAAAGCGCGAACGGGGCAGCAGCGGTCGCGCCGCCGGTCGTGTAAAACGCGCCGGTCACGTTGACGAAGTTGCCAACGTAACCGCCGCCTGCGCCTAGACCCTCATCGGGCGGCTCAAGGTCTTGACCACCGGTGGCTACGCTGTTCTGAATGGCGTTGACACCATCAAAGTTGGCGAGAAGGCTACCCTTGCTCGCGCCATTGCTGGTCGTGCTTGGCCCACGCACGGCGGTCGTGGCGGTATGCGCGGCGGCTGGGCGAGCGCCCAACTTCACCACGCGCGGCGTCACGGCGCCCTTCGTCGCAGGCTGCGATTTGAGCGACCCCAACTTCGCCACGACGACCGTGCCACGAACCGTCAGTTTGCCAGTCTTGGCAGTGAACGAGCTAACATTGCTAGTTCGGCTAGCGCCGGGCTTAGGACTTGCAAAGCTACTGCGAGCTGTTACTGCAAACAGCCCACCAGCGACGAGCGCCGCGAGCGCGGCGACTGTCACCATGATGCGCGGGGAGACACGAGTAAAACGCTTCACCACAACACCTCCACAGGGCAAGACGAAACTCAAAGGGGAACGATGCACGCTACGAGGAAAGGGGGAGCGCCTATCGCTCACTACGCTCCTTGCTGAGAGAAGAAACCGGGCAGACCAGCGGCCACGGATAGATACTGTTATAATGGACGCCAGCAAAAATTGCAAGCGTATTCTCAGGAAAATCCCCGTCGCACAAGAAAGTAACAAGCAGTACTTATTGGCTAGTACCAAGTCATCTGGTCAGCCGACTCTTCCTTCGGCTACCCCCAGCGATGGCGCAGCTAAGCCACCGTTGACCGACGTGGCGCCTGCGCCGCACCCCACCACCCCAGGCTGATTGCCGCCTCGGCAGCCAGTCGTCAGGCACATTCATTACCGCTCACACGCTCAATCAGTTGCCACCTGATACAAATACTGAACATAATCATCACAATGCAGCCACCAATTTTCCCCATCAATAAGCGACAAATCACGGACAGACCAACCTCCATGATCCGCTTGCGCTAGGAGTAGGAGCAACCTTACTGCGCCTGGGGATCGCGCGTCGGGGCGACCGCCACCACCGCCGTTGGAGCCGCCCCCGAGGCTTCTGGCGCTCGCCCCATCCGCTGCAACAACTTAGCTCGGAGGTCTACGGTGATGGTGTCTTCCGGCGCCAACGTCAGCGCGTGATCATACGCCGCCAACGCCTCCTCGTCACGCTTGAGGTCGCTAAGCGCCTCACCCTTGTCGCGCCAGAACAATCCCACATCGGGCGTGTTGAGCAACGCCGCGTCATAGAGCGCCAGCGCCTCCGTCTGGCGCTGCGCTGCGGACAGCGATAGGCCCTTCCCATGGATTGCGTCGCGGTTGGCGCAATCCAGCGCCAACGCCTGGTCGAAGGCCACTATCGCCTCATCATTGCGGTCGGCGTGCCACAACGCAAAGCCATCATCAACCAATGCGGGGACGTTGGTCGCATCGAGCGCGAGGCTCTTGCCGAACGCTTCGTGCGCCTCCGCATAGCGTTGCAGTCGGGTCAGTGTCTCGCCAGCATGGATCCAGGCAGATACCAGCTTCGGGTCAAGTACAGTCGCGCGCTCAAAGGTGGCCAATGCCTCCTCATCGCGGTTCAGTGAAGTCAGCGTATTGCCGATATTCACCAGATACCCGGCGTTCTCTGGGGCGAGTTTCGCTGACCGCTCAAACGCCGCCAATTCTTCCTCGTGGCGTCCCAAGCGATACAGCGTCAGGCCCGTATTCGCCCAATAGACCGCATTGTCTGGGGCCAGTGTATTCGCCTGCTGAAACGCTGCCAGCGCCTCGTCCACACGATTGAGGTTGAGCAGCGCACGGCCTTTGCCATTCAAGGGGGAAACCTGCTTGGCGTCGAGCGCAATGGCGCGGTCAAAAGCCACCAGCGCCTCATCATTACGATCCAATTGTAGCAGCGCCTGCCCCTTGTTCTCCCAATCATAGTAATCGTTCGGGGCAAGCGCGATGGCTTTCTCGAACGCCGCCAACGCCTCATCGTAGCGGGTGAGTACAAACAACTCGATACCTCTGCTATACCAAGCCATCTCGTCATTCTTATCACGAGTGGTCAGCGACTCATAGATGGCGAGCGCATCAAGGTCCCGGTTGAGTTTCGCATAGATGCGCGCTTGCCGATGCAGTAACCTCGGATTCTCCGGATCGCACTCGATGGCCTTGACATACGCCACCAGCGCCTCATCCATCCGGCCTTTGTCAAACAGATCAGCCGCCAGCTCATGCCAGCCATCGGCGTCTGGCTCCTTGGCGCCCTCTTGTTCGAGCATGATATTGAGGTTGATCACAACATACAAATAGCCGAGCTGGCCGACGGTCAGCAGAATGAGCGCCTCCTGCAAGCCGATATGCAGCGCGACCGCATAAAAGGGGCCACTGGTCAGCAGGGCCAGCGCACTCTGCCCCAGAAACACACTCGGCGTTGGCGACGGCGGAGCAACGGTGAGAATCACGTTGAGTCCAGTGACGACCGTCGTCACCAGCAGCAGCAGCAGCGCAATGTAGCGGGTCGGCTCCAGCACCTTGTCAGTCACCAGTGGCAACAACGTCGCCACCAAGCCGACCAAGCCAAACACGAGCGGGACGAGACTGCTATTGAGGATCGGCGTAATGTTGAACATCGTGATTAGAAAGTGAAACACCAGCAGGCTGATGAAAAATATTCTCCCAGTAGGAAAGCTCAGTTCAGTCGCGACCTTTTTCTCTGCCGCCTCGAGCGCGGCGCGGTCGCGCTTGATGTTGAACAACTCACCCGGCGTTGGCTCGACAGGCGCGTCAGCGGAGCGATTGGCGACGCGCTGAGCAAAGTAGTTTGGCCCACTCAGAAACTCAATCACCCGCCTACTGAGGTCTAACACCTCGTCACTCCCTGGCTGGGTCGCACGTTTGCCGCCCACGTCGCTCGCCAGATCGATCAGTGGCTTGAACAGCAAATAGGTTGCCGCCGCCATGCCTTCCTCGATCCACACCGTAAAGGTGAGGCCACTGTTGGCTTCAACCGGTGCGAAGAAGCCACTCGCGCCCAGCGTTATCACCACCAGCGCAATCGGCAGCGTAATTTGCCAGCGACGCGGACTCAGCAACATCGTGGCGCTATTCTGCGGGCGGATCACGCTGCCAACATTGGCGGCGACCGTATCAAGTAAAACCAGCGCCAGATAGAGCAGAAACAGGTCAATGGGGGCGTATCCGATCGAGTGCGCGAAGAGAATGTAGCCAATCGCCGCAATCATCAACAGGGCCGAGCATACGGCGAGGCTGCGTTTGATACGGCGCAGGGTCAGCGGCTGCTTGAACATCAGCGGTTTAAGCACGGCCTCCCACAGCCATCCCAGTTGAATGTTGGCGATGTACACCAAAATCGCCTCACCAGGAACGAGGATCGTCACCGGCCACCCTAGCGTCTCCCATACGAGCGAAGTGAGTACAATGCCAACCAGAACACCAAGCGCATTCCACCGCGTGTCACTATACCAGCCCAAGAGAAACAACCCGAACGCGAGGATTGACTGAATCAGGATATAGGCGCTAAGTCCATGCAAGATCCCGCCCAGAGCCGCATACGTCGCGGCGGCAGGCAAAACACCTAACCAGACGCTTCCTGCCGAGGGTGCCGCAAACGGCAGACTCAGTGGGGCGACAGTGAGAGAAAGCCACAGCAGATACACCAACGCAACGACAAACATGAGAAATGGGAGCAGTCTTTGTGGGCCAGGATTGTTTGGCCCAAACCATGTCGTGAACGTTGGCTGCGGTTGGAGCAGGCAATTCGCACACACCAGCGCGACTGAGACCGCCAGCACGATGAGCATGAGGAGATAGATGGTTGGGTGAGCCGCGCGCGTGAGGGGGCCGAGCGACACCGTCAGCGGCGGAAGATGATGAGTCATCCAGATCGCGACGATCCCCAACGCAGCAAACACGATGGCGACCAGATTCTGCGCGCGTAGCACGCTATTCCGCGTAGATGGCGCAAACACCAGTTTGACCAACGAATCGCCCGACAGTATCACCAGAAACAACTCGCCACCGACCAAAAACCACACAGGAAGGTGTTGCGCCTCCCACCCAACCACCGCGACCACATTGGTAAACAGCACACTCAACGAGAAGAGTCGGCTTTCACTCACCATTCCCAGCAACGTGCTCCAGGCGCTGACCACGATCCACAGGGCCACATACCCTACTATCCCATGCAAGAGAACGGCGGCCACCAGATAGGGCGTCGCCTCCGGGCCACCCGGCGCAGGCGCTGCAAACGGCAAGCGGCTCGCCACCGTCCCAAACGCCAGCCACGCTACGCCACCGATCACCAGCGCGATCGCCCCGAGGCCAATCGCCCCTCCGATCTTTGTCGCGAGCGCCGACTGCAACGACGCGCCACCACGTCGGTCGCTGCGCGTCTCTCTGACGACGAAGATAGTTGCTAACGCCCCGGTAACGACGACGATCGCGGCGCCAAACACCGTGGCGAACACCCCAGGGACGACGCCCAGCCAACCAGGGAACGCCAGAGCATCCGTGCGCGCCAGGGTTGCAAGCAATCTCATCGTCAATCTCCTATCGCCGCACTGAAAATGAAAAGAGAAATTGGTATTCATATTTGTTGCTGCGAGAATAGCACCCACGCGCGTGCTCGTCAATAGCGCATGACACAGAACACATAGGGTATACTACACGGTGGGAACGAACGTAGCATGCCCAATCGCAAGTCAGCGTCACCCTTATCAATAGAGGAAAGGTGTCTGCGCCACATGAACAACAGAAAAGCCAGCAGCAAAGCCTACACTGAACGCAGGCTGCGTGGCGGCGTCTATCTCATCACCAATACCCAAAATGGATGCTATCTGATCGGTCACTCCGCCGAACTGACCAGCGTCGCAAACCGCTTCCAATTCGCCGTGACCACTGGCGCCAGCTTCGATTACCGCCTGCGCACGGATTGGGTGGCCATGGGCGCCAGCGCGTTCAGTTTCGCCATCCTCGATGAACTCGAACAGCAGCCCGCACAGAGCCGCGCCGCGTTCCTCGAAGACCTGGTGGCCCTCGAACACCTGTTGCGCGCCGACCTCGATCCAGCAAAAGCCTACTGAAATCGCTGGCGCGCGCTATGCGCCGTCATCCTGGCGGTGAGGCGCCTACTCAACGCCGACCGCATCGTCCAGCGGCTTAACAAACTGGTACATCAGAATTTCATCTACATAGTGGCCTGGGCCGAGCTTCAGCGCCCGCAGTCGGCGACCTTCCTCGATGAAACCCAGCTTCGCATACACATGCTGCGCGCGGCGGTTCGTTCCCAACACCGTGAGGTTCACCCGCTCGATCTGCGGATGCTCCTGCGCCCAGGCAAGCAGCGCCTCGATCAACGCCGTTCCCACACCCTGTTCTCGCCAGTCTGCGTGCACCGACATGGCAAATTCGCCACTGTGCAGCAATCGGCGGCGTGGCCCATTGCTCTCGAAATTCAGCAGGCCCACCACCACTTCGTCAACCTCCCCGACGAGTACGAGATCAGCAGGCGCCTCCTGATGCGAACGAATCCACTCGGCGCACTGCGCTGGCGTGAGCTGAAACTCGTCGCTCTCAGTGATATGGAAACCACCATCAGCCATCGCCTCGCTGGTGATCTCGATCAAAGCGGTAGCGTCAGCCTCGATGGCGCTCCGGATGATGACCATTGCGCCTGACTTGAGCCGATAGGTTTGGGGAGTGACCACGCTCATCGGGTGTCTCCTTCCGTGCGATAGGGGTGGCGCCCTCTGCGCGCCCCTGCCTGGCGCAAGCAGGGTCGGGACGCCATCGCGCCAGGCGCCGCCGTAGTCATCTCCGTAGTCAACTTACGAGCGCCTGCGTAGTGGATGAGGAGGCCGATAATGCTTCACTCTTGGGAGCCGCTCCCGCCAGCCAGCGCTTACCGGCTTTTTCATCATAGGTTAGAAACGCCTCTTGTGCTATGACACTGATCACACTTCCAGCATGAATAGCGCCATCCGCATCTTCAGCATGACTGCTACATGATTGCCAATAGAAACGCCTCGGCTTGACGCCGTGCGCTCAATTCAGCCCATGCTCGGCGAGATAGGCGCGGACGGACATCGGCGTGAAGCCAAAGTTGCGCTCGACAGAATCCAAATCGGTCGCATTGTCGATGGCGAAGAGTTCGACTGCGGCGGGCGTGATCGGCGGCTTTGGCAGAACCGCCGACATCAGCGCCGCGCCCAGCTTGACCAGCGGCACAGGTCCCGGCGCCTTGATGCGGCTGACATGCAGTGTCTGCATCAGCAAGTCGAGAATTTGGTTGTAGGTCAAAATCTCCGGCCCGCCGACCTCGATCACCCGCCCATCGTAGGCGGTTGGCTCTTGCGCCATCTTCAGGATGCAAGTTGTGACATCCTCCACCCAGATCGGCTGGAACCGCAACTGGCCGTTGCCCACCACCGGAACGACGATCGGCACGCTCTTGATCAGACCTGCTAACCCATTGAAGAACGCCGATCCATGCCCGAACTGAATTGACGGCCCCAGGATTGACCACGCCAGTCCGCTCTGCTGCACGGCCTGATCGGCCTCATAGCGCGTCTCCATATACGAGCCGGGTTTGCTGGGTTTCGTGCCGAGGCCACCCATCACGGCGATGCGCTTGACGCCAGCGTTGCGCGCGGCGGCGACGAGATTGCGTGTACCAGTGGTGTTCGTCTCGTAGTAGTTGACGCCGGGGCCAGGCTTGCGCTCAGCGGTGATGAACGCGCAATGGATGATGGTGTCTACACCTGCCAGTGCGGCGTCCAGCGTCGCGGGCTGGGTCGTATCGCCGACGACGATCTCGACGCCGCTACTCGGAAGTCGCCCTTTCGCCTGGGCGGGGTTGCGCACGAGCGCGCGTGGCGTCTCGCCCTGCTCGGCGAGTCGCGTGATGATGCGGCTGCCGACGAAGCCCGCCGCGCCTGTCACCAGAATCATATGGGTCTGCGCCTCTCTAGAGTGGGTGATTGCTCTCTGGCGCAGGGCGCTGACACTTCTGGCGCGTCACCATAGCTGCCAGTCCCCGTCTACGCTCCGTCATTCCCTGCGCGTCTCGCTCCGCATCAGATTATGGGGGTCGCAACGGGCAGCGTGCAACGCAGCGATGGCGCGCGTGGCGTCCACCAGGAGTCAGAGCGTCTTCTGCAATAGGTTCACGATTCGCCCATCGTGGGTCGGCAGGCCGCCGACGCTGGTGAACCCTTGCCGGTCGTGGAACGCGAGCGAGGTGGGGTTGGGCGGGTCGAGGTTGACCTCGCAGGTGAGTGTGTCTATCCCCTGCGCCCGCGCATCTTCGGCCAAGCGCAGATACAGCGCCTGGGCGACGCCGCGCCGCTGATGGCTAGGCGCTACAGCTACCTGATCGATATAGACAAACGTGGCGATATGCTGCTGAAACCAGCCAAACTCCTCGCCATCATAGTCATCCTGCGCAGTGTAGGTGATCACATAGCCGACCACCTGCCCGCCGTCCTCCGCGACCCAGCAGCGGATTGCGCCCGTAGCGAGCGCGGCAATCTCGCTGGGCGTCAGCGGCGAGACGCCCGGCGCGCCCAGACTATTGATCGCCCGGATAGCTGCGGCATCCGCTGGTTGACGCAGGCGCAGCGTCACTTGTCCCTCAGGCGACATTGCGCGGCGCCCGATTCCCTGCGTACCGCAAAACCGCGCCGATCACCAGGAACAGCACGAAAATACCCACGCAGTACAACGCAACGATGCCATAGCCACCTATCTTGGCGGGGTTCAGGAATGGGTAGGCGTAGAAGCCAGAGATAGGCCCACGGATCAGCGAGTAGACGAGATACACCAACGGATAGACCAACCAGTACAGCGACTGCTGAAACGACAACATCGCCTTTGGCGGCTGGAAGAGCCACTCCGCCACCACCACCACCGGCATCAGATAGTGGAGGGTGAAGTAGCTAAAAAAATTGACAATGTCAAAGCCGTTTCCGGCATGGATGGTGAGTTGCGTGATGATGGCCACCAGCGTGAGGAGGCCAAAGCCCAGCCGGACGACGATGAGTACTGGTCGCTGCCACATTGTCCCACACCACTTTCTGTCTCATCCACAACCGGGGGATTGGCGTTTGGGGAGGTCGCGTCCTGGGGTGACGCGCTGAGGCGTCCCCATCAGTATACCGCAGGCGCCAAGGAGTGAACTGGCGCACGTAGCGAGCGGGTGT
>VFSW01014556.1_pt1 | contig 10866 bp, 12 predicted proteins | sample 5358111 | NCBI WGS metagenome assembly VFSW01 (sample SAMN11554181, study PRJNA540505) | mine drainage metagenome | isolation source: sediment from site ElyBrook_90M | place: USA: Ely Copper Mine, Vershire, VT | collected 2017
CAATATTGAGCATGTTCCTCCTGACAATGGTTCCGAGAGTGTGCCCTAACGCAGAAATCGCCGTCGCCGTCGCCGGTGCGGCGGTCAATTGGCTCCTCTGGCTGTTTCGCCCGGAGGTGTTCTGGATTTGGAGGAACGCGATTGGCGCGGCAACGACGTTTCTATTGAGTCGGGCACTTGGGTTGCTCGCTCCCGACGAGAGTGCCGAACCCAGCGACTGGGCCGCGGGTCCACGCCTTCCTTGGAAGGAGAGTCTCGTACTGACCGTCTTCTATGCGCGAAATCCAATAATTTGCCTCTCATTACCACGGATTGTTCTGCCATGACCAGAGTTCCGCCTTGCCCTCGAATACTCTACAGATCGATCGCGGTGGCATCCGTGGTCGTCGTGCTAATGTCCTGGTGGGGTGCAAACTGCGACGCCGCTACCTCAGTCCGCGATGGTCCGGCGACGGTACAAGGCGACGCGGCGGCGGAGTCGTTTCGTCTGACAGCCAGATCTAGGGACTTTGCGCGCTACTTCCCGACAATTCTCGCCAACGGGTACTTCTCTACGGAATCTTCACGCCGGGGTACAAAGGGAGCCCTGACACAGATGGTGGGGCTGATGGATTACTCCGATGGAGACGTGTCACGCCCGGTAGCACTGCCGAGCTGGACGGAGATCGACTACTTCGATGGAATTTCATGGCTCAATAATGCGACGGTTAGCGCCAAGACAATTGCGCACTATAGGCAAATTCTCGACATGCGAGAGGGAACGCTGATGACGCGCTACCTGTGGCGCGATGGCACACGGATTACTCATGTTGCTGTAAAAACGCTAGTAAGCGAGGATTCAAAATACCGCGGCGTCAGCGAGGTCCAGGTTAAGGCCAATTTCGACGGACCGATTCGGCTGCGATTCACGTTGAGACCGTGGCCGCGACCAATTCACCGGCTCGCGCTTGCAAAATTGGATCTTGGTGAGGCAAAGAGAGAGATATCAAAAATCTACGGAATCACAGCGCCCGGCGACCATACATTGCTCAGTCAAATACTGAAGCCGGCTACGCCGACTTCCGCCAATCGCGCCTCAATTTGGTATCCCGGCGAGGGCGTGGACTATCGAAGCGGCGGCTCCGCGAATGCGCGTGTGATCTGGATCAAGGGCAAGGCCGTCCATGGAAGGCACTTCTTCGAGGCGGCCGCGATATCGATTGCTAAGTCGCTTGGAACCGAGCGGACCGTCATAGAGCAATCTAACGGAGCGATTACGCTTGAAGTCGACGGTCGGGTCTCGCGGGGAAAAACATACAAATTCGGAAAATTCGTCGAGCTGTCTGATGGCTCGTCTGGCGACGCTGCCACGCGAGGTGTGGCAGGAGCGGTCGCATTTCGCGCGCATGGGTTTTCGCAGGCGGTGCGCCGGCAAGCGGCCGCCTGGCACAGTCTGTGGAGATCAGACATTGTTGTGACCAACTCGCTAGCGCTGCAACGGGCGATTCATGCGGATTTATTTTATCTCCTCGAGAATGCGACGGTCGCTACCACATGGCCGATGGGCGCCTGCGGATTCAGCCCGAATTACTTTCAACATGTATTCTGGGATAACGACTCCTGTGATTTTCCAGTTCTGCTGCTGCTTCATCCTCGACGTGCCAAATCCCTAATCGCATTCCGGGAGCGAACCCTACCCGAAGCAGAGGCGCGTGCTCGCGCGAACGGGTACGACGGGGCGATGTATCCGTGGGAGGCAGACCTCGAGCGCGGGGACGATCAGACTCCGTACTTCGCCCACGCAAACGGGAGTCGTGAAATTCACGTCAACGGGGACGTAGCGATTGCGCAATGGCAGTACTATCTCGCGACAGGAGACCGTGAGTGGTTGCGAAAGAGAGGTTATCCGGTCATTCGCGCCACCGCAAAGTTTTGGAAGAGTCGCGTCGTTTATCGTCCCGCGACGAAGCGCTATGAGATTCTGCACGTTACATCGCCGGACGAGGCTTACAACGACGTGGCGAACGACGCCTTTACCAATTCGATTGCCAGGCGAAACCTTCAAATTGCGACTCTCGCGGCGCACGCTCTGGGGGTGAAGGCGGACCCTGCTTGGCGTGCGATTGCGAACCACATAGTCATTCCGTTTTCATCCCGCGAACAGCGACATCTAGATTTCGACGCGTCGGTTGAGCACGATAAGAAGACCTGGATGGGCAGCGCCGTTGCGCTGCTCGCGTACCCGCAACTCGATCTGGCAATGGCTCCCGAGGTTCGCCGACACGACTTTGACTACGCCGTTCGCGCCCTCGGGGCGTTGACACCGGATCCTAATGCCATGTTGCTCGCAATGATTACAATTGAAGCCGCCGAAATCGGTAATATCAACGATTCACAATATTGGCTTAATCGACAGCAAGGGCAATTTTTGAAGCCGCCGTTCGATGTGCGCAGCGAGACCGCGGCGAATAATACAACCCACATCCTCGCGACTTCCGCAGGATTTCTACAAGATTTCTTGTACGGCTTCTCTGGATTGCGACTGACAGAGCGTGGATTTGAGCAAAAATTCGCACCGATACTGCCTCCGGAGGTGGGGTCCCTCACGCTGAAAAATATTGCCTTTCGTGGGGAGCGATTCGATTACGTAATTAGTCGAAAAGCGAATGGGCGCTTTTCAATTGCCCGACGCCAACACGTGTCTGAGTCGGGGGACGCGAGATGACGGCGAAATTGAACCTGTCCGCGAAATTGCGGACACAGGGACGCGTATTGTTATTTGATTACTTTCGGGACGGTCTTAGTGGAGTCGACGGGCGCAGTAGCGTCAGTCGTCAATTGCTAGTCGATCACGCTCTGAATGGCACCGCCTCATTTCACGTGTTCTGCCGCCGTCTGGCGAAGTAGTACTCGAGCGAGCCGTTCAGTAGCGCAATGCGTGATGACCGAATTGGATTTGTCGCGAAGTGACGAATTGGAACGTCTTCTCGTTGACGGTATCGACGCTGGCGTAAGGCTCGGTGCTTTCCGTCGGACCGTGAGTCACGAACGGAATACGCGCTTTGCAGGCCGGTTCGATCCGGGCGCTCTTTCAGTGCGTCCGGAAGATCACGAGGGCATCCACCCAGGCGCTCGTGATGAAGCTCTCGAAGGGCGCGTCTTCACGCACCGAATCATTGCGCGTCTGCACGGTGGTGACCAGGGCGTAGCCGCCGGTCTCGATCTCGACTTCTACCCCGCCAAGAAGACTGGGGGGAATGGAGTCAACGGACTGTCTGCCGTCAATGCGGGACGGCATGATGACACCCACGAAGAAGCGCTTACCCGTCTTGAGCTGTCTGGTGTCGGGATTGGGCCGGTAGCCGATCTCTCGCGCGCGACGACGTCGTGCTATGGAGCGCTCTCAAGACAATCGAGATCGAGAGCCTCAGGCCGCGAACCAGCGACGCGATGGATATACGTCTCCGGTTGCACTTTGCGCGATATTCGGATCTAGGAGGCTTCTGCTCGCGCGTGTTGCAAGGTGACGATCAGTCGGCTTGACAAAAACGTTTTTGCACGCGAAAGTCTCGAAAATCGATTCATCGGCTGCTTGGAAATGACCCATAGTAGTATCCACGATCACGCCCGGAAGGACCTCGCGCACAATGACTGTGACGGCCATGAGAATTCCGGCGACTTTCCAGCTTTTTGTCTTTTTACGCGGGACTTCGCGATGAGTGTGGTGATCGCCGCAAGCTGGCACACTTGGAGCGCATCGCGCAACGCGTCCAGTACTTGCTGCCGATCTTGGATCCCGACGATCCGCGATTCGATCCGCTGCGCTACCGGCACGGATCGGAATGGGCGGTGGTGAGCATCATGGTTGCCAAGGGGCTTGCTGAGGCCGGCCAATGCGTCTGGGCAGAACAGATCCGGGCCGATGCGCACGCGTTGATCGAACTAAGCGGATTCTACGAGTCGTTCTGCTCGGTCACGGGTCGAGGCAGCGGAGGCGGCGACTTCTCATGGGCGGCAGCCATGTGGCTGCACTGGGCCGGCATGTGAGCGCCGCACGCAAAGCGTGGTTGGTGGTCGGAATTCTGTGGATCGTCTCGTTTCTGAACGCGGCTGACCGGTCGCTGCTCATTGCGGTATTGCCCCAGATCCGCTCGGCGTTTGCGCTCGACCCGATGCAGCTTGCGCTGATCAATTCAGCGCTCTACTGGACTTACGCCGTTGCCGCCTTCCTCTTCGGGCGTCTGGGTGATACCGCGCGGCGGTCGCGGGTCATCATCGGCGGCCTCGTCTTCTGGAGCTTTGCAACGATGTTCGTGCCTCTATCGACCGGGTTCGTCATGCTGCTCGCGCTGCGCGGGCTCGTGGCAGTCGGGGAGGGAACTTATTATCCCGCGGCTACCGCGCTGATCAGCGACTGGCATGAGCCGCAAATGCGCAGCCGCGCTCTCTCCGTGCATCAGACGGCTGTCTTTGCTGGCGCAGGGATCGGGGCCTACACCGCGGGAGTGCTGGGGGACATGTATGGATGGCGGATGCCTTTCGCCGTCTTCGGTGCCGTCGGACTCATCGTCTGCGTTGGGTTATGGAAGTGGCTGCACGACGCTCCGGTCGCGGCCTTCAGGGTGACAACGCCGTCCGGCGGAAAGCCGCTGAGCATCGTTTTGCGCTCCGCTCCGGCGTTGATTCTGTGCCTGGTCTTCTTCCTCGCCACCGGCGTGACTTGGGGTGTGGGCGTATGGGCGCCGACCTACGTTCACGACCGCCTTGGACTCGATCTGGCAAGCTCCGCGTTCTATGGCAGTGTGACCGTCAATGTGGCGGGATTCCTGTTCGTGCCCATCGGTGGACTGCTGGCCGACTGGCTCGCGAAGCGAACACCGATCGGACGGTTTTATACGCTTGCGATTGGGCTTTTCCTCGCAGGCGTGCTGCTGCTGCCGCTCGATTTTGTCCATACAGCGCGAGGGGTGGGGCTTGTGCTCCTCGCATCGAGTGCCGGCAAAGGCCTCTTTGACGGGTGCATATACGCTGCCCTGCACGACGTCGTGCCTCGCGAGGCTCGCGCCACGGCGGTGGGCCTGCTGACCATGCTCGGATTCATCGGCGCCGGCGTCGCCCCGATCTTCGTGGCTAGGGTTTCGGAAGTGTTCGGAATGGCGGTCGGACTCGCCTCTCTGTCCTGTTTCTACCTGCTCGCCGTTTGCATATTGGTCGCCACTCGTGGCGTCTCCCGGAGTACCGTTCTTGCGGTTCGGCGCACCGAAAATACGGCCGTCACGGCTTGATAAGAGCGATTTTGGCAATAGTATTTGGCCATAAGTGGCCGTGTATTGCGCCTTGTCCTGAAAGTCGCCAGGAGTCACGGCCGATGAAATATCGTCCAACAAATGGTCCCGCACTGATCCTGAGGTGGGATTGGCGTGGAGAATTAGAATATCCGTAGGAAGGTGTCGATCACGTCGGCCTTCAACAATATCAAGTTGCTCGGAAATCGAATCGTGAGACTGAATGCCGGCTATACCGAGGTCTTCAAGGGCGGGGACAGGATGCGCGTCAGCATCAATCAATGTCTACAATCTTCTCGACAGTCGGGCAGTCACCGGTTTGTTCCGTCAGGGCACCGTGCAGAACGCCGGACCGGCTTATTTCGTCTGCTGCGAAATCCTGCCGAGGCGGGTTTTTCTTCGGTTCACGTACACGTATTGACGGCGCTTCCGATCTCGGTATCCGCAAGTGCTCCCGATGCCAGCGCGATTGTTCCCAGCGGGCCGGCAAGGGTGCCGAGGCCGGGAAGGGCGACGTAGTCGATGAGATCAGGATCGGCCTCTGAAGGGTTGACGTAGGCGTTTAGGCTGCTCTTGAGATTCGACCGCACCTGTTGGAGCAGATGCGGCTGTCCGGTCAAGACGCCGCCGCCCAGGAGTACTTTTCTTGGGCAAGTAGAGACGGCCAGTGCATGAAGTAGCTGTCCCAGCGCGAACGCTACGGAATTCCAAACGGGATGATCGTATGGCAGTTTGCCGGCCGCCACACCGGTTCGCGCGGCTATTGCCGTTCCGGATGCCAGGCCCTCGACGCAATCCCCATGATACGGACAACTACCGGGCCACGTATCGCTGGGTAGTCTCGCGATTCGCAAGTGGCCGAGTTCGGGGTGTCCGAAGCCGTGAATTGGTCTCCCGCCGGCGATCAACCCCACTCCAATGCCCGTTCCAACGGGGACATATGCGAGGGCGGCGAGGCCCTGCGCATCGCCCCAACGGTGTTCGGCGAGCGCGGCGCCGTTGACGTCAGTATCGAATCCGATCGGCACGGGGAGGCTGCGTCCCAACCGCCCACGGACGTCCGTGTCGATCCAATGTGGTTTGGCCGTCGCCCGGATGAACCCGTAGGTAGCGGATCCCGGTCGCAGGTCCAGCGGCCCGAACGAGGCGACGCCCAGAGCTGCTATGGGATCACTATTGGTCAGCCACCGGGAGGTCAAAGTCTGCTCGATGAGTCCGAGGGTGGTGTCTGGCCGCGTCGTCGGTATCACTACTTGCTTGCGAATATCGTCACGACCGGTTGCCAGGATGCACACGCACTTGGTTCCTCCCAATTCCGCTCCGGCGAAGAGTAGTGCGCTCTTCTTCATGTTTGTGGGCCTCTCGCGTGGGCTATTTGGTGTTAGCGCCGGCCAGGTCGGATCACCAGCAGCATGGCGGCCGGATCCCCATGCAGGCGCGCGGATCGTGTGCACGCTGGCACCAAGCAAAACGTGCCCGGATTGCAGGTCATCTGGTTTTCCAATCCGCCGCTGTCTTCCCAGCGACAAATGAATTCGCCTCTGACCCCTCCCAGGATCACGAAATCGCCGCTGGTCGCGATTTCATGCGTTTCGGCGACGGTTCGCAGCTCGATTCGAAATGCATCATGGTCGGCGAGCGTTCTATTGCCCGGGTCTGCGGCGCGGTTGTCTATCACGGCAGGCTCGAAGTCCGAAAAGTCGATGCAGCGCAACGCATTCTCGATGTGCAGTTCCCGTGAGCGGCCGTTCGAATCCTTCAGGTGCCAATCGAAAATACGATAGGTGGTGTCGGAGTTCTGTTGAATCTCGAAGACCACCATTCCCCCGCCCAGCGCATGAACGCGCCCGCCGGGCACGAACATGGCGTCTCCGGGCGAAACAGTCACGCGATGCATGCACTCAATGACCGTTCCGTCCCGCACGCGCGTCTCGAATTCCGCCCGGGTGGTGCCGCGTTTCAGTCCGACGAAAATCTCCGCTCCGCGGCGTGCCTTCGCGACGTACCACATCTCGGTTTTCGCCTCGCCATGGAGACGCGCTGCGAGATCCTCACCAGGATGGACCTGCAGCGAGAGAGGCCGCTTGGCGTCGATGGTCTTCACGAGCAGGGGGAATCGCCCGTGTCGCGCCCCTGCGTTTCCCAATACATCGTCCTTGTAGTTCTCCAGCAGCCAACGCAGGGATTTTCCCGCGAATGCGCCGTTGGCGATGACGCTGACGGCACCCTCCCGATCCGAAATTTCCCACGACTCACCGATCGGTACGCCGCCGGGTGTCGCGCCGCGCATGCGCTCAAGATGTTGGCCACCCCAGGGTCGCTCCTTGAATATTGGGTTGAACCTAAACGGGTAGAGCGCCATCGCAGTGCCAACCTCACGGGGGCTCGTCGTGTCGAGAAATAAAAACGTTTTTGGTGCTTTAATTTTATGAGAAAAGCAGGATGCGCGTCAAAATCGTTCAGGGTAGACTTCCGCCCATGGCTGGTGGCGCGCAAGAAATCATGGAGGAGTGGCTGGGTCGGAAGCTTGAAGAGATCGAAGGCCCCCCTCTCGTGGTCGGGCTGTGCGGTGCGCAGGGCAGCGGCAAATCCACAATCGCCAGATCTCTTACGAGGCAACTCGCTACCGCTGGGGTAAAAGCTGAAACGCTGTCACTGGACGACTTGTATCTCACCAAGGCGCAACGCACGAAGCTCGGACGCGAGGTGCATCCCCTGCTGGTTACGCGGGGCGCTCCAGGCACTCACGATGTGGAGCTTGGCGTGGAGATTCTCGACGCGATCAGGGTTGGACGAGCCACTCTATTGCCTCGTTTCAACAAGGCACAAGACGACAGGGAGAGTCGAGCCGCATGGACAGTTGTACCGTCAGGACTCCAGCTGCTCATCTTCGAAGGCTGGTGTGTAGGCGCACGACCGCAGCGACCATCGGACCTCGGCCTCCCCATCAATCGGCTTGAGCGCCAGGAGGATCCCGACGGGCGCTGGCGGACCTACGTCAACGACGTTCTCGCTGTTCCTTACCAAACGCTCTTCAATCGGTTGGACCGTTTGATTCTGCTCGCGGCGCCGGGCTTCGACATTGTCAGGCGGTGGCGAGGTCAACAGGAAGCGGAGTTGCGGCAAGCGGAGCCCCGAGCATCTGGAGTCATGGAGGACTCGGAGCTGATGCGTTTCATCGAGCATTACGAGCGGCTGACGCGACACATTCTCGCGGAGATGCCGGCGCGGGCTGATCTGACGATATCCCTGTCGCGCGAACGCGCTGTCACCGGAGTCCTCGAGAGGTGAGCGCTGCGGCCGCGCAATTATAAATGGCAACGGATCACGCGGCATCTCGCGTTGGAATGACCTGTCGCGGAGGCAACCACCCGGTGTGCCGCAGCTCATTTCATTAGACGGGAGTCTCTTGACCGATAAGAAGGGGCGAACGGCCATCCCCGCGGTGCAAATGATCGTCACCTTGGTCAAGTTCGCACGCCCCCGGAGGAGAGCATCGAGGCGCTCATAATGAGCCCGCGGGTTTACCATCGACAAGTTAGCACGCAGTGCCTACGAAATCGGCGCCATGATGCGCAGCGCGCCGCGACCGCCCACATCCTGCAGAGGGAAATAGACGCGATGAGTCACCGGATCGGCGGCGACAGAATGTGCTGCGTAGGCGAGAAAGCCGCGACCCAGCAGGTGTAGTTGCCGGCCCGCGAGCTGGAACACCGCAACCACGCCACTCTCGCTCGCGACGTAGAGCCGCTTTAATCCAGGATGGAAGGCGAGTACGTCGGGGTCGCGTACGGTCTGGTGCACGGACAGACCGCGCAAGTCGTTCGTGGCGACACCCAGCGGATTGGCCTTGCCGTCGTAAGGGGCGTTCGCGAGACGCGCCGGCGCGTCGAGACGCAGGTTGTGATCGTCGTTGCAAGTATCCGGCAGGCGATAGCGCTGCACGATCGTGTTAGTGTGCGGATCGATCGCCACGATCTCGTTGCGTGTCTGTACATCGACGAACACCCGATGGCTGACCGGGTCGTAACGCGAATTGCCCACCTCGCCGCTCATGGCGATGGTCGCAATTCGCCGGTTGCTGCGCGTGTCGACGACCGTTTCGGTCTGGCCTGCCTCGTCGGAGATGAACAGCTCGTGCACGTCCGGCGCATAGGCCATGCCGTCCGGATAGACGCCGGCGGGCGCATGGGCGATGACGCGAAATGTCTGTTCGGATATCACGTCGAGCCGGTTGCGGTCGGTTGCCGTCGCGAATACTTCCCCCAGCGCCGGCACTTCCAGCACGCCGGGGATGTTTTCCACGTTCGCAATCGCGCGCTTGCCGTGCAGATCGATCGCGGTGACGAGGCCGGCGCCTCCGTAACTTGCACGCTGCGGGTGTTCCCGCATGATTGGGACCCGTGGGGTGAAGATCATCGAAGCGTACCAACTCGGCGTGCCGCTACTCCACGGAGGGCGCAATGCGCGCATCGAGCACGTCACGAACCTTGCGGAGCAGTTCGTTGCGGGTGAACGGTTTCCCAAGGAATGCCACGGTGTCAGTCGCTACTCCCGCCAACAGCACCGCGTCGTCCGTGTGCCCCGACATGTAGAGTACGCGAAGCCCCGGGTTCGCCCGGGCGAGGGCTCCCACCAGTTGCGGGCCATCCATACGCGGCATGATTACGTCGGTGATCACCAGGCTGATCCGTGTTGAGTGCCTGGCCGCGATGCGAAGGGCGTGGTCTCCGGTGGTTGCGGATAGCGTCTGATACCCCGCCTGCTCGAGGAGGCGGATGACCAACTGGCGCACGGCGTCGTTGTCGTCGACGACCAGGATCGTCTCATGCCCGGTCAGGGCGGCGATGGAATGGTGGGGCGGTCGGGCGGTGCGGACGGCGGAGGATGCGAGCGCCTGCGGCAGATAGATCCGGAATGTCGTGCCGCGCCCGGGTTCGCTGTGCACCCAGACGTGCCCCCGGCTCTGCTTCACTATGCCATACACCGTGGAGAGTCCAAGGCCGGTGCCGCGCCCATTTTCCTTTGTGGTGAAAAACGGCTCGAAGATTCGTGCGCGAGTCTCGGCGTCCATCCCCATGCCGGTGTCGGCGACCGTCAGCTCGACGTACGCGCCCGGTGGCGGCAGGGGCTCGCTCGCCTCCGTGCCGTGCTCATCGATCTGCACGTTCTGTGTCGAAATGATGAGCCGCCCACCCGTGGGCATCGCGTCGCGCGCGTTCACGGCGAGATTGATGATTACTGTCTCGAGTTGGCCGGGATCGACGAGCGCCGGCGCCAGATCCCCCGCCAGCGCGAGCGCCAACTCGATATGCTCGCCGATCAGCCGCCGCAGCAGCTTCTCGGCGCTCATGACCGAAATATTGAGGTCCACGAGCACGGGTGCGAGGATCTGGCGGCGTCCGAAGGCGAGTAATTGCTGGGTCAGGCGGGCGGCTCGGTGACCCGCCTCGACCATTTCCGCGACATCCCGCCGCAGCGCGGACGCGTCCGCGAGTTGCGGCAGGACGAGTTAGCCCACGCCGTTGATGACCGCCAGCAGATTGTTGAAGTAGTGCGCGATGCCGCTCGCGAGTTGACCCACGGTCTCCAATTTCTGGAC
>VFSW01014558.1_pt1 | contig 10864 bp, 10 predicted proteins | sample 5358111 | NCBI WGS metagenome assembly VFSW01 (sample SAMN11554181, study PRJNA540505) | mine drainage metagenome | isolation source: sediment from site ElyBrook_90M | place: USA: Ely Copper Mine, Vershire, VT | collected 2017
TAGAAATTAATTCGGAAAAATTGTCGATATTTTCGCTTATTTCGTTAAAGGCGGGTTAAGTCTTGAACAATCAACTTGTTAAAAACTATTGTCGAAGCCATGGGGCAGTCATGGGCCATCAGGTCGAAAAAAGGGGGCTTTTGTGGCTTTTGTGGTGCGATTCCCTTATAGGCATTTTTGAAGATTATTTATTCAAAGAAGGGATTGCGTGCCAGGTTGGTTGTGTCACGCGGTAGCGATGCGTAAGGTCGAAAGTGGGGCGGCGGTCTGGTCTTGGTTGCTGGGTCTTGTTTTTTGCGAATGTCCCGCCAGTGCCCCGCGAATGAAAACGGCCTACGGTAAATTTCCGTAAGCCGTTTATTCTATTGGTGGCGAATCAGGGATTCGAACCCCGGACCTGCGGATTATGATTCCGTCGCTCTAACCGGCTGAGCTAATTCGCCACAAGCGGAGCATTTTAACTCCTGACCGGACTTTACTCAAGCCCCTGATTCAATATTTTTTGGTATGATGATCCCTGTCCCTTCATAACATCCAAGGATAGGCCCCATGATCAACCGCTTTCTGGTTCGTCTCTGGTTCGTACTACTCAGTTGTTGTTTTCCCATGCTGGTCAGTGCAGCACCTCCACAGGGAGAAGAAACTTTCGATCAGGACTCCATCGTCAAGGATGCCACCCAGTTTTTTGGCCAAACCACAGAAGGATTGGCCAAGTTGATTGAAAAAGCCTTTCGTGAGAAGGGACGCCCCAATGGCTACATCAAGGGGGAAGAGGTGGCCGGTGCCATCGCTATCGGACTGCGTTACGGAGATGGCGACCTGATCATGAAGGACGGAGTTGCGCGCAAAGTCTACTGGACCGGTCCGTCCGTTGGCTTTGACCTGGGCGGGGATGCCACCAAGGTGTTCGTTCTGGTCTATCATCTGCCCTCTGCCAACGCCATTTTCCAGCGCTACCCTGGAGTCGATGGCAGTCTCTATTTTGTCGGTGGCGCCGGCATCAACTACCAGCAACGGGGCGATATCATCCTGGCCCCGATCCGACTGGGCGTGGGTCTGCGTGAAGGTGCCAGTGTCGGTTACATGCATTACACCCCGGAAAAAACCTGGAACCCGTTCTGAACTCTCTCTTTTCCATAGGTCACGTCGCCGTTTCAATGAATTCCACTGTCCCGCTCACACCTCCGAGCCGAAAGGTCCATATCAAGACCTTCGGCTGTCAGATGAATGTTTATGACTCGGAGAAAATACTTGCGTTGCTCCAACAATCCCATGCCATGGAACCTACTGAGGACATGGCGAGCGCCGACCTGATCATTTTCAATACCTGTTCGGTACGGGAAAAAGCCGAGGAAAAGTTTTTTTCCGAACTGGGCCGAGCCAACGAATTCAAATTGGCCCAACCCAATGTGGTCATTGCCGTAGGAGGATGTGTGGCCAGCCAGGAAGGGCAGGCTTTGCTGGATCGCGCTCCCTATGTGGACGTCGTGTTCGGGCCTCAAACCCTCCATCGCCTACCCGAACTGATGCGCCAGCGCCAGCGCTCCGGACGGCACCAACTGGATATTTCTTTTCCGGAAATCGAAAAATTCGATGCCTTACCCCCTGCCCGGGTTGAAGGCCCCACGGCTTTCGTTTCCATCATGGAAGGGTGTAGCAAGTATTGCAGTTTTTGCGTTGTGCCCTATACGCGCGGAGAAGAGTTTTCTCGTCCGCTCGAGGCCGTTCTGGAGGAAATTCGTCTTTTGGCTCGCCAGGGGGTTCGGGAAGTTACCTTGCTTGGACAAAATGTCAATGCCTGGCTGCACCTGCAAAACTCCGGTGCGGATCTGGACTTCGCACACCTCTTAACAGAGGTCTGTGCCCTCGAAGGAATCGAACGAGTCCGCTACACCACCAGCCACCCGCTGGAAGTGACCTCTACCCTGATTGCTGCCCACGGACGGCTGCCCAAACTGGCCAGCCAGATCCATCTGCCCGTTCAGTCGGGTTCCAACCGCATTCTGGCGGCCATGAAACGGGGCTATACCGTGGAATCCTACAAAGAAACCGTGGCCTCTCTGCGTCAGGCCAAACCCGGTTTGTCACTGACCAGTGACTTCATCATCGGTTTTCCCGGCGAAACCGATGAGGATTTTGCCGCAACCCTTCAATTGATCGAAGAGGTGGAGTTTGATGGCAGTTATGGCTTCATGTACAGCCCTCGCCCCGGCACCCCGGCAGCCGACCGGCCGGATACCGTTCCCCTGGAGGTCAAACGGACACGACTCCAGGCCCTGCTGGCTCAAACCGATGCCCAAGCCTTCAAAATCAGCACCGCCATGGTAGGTACTCGTCAGCGCATTCTGGTGGATGGGCATGCGCGCCGTCATACAATGGAGCTGAGGGGACGAACGGATAACAACCGCGTTGTGAACTTTCCCGGAGGAGAGCGACTGATAGGGCATTTCGTGGACGTGCGCATCACGGCCGCCGCCCCTCACACCCTGCGCGGCGAGTTGGTTGACTTGCTCTGATGCCTGCCCCTGTCCCCGAACAATGCGAATTCATCCCCACGCCTCTGGACAATGTTCGACTGTCCAATCTATGTGGGGTACTCGATGAAAATCTGGCGCTTATGGCCCGCCATCTGGACATCGGCCTGCACCGACGGGGAGATGTCTTTACCCTGACCGGCCTTCCCCAGGACCTGGAACGGGCCAGAGCGGTATTGGACACGTTGTACCAGGAGGCCACCGTGCCCCTGGATCCCGCCCTTCTGTTCCGAAAACTGACCCATTTACGTTTACAACAGGCCGAAGAACCGGCTCTGGCCCCCACCAAACAGATACTGCAAACCCGCCGTGGTCAGGTGGAAGCCCGGTCCCCCCGCCAAATCCAGTACCTGCAACAAATGCGCGAACATATCCTGTGCTTCGGCGTAGGACCTGCCGGCACGGGTAAAACCTATCTGGCCGTGGCAGCCGCCGTGGATGCCCTGGAACGGGAAGAAGTCAAACGCATCATCTTGGTGCGGCCGGCCGTGGAAGCAGGGGAACGCCTGGGCTTTCTGCCGGGCGATCTTCACCAGAAGATCGATCCCTACCTGCGCCCCCTGTACGATGCGCTCTATGACCTCCTGGGTCATGAGCGGGTCGGTCGTCTCTTCGAGCGCGGCGTCATTGAAGTGGCGCCCCTCGCCTATATGCGGGGGCGCACCCTCAACCACAGTTTCATCATTCTGGACGAGGCACAAAATACGACGCCAAAGCAGATGAAAATGTTTCTCACCCGCATTGGTTTTGGTACCCGCGCCGTCATCACCGGCGATGTTACCCAGATCGACTTGCACCGCACCCAGAAAAGCGGACTGATCGATGCCCGAAATGTCTTGCAGCGGGTGGAAGGCGTTGCTTTTACCATCTTCCAGGCTGAGGATGTGGTTCGCCATCCTCTGGTTCAACGTATCGTCAATGCCTATGAAACCCAGAACTCCTCCCATGGCTGAGCCACACCGCTTCCACCTCCACCTGACGGTTCAGCGCGCCAGTCGCTCATCCCTCCAACCTTCCGAAGGGCAAATCCGCCAGTGGCTGCGTCATGCACTGCGCCGTTCCGCCATGATCACCGTGCGTCTGGTGGACCGCCCGGAGGGACGATCCCTGAATCAAACCTTTCGTCACAAGGATTATCCCACCAATGTTCTGACGTTCCCCTATCCCGACGAGAATCCACGCGCCTCCACGCGTCTGCACGGAGACCTGGTACTCTGTGCTCCCGTGATCAAGGCTGAAGCCCGGTTGCAACATAAACCGCTCTTGAATCATTATGCCCATCTGCTCATTCACGGAATACTCCATTTGCAGGGATACGATCACGAAAACGAGACGGAGGCCACCCTCATGGAAACCCTCGAAATCGACTTATTGACCCAACTTTCCATTCCTAATCCTTATCTGGACTGTCCTGCCCATGGTTGAAGAACCCCCCCACAAACCCTCGCTGCTCGAGCGTCTGACTCACTGGTTGCACCATGAACCCGAGAACCGCGAAGAACTCATCGCCATTTTGCATCAGGCATTGGAACGAAATTTGCTCGATACCGATGCCTTGAGCATGATGGAGGGCGTTCTGGGGGTAGCCGACATGCAGGTTCGGGATGTCATGATTCCCCGGGCCCAGATGGACGTCATCGATCTCCAATCCTCTCCGGAACAGATCATTCCGTTCCTCATCGAAACCACGCATTCCCGTTTTCCCGCCATCGAAGGCAACAAGGATAATGTGGTGGGCATTTTGCTGGCCAAGGACATGCTGCGCTTCACCGCCGGGTTGCCTTTTCAGATCCGCGACATGCTGCGTCCTGCCATTTTCGTGCCCGGATCCAAACGCCTCAATGTCCTGCTGCGCGAATTTCGCACCAACCGTAACCACATGGCGATGGTGGTGGATGAATACGGGGGGGTCTCGGGACTGGTCACCATCGAAGACGTGCTGGAACAGATCGTGGGCGACATCGAGGATGAATACGATTTTGACGAAACCGAGGACAATATCGTTCCGGAAGGAGAAGCCCAGTTTCGCGTCAAAGCCACCACCGAACTGGAAGATTTCAATAGTTTCATGGGCACACATCTCCATAGCAATGGCGTCGAAACCCTCGGGGGACTGGTCCTGAATCAGTTCGGACGCATGCCCAAGCGCGGCGAACAGATCATCTTTGCCGGGCTCAAGGTCAAAATCCTGCGTGCCGACAGCCGCCGCCTCCATTCCGTCTCGGTGACGAAACTGAATCCGGATTCCCCGTCTTCATGAAAGGAAAACTCTGGGCCGGCTTTTTTGCCCTCCTGGCCGGATCCCTGGCGGTCACCGGTTTTGCGCCTTACCATGTCTGGCCCGCTCCCCTCCTGTCCCTCTCGATTTTGGGATTGCTTTGGCATGGTTGCCATCATGGCCGGAGTGCTGGCTGGATTGGATGGTTTTGGGGTCTGGGGTTTTTTGAAACCGGGATTCACTGGATTGAAATCAGTTTGCACGAATTTGGTGGCATGCCCCTGTCCTTGGCCTACCTCCTCATTTTCCTCTTCAGCGCCTGCCTCGCACTTTTCCCTGCGTTGGTGGGACGCTGGAGTTGGCGCTTCCACGACCGTCCCACCAGTCGCTGGCTGCTGGTTACCCCGGCACTCTGGACGCTCTCCGAATGGGTACGCAGTTGGTTTCTGAGCGGATTTCCCTGGTTATCCCTGGGCTATGCCGCCACCCCCAAGGGCCCGCTGGCCGGGTTTACGCCTCTGCTCGGCGTATTTGGCGCCTCGGCAGCCACTGTTCTTGGGGCAGGACTGCTGACGCTCGCCCTCCTTTCCCTACGGCACCATCGTTCCTCCCTCGTCTCGCTCCTCGCCCTGGGGATACTCCTTGCCAGCGGACTGGCACTCCAACGACTGCCCTGGGTTCACCCCCTGGGTCAGCCCATCGCCGTCAATCTGTTACAGGGAAATATCCCTCAGGACATGAAGTTCGTGGCTGAAAGCCGGGGTCTGATCGTGCAACGCTACAACACTCTGCTCTTCAACAGCACCGGACGCCTGATTCTCCTGCCCGAAAGTGCCTTGCCCTACCTGCGCCAGCGAATGCCGGAAGGATATAGCGAAGCACTCGAAACCTTTGGCTATGAAAACAACAGCGACATTCTGGTGGGTCTGTTTTCCGAACCGGAGCGTGGCCAGTATTACAACAGCGTCTTCAGTTTCGGTCACTCCCCCATGCAGGCCTACCACAAGGTCCACCTCGTTCCCTTTGGCGAGTTCATCCCCTGGAGTGATCTGCTGGCCCCCCTGATCCATTCTGTTCTGAATATTCCCCTGGACGACCAGCAGCGCGGAAATCCCAATCAACCGCCCTTGCGCGTGGGGGGGCAGTGGGTGGGAGTGGATATTTGCTATGAAGATGCCTTTGGCGATGAAATCCGTCAGGCCTTGCCCCAGGCCACCCTGTTGGCCAATTTCACCAATGATGCCTGGTTCGGTTCGTCCATCGGCCCCGAACAACACCTTCAAATGGCCCAGACTCGTGCCCTGGAAACAGGGCGCCCCATGCTGCGCGTGACCAATACGGGCGTCACCGCCCTGATCGGTGCCCATGGAGAGATTCTGGAACGGGCCCCCCGTGGGGAAATTTTCAACCTCGGCGGGAATATTTCCGGCTATGGCGGCGTGACACCTTTCGTGCTGGTGGGGAATTACGGTATCCTTGCGCTTTGCGCTCTTGCCCTGATTCTTTCCTTACGTTGGCGACCCTTGCGATGAATCTTCCACTTTCGCGCCGCCTCTGCCATGGTTTTGGTTTTATGGCAGCCAGCGGTCTGATCTTTTTTGCCCTCTATCTGCAACATGGTCTGGGGGAAGAGCCCTGTCCTTTATGCATCCTTCAGCGCGTCCTGATGATGGGACTGGGCGTCATTTTTCTGGTGGCGGCTATTCATAATCCTACCCAGGGGTTTTTCGTGCGCGCCTATGCACGCCTGGGGGGAGCCCTGGCCCTTACGGGTGCGGCCATCGCAGCGCGCCAGGTTTGGCTGCAGCATCTCCCCCCCGATCAGGTTCCCAGTTGTGGCCCCGGTTTGAATTACATCATCAAAGCCCATCCTTTCTTCAACGCACTGGCCATCGTCCTCAAAGGTTCAGGCGAATGTGCCAGCGTGGGCTGGACCTTTGCGGGTCTGGCCATTTCCGAATGGTCTCTGCTCTGGTTCATCGTCCTCGGAGTATGGATTTCCCTGCAACCCCTGAACCAACGATTCTGACCCATGCTCACCTTCCAAGCCATGCTGCTGCGCTTGCAACACTACTGGAACGACCAGGGCTGTGCCCTGCTGCAACCCTTTGACATGGAAGTGGGTGCGGGCACTTCCCATCCCGCCACTTTCCTGCGCGCGCTCGGCCCCGAACCCTGGAAAGCCGCTTTCGTTCAGCCCTCGCGGCGCCCCAAGGATGGGCGTTATGGTGAAAACCCCAACCGTTTGCAACATTATTACCAGTTTCAGGTGGTCTTGAAACCCTCTCCGGAGGATATCCAGTCCCTTTACCTGAATTCTCTCATTGCTCTGGGCATCGATCCCCAAAACAATGACATCCGTTTTGTGGAAGACGATTGGGAAAATCCTACCTTGGGCGCCTGGGGACTGGGCTGGGAAGTCTGGCTCAACGGCATGGAAGTCACCCAGTTCACCTATTTTCAGGAAGTGGGGGGATTGACCTGCGCCCCCGTACTGGGTGAAATCACCTATGGAACGGAACGCCTCGCCATGTACCTGCAAGGCTGCGACAACGTCTACGACCTGATCTGGACGGAAGGCTTGCGGTACGGAGATATCTACCATCAAAATGAAGTGGAACAGTCCCGTTACAACTTTGAGGCCAGCAACCCCGCCTGGCTGTTTGAACAGTTTGCGGGTTTTGAACGGGAGTCCAAACGTCTGATCGAGGCGGGCTTACCCCTACCCGCCTATGACATGGCCCTCAAATGTTCGCACACCTTCAATCTGCTGGATGCCCGTGGCGCCATTTCAGTCACGGAACGGGCCGGTTATATCGGGCGCATCCGCACCCTGTCACGACAGGTGGCCCAGGCTTACTACGACACCCGGGCAGCCCTCGGCTTTCCCCTGCTGGGCGCGCAGCAAACCGGAGAATCCAAATGACCTCCGCACCTTTGCTGATCGAACTGCGCACCGAAGAACTGCCGCCCAAATCCCTGCTGAAGTTGTCCACCAGTTTTGCTCAGAGCGTACATCAGGGATTGGTGGCCCAACACCTTGCCCCAGCGCAGGCTGCCGTCCAGATCTTCGCAACGCCACGCCGTCTGGCGATGTTGATCGAGGACGTGGCTGGCGTACAACCCGAGCGTCTGGTGGAACGCAAGGGGCCCAGTCGCAAAGCCGGACAAGCGGCAGATGGCACGGCCACCCCGGCCCTGCAGGGATTTGCCCGATCCTGTGGCGTCACCGTGGATGCTCTGGAACTGCGCAAGGATGACAAGGGACTGGAATACTATGTTCACCATTCCTTGCACCGTGGTATCCCTCTGGGGGAAGTGCTTCCTGCCCTGCTCGACCAGGCCCTGCGCCAACTGCCCGTGGCCAAGGTGATGCGCTGGGGCTCGGGTGACTCCGAATTTGTCCGCCCGGTCCATGGACTGATGGTTCTGCACGGAGATCAATTGATCTCTTTGAATCTGTTTGGACTCTCCAGCACTCGCCAGACCCTGGGGCATCGTTTTCTGGGCGCAGGTCTGCTCACCCTCGACCACGCTGCATCCTATGCCACACTTCTGGAACGGGAAGGCAAGGTGATCGCCTCCTTTGCCGAACGACGTCAGCGTATCCAGCAGGCCTTGAACGCCCTGGCTCTGCCCCACCACGTACTGGCCGGACCAGAACTGCTCGACGAAGTGACAGCACTGGTGGAATGGCCCACGGTCCTGGAAGGGCGGTTTGACCCTGCTTTTCTGGAAATTCCTCAGGAATGCCTGATTCTTTCCATGCAACAACACCAAAAGTATTTTCCTCTGGGCAATACCCAGAATCAGTTGCAGCCTCGCTTCCTGCTGGTCAGCAATCTGGAAACAGCCACGCCAGAGGCCATCATCCAAGGCAATGAGCGCGTCTTGCGCGCGCGCCTGGCGGATGCCCGTTTCTTCTACCAGCAGGATCGCAAGACCCCCCTGAGCGAGCGGCGCGCCCATCTGGATCAGGTGGTTTACCACCAGCGTCTGGGCAGTTTGGGCGCACGGGTCGAACGTCTATCCCAACTGGCCGAAAGGATGGCCAGCGCCCTGCATTTGTCCGGCACGCAAGCCCGCCGGGCAGCGCAGTTGCTGAAGGCCGACCTGAGCACGGACATGGTGGGAGAATTCCCCGAACTGCAAGGCTTCATGGGACGGGACTATGCCCGCCACGATCAGGAAACAGAAGAGGTGGCATTGGCCATCGAAGCCCACTACCGTCCCCGTTTTGCCGGAGATGACTTACCCACCACCCCCCTGGGCACGGTCATGGCCCTGGCCGATAAACTGGAAACCCTGGTGGGCATTTACGGCATCGGCCAAATTCCCACAGGGGACCGGGATCCCTATGGATTACGCCGCGCCACCCTGGGGATCCTGCGTCTGCTGATGGACAAGGCGCCTGCACTGGAACTGCCTGCGCTCCTCGCCTGGACCGAGGCCACATTCCCTCAGGGCGTACTGGACAGCACGGCATTGAACTCTCTGCCCACCTTCATTCAGGATCGTTTGCGCGGTCTGTTGCGCGACCAGGGATTCGATCAGGCCTTGGTGGAAGCGGTGGTTTCCCCCTTACCCGCTCGTCTGGACCGGTTGCCCGCGCACCTCCAGGCGCTCGCCTCTTTCCGCACCTGCCCTGAAGCCATCGGCCTGAGTGCAGCCCATAAACGCATTCGCAACCTGCTCAAAAAGTCTGGCTCGACACAGTCCGTCCCCCCCGCGCCCCTGCGCGAACCGGCGGAACTCGACTTGCAGGAAAAACTGCAGGCCCTGCAACCCCGCATGGACACTTTCCTGCGCCAGGCCGATTTTTCCTCCGCCCTGAGCGCGCTGGCAGAGTTGCATGCCCCCGTGGACCGGTTTTTTACCGACCTCATGGTAATGTGTGAGGACCCCGGACTGCGAGCAGCACGCCTGGCCCTGTTGCAAGACCTGGAATCGCTCATGAATCAGGTAGGCGACCTGTCCTGCCTGAGTAGTTGAAGCCCCCTGGCAAGGAACCCTACGACCATGTCTCTCATCATCCTCGATCGTGATGGCGTTATCAATGCCGATAGCGACCGCTTCATCAAAAGCCCGGAAGAATGGCATCCCATACCTGGCAGTCTGGCGGCCATCGCCCGCCTCAACCATGCCGGTTATCAAGTTGTGATCGCGACCAATCAGTCAGGCATCGCGCGCGGACTATTCGATCTGACGACTCTCAATGCCATTCACCAGAAGATGATCGATGCCCTGGCTCAGCAGGGCGGGTTGATCGAAGCCATTTTCTTTTGCCCCCATGCCCGTGAATCGCGATGCCATTGTCGCAAGCCGGCACCCGGACTATTTGAAGAGATCGGACAACGTTACAACACCTCGCTCCAGGGCGTTCCCGCCATCGGCGATTCTTTGCGCGACCTGGTGGCTGCAGAACGGGCCGGGGCCCAGCCGATCCTGGTGCTCACGGGCAAAGGCCAAAAAACCCTCGAGACGGGCAACTTGCCGCCCGGAACCCTGATTCATGAAAACCTTCAGGAGGCCGTGCGCACCCTGCTGGCCAAACATTGATCATGCGCATCCTGCGCGCATTGATTTTCGTCCTGGCCCAAGGATTGGCTACCCCCGTGTACGCCCTGCTCATGATCCTGTCTGCGCCTTTCGGCGTGCGCGGACCCCGTTATTTTGCGGGAGCCTGGTCGCGTCTGATGCTGGTCCTGGCCCGCTGGATTTGTGGCATTCACCATGAAATCAGCGGCTGGGAGCACTTGCCCAGCGGCCCCTTCGTTCTGGTGGCCAAACATCAATCAGCCTGGGAGACGATTTTTTTTCCGGCTTTCCTCCCCCCGCATGTTTTCGTATTGAAACAGGAAATACTCTCCATTCCTTTTTTCGGATGGGGAATGAGACTGCTCGAACCCATCGCCATCGACCGCGAGCAACGGCGCGAAGCTTTCCAGCAAGTACTCAGTCAGGGACGGGAACGCCTGAGTCGGGGACTGATCGTGATTATTTTTCCGGAGGGGACCCGGGTTCCCTACGGTTATCGGGGTCGCTATGCCCCTGGCGGCGGCTTGCTGGCTGTGCAGGCAGGCGTTCCCGTGGTCCCCCTGGCCCATGATGC